>WNFV01007588.1_pt1 | contig 12489 bp, 13 predicted proteins | sample 5400101 | NCBI WGS metagenome assembly WNFV01 (sample SAMN13153361, study PRJNA577476) | soil metagenome | isolation source: 115 cm soil or saprolite under grassland replicate 1 | place: USA:California | collected 2016-06-15
AGACTGAGCCCATATTGCATATTCACCTCCTCATTATCTGCACGAATAATCTACGGTCAGCGTTTTGGACAAGTTCCTCGGGAAAACCAGTTTATCCCGTAGTATATCCTTCAGGGTTTTCTTCGCCATTCAGGATGGATCTAAAATCATTTAATGATTCATCATAGGTACTGGGATCGAAACTATCAAAACTCCGCTCTCTCGGAAGAGTTATATCAAGACAATGCATTGCCATGCGAATTCGCATACGAAAGTTGAACTCGTCATCGTATTGATATCCTACGATGTCCAGAAAGTGTTGCCGTAGCTCTGGAGGGTAGTACCACCATAAGAGCGCGCCTATATCCAGGGCAGGATCATCCATTGACATGGACTCGAAATCCAATAGGTAGATTTTTCCATCTGAAGCAAAGAGCCAATTTGCGTTGCAAATATCGCCGTGTGATACGACTAACCCTTCACCTGAAAACAGGTTGATTTGTCCGGCAAGATACTCAAAACTACTATCAACAAATTCAGCAACCATAGAGACTTGTGCTTTGAAGCGTCTCCACTTTTGACGAAGACGATTCAGCGCTAGTAACCCCGCATCCTTATAAAGGTTTGAAGATACCCCTTGTAAAACTTCATTTACTCGGGGATCATGATGCATTTTGCGGATCAGTCCAGCGACTTCCATAAGTTGATTGCGATAATCCAGTCGAGTGGGTGTTCGACCTGTAACGAATGGCTGAACCATGACCGATAAGCCGTTGTCCAACTGACCATAAACCAGAACAGGTGGTGTTAAGCCAATTTCTGCCATGGCTAAATACCGTTCCACTTGGACTCCGACTTTCACGAAATAGCTCTGTCCATTTCCTTGCGCAAAATAGGACTCCATCCCACTACTCCGCGGAAGAGAAAAAATGCAATCATGGATGGAAAAATGCTTCTGCAAAAAAGCATGTACTTCCTGCTGATGTTTCTGTCGATCAGGCATCGTTCTCATCATTATTAGTGTCTTGGGCAAATTTCTCAGGAAATCGAGTTCAGCACAACAACTCTCTATGCATTGACAATTATATTCGTAATGAATATACTGGAAACCATTATGACCGCGATGGTAATTCGAATCCGCGAACAACATACGGACAGGTCTCTCTGCCTTCCCTATCTTATTCGCGGTATGTTGTATCAGTAGCTAAAATTCATCATAAACATAACGCCATGAATTAGCGATGGGATCGCGAGTTCATGGCGTTTTTTTGTTAAAAACGCGAGCCATGACTGAGAGATCAGTCCGGTCTCGCGTTTTCGTTTCACCATTTCCATCCTACGAAAAAGGTGAAACATGGCAAAAAAATCAAACAAATACTCCTGGCGCAAAACTTTCTCAGAAGTTCAAAGCTCGTGCGCTCACTGCTCGATACTAGTTCTATCGGGTCACGTGATATTGTCTACGAAATTGGTGCCGGGCGTGGGGTCATTACCGCTGAACTGGCTCAAATCGCGTGTAAGGTCATTGCCATCGAAAAAGATCCGCTTCTTGTGTGGCAACTGCGCAAAAGACTTCAGGATTTCGACAATGTCCAAGTCATAGCGAATGACTTCTTGCAGTATCACATTCACGACTGGGAATAAAAAACTTTTGCTAACATACCATACAACATTACAGCGTGTATTGTGCGCAAGATTCTCTACACGTCTCCTGTGCCAAGCGAAGCATATTTGATCATGCAAAAAGAAGCGGCAGAAAAATTCTCAGGTAAGCCACACGAGACACAGTTCTCCGTTCCAGCGAAACCTTTGTTTGATATTCAAATTATTCGAGAATTGCGAAGAACAGACTTTGAGCCTGTGCCTAATGCTGACTCTGTACTCCTACATATCAAAAAACGTCCTTCATCGCTTGTTCGAAAAGAAGATGCTTTCCTCTACCGTAGTTTTGTTTGCTATGGTTTTGGTACATGGAAAAACAGTCTGAAATTAATCTTCAAGCCTGTTTTTACCTACCAGCAATGGAAACATTTGTCGAAAGACTTGCATTTCCCATTGAACGCTATTCCATCCAAATTGACCTTCGAACAATGGCTCGGTTTGTTTAAATGTTTTAAACAAAGAGTCCCAAGTAACAAACAAGCCTACATAAAAAGATGAATTCGTTATACCTTGCGCATGATAGGTTGTCATCCAAATAGGATAGGCAAATCCACCGTCAGTGTTTTTGACAAATTCCTCGGGATATCCGGGTCGAAGCCACGCATTACGCTCATGTGATATGACAACACCTGCAACGGGATGACTGCCAGCAATGGACTGATGCTCGTATCCGACTTTGGTAACGCGATCACATCATCGGCGTTAGCGCGCAGCCGCGGGTCATCTTCTGCGATCACAATTGTCCGTGCGCCGCGTACTTTGACTTCGTTGATGCCACTAATGATCAAAGGTACATCTTCAGGGCCCGCGATAAAGATTACCGAAAATTCCACACATGAAATTGTTTCTCCTGTTTGATTTGTACCTCGATGGTCGAGTGCCCCGAAGGGGCGTATCGAGACCACATGTAAGCAAAGTCATTTTGTTATTGCTGGTCTCGATACGAGCGAGCCGCTGCGCGCACTCACACTACTCGACCACCGAAGTGTTTAGGCTTCTGGATTATATTCGAGCGAGCAGTTTGATATAAAGGATGTTACTCCTCAAGTAAAAAGTATCTTTCTCCATTCTTGATTCAACAAAATTACTTGACAAAGTCAAGTATTCTGAATATGATGGGGAAATGCAGCATAACCAGGAATTGGTCGATAAAATCAGAAGTTTCAATCGCTTTTATACAAATATTATTGGATTGCTGGATCAGCATTTCCTTGACAGTCCGTTCTCGCTGACTGAGGGGCGCGTGTTATATGAAATCTGCAATACCGAGGAATGTTCAGCTAAAAAGATCAGGGAAACGATTGTCATCGATGAGGGGTATCTTAGCCGCATTTTGGATAGCTTTTTAAAACGTGGCTTAATCAAAAAGACACCCTCGTCAAGAGACGGGCGCCTGCGGATCATCGTTCCAACTGAAAAGGGGAAACGGGAATTTGCAAACCTAAATGAGAATTCAAATATTCTGATTGTTCAATTGATCAAGAAATTATCCGAAGAAGAACGCGCAGACCTTCTGAACAAAATGGAAGGAATCCGAACGTTGTTGGAGAAAGCCAAATGAAGAAAATTTCTCTGGATGATGTTTCCATTCGTACCGAACTTCGCCCTGGCGATCTTGGTTATGTAATTTATCTACATGGCGCGTTGTACAGCAAGGAATACGGGTACGGAGTTCAATTTGAAAGTTATGTGGCGAAGGGTCTATGTGAATTCTACGAGAAATATGATTCTACAAGAAATCGTGTCTGGGTCTGTGAACACAATGATCGAATGATCGGCTTTCTTCTTTTGATGGATCGTGGCGAAGCCGCTCAGTTGAGATATTTTCTCATTGAGCCAGAATATCGTGGGATTGGTTTAGGCTCGAAACTTTTGAATCTCTATATGGACTTTCTTCGAGAATGTGGCTACAAAGGATCTTATCTCTGGACGACGCATGAACTATCTTCAGCCGCGTTCCTGTATAAGCGGCTTGGCTTCCAACTCACCGAAGAAAAAGAATCAGCTGCTTTTGGTAAACCCCTGAGAGAACAGCGCTATGATTTGCTTCTCCCCTAAAAAGCCTTCAATCCAATTTTAAATTGCCATCTTCATCGAATGGGAAGAACGGGTTGTAAGCCACCTCCCAGCGGTTATCATCAGGATCGGCAAAATAAGAACTGTACCCACCCCAAAACACTTTTTGCGGTTCCTTGATAATTTTCACACCCTTTGATTTCAGATCATTGATAACTTCATCCACTTCTGATTCGCTTTGGGCGTTATAAGCCAAGGTGAATCCTGAAAATCCACTTCCTTGTGGAGAGATCACTGCATCCTCTGCCAAATTCTCACGTGGATAAAGCGAGAGAACGACTCCACCTGTCTGGATAAATACAACACCCTCGTTGCCAGCGCTGGATGGTTCCCATCCAAGAATCTCCGTATAGAACTTTCTCGACGTTTCCAAACCCCTTACACCTAACGTGACCAAATGCAGATGTTGATTCATGATTTGACTCCTTTTATGCTGACACATCCCACGGCGCGACGCCGTGTCCCTGGGTGCCTCGCATCGAGCCTTGAATGGCTTCCGCTAAATCGGGCATGACTTCCGCTGCCGCCGCCAGCAGACCAAAACAGCCCGCGATCATCATGTCGCCAAAGGGGGTGGCGAAGTAGGGACGCAAATGACCATTGACGACGGACGATTGACGATGGTCCAGAGCCCGAAACATCGAACGCCGCGGTCCTGTCACTACTACATCAAAATCATCCTTCCCAAACTCAAATTTTTCCTGCGAATACATCAACGCTCCATGACCCATATCATTGAATACATCTTCATGTTTGAGGGAGCTGTCGGCTAATCTTAGTAAAAGAGATTCAAGTTTTGCCAGGTCGATTTCTCCGGTGTGATGTTCGAAGACTCCTTCAATTCCCTTTTCACCCAAACGAAACGCCAGTGTATGGAAGTTTCCCACGTTGCAAACGATCCTTTGCTTTCGTGTAGCGACAACAGGATCGAGTCCAGCTCCCAACACTGCAGCGGGCGCGGTATCCATCACCACGAGCGGACATGGCAACTCACCTGCCGAGTCCGCGACGGATTGCAAGCGAGTCATAATTTGGGGAATATCGGTGGAGAGATAAGCGAAGGCGGAAAGTGAGTTTTTCGCTCGAATCCGTTCATCCAGATAATCAAACCTAAATTGACGATCCGATACTCCTGCGGGTGCATTGCCGTGATCGAAGACAGCCACAGCAATAGTTTCAAGGTCGTCTAACGAAACCCCGTAATCTGCAAAGGTCCTGGAGATTAGTTCAAAATCAAAGTCCTTTAGTTCAAGACTTTTTACTTCTAACGTTTTACTCTCTTCTTCCGAGACTATCCTTATCCCTAATGCTTTTACTTTTGCCAACTCATCATTCAATGTCGTTGCGGCAGAGGGTGTCATGTAAACAGGAATCCCGGCGCGCGCAGCTTCTTCAATGGCCCAGGCTGAAGGTCCACCTCCCATTTGATGACCGGTAAGCAGGATGGGAGTCCGCGCTTTGAGTGCCTCTTTGACGCGGCGGTGGATCATCATGGTAGGCGAAGGCAGGATGAGCTTGAATCCGTTCTCGATATCGAGGCGGGAATCATAGAGGAAGATATCTTGTGTGCCTGTACCAATATCTACTGTTAAGATTTTCATGACTGATTTCTCACGATTGCATATTCTCTGTCAAACCGTTCGGCAAGTTCCAGGAACTCATTGCCCCAGTCACTGCTTAAACTTACTTCCTGGATCGGGCCTGTAGGAGCAAATAAGATTCTTATATCGGGTACTGAACCTTTTTCCAGTTCTGCAATGATTGAGTCAATTTCAGAAATAGCATGATCTTGGTCTAACCAGGATGACCATGAAAAATCGTTGCCATCCCGAGAAATAAGTGCTCTTGCTTCTTTTAGAACGGCGAGCAATTTTTGCAAATCTTTCATACGAAAATAAAGTTACTCTTTTCTAGATTTCAATCCCCAGCCACTTGCGGATGAAATATCCGATGACAAATGAAAATGCGGCCACACTCAGGCTGAGGACCGCCATTTCGATAAATCGTACACGGAAGGATTCGCCCTTCGCAACAGAGATATAGTAATTGAATACCGCAATAATGATCACTGCAGTCGTGAGAGCGATTCCCAGGTCGAGGATGTAATTTTCAATCAAGAGATAAGGTAATACAAGCAGGGTAACCGTGATAATATAAGCAATGCCGGTGTAAAGCGCGGCACGCACCGGATGCTTGCCGGTGTCTTCCGAGCGCGTCGAAAGATATTCGCTTGCCGCCATCGACATAGACGCCGCGATGCCTGTAATGAGTCCCGAAAGGGCGATCAATTTCACATTTTGCAGAGCCAGCGTTAGCCCCGCGAGAGCGCCCGTCAATTCCACCAGTGCGTCGTTGAGCCCCAATACCACCGATCCGGCATAGCGCAGCCTTTCCTCATCCAGCATGTTGATCAGCCGTTCTTCATGCACGTCCTCCTCATGTCGGAACTTCTCAGCTTCAGGGATGTCATTTGAAACAGCCGCATAATCCTTTTGGACAGCTGCCTCACCCTGTTCCATTAATTTAATGCCAAATGTGAAGCCAAAAGCGACACTGATGAAATAATAAAACCAAACGTAGAACCAGCGCGGTTGAACATCCTGGTTTGTATATTTCTTCCAGCCGTTGTAATGACGCAGTTCATCGTCGGCGATCTGCTCGATGATCTTGGCGTTTTCAGGTGAATTGACCTTTTTTGCCAGGCGCTTGTAAATCTGATACTCGGTGATTTCTGTCTGTTGGAAGTTCAGGACCTGCCTACGCACACTTTCAGAAAGTTGCATTTCCTTCTCCTTGATTTTGGTTTCTGTATTGTAAGCTATTTTAAGTTCCCCTTTTACGCCCGAATTTTGGAGCCTACCTGATCAATAGGGATAAATACTAGACAACAAAAGACATGCAGACAAGTGATTTTTGTCCTAACCTGATTGGGAAAAATCGAATATCATAAAGCTGGGTTTTAGAGAACCCCATATCTTAATTATGGAGGACACATGCAACGCAACCCTCATTCCCCTCTCGTGTCATTTGTTTTGGTACTGATATTCGTTTCCCTGGCCTGTGCGACGGCCCAACCAGCGCCAACGAGTAGGCATCAGCCAACCTCGACGTCCACAAAGACAGCTACCCCAACCGCTACGCAGACGCCCACACCCTCGCGAACTCCCCGACCTACGCGAACGCCGAATCTGGCAGCCACACAGCGTTTTGACGAGTTGAATGCCGAAGTTCAAACATATTATGAGAAAGGCTACCTGGCTACGGACGAAGGCAGGTTCCGAGAGCTGGATGATTTTAAAGAAGAATGGGCGCAGTTAGGCTGGTACAGCTGGTGGCTTCTTAATGATACAACCAGCGACTTTTATATGAAGGCTCATTTTAAGTGGTCCAGTGCCTACCGGAGTGCGGATCTCTCCGGTTGCGGATTTGTCTTTGCTGTAGAGCAGAATGAAGATCATTACGCCGTATTCCTGGACAAATCCAAAGTCTATTTCGTCGAAACCAGTTACTATTATCGACCCTTTGGTCCAACCCGTGGGACCGGACGCGTGAACTTTGATAACCCCGCGGATCATCTTGTTGAGGCAGATTTCACGCTGATTGTCAAAGGAGCTTATGCCTATGTTTTGGTGGACGAAGAGGTGGTTGGCGAATATACTTTAGCACAAAGCAAGAATTTGCGTGGCAGGCTTGGTCTATCCCTGCTTTCTGGTACTAATAAAGATTATGGCACTCGTTGTGAAATGACCAACTTGCATCTTTGGATACCTAAAAACTAACGAGAAAAATTTGACTCCCTCGCTCTTTATCATGTGGTTTTCATATGATTACTTTATTATGTAGGCTTATCAAGAGTACATATGCGACCTAAGGCTTTCCCTCCCATTGCTTCATTTGTTTTTGTGTTGCTTCTAGCATCTTTGGCCTGCGCGACAGCGCAACCTACGCCCAGCAACACAAATACGCCTCAACCGACAGTAACCGAGACTGCCACCCCCACAAAAACGCCTCGACCCTCGCCAACGCCCCGGCCTACGCGAACACCGAATCTGGCAGCCACACAACGTGTCGAAGAGTTGAATGCCGAAGTGAAAGCTTTTCACGAAAAAGGTTACCTGACTACCACCGAGGGCAGATTCACGGAGTTGGAAGATTTTAGCTACGATTGGGCACAATTGGGCTGGTATAACTGGTTGCCTCTCAAGGATTCAGCCAGTGACTTCTTCTTAAGTGCCCATTTCAAATGGGATTCTGCCTTCAAAAATTCGGATATCTCGGGCTGTGGTTTTATTTTTGATTTACAGCCAAATGACGATCATTATGCCGTCTTCCTTGATCGGGCGAAGATTTTCTTTCTCATTACCGATCATGCTCTTGGCTATTCAAAGCCGATGTCGCCAACGCGCGGCACCGGGCGTGTGAAATTTGATTATCCCGCCGAAGCTAATTTCACTTTGATCGTCAAAGGCGCATACGCCTATGTACTCGTGGATCATGAAGTAGTAGGCGAATATACCCTTGCGCAAAGTCGATCGTTACATGGCGATCTTGGGCTAACTGTGCTTTCGGGCACTAACAGGGATTATGGGACGCGCTGTGAAATGACCAATCTCCGCCTTTGGATCCCCAACGAATAATTGACTATTTAAGCCATTAACCCAGCAAGCCTTCCTGAACTCGCCACGGAGGCTTGTTGTATTTTCTGCTCGCAATTAATTCGGAGTAGAGGTATCATATTGAAATCATTCTGCAGAACTGATACGGAGTTATTTCAATGCCTACCCTCGCGCTGACGGAACTTCTCGCCAGCTATGTCCCAAAGCTGATCCAAAACCGAGTGATCGCGAACCCGTCTCCCATCGAAGCGCCCGTCGCGGAGGATCTTCAAGCCGCGGTTCTGTTTGCGGATATTTCGGGCTTCACACTCCTCACGGAGCGCATGGCGGAAAAGGGACCGACAGGGGTTGAGGCGATTGCACGCATCCTGAACGAATACTTTGGTCAGCTCATTGACATTATTCACGATTATGGTGGGGATGTAGTGAAGTTCGCGGGCGACGCGGTAATCGCGGTCTGGCCTATCGTCTCAGACTTGCAGATGACCTCTTCCATTTCAAGGGCAGATCAATGGCAATGGACGATGCGCGCCGCCGAATGCGCACTTGAAGTTCACCAGCGGCTCACCAATTACCAGGTGGAGGATGCCAATCTTTACCTCAAACTTGCCATCGGCATGGGCAAGATCAGTACCGTCCATGTTGGCGGGGTGTTCAATCGCTGGGAATTTTTAATGACGGGTCCACCGCTGGTGGAGTTAGGTATTGCCAACAATATTGCCAAAGCAGGCGATATTCTGATCACCCCTTCTGCGTGGAAATTGATCCGGAATGACTGCAATGGCATGCCAGTTGAATTTGAACTTAGGGATACGATTGCGCAGGGAGGCAGCCTCTACAGCCTGAATAAGCCCTCCTCCATTTTTAGTTCGCCAAAAAAGCCAGTTATTCCGAATGGGGTAGAAAACTCATTACGTCCCTATATTCCTGGGGCGGTCATTAATCGCCTGACTGCTGGTCAAGGGAGTTGGATCGCGGAATTAAGGCGAGTGACAGTCCTTTTTATTAATTTGCCCGATATTGATCAGAACACAGAACTGGATGCCGCTCAAAATATCTCGAAGCTGATCCAGCGTTCAGTATATCGTTACGAAGGCAGCATAAACAAAATCAACGTGGACGATAAGGGGATTACTATCGTGGCTGCGCTGGGGTTGCCACCCTTCTCTCATGAAGATGATCCGGCGCGCGGTGTACAGGCTGCGCTGATGATCCGCAAGGAACTGGCAAATCTCAATGTTCCTAGTTACGTCGGTGTTGCCACGGGACGAATTTTCTGCGGATCGGTTGGGAATGAATCGCGCCGCGAATATACGATTATCGGGAACGCTGTCAACCTTTCGGCGCGTTTGATGAGCGCAGCGAGCAAGCAGGATGAATTGATCGACAAGTACGCGGTCCCAATCCTGTGCGACCGCGCCACGTATGACAGCGCAAAGGATGCGGTGGAGTTCAAGCCTCTCCCGCCTCAACCGGTCAAGGGTCGGACGGAACCTGTGGAAGTTTTCCACGCCCAGGAAGCGAAGAAGAGTGTTGTCCGTTCAAAAACGGAATTGATCGGTCGCCAGGAAGAAAAGACACTCATCGCTGCTGCGTTACAGGAGCTATCCCGCGGCATCCCACATCAAACGCTTGTCCTGCAAGGTGAGGCTGGGATTGGCAAATCGCGTCTTTTCGAAGATCTTATCCGCCAGGCAGAAACCTTGGATGTGAAAACCTTTGTAGGCAGTGGAGATGGCATCGAAAAATCCAGTCCATATCACGCCTGGCGCCCTATCTTTGATAAGATCTTTGAAATTGAAGATTTGTCTACGAAAAGTGACTTTACAGGGGAAACGGATGCGGCGATTCAAAATCGTATTGTCGAAAAATTAGCAAGAATCGACCCAGACCTCGCTCGTTACGCCCCGCTGGTGGATGTGGTTTTACCAATTCCAATTCCGGATAATGAATTGACCTTAGCCATGTCCGGGGAAATTCGGGGTGGGAATGTACGGGAGTTATTGGCTCGGTTGCTGGCTTTTGAAGCGAGCCTGGCCCCGGTGTTGATTGTAATGGAAGATCTGCACTGGTTTGATTCGGCCTCATGGGCATTGCTGGTAGATGTTCAACAAAAAGTGCGACCGCTATTCCTGGCCCTGAACACGCGTCCATTATCAGACCCAGTGCCCGCGCAGTTCAAACAAATCATCGATGCGCCCGGCACGCGGCTGGTGAAACTCGAAGCGATGATGCTCGACGATGTGGAAGCCTTGGTATGCCAGCGCCTAGGGGTCAAATCTGTGCCACCGATGATCGGCAGGTTGATTAGGGAAAAATCGGAGGGCCATCCCTTCTTTGCGGAGGAACTAGCCTATGCCCTGCGTGATTCAGGGACGCTGGTGATTGAGAATCAGGAGTGCCAGGTGTATTCAAGGTTGATGAATTTTGAAGACCTGGCCCTTCCCGATACGCTCCAGGCAGCCATCACCAATCGTATCGACAGCCTGGATCCCTCCCAGCAATTGACGCTTAAAGTTGCGAGCGTCATCGGACGTATCTTCGCGTTCCGCCTTTTGGAGGCGATTCATCCGATTGAAGCCGATAAGCCTGCGCTGCCTGATTACATGGTGACATTAACCCGTCTCAGCCTGACATTGGTCGAATCGGAAGCACCTGACCTTGCCTATATTTTCAAACATGCTGTCACGCAGGAAGTTGCTTATAACCTGATGCTCTTCTCCCAGCGCAGACAGTTACATCAAGCAGTCGCTGAATGGATTGAAGAGAACTACGAAAAAAACATTGAGGCTTATTATGCCCTTCTGGCGCATCATTGGTCTCAAGCTGCGGAGACATCCGAAGTGCAGGACAACGAGCATGCTCTACTGAAAGCAGTGGAATATCTGGACAAGGCCGGCGAAGAAGCCATGCAAAATTATGCCAATCAGGAGGTCATCCAATTTTTCACTCAGGCGCTCGAGTTAGATGAAAAATTATCCGGACTGGAGGTTGGTCAGGTCGTGTGGAACCGGCAGATCCGCCGGGCGCGCTGGCACAGCCGGATTGGTCTCGCTCACTATGGGCTGGGTTCCCTTCCAAGCTGCGAACAGCATGTTCGCGAGGCGTTGTACTTGTTAGGGTATCCCGTCCCTAAATCTAGAGTCCAATTTGGGTTGAGTTTGATTCCACAGATTGTTCGTCAGGTATCTCATCGTTTCTTCCCAAAACGTCATATTGGGATTCTTAAAGGGCAGGAGCGAGAAATTGCGATTGAGGTTTCACGTCTGTATGAATTGATGGGAAGGATTTACTTCTATTCGCAAGAGACACTTCCGATCATGTATTGTATTCTCAGCTTCGTGAATACTGCTGAAAAGGCGGGTCCCTCGGCTGAATTGGCATCCTCTTATGCCGGTGTAGCCATCCTGGCAGGATTCGCCCAGTTACATTCACTGGCTGAGACGTATGTGGATCGAGCTTTAGCAATTGCAGAGGAAATTAATGATCCATCCAACCTTATCACGGTGAGCGTTCTGACCAGTGTCTACCAAATTACCGTGGGGAAGTGGAATGAGATTCGCAACCGAGTGGAGAAAGCCAAAGCAATTTGCGAGCAATTGGGCGATTATCGCCAGTGGGGCGATAGCACAGTTGTCCTGGCGGAGAGTGCCTTGATTTCAGGCGATATCCAATACGCCTTCAACATTCAGAACATATTGTTGAAGGATGCACGCCACAGACATAATCCGCTTCAACAGGGTTGGGGATTGTTCGGGGTCGCGGCAAACAATATTCGGCTGGGGAATGAGGCCCTGGCAATTCCGATGTTGGAAGAAGCTCTCCAAATTCTGGAGGAAATTCCTAATCTTGCTTCCTCGATCAATACCAATGGAGAACTTGCGCTGGCGCATTTACGCCTGGGCCAGAGCGAACAAGCCTTGGCGTATGCAAGCAGGGTTATCGATCTGGCCTATGATATATCCCCGACTGTTTATTCCATGGACATTGGATTTGCTGCGGTCGCTGAGGTTTATTTTGAACTATGGGAAAGAACGCTTCATGACCCCAACCGACAAATGGATGCTGATAAATATAAGTTGCTTGCTGAAAAAGCGCTCAAACTCTTGCGCGCTTTCCAAAAGGTCTTTCCGATTGGTCAGCCTCCAGCTTATTA
>WNFV01008582.1_pt1 | contig 12485 bp, 10 predicted proteins | sample 5400101 | NCBI WGS metagenome assembly WNFV01 (sample SAMN13153361, study PRJNA577476) | soil metagenome | isolation source: 115 cm soil or saprolite under grassland replicate 1 | place: USA:California | collected 2016-06-15
TGTTGGCGCTGGTCTGCAGCCTCGGGATCCTGTGGCGCATCGTAGAGTCGCCGCTCGGGCGGACCCTGATCGGCGTCCGCGAGAACGAGCCGCGCATGCGCAGCCTTGGTTACGACACCGCAAGATACAAACTGGCCGCGTTCGTCATAGCCGGCCTGTTCGCCGGATTTGCCGGGGCACTCTACGCTGCGGCATATGCCCGCTCGGTCTCGCCCGCCGATGTGTATTGGACCCAATCCGGACTGGTGTTGATCATGGTCATCCTTGGCGGAGTCGGCACGCTGTTCGGTCCGATAGTCGGCGCGGCGTTGGAGCTGTTGCTACGCAACTGGGTGAGCTCGTTACCGGGTATCGGTGACCGATGGATGCTCATCATGGGGTTGATCTTCGGCGGGTTTGTCTTGTTCGCGCGCGGCGGGGTCGTCAGCATCCTGATGCCGGCTGACAGGCGACGCTGGACGGCAGATGCGCCAGCGGCTCTGGCCGCTAAAACGCAGCAAGCTGGTCCGCCCACACTGGGGGGTGTCGAGGGCCCGCCGCCGGTGCTGGACGTGCGCGGGATTGGCCGCCGGTTCGGGGCGCTGCGGGTGCTCAATGGTGTCAGCCTCGCCGTTGCGCCTGGCGAACGACACGCGCTGATTGGTCCCAACGGCGCGGGCAAGAGCACACTGTTCAATGTCATCGCGGGCGACTTGCGCATTGGCGAAGGCCAGATCCTCCTGGGGGGCGTCGACCTTACCAAGCTGCCAACCCACACGCGCACACAGCTCGGCATCGGACGGACCTACCAGCGCACCAGCAACTTCCATGGACTGAGCGCGCTTGAAAACGTCGAGCTTGCGCTGCGACGGCAACGCCGCGTGGCTAGCCAGCCCTTCAGACTGGCGACGAGCTACGCAGCCATTCGCGCGGATGCCTTGGAATACCTGCATTGGATCGGCCTGGCCGATCGCGCCACGACGCCCGTCCGAAGCCTGAGCTACGGCGAGCAGCGGCAGCTCGAGGTGGCGGTCGCGTGGGCTGCGAGCCCGCGCGTGCTGCTGCTGGATGAACCGACCGCCGTGCTGTCGCCGGGCGAAACCGCCGAGATGCTCGAGCGTCTGCGTGGCCTTCCGCGTGTCGTGAGCCTGCTGATCATCGAGCACGACATGGACGTAGTGTTCGCACTGGCAGACCGGATTAGCGTGCTGGACCACGGCGAGATCCTGGCCAGCGGTGAGCCCCACACGGTCCGCGCCGATCCCGCAGTCCAGGAAGCCTACCTCGGCAAGCTCGTAGCCTCCACCACCTGAGCGCCAGTATGCGTTAGCTGGCCGCATGGTCCCGCTCGGCTGGTGCTCAGTCGGATCGTCGACTCCGGCGAGAACCTCCAGTTTGGCGGCCACCACACTCGTTCTACGCAAACATCAGTCCGGCCTTGTCGCGATTCCACTCAGAGCTCGTAAAACGTTCGTGCCACTGAGCGGAGAATCCGCGCCTGGCGCGCGTCATCCGTTCTCGGCATTTTGCCGTGTTGTCGTCACGGTTCGCTAGCAATGCCCGCGCGGCAACAGTCCGAGATCCACGTGCGACCGAGATTTGAAGGAGTTTGGCATCGTCGCGGCGCACGTCGAACTCTGCCGACACAACGGTTCGTCTTCAACTGGTCATGCTGATGATTCACGGTGCCCGCCGGGCCTGCTAAGTGCGCACGTGGTGGAACGTTGGCGGCAAGCGCCACAGGCGTGAACGGCTCGGCGTCGTGGTCTCCGTTGGCACCTCCTTTCAACTGAGCACGAAAGTTCGTCCCAGACTATCCGTCGGGGTGGGGAAGAACTACCTGCCGGGGTGTTGTCGTGGATGGACTCCAGCAGTCGGATAGGTCCATCAGAGAACCCGCGTCGGCGGGAGTGAAGCCAAGCGAAGGGTGGTGGTGCGATGGCCTACGACGCAAGCAGAGTTATGGACCAGTTGATAGACGGGCATTCGACCACGACAGTGTGTAAGGGACCCAACGAGTGGGGCGTCTGCCCAGATCGCGCCGCGGGTCGGACACCCGCGTGCGTGAACGCCACGTGGCTCGTGCGTGGATCGGGTCAGCGGACCTGGCGCTTTCGGTTCGCAACGCAACCAGATACCTGCCCGCTCATCATCCTCGACCCGACGAGCCGCCTGGCCGAGTTGTGGGTGGGCTGATTCCTCTGTGAACGCGGGGTGAGATGGTGACCAGCACACACGTCAAGTTCATCTATCCGCCTGAGCTGCTGCACCAGCCGGTGATCTACCAGCTTGGCAAACAGTTCAACATCGTGACCAATATACGGCGCGCCGACATCAGCAACTCGCATGGGTGGGTTGACATGGAGCTTCAGGGTGATCCGCCCGACATCCAGCAGGCTCTGGACTGGGCGTACCAGCACAATCTCTTTCTCGAGCCAGATGTCGCTGCAGTTGCGGCCTCAGGCCGCTAAGCGCCAGTCCGCGCTGTCGTCGTAGCCAACCTCGAAGGGCACCAGCGCTACGGCCGAGGGGGCCCGACCAGGGTCAGGATAGGGCCGGCTGATCATTGCCACACTTCGATGGCCATACTGTGGCGCTGCTAGCCCTGCTCAGTGAAAGGCACTTCGCTGAACAGGACAAGCTCGCTTCCCTCGTTGCCGACGCCTGGAAGCTGTCGTGAAGTTTCCACGGTGACCACGGCTGATTCAGGGGAGTTGAAGACGGCGGAACAGCATTGCGGGATGGCTGCGTAGTACGCGCCGGCCGCCGTCACGTGCGAGCGATTGCCAGAGTTCAGTCCCGCAGTGTGTGGGCTTTTGGCGGTATGCCGTTGACGCGGCCGACCACCGGCGGTTCCTAACGGGATTGTCCAGATCTCGAAAGGAGCGAACCAACCGGTGGCCGAGGACTTGAGGATGGCGCTTCTGGAGCTGCTGCGCAAGGACGAACTGGAGGAGGACGTCGACTTCCTAGAGAAGGTGTGCGCGCGTGGTGTTGACCCAACTGTCGTCCGCATACTCTTCTCCACCCAACCGTGCTGGAAACCCCGTGGCCCCCCGGACGACCGTGACCGGCTGACTCCCTGGAATCGCTAACCCGGCGTTTACCTGCGGCAACCAAGCTGGCAAACGAGTCGTGCGATTGTGATCGTGCCCGGTGAGCCCGGGCATCGACAAGCGTCAGTCGAGGGAACGCTCGGATAGCCGACGGCCCAACCAGAGGCAGGGAGGCCAGCAATGGAATCGATGCATCGACCGCAGACTCGGTGGAGCCGGCGCGACTTCGCGCGTTTGGCGCTGGCTTCTGCTGGCGTCCTCGCGGCAGGCAGCGCCGCGACTTCGACAGGATTGGCCGCGTCGGGGGGCGGTAAGGGCACCGTAACCCGCAACCCCCTCTACATCCCGCCGACCGCCCCTCCAACCAATTTGGGCCTTGTAGCCAAGTCCAATTCCATTGACCTGGGCGGTGGACGCGTGTCGACAGCCTGGGTCTACAACGGCGGTTTGCCGGGACCGACGCTCCTCGCCCGAAAGGGCGACACGGCGACGATCAGGCTCACGAACTGGCTGACGTCCGAACCGACGATCACGCACTGGCATGGCATGCTCGTGACGCACGCAAACGACGGCCACCCGATGGAGGCGATCAGCCCGGGCAGCACGTACGACTACAGCTTCCCCATCCTCAATCGCGCGGCGCTGAACTGGTATCACCCGCACCCGCACATGCTGACCGGCGAGCAGGTCGCGATGGGACTTGCCGGAGCGTTCATCGTCCGCGACTCGATCGAAGACGCTCTCGGACTCCCCGGGGGCGCGTACGAGGTCCCGCTCGTCATTCGCGACACGAGCTTCGACTCGAGCGGCAACATCGCGTACAAGGCGCGCACGGGCGGGTTCGAGGGGACGACGCCGCTCGTCAACGGGACGCTCAACCCGAGGCTCGACGTCGATTCGACCGTCTACCGCTTCCGGGTGCTCGGCGGGGCTAACGCGCGGATCTTCCGACTCGCTCTCAGTAGCGGCGCACCGTTCAACCTGATCGGCAACGACGGCGGCCTGCTCGCAACGAGCTTCAAAGTTGCGCAGATCGACCTCGCCCCAGGCGAGCGACTCGACCTCCTCGTCGACTTCGGAGGGCTGCCGACCGGGACAAAGGTCATGCTCCGTGATCTGCTGGCCGGCTGGGACCTGCTCGAGTTCAACGTTGCGCGCCAGGTCGCGACGACGTACACGATCCCGGCAACGCTGTCCACGATCACTGCCCTGACGAACCCGGTCACCACCCGGAATTTCAGCTTCGACGGAATGAGCAAGATCAACGGCAAGCTCTACGATATGAACCGGATCGACTTCCAGGTGCCGTTCGGCCAGGTCGAGACGTGGCGCTTCACGACAAACGGCAACGCGCCACACCCGGTCCATGTCCACGGCGCGTCGTTTCAGGTCATCTCGCGAACCGGTGGTCGCGGCAAGCTCTTCCCATGGGAGGCGGGCTGGAAGGACACCGTCCTGCTCCAGGACTTCGAGACGGTCGAGGTACTGATCCGCTTCGACGCCTACAAAGGCATCTACCTCCTGCATTGCCATAAGCTCGAGCACGAGGACATGGGGATGATGGCCAACTTCGAGGTCATCTGATCGGTCGACAGCACCCCGACGAGGACATTGTTAACCGCCAAGTGGGCTGCTTTCCCCACCAAAGATTGAGGCGAATGGATCCAGGAACGCGGTCTGGCCGGTAAGCACAGCGGCGGTAAGCGCGAGCATCAGCGTCCCGACCACGACCCCGAACAGCGTGATCGGGTGGGTCCAACCGTGTATGTTGGGCGCACGTCCGACGCCACCCAGCGAACACATCGTCATGCCGAGGATGACCAGTGCGATGAACACGGCCCGGTCGGTTCCGAGGAGCGGCAGCGGAGTGTTGGTGAGCACCGCCAGAATGAGCGCGGCGATAGCAATGCCCAGAAGATTCGCGACAAGCGGACTGCCGGTGTACACGGCAGGGCTGCGCATCGTTGTCTGCATGGATCAGTTCTCCCAGGCGCAGCGAGGCTTACACCTGGGCTAGGGCCCGGCGACCTCGTGGCGGCGGCAACGAGCACGGGGCGATGCTAAACCCGGCGACGCTCGCCACCATGTTCGAGCCCCACTACCAGCCGGATCCGCGGCTGCCAGGGATGGGCCTCGGCTTCGTACGTTATGACGCCGGTGGGCACCTCGTCGTCGGACACGACGGGACCATGCCGGGCTTCAACGCGCAGCTTTTCGCGGCGCCTGAAGACGGTGTTGGTGTTATCGCCTTCACGAATGGGTCTGAGGGAGCCGTGTGGTGGCTTCCGACCGAGCTCAGCGGGTTGCTGCGCTACCTGCTCGATGTGCCAGACGGGGTCGTGCGCACCGATGTGCCACAACACCCCGAGATCTGGAAGGACCTCTGCGGGTCATACGAGCTTCGTGCGCGGTTGATTGAAGCACGCGTGCAAATGATGATGGGCGCCGGCGTCCAGGTCTTCGTGCGCGGCGGCCAGCTCATGCTTCGCATACTGACGCCGATACCCGCGCTGTACCGGGGCTTCGCCCTCCATCCTGATGACGCGGACGATCCGTACGTGTTCCGGATCGACCTCTCTCAATTCGGCATGCCGGCGGCGCGCGTCGCATTCAGCCATGAACCTGCAGTGGGTGCGACGTCAGTGCAAATGGATCTGGCGCCGATGACATTTCACAAGCGAGCCGCCAAGAGGACACGCCGCGTGTGGGTGCAAAGAGCGCTTCCGGCGCTGCTTGTGGGCGCCACCGCCATTGCGCTCAGTCGGCGCAGGAGGAATGGACATGACCACCGTTGTGATGACACCCGAACCTGACATCCGCGGCCAATCCCCAGGACTGGGATCCCAGGCCGAGCCCCTGCCGGTAGCGCGCAGGAGGTTCTCATGTCAACATTAATTGCTCCAGAACGCGCCCCAAGGACCGGTGGTCTCGAGTCGCCCCCTACTCGCGCACGCGAATCTTTCCTCGCCAGCAACGCGAGGACGCTGCTGGCGGCTTCCGGATTCGTGATGCTCGGCTTCGTGGTCGTGCACCTGGCGGGCAACCTGCTGACGTTTGCAGGCGCTGCCCCGTTCAACGCGTATGCGCGGTGGTTGCGCGAAGTTGGCTCGCCTCTCATGCCCGAAAGCGGATTGCTCTGGGTGGCGCGCGTGGTACTTGCCGGAGCGCTCGCGGCTCACCTGGCGTCCCACCTGTATCTCATGACCCACCCGGATGCTCTGTCTGGGCCCGCGCTTGGCCCATTCGATCCGATGCCACCGTGGTACGCGACCCTGCCGGTAGGGGTGTTCCAGGTGAGTGGCGCTGATCGCCGCGTTCGTGGCATTCCACCTGGCCCAGCTCACGATCGGGGCCATTCATCCCGCCTTTATCGCGGCTGGTCGGTACGACGAGACTCTCGTCGCGCTGCGGTTCTGGCCTGTATCGGTTGCATACATCGGCGCTGCCATGGCGGTGGGGATGCATGTTCTGCCTGGCACGTGGACAGGCTTACGCTCGCTCGGCCTGATTCGACCCCGCACCGCGGGCCTGGCGAGCATACTGTCGCCCGCCGTCGCACTGGTGCTGACGTTTGGGCTGTCGGCCGTGCCGCTCGCGGTCCTACTGGGCGTGCTCAGATGACGACAGACGCCTGTCCCCGCACGTGATCCGGTCTGGAGAGCGGCCGCGTGTCCGACGTCTCGGAGATCGAGTCCCATGGCTACAACCCTTAGCCGCTCGGCGCAGGGCCATGAGCATATCGTGTCACGCGCCCACAACCGCCGTCCGCCGCATCCTTCTTCGTCGCGGTACTGGCTGTCCGGTGCGCTCGCACTCCTGACGATAGTCGCCTCAGGAACAGGCGTTTTCCTCGGTGATTTTCTACCGCGACTCGCCGTACTGGGCTGCTGGCGCCAGGGGCGTGGACCTGGTGACGCTTGTGGTCGCTGTTCCTACGCTCGCTGCTGCTCTGGTGTTCTCGCTGCGGGGCTCCGTGGGCGCGCGGATCGTCTGGCCACTTCCGAGATGAGGCGACGCAGCAGGTGCTTTATCTGCTGGACCTCGACTTTCAACACAGCGCGACCCACTCGACTAGCACTGCGACGCGCGGGAAACCCGACCCGCGCTGCGCTTGCTGAGGACGCGGCTCACAAACGCCGCTGAGCAGGTGGCGCCGAGTGCTTCCAGGGCGCGCACGGAATCGCGGAGCACATCTTCATCGCCAGGCAGGCTGGCCATGGCGGCTTCATACGGACACCCGTGCGCAAGCCATTCGGCGCGCGCCTCGGACCAGCGACCTTGTACCTCGAGCGCGAAAGGGCCCCGGGCTCGCTCGGGCAGCGCGTCGAGATCGCCGACCCGCCAGCGCCAGCAGGCGAGCTCCGCCAGCACCCACGGGTCCTTGCTTCGTTCCGCCAGTTCGAACCCCGCTCGCGCTTCCTGCCGCGCCGTTTCCATGTCGCCGTTCAGCCATGCCGCCTCGGCGCGCGCGGCATGGACTGGACCAAGGCGCTGCACCTCCGCCGTTGGCCGCGCCGTCTCGAGTGCATCGTCCAGGAAGCGCGACGCCTCGACATCGCCTCGTCGCGCGCGAATGACACCTGAGACCACGAGCGCATTGACGCGACTGACGGGAGACAGCGGCGTTCGACGAAGTATCCGGGCGGCCAGCTCGTCGGCGTCGCTCCACTCCCCGCGCAGCAGCAGCATCCGCGCCTGCGAGCCTTGCATGTAGACGAACCACGAGTCCAGATCGTGCTCCGCGCAGTAGGTCGTGCCAGCCTCGAGATACTTCTGGGCCGCGTCGATCTGGTACTGACGCCCGGCCGCCCACCCCAGATTGGTAAAGGCCCGCGCGGCATGTTCCTCCAGATCGGCCTCACGAGCGAACTCCAGGCTGCGTTCCAGGTGCACGAAGCCTTCGGCATCGCCAATGCACGCGCGAGCGGCCCCGACGTTGTTGAGCGCATGAACGAGCACCTCGCGCTCACCGAGCTGTTCGGCCAGTGCGATCGCGCGTTCGCCCCACGAGCATGCTCCGTCCGCGTCGTTGGCGAGCATGCACAGGAGAGCCAGGTTGCTGTACGCCCAGGCATGCTGCAGCCCGTCGGGCAGACCCTCGAGCACGTCGAGCGCCGAGTGGGCGGCCTCGCGTGCGTCGGCGTTGCGATTGGCGAACCACGACATGCGCGACAGCCAGCGCAGGTTCTCGCTCACCTTCAGCCGTTCGCCGGCCACCCTCCAGATTTCGAGGGCTGCGCGACGGGCTTCGAATGCGTCCGCGGATTGGTCGGTGAGGTAGCACTCGTACGCCAGCGCCTCGAGCAGGTGGGCCCGCTCTGTGGGATCGAGTCCATCCGCAAAGCGCAGCGCGCGTCTGTACTGGGCCGCGGCGTCGCGATGCGCTCGCACGCGCGCGTTCCGTTCAGCGGCGATCGGCGCAAACAGAAGCACACTCGCGCCATCGCCAGCGGCTTCCGCATGGTGGGCGAGGCGTGCCCAATCGTCGGGGCCAACCGGGCGTGAGCGCAGCGTCGCCAGCACGCGGCGGTGCAGCTCGACGCGGCGCGTCGACAGGATCGTATCGAGGATTGTCGTGCGACCCAGCTCGTGGCGGAACGCGAAGACATCTCCAGCCGCATGCAGGACCCCGGCTGTCAGGCACGCTTCGATACCGCTGGTGCCCGCATCCAATACACCATCGAGTAACCACGCTTCGCTCCGCCCGCGGATCACCGCGGCAGCCTCGAGCGCGGCGCGCCCGTGTGCAGGGAGCCGTGCCGCCCGGGCCAGGACAGCGTCCCGAACGCTCGGCGGGACCTCGCGCGTGCCCGCGGCTACCACCTCGGTCACGAAAAACGGATTGCCGCCAGTCTGGCGATACAGCTCCTCGGGGTCGAGGTCCGTCTTCTGTGCAAGCTCGCGCACGGCAGCTCGAGAGAGTGGCGTGAGTTGGAGGCGTCGGACGGCGGGAAACGTCGCCAGATCACCGAACACGACGCGCAGCGAGTGAGCTGGACCGACTTCGTCGTCCCGGTACGTGGCCACCAGCAGCGCACGTACCGTGGCCACCCGCCGACCAAGGAAGCGCAGGAGATCGAGCGTCGCCTCGTCGGCCCAGTGCACATCCTCGAACACGAGCACGGTTGGCTGATCGCCCGCGTTCAGCGCAGCCAGCAGCGCATTAAAAACCTGCTTACCAGGCGCCGCGTTTGCCAGGAGTCCTGCCAGCGGATCGCCGATGGCCTGAGCGACGTCGAGCAGGGGGCCGAGCGCGGTCGGCGTGGACAGAGGATCGCACGCGCCAATCAGGACGCGAGCGCGGTCGCGAACCGACTCACCGAAGTGTTTGACAAGCACCGATTTGCCAACGCCGGCCTCCCCGCCGACCAGCAGCAATCGACCCTGCCCCGCCTCGACCTCACTGAGGAACCCATCGAGCCGATCGAGAATGTGCTGGCGCTCGAGCAGCGGCACCGGCTCGTATAGCGAGGCGGTCTGGCTGGCGGGCCTCGCAGGCGGTAGCTGCGCGACGACCACGTCGGGCACAGCCAAGCCGGCACCTCTCGCTGCCCACATAAGCGCCTCGCGCGCCGCGTCGTCGACGTCGAGCGCCTCGGCCAGGCGCGCCAGCGTGGCCGGATGGGGAGCGCGTCGCATGCCGCGCTCGAGATCCGAGATGCCTCGAACGCTCAGCCCCGCGCGCTCAGCCAGCGCCTCCTGCGACAGGCCCGCGAGTAATCGATGGCGCCGAAGCAGCGCCGCTAGTTCCTGAACCGGTTGCAAGACCACCTGCTGCTGCCGCGAAAGTGCCGCCGCAGCATACCACCGCAGACCGACGACACTGCAGGGCTCGCGCCCATAATGATTCGACCCCGGGCGGATGCCAGACGGCCCTCTCGAGCCTACACCGGCCGCGGGCTCGAGACAGGACGACCGGGTGCGCGCGGATCACACTGGCTGGTACCCGCCGTTGGAGCAACTGTGTTCGGCCTGTCGCATCTCGCCTGGGTCGACTTCTGCACCTGCTCGCCTGAGAGCTGCCAGGCGCGCGATGGCGGTGGTGCTTGTCGTCGTCATATATGGGGCCCCGAATTGGCCGGGTGCGCCGGCCGAAATAGCTGTTGTCAACGCTGGTGGTACGGCCTGTGGCCTGGTTGGTCTCGACACGTGAGGCGGCGGCCGCGCCGCTATTCGTGCTCCTGATCGTCGCCTGGACGACCTTCACTGGTCGGCGGGTCGAGGCCTTCGCCGCCGGCGCCCTGGCGCTGGCGACACTCGCACCCGCATGGCGCGAGCCGGAGCGCTGGCTGCCCTTGACCCTCGGCCTCGTGTTCGCCGGCCTGGGCACTCACGCACTGCGCGTACAGCATCGACTGCCGTATCCTCGCGACGCCTCTCGCCGAGTCGCCGTCGAGTAGGAAGCCACCGGAGGATGCCGTCGTCATCTAACCTCGAACTACGCGGAGCCACCCGGCGAATCGGTCGCGGACGCGACCCCCGACCAGCTCACACGAAGGCGTGCTGGGGCGAGCGATCGAAGTCCTCGGATCCGCGACAGCAGACGATAGATGAATTGGTTAGCGGGTTGACGTGATTCGCCGAGGCCGCGCCTCTTGGCGATTGCCGCCAGGCGCTCGCGGCTAGCTTCCTCGAGACGGTCACGAATCCGGTGATTGGCTTCGATTTCCAACATAGCGTACGGGTACACCAGCATCTTCCTTTCTGGCGTGTCACTCAGGTCACGCCAGGCGATAGACCAGGTGTCACTGCGTCGATAAACTCATAAGCGCGGGATGCCACCCAGCCATTTGCTGAGTCGCGTCGCGGTCGCGTCGGCGCCGCCGGCCGGCTGGGGATGGGCGGCTTGCGCTGACCCAGGCTCGAGCTTTTCGCACGGCTCGGGTGTCAACCTAGAGGCGAGCATACGAGAGGCGGCGATCCAGGACATGACGAGGACTACCTATTCGACTACCCATTTTCGGGCGTGAGCGAGCCTCGATTCAGGCGCCAGCCGATGAGAAGATCTTCAACTGGGCCGACATACGTGCTCGAGAGAGTTCGTCGCCACTCGCGGCCAGGTTGACCAACCCGACGCAGGTCGAACGCCCCAGGCCAACCAGGTCCTCCCGTTGGAGGTCGTCGTACTGAAGCTGTCGGAAAGTGTCATGGGCCTGCCTCGAACTTTTGAGCTGCGCGAACTCATCCGGGTGGTCAACAGTACCAGAAGTATTACCTGGCAGTGGCGCTGCCCAGGCCGCGCTTAGCGCCGCGGCACGGACGTCGACCTCGCGCCAAATACGCGCCCGCTCTGCAGTCCGCGACGAGCGTCGCGTCCTCAGCCTCGTCGTTCCCGGACACCAGCATGATTAGCGGGACCGCGGCGCCGGATATGGCCGAGTCCATATCGACAGAGGTTGCATACAGCAAGTGTTTGCCTATCCCGCCCGTCGTATCTGACGCGTAGTGGATGCATCCCACTATGTCGACAGGAGCCGACCCATACGCACGGCGTCCACCAGCTGGCGAATCGCAGCGCTCGTTGTACTGGCATGGTCTGGATTGACCGCCAACCCGGTGTGGGTCGCGCCCTCGACCACGATCTGGCGACTGTCGGAGGAAATCGCTGCCATTTCGGCGTGCGTCTCGCGCTTGATCCGCGCCTCCTCCGGAGAACCTGACCCTTCGGTGGCCGACAACACAATCAGCGGCAGCGTCCCTAACCCACCAAGCTGACCTACCTGCGACATCGATTCGGGCAGCGCGTCCACCTCGTCCGCGTAAGCTTTCCAGTGACCAGGTACGGACTCGAATGCCGCGATCTCGTCACGCGCGCCAGCGGGGAACCGGTCTAGCTCGCCGAGCGCGCTGCCAATGAGCAGCCGCACGATGCCAAACGACGCCAGCCTCTGGAATGTCCGCGCCCGCTGCCCAGCGTTCGTCAACGCGGCAGCCTGTTCGGGCAGTCGCTGAAGCAGGTCCACCGGCGTGGCGTCCGCAAGCAGCATCCCGACCTCGTCGGGATACAGGCCAGCGAACATGCGCGCGTACAGCCCGCCGGTCGAGTGGCCGACCAGGACATACGGACCAGGGATCCCCGCTTGCCAAGCAACTTATGCAGCTCTGTCGCGAGCTGACGAGCGTCGCGCGGCGATAGACCCGGGTCGCTCCAACCCAATCCAGCCCGATCGTAGCTACACACTCGGGTACCTTCGGCGACTATGGGTTGGATGAGCGCCCAGTGTGATGACCAGCTGCCCAGGCCCGTCTCGAGGATTACGGTCGGAATGCCCTGGCCGGTGCATTGCATATGCAACCTGTGACCGCTGACGACGGTCATCTGGCCAGGAGCTGGATGGCGCGCCGGTCGCGCTCGGTGGCGATCGTCTGGTACGTCCACCCGGTCGCAGCCAGCACGAGGGCCACCAGTGCGACCGTGCCAATGCCACGCCTGAGCCAGGTGCCCAGCCG
>WNFV01009519.1_pt1 | contig 12484 bp, 8 predicted proteins | sample 5400101 | NCBI WGS metagenome assembly WNFV01 (sample SAMN13153361, study PRJNA577476) | soil metagenome | isolation source: 115 cm soil or saprolite under grassland replicate 1 | place: USA:California | collected 2016-06-15
CGGCCGTCCACGGCCTTGATCACGATCTCGACGTTGCTCGAGGAGAAGAACCAGAAGTAGCCGGTGTCGCTGGTCAGGGGAACGGCCTGCGCGGGCGCGTTGCTGATATTGAGGCTGGGCGCGCTGAAGATCGCCTGGACCCGGAACCGCCCGTTGTTCAGGCACAACGTGGTTGCGCCGGCGGTGCAGAGACCCGGACCCTGATTGCAGAGCAGCTGGAGCATGTACGGGCCGGTGACACCCGGGGCGTAGCTGTTCGCGTAGATCGTGTACGTCCCGGACTGTGTGACGGAGAAGGAAATCCGCGAGTTCGTTCCTCCTCCCGGATAGTCGTCGTTCTCCTCGACCTCGAGGCCACTCGGGTCGAGAAGAATGAGGAAGGTGTCGAACGAAGCTTGCATCGTGATCTGCACCGGCTGCCCTGCCGTGCCCTGGAACGTCCAGGCGTCGTAGAAGCTCTGGTCCAACGGGAGCCGGCAGTCGTCGGACGTCAACGCACCGTTCACCGTCGTGTTGCAGCCGATCCCGAGCGTCGTACACGCGAAGGACTGGGAAGGACGGACTCCGGCGGGAGAGATCTTTGTCGGGCCGTTCCCGGACTTCACCGTGGCCGGAGAGCCGACGGACGCGGCGCGAATCGCCGAGGCCGATCCGAGGCTCGCCGCCAGGAGAAGCGAGATTGTGAGCCCGATCGCTCTTGGGCGTCGCGGAGAGAGGGATTTCCGGAATTTGTTCACGGGACCTCCAGGTCGTTGCGCGTTTGCAAGCGGGGTACCAGAATTACGGAAACCGCGCCGGGACCGAGGCGCATTCCCGTGTTCGATCTCACGGGCAGGTCGCGAACGCGTTGGTGTCCTGGATCGGCGCGAACGCCGTGTTCTGAGGATTCCTGTAGGTCCGCACCGTCTCCGTCTGCGTGTCCGTGACGGTCAGGACGACCTGGACGTTGGTCAATCCTCCGGCGAACACCCAGTACCGGGGAGCCGCGGTGAACGTGCACGCGTTGACGACTTTTACGATCACCTCGATGTTATTCGAGGTGAAGAACCAGAAGAGCCCCGTGTCGGTTGTCTCCTCGACGGCCATCCCCGGGCCGGCCTGGCCGGCCGGCGTCGAGTAATTCGCCTGCACGCGAAACCGGCCGTTGTTCAGACAGAGCGTCGTCGCGTTCGCCGTGCACGGTCCCGGCACGGGAGTGAACGTGGGCGGCGGCGGCACAACCGTCGGCGTAGGGGTCGGAGTCGTCGCCGTCCCCGCTGTGCACTGGATCGTCAGGGCGTAGGCGCCGAACTGGTTGGCGAGCAGGCTCGTCGCCCCGACGGTCCAGGTGCCCGACGCGGTCAACGTGAAGGTAATCCGGGAGTTCGTCGAGTCCCCGAAGTCGTCGTTGCTTGCCACGACCGCCGGCGTCGGATTGAGAAGATACAGGTAAGTGTCGAAGGCGTTCGACGTCATGTCGATCGTCACGGTCTGCCCCGCCGTTCCCTGGAACTGGATGAGGTCCACGTAGCTGCCGTCGTCCAGCCGGCAGTCGTCCGTGGAGATCTCCCCGCTCGCGCTCGACGCCGGGCAGGCAAGAGCTCCGAACTCATTGCAGGTCGCGAGCGCAAGGGTGCCGAACGATCCCCGGCGCGAGAGGAGCTTGCGCGTGTTCGGGGACTTGCCGGGGGTCTGGGGGCTGTCCGAAGAAAGAAGGAACGCGCCCGCCATGAGGATCACGGCCGACAGGAGCGCGGCGTGGGCGCTTCCGATTTCTGCCCGCCGGCTCACGCCGCTCGGACCCGGCCCGGCTTCACGGGCAGGTCGCGAACGCGTTGGTGTCCTGGATCGGCGCGAAGGCGGTGTTCTGCGGGTTCGTGTAGGTCCGCGTCGTGCCGTTCTGGGTGTCGGTCACGGTAAGGACGACCTGGACATTCGTCAGCCCGCCGGCGAACACCCAGTAGCGGGGCGCGCCGGGGAAGGCGCATGCGTTGACTACCTTGATGATCACCTCGATGTTGTTCGCGCTGAAGAACCAGAAGAGACCGGTGTCGGTCGTCTGCGTCACCGCCATCCCCGGGCCTGTAGCTGCGGCCGGAGTCGTGTACGTCGCCTGAACGCGGAAGCGCCCGTTGTTCAGGCACAGCGTCGTCGAGTTGGCCGTGCACGAGCCGGGAGGCGGGGCCGAGCCGCACTGCAGCGCCAGCGTGTAGGGGCCGAACTCGTTCGCCGACAAGCTGTTCGCGACGACGAACCAGGTGCCCGTCGACGTCAGCGTGTAAACGATCTGGGAGTCGTTTCCTCCCCCTCCGTCGTCATCGGTCGCGACGACGTTCGATCCGGAGGTGTCGAGCAGGAAAAGGTACGAATCGATGACCGACGAAGACAAGGTGATCGTGACCTGCTGGCCGGACGTACCCGAGAAGGAATAGACGTCGTAGTAGCTGCCGTCCATGAGAGCGCAGTCCGTGTTCGCCAGCGCTCCGGAGTGCGTCGAGTTGCACGTGATCCCGTCGATGGTCGGGGTTCCGCTGACGCAATCCAGCGGCTGGGCCGTCCGGAAAGTCCGAGCGCCCCCTTTGCTCGTCATGAACGACCGGAGGAGCTCCTCTTTCTCGACGCCGACGACGGGCATGAAGGGGACGTTGTTCGCGGTCTTCGTTGCCGCGCGCAAAGTCTGCGCCGCGGCACGATGGGAGCAAAGGGCGGCTCCGCAGAGCAGGAGTCCGGTCATGACGATACGGAATCCGAGACGGGTCCGCCGTTTCGTTTTCATACACTCTCCATCGCGAAAAGGCTCTGCCGGCATTTCTTTCGAGATCCGACGGTCTGCACGAAATCGAGGCTGCTCCCGGTATTCGCCGGGCGATTCTACCGCGTTTTACCGATTTCGGGCGGAAGGGCGAAGGGTCTGCTAACTTCGCTCAGTGCGGAATGCGCGAGCCGTTCGCCCGGTCTGTGTTCTCTCGATCGCGGGGTCCGATTCGGGCGGAGGCGCCGGGGTCCAGGCGGACCTGCTGACTTTCGCGGCGCACGCCGTATACGGCGCGACGGTGGTCGTCGCGGGAACCGCGCAGAACACCCGAGGCGTCGTCTCGATCGAGCCGTTCTCTCCGCGCTTCGTCTCGGAACAGATCAATGCGGTCTTCTCCGATCTCGCTCCCGCCGCGGTGAAAATCGGGATGTTGTGGGACGCGCGGCACGTCCGCGCAGTCGCTGCCGGCCTCCGCCGTCACGGGGCGAAGAACGTCGTCCTCGACCCAGTGCTCGTCTCGACAAGCGGCGCTTCTCTCCTCACCGCCGCGGGGCTTCGCGCACTGCGACGGGATCTCCTTCCCTTGAGCGACCTCGTGACGCCGAACCTCGACGAGACCGCGGCGATCGCGGGCAAGTCCGGCCGAACGGACTTCGATCTGCGCCGGGCGGTCGAGAAGATCGGAGGTTTCGGCGCCCGCGCCGTCCTCGTCACCGGGGGAGACGCGGGAGGCGACCGGGTCCGCGACCTTCTGTGGAACGGAAAGGATTTCCGGATCTACGAACATCGCCGCGTCACGACCGGCGCGACGCACGGGTCCGGCTGCACCTTGTCTTCCGCCATTGCCGCGAATCTCGCGCGCGGCTACGGCCTCGAGGCCGCCGTGTCCCGGGCGATCCGTTACGTGACGCGAACACTTCGCCGCGGCGTCTTTCCGGGAAATGGAGCGGGTGTTCCGGGCCGTCTTCCCGGAGCCCTCATTCCCAGAGGTCGAACCGGTAGCCGGGCGACGAGTATGCGGTCTCGGCGATCGCGCTCCGCTCGCCGTCGCGGGCGGCGGCGAGGCCGCGGTCGCGGTTCTTCTCCATCTCCTTGAGCTCCCCGACGATCCGGTACTTTGCCGACTGGACGAACGAGCGCGCCAGGCGGACTTCTTCGGCCGATCCTGGCCTCTGACGCCGTAGCGACGAGGTCGCTCGCGACAGCACGGCGAGCGACGTATAGAGGTCCACGGCGACGTTCGCCAACCTCTCCTGCTGGTATTGCCTTTCGAGGATTTGCTTTCCATACCGGGTGAGAAACGTCTCCGCCGCAGCGGCGAAGGACCGCGTATAGCGACGGACGAGGTCGGCCTCGGCGGCTAGCTCGGCGGCGACGCTCTCGAGCCGTTCCGGGGCGACGTATCCCCGGATCTTCTTCCCGACGTAGTCGGACAGGATTCCGAGATTTCCGAGCGGCGCCTTCAACGCCTTCGCGACCTCTTCCAGATCCGAACCGAGGTCCCGAAGCCCGGAGAGCGCCACGAGAACCCGCAGGATCTCGTTCGTTCCCTCGAAGATCATGTTGACCCGCGAGTCGCGCAGCGCCCGCTCGTAGGGATACTCCTCCATGAACCCGTTCCCGCCCGCAATCTGGAGAGCGTCGTTGATGACGCTCCAGACCGTCTCGGTGCCGAAGACCTTGCAGGCCGCTCCCTCGAGGGCGTAGTCGGAGAGACCGCGGTCGACGAGACCCGCGGTCATGTAGACGAGAGACTCGAGGGCATAGGTGTTGGCAACCATCCGTGCGAACTTGCCGCGAATCATCTCGAAGTCGGCGATTCGAGCGGCGAACTGCCGGCGCTCCCTCGCGTGGAGAGCCGCCTCCCGGATCATGGCCTTGCAGCCGCCCAAGCACCCGGCGCCGAGCGACGTGCGGCCCGTGTTCAGCACCTCGACCGCGATCTTGAAGCCCCCGCCGCGGCGCCCGATGACGTGGGATCCCGGTACCCGCATCTCCTTCAAAAGCAGAGGCACGGTCGAGGACCCCTTGAGGCCGAGCTTCTTCTCCTCCGGCCCGATCTCGAGGCCCGGAAGATCCCTCGTGACTGCGAACGCGGTGATGCGGCGGTGCTCGTCGCTCGCGCCGAGCGCGACGTCTTTCGCGAACAGGGTGAAGAAGTCCGCGATCCCGCCGTTGCTGATCCAGTGCTTCGAGCCATCGAGCACGAACTCACCGCGTCCGGCGTCGTAGCGCGCGGTCGTGCGGATGGATGCGGCGTCGGAGCCGGCTTCCGGCTCGGTCAACGCGAACGCCGCGATCTTCTCGCCCGCCGCGAGCGCCGGCAGCCATCTCTTTTTCTGCTCCTCCGTACCGTAGAGGAGCAGCGCCTTCATCCCGATCGACTGGTGCCCACCGATCAGGATCCCGAGCGAAGCATCCGTCCGCCCGACCTCTTCCATGACGCGGCAATACGCCGAGGAGGAAAAGCCGTATCCGCCGTATTCTTCGGGGATCGATATCCCGAAAGTTCCGAGGTCCGCGAGCCCGCGCACGACCTCGGGAGGGATGCGCTTCTCCCGGTCGATCCGCGCGGAGTCGACCCGGTCGCGCACGAATGCCCGGAGCGAGCCGAGAAAGGCGGAGACGGTCTCCTGATCCTCGGAAGAGGGCTCCGGGAACGGAAACAGAACGTCCTCTCGAACGACCCCGGCGAAGAGCGCCTTGACCGGCGACGAGATCGAATCCAGTCCGGCAGGCGGCAAACCGCTCAGGACGCCGCCTCGCTGCCGGAGTGGGCAGGTACCGCGGGGTAAAACGTGCCCCGGGCGTCGGCGAGCCGGCGGATGGAGCGAGCCGGCTCGAATCGCGGGCCGAAGCGCCCGGCGAGCTCCTCGAGCAATGAGCGCACGCGCGGCAGGCCGAGCGAGTCCGCCCAGCGCAGGAGACCGCCGTGAAAAGGCGGGAATCCCGTTCCCAGGATCATGGCGAGATCGAGCTTGCCGGGCCCGGGCACGACGCCCTCCTCGAGACAGAACGCCGCCTCGTTGACCATTGGCAACAAGAGGCGCGACTCGACCTGATCCGGCGGGAAGGGCGAAGCCGCCTTCGGCTGCGCGCGCAACACCTCGTACGCGTCGGGTGACGGCTTCCCCCGCCCTCCCGCCGAGTATTCGTAGAATCCGGCGCCGCTCTTTCGCCCGAGGCGGCCGGCGGCGACGAGCGCCTCGTCCCCGCCCGACTTGATCCGCTGCGGAAAGGCGGCCTGGAGGACTTCGCCGGCCTTGACCGCGACGTCCAAGCCCACCTCGTCCAAGAGCGCAAGCGGACCGACCGGCATCCCGAAATCCGTCATCGCGCGATCCACGTCCTCGATGCGGCATCCCTCACGGACGAGCCGAACCGCCTCCGAGAGATACGGCGCGAGGATCCGGTTCACGAGGAAGCCCGGCAGATCCCGGACGACGATCGGGATTTTTTTGAGTCTTTTCGCGAGCGCGAAGATCGTCGCGGTCGTTTCCTGGGAAGTGGTTTCCCCCGGGATGACCTCGACCAGCGGCATGCGGTGGACGGGATTGAAGAAGTGCATCCCCACCACGCGATCCGGCCGGCTCGCTGCCGAGGAGATCCGGGCGATCGGGATCGTCGAAGTATTCGTAGCGAAGATGGCGGTTTCCGGCACCACCTTTTCCCACTCCGCGAGGACCGACTGCTTGACCTCGAGCTTCTCGACGACTGCCTCGATGGTGACCTCGCACTTCGCGAAACCGGAGTAGTCGAGGGTTCCGGAAAGCCGGGCCATGCGCGCCGCCATCTCGCGCTCCGTCAGTCGGCGCTTGCGAACCGCGCCGCGGAAGATCTCGGCGGCGGCCGCGAACCCGTGAGCGAGAGCCTTCGGCTCGACGTCCTTCATGCGCGCCGGAATTCCACGGTCCGCTGCCAGGTGCGCGATCCCGCCCCCCATCCGGCCGGCGCCGAGAACGCCCAGCCTCGTGACCTCTCTCGGGCGCACCCCGGGGTCTTCCACTCCCGTTTCCTTCTTCACCTGCTCCGTCGCGAAAAAGATGTCGAGGAGATTCCTCTGGACCTCGCCGCCGAAGACGTTGGCGATCCGGCGGCTCTCGACCTCCAGGGCGGCATCGATCGGCTTCCCCCAGCTCTCTTCGATGACCGCGATCGCTTCGAACGGCGCCGGGTAGTGGCCGCCCGTCTCGGCGAGAACGCTTTCCCGCGCCTTTTTGAAGATGATGCGCCGCCCGAGCGGCGTCGCCTCGAGGACGCGTTCCGCAGCACTCTGTCGGTCGGGACGGGGGACCCGCTTCGGTCCCCCGACCTTCGATCGCGCGAAACGGCGCACGTGATCGTCGAAGATCGCCGCCGGCACGGACTCGTCCACCAGCCCGATGCGCTTCGCCCGCCGGGCGTCGATCTCTCTTCCCGTCAAGATCAGGTCGAGCGCGGCCGAGAGTCCGACGAGCCGGGGAAGCCGCACGCAACCCCCCCACGCCGGAAAGATCCCCAGGCGAACCTCCGGGAGGCCGATGCGCGCCCACGGCGAGTCCGACATCAAGCGGTAGTCGCAGGCGAGAGCGAACTCCGTTCCCCCGCCGAGACAGACGCCGTCGATCGCGGCAATTGTGGGAAACGGAAGACGGGCGAGCTGCTCGAAGAGCGCCTGACCACGAGCGGACCCGGCCGAGATCTCCTCCGGGCCGATCCGGGTGAACTCCTTCAAGTCCGCTCCGGCGATGAAGATTTCGGGCTTTCCGCTCCGGACCAGGAGCGCGCGGACGCGCGGGTCCTGGGAGAGCCGGACCATGACCTCCGACAGCTCGAGGAAGACCTCCCGGGAAAACTTGTTGACCTTCTCGCCGGGGAGATCGAAGGTCAGACTCCCCACGCCGTCCGGAGCGACGTCGATCCGAAAGGCGCTCACGCCGCCTCGAGCACGACGGCGCCGCCCTGCCCGCCGCCGATGCACATCGTCGCCAGCCCGAACTGGACGTCGCGGCGGCGCATCTCCTCCAGGAGCGTCGTGACGAGCCGGTTCGCGGAGGACCCCACGGGGTGCCCGAGCGCGATCGCCCCCCCGTTGACGTTGGTCTTCTCCCAGTCGATTTCTCCGATCGGCCCGCCGGTTCCGTACCGCGCATGCCACTCGGCTGACGGGAAGACTTTCGCCACCGCGAGACACTGCGCTGCAAACGCCTCGTTGATCTCGACGAGACCGATCTCCTCCCACGAGACGCCGGCGCGCTTCAGCGCGAGTGGAGTGGCCACGGCGGGACCGAGCCCCATGCGCTCCGGCTCGATTCCGACGAAGGCGAACCCGCGCACCTTGCCGAGCGGCCGAAAACCGTGCGCGGACGCCGCTTTCGCGCTCATAACGAGTGTTGCCGCGCCGCCGTCGGTGATCTGGGACGAGTTGCCGGCGGTTACCGTTCCGAACCGGCGGTCGAAGTACGGCTTCAACTTCGCGAGAGCCTCCAGAGACTGGTTCTCCCGCACGCCGTTGTCCTCGACCGCCATCTCCTCGTACCGCGGGGGCACGGCCACCGGGACGATCTCCTCGGCGAGCTTCGCGCGTGCCAGCGTCACCCTCCGGTGCGAGCGCAGCGCGAACTCGTCCTGCTCCTCGCGCGAGATGCCGTGCTCCTTCGCCAGGATTTCGGCGGTCTCGCCCATGTTCAACCCGCAGACCGCGTCGGTCAGCCCAAGCTCGAGCCCGATCTCCGGCTTGAAGTGCTTCGGGCGGAAGCGGGCCGCAGCGGCGAGCCGATTGCCGAGGTCCTTCGCCGTGAAGACTTCCGTGAAGATCTCCCGGCTCTCGCGCGAGTAGAGGAAGGGGATGTTCGACATCGATTCGACTCCTCCGGCGACGATTGCTTGGGCGTCTCCCGAGGAGATCCGGTAGCACGCGTCGACGATCGACTGGAGACCCGAGCCGCAGAGCCGGTTGACGGTGAACGCGGGAACTCGGCGCGGAACGCCAGCGAGAAGTGCCGCCACCCGCGAGAGGTTGACCGCATCGGGAGGCTGCGCGATGTTGCCGAAGATCACGTGGTCGAGCTCCGCCGCCTCCAGTCCGGTGCGGGCGAGGAGCTCGGTCGTGACGACCCGCGCGAGCTCCTGCGCGGGCACGTCCTTCAGGAGTGTCCCGGCCCTGGCGTACGGGGTCCGCAGGCCGTCGACGATGACGGCCTCACGCGACATGCGCCTTCTCGGCGGCCCGATACATCGACTCGATCAGGTCGCGGTAGCGGCTCTCGAGGATGCGCCGCTTGACCTTGAGCGTCGGCGTGATCGAGCCGTCCTCGATCGTCAGGTCCGTGGAGAGGACTGCGAACGCGCGGATCTGCTCGTGGTGCGGCCGGTTCTCGTTGTAGGCATCGATCTCCTGCTGGTAGATCCGGCGGATTTCCGGATTTGCGTCGAGACGATCCCAGTCGACCTTCAGGTTCGAGGCCGACACGTACTCCCGCAAGCGGTCGAAGTTCGGGACGATGACCGCCGCAACGAATTTGTGCCGGTCTCCGAGCACGATCGGGACTCCGATGAAAGGTGAGCTCTTGAGCTCGTTCTCGATCGGCTGCGGTGCGACCTTCTTGCCTCCCGCGAGCACGATCAAGTCCTTCTTCCGATCGGTGATCGCGAGGAAGCCGTCCGCGTCGATCTGGCCGATGTCGCCGGTGTGGAACCAGCCTTCCGCGTCGATCGCCTCCGCCGTTGCCTCCGGCTTGCCGAAGTAGCCCTTCATCACGTGCGGGCCGCGGGTCAGGATCTCGCCGTCATCCGCGATTCGGACTTCGACGTTGGGAAGGGGGCGGCCGACGGTCCCCAGCCTCCAGGCATTCGGGCCGTTGACGGCGATCACCGGCGAAGTCTCGGTCAGGCCGTATCCCTCGTAGATCGTTACGCCCGCGCCGAGGAAGAACTCGGCGAGGTCGCGCGCGAGCGGGGCGCCCCCCGAGACTGCAAAGCGGAAGCGCGTCCCGAGCGCGCGACGGATCTTCGACAGCACGAGCTTGTCGGCGAGCCTCGCCCGGCGGGCGAGCGCCGACGGCAGTGGAACGCCCCGCTCCTCGTAGGAAACTCGCTCCCGGCCCACGCGCACGGCCCAGGCGAAGAGCTTCTTCTTCAGAGCGCCGCCCGAGTCCACCTTGCCGAAGATACGACCCTGGACCTTCTCGTAGACGCGCGGCACCGCGCCGAAGCAGTGCGGGTTCACCTCCAGGAAGTTGTCCCGAAGCTTGTCGATCGACTCCGCGTAGGCGATCGTCGAGTGGCGGTACAGGTACGCGTAGTCGAGCATCCGCTCGAAGACGTGGGAGAGCGGAAGGAAGGAGAGCGCCACCCCCTCCCCGCTGATCGGCACGACCTCGCAGGCCGCGGTCACGTTCGAAACGAAGTTGCCGTGCGTGAGCATCGCGCCCTTGGGCTCTCCGGTCGTTCCGGAGGTGTAGATGATCGTCGCGACGTCGTCCGGCTTCACTCGAGCCGCCCGCTGCTCGAAGACCCCGGGGCTCATCTCGAGCGTCGGCCGGCCCTTTTCCGCCAGCGCGTGGAAGGAGAGAAATCCCGGCTCACCCGGCGGGCGTGCGTCGATCGAGATGACGTGGTCGAGCGCCGGGCATTCCCTCTTGATGGTGAGGATTTTGCCGAGCTGCTCGAGCGACGAGACGAAGACCGCCCTTGCGCCGCAATCATTCAACAGAGGCGCGATCTGGTGCGGTGGCAGCGTCGGGTAGATCGGCACGGTCCACGCTCCGGCGCAGAGGATCGCGTAGTCCCCAATTGCCCACTCCGGGCGGTTCTCCGAGAGGATCGCGACCCGGTCGCCCGGCTGGATACCGAGCGCGTTCAAGCCGAGCGAGAGGGCGCGAACGGTGTGGCCGAAGTCGCGCGCGGAGACCGGCGTCCAGGTCCCGCCGACGTTCGAAACTAGGAGATCCGGCTTTCCCGAAGCCGCCGCGGAAAGAAAGACGTCGCAGAGGGTGCGGATCTCGGCGGTCATGTTTTCCCCCTCCCCCGCATGGCGCTGGCGCTCCTTCTAGGAACTCTGCTCGCGATCGCCGGCCTCCTCTTCACGTCGATCCAGGGGTTCGCGGTCTCATCGGGTCGTGCGGCAGCGCGGCCGATTGCGAAAGCGCTCATGGCGCGCCACGTCGGGTATGCCATCCCGACCGTGCTCTTCTCGCTCTTTACCCAGTCGATGGTGATCTTTTATTTCATCGGAACGGGAAGGCTCGTGAAGGACGAGGCCGCGGGCTTTCCGGAGAACGAACGGCGCCGGATCCTGGCGGCGCTGCGCGATCTGAAGAGGCGGACGTCGCCCGCCGCGACCTTCGCGCTCCTCTCGTCGATCGCGGTCTTCGTTCTGGGAGGCGCCGTCCATACGCGCGCGCTGCCGTCCTGGACGCACCTCGCCGCGTCGCTCGGAGCTCTCACGGTCCACGTCTGGGCGTTCATCGCCGAGTGGCGCGCGTTCGGCGACAACGCGAGGCTGATGGCGGACCCCCGGCGCTTCGCGGGCGAGAGAGCGTAGCCCGCTATCTCACTTCGACGGTCGTCGTTTGACCCTCGGTGACAGAGAACGGATAGTAACGCTCGCCGGAGGGACTCGACACGATCAGCTGGTATGACCCGGGGGCGATGTGCTCCCACGCGGAGACCGGCGGGGCCGCGGCGACGCGTCCGTCCAGCCGCCACTGAGACATCCGATAGGCCGCTCCGGAACCGTCGACAAGCCGGCCCGACAGCGGTGCCTCGGTTCGGACTTCGACCCGACCTCCGGGGGTGAGGCCGACCGAAAGCTCCGGAGAAGGAACCTGGACACCGGGGAATGACCGGGGCGCATAGCCGTCCGAGAAGAGAGAGAGGGCATAGATTCCCGGCGTGAGGGAAGAGATCTCGCCCTTGCCCTCCGAATCGAGAGACACGCTCCCGGAAAAAGCGACCGAGCTGGCTGCGGAGTAAGCGAGCGCCCAGACGCTTCGCAGGGGAATCGCGGTCAGACCATCGACCGCGCGGATGGAGAGCCCGGAGCCGCGTACGAGCGACAGGTTCCGTTCGACCGAGGAGGAGCCGATCGAGACCGGCTGGGTGTTCAGCTGATAACCCTCCTTGCGCGCCGTCAGCTGGTAATTGCCGGAGTCGACGTCGTCGAGCGAATAGAAGCCTCGCGAGTCGGTCATGGCCCGTTTCATCCGGAACGTCTCGGTCTCCTGACCGCTCTCCACCTGCACGGATGCTCCCTCGATCGGATCGTTCGAGCCGGCCTCCGTCACGACGCCGGAGATCGAGACCGCGGGCAGAGCGATGTCGCCGTTCGTGTCTCCGGATACGGTAAAGCTCCGGCGGTACCCGACCCCCGACCCGGAAAGCAGAACCTGGTAATTGCCGTCGTTCAACCCCTCGATCGAATACCGTCCGTCCTCATCGGTCCGGTCCGACGAGCGTCCGGCCGTCGGATTCGGGGGATCGGGGGTCGCGTTCACGAAGACACCGGACAGCGGCTTGTCGCCGCGCGTCACCCGGCCGGAGAGCCGCGACGCACCCTCGAAGACGATGTCGACCGGGATCTCCGTTGCGCCTTCGGGGACATCCAGGTTCTTCGAGACCGAGCGCATCGAGGGGAGGGCCACGCTCGCATGAAGCTCGACGAGTCCGGCCGGAACGTCCTGCAGGGTGAAACGGCCGTCGTCGCCGGTGACCGCGCTTCCCTCGTCATCGCGACTCGACGCATAGATCAGAACGCCTCCGAATCGTCCG
>WNFV01016385.1_pt1 | contig 12484 bp, 11 predicted proteins | sample 5400101 | NCBI WGS metagenome assembly WNFV01 (sample SAMN13153361, study PRJNA577476) | soil metagenome | isolation source: 115 cm soil or saprolite under grassland replicate 1 | place: USA:California | collected 2016-06-15
GATCGGTCCCGCCCAGTTCCGACTGGAACGCGGCGGAACTGCCCTGACGGTAGACGCGCTCCGCGATTTCCTCTTTGACGCCGGCCTGCGTCGTGGATGCGGCCCTCGACAACTTCCGATCCTCGTCGGCCAGGAGAATAGCGACCTGCTTGGCGCCCAAGGCGTCACGCAGGCGATCGGCAGCCACGTCGAGCAGGGACTCCTGATTGGTGTCGGAGAGGAAGGCCTGGGACAGCCGGGTGAGGGCGGCCAGGTCGGCGCGCTCAGCCTCGACTAAGCGGAGACGGCGTCGGGCCAGATCGGAGAGCCGCCCGATCAGCAGGCCCGACAGCAAGAAGACGAAGAGGGCGACGACGTTGCGCGGATCTTCCACTGTGAACGTGTGGACCGGAGGAATGAAGAAGAAGTTGAAACCCAGCGTCGCCAGAACCGCGGCCAGCGCGCCCGGTCCGCTTTCCCAGATCCAGGCTGCGAGGAAGACGCTCAAGAGGAGAAGCAGTGCAACCGAAGAGTCGGCGAGCCCGGGAAAGAGCTTCAGGATCCCGATGGTCGCCAGCACGAGGAGAACCGCGGCCGGATAACCGACCCGTCGCGCGCGCAGCGGCTCTAGCACACAGGGATTGTAGTGAGATTCCCGGTTCCCGGTTCCAGGCCGGCCTTACTCTCCTGAGACTTGAAACGCGAAACCGGACACCGCCGGCTCGCGCGGCACGGGCTTTGCTCCCACCTGCCTTCTGGAGGGACCATGAAGAATTTCCGGATTTTCTGTCTCGCGGCAGGCCTCCTGGGCCTCGTCGGTGCCGGCGGCTGCAGCGACAACTCGGACACGACCACGGGGAACCTGTCGGTCGTGCGCCTGACCGTGGACGCTCCCGACACGGCAAAGTCGGGGACGAACTTCGGCGTCGAGGTGCGCGCCTTGAACGTCGGCATCGCCGGCATTCACGACGGGCACGTGACGGTCACGCTGCCGTCTCCCCTGACGGTGATCTCGGTGCAGGCCCCCAGCGACACCTCGGCCACCTTCTCCAACGGGGCCTCGGGCGGAACCGTGGACTGGAACCTGGCGACGCTCGACTCCAACAGCCAGTCCAAGCTCGAGATCACGACGATGGGCCTGCTCTCGCCCTCCGAGGCGACGAAGAAGCTGACGGTCGTCGCGACGATGACCGCCGATGGTATTAAGCCGGGAGACGCGGTCGCGCAGGACGACGTGACGCTGACTCCGTAGTTTCAGGTTTCAAGCTTCAAGTTTCATGAGGAACCCGGGCTTCGCCTCCTGAAACCTGGAACCTGAAACTTGAAACTTACTCGGGTTTCAGCGCTCGGGTCATGAGACGCTCGACGGCCTCCCTCGCGGGGACACCCTCATAGAGCACACCCAATACGGCCTGCGCGATCGGAGCCTCGACGCCCGCGGCGGCGGCGATCTTCGGCATCGCCAGGCAGGTGCGGGCGCCCTCGGCGACCTCGGGCATGTCGGCCAGGACCTCCGACAAGCCCCGGCCACGTCCGATCTCTTCCCCCACTCGCCGGTTGCGCGACTCGCGGCCCGTGCAGGTCAGCATCAGGTCTCCGATCCCGGCAAGCCCCGCGATCGTGCGTTCCTGTCCGCCGCTCGCGCGGACGATGCGGCCGATCTCGGCAAGGCCCCTCGTCACGAGCGCGGCAAGAGTGTTGTGCCCGAACCCGAGCCCGGAAACGATGCCGGCGGCGATTGCGACGACGTTCTTCAGCGCCCCGGCGAGCTCGACACCGACCAGGTCCTCCGAGCTGTAGAGGCGAAAGAGCGGACTCGAGAATTCCGCCTGGAGCTCGCGCGCCAGGCCGGCTCCGGCCACCACGGCAGCCGAAGGGTCTCCGCGCGCGACTCCCTCCGCGAACGTCGGGCCAGAGAGCGCCGAGACCTGCGCCGAGGGATGAAACTCGAGAAGAACCTCCGACATCCTCTTCAACGTCTCCGGCTCGATTCCCTTTGCCGCCGAGAGAAAGCGCCGGTTCTCCAGATACGGTGGGACGGCTCCGAGGAGCGAGCGAAAAGCGGCGCAGGGAACCGCCACGATGGCCGTTTCCGAGTGGGCCACGGCTCGCTCCAGATGCGGCGTGACACGGACGCCGGCAGGGATCGGAATGCCCTTCAGACGCCTCGGGTGGAGACGCCTCTCTTCGATCTCCTCGCAGACCCGCGCGTCGCGCCCCCAGAGCAGGACGTCGTGCCCTCCGCGCGCCAGATGGATCGAGAGGGCGGTGCCCCAGGAGCCAGCGCCGAGGACCGCAACCCTCATCCGCGGCCGAGCTTCCGCTCTTCTCCGCGCGCGAGGCGTTTCAGGTTGTCGACGTGCTTGAAGACCACGACGAGCGCCGTCGCGGCCGCGGCGACCACGACCGCGCGGGGGGCGTGGGAGAGGAGCCCGGCCGCGGGAGGAAGCAGGACGATCGCTACGACCGAGCCGAGCGAGACGTAACGGCTCACGGCGACGATCAGGAGGAAGACGGTCAGGCAGATGACCGTCGCCAGCGGGGCGAGCGCGAGAAACGCGCCGACCGCCGTCGCGACACCCTTGCCGCCGCGAAAACCCGAGAAGAGCGGAAAGACGTGGCCGAGAACCGCCGCAAGCCCGGCGGCCGCGGCGTAAAGCGGATCGGCCGTGACGAGGCGCACGAGCAGCACCGCGGCCGTCCCCTTGCCGATATCCAGGAGAGCCACCGCCACGGCGAGCCCCTTGCCGTGCGCGCGCAGCACGTTGGTCGCGCCGGCGTTTCCCGAGCCGACCGTCCGGATGTCCGAGCCCGTGCGCCACCGGACGAGCCAGAGCGCGAAGGAAACCGATCCCAGGAGATACCCGCCAACGACGAGAAGCGCGGCCGGCCAGTTCACGCCCGAACGCCTCTGGGCCCGCCGGTGAAGGACCACTCCTCCAGAGGCGTGTGCACGGCTCCTTCCCGCAGGAGTCGGCTCTCGTAGAAGACACACGACCGCGTCTGCCACGCGGGAAAACTCCACGCGGCGACCTCGCCCCGGAAGGTCTCGACCGCGTCGGACGGCCAGGGGTAACGCAGGCGCGCGAGCGTCACGTGAGGGTGAAAAGGCCGCCTCTCCTCCGGCAGCCCGAGCCTTCGCGCCTGGGCCTCAGCGTCCCGGGCCAGCCGCGACACCTCTTCCACGGCGGGTGTCGGTCCGAAGCCGACTCCCAGGACGCGCGCCGGGCCCCGCGGCGGGAAGACGACCGCTCCGCCGGCCTTCATCTCCCCCGGCACCGCGGCGGCCGCCAGCGGTCCGACCGCCACCGCCAGAGAGCGGACGTCCTCGGGCGAGATCCGCTCGAAGAACTTGAGCGTGAGGTGCCAGCTCTCCGGCCTCGTCCACGAGGCCCGCGGCAGAGACTCCTTCAAGCGCGCGACCAGGTCGCGAACGCTCTCGACCCAGAGGCCATCGGTCGGGACGGCGAGGAAGGCCCGGATCTTTCGGTCCTCACTCATCGCCCGGGTGCTTCGGGGGACCGCAAGGTCCCCTGCTCCTCTTCCAAACTCCGCCGGACGAGCTCCAGGCCAAAGAGCGAGGCCGCAAGACGGACGGCCGCGCGGTCGCCGATGAACTCGCGTTTCTTGGCGACCTCGGGCCGGTCCCGAGCCGCGAGCGCGAAGTGGACCGTTCCAACCGGCTTCTCGGGCGTGCCTCCGTCCGGTCCGGCGATCCCCGTCACGGCCAGGGCCATGCCGGACCCGAAGCGGTCGAGGGCGCCCCGCGCCATCTCGCCCGCCGCCTCGGCCGAAACGGCGCCGTGCGCCGAAAGCGTCTCCTCCTCGACCGCGAGGAACTCGCTCTTAGCGGCGTTGCCGTAGGAGACCACGCCCCCGAGGAAGTAGTCGCTCGAGCCCGGGATATCCGTCACGAGCTTCGCGATCATTCCGCCCGTGCACGACTCGGCCAGCGCGAGCGTCCGGCCGCGCTCGCGCAGGAGGCTCCCCACGCTCGCGGCCAGGTCTTCGCCGGCGCGGCTGAAGATGCGCGATCCCAGGGCTGCCCGGAAGTCCGCCTCCATCTCGTTCAACCTCCGCTCGACGTGTTCCGGCTCCCCGACGATCCGGAGGTGGAGCTGGACCTCTCCCGGAGACGCGAGAATCGTGACCGGATCGTCCTTCCACTTCGCGTAGACCGGCGTCACCAGCTCCTCGACAGCCGATTCTCCCATCCCGCTCACGCGCAGCACGCGACGGCCCGAAACCGTCCGGCCGGCTCGCGCGCGAAGGACCGGCAGGACACGCTCCTCCATGATCTCGCGCATCTCCGAAGGAACGCCGGGCAGGACGACGTATTCTCTGCCTTCGCGGTCGATCCAGAAGCCGGGCGCGGTGCCGCGGGGATTTTCCAGCACCCGGGCGCCGACGATGAAGTCCGCCTGCTTCTCGTTCGTCGAGGCCATCCGCATCCCGCGGCGCGCGAAACGCTCGCGCATCCGGGCAACGTAGCCCTCGTCGCGCCGGAGCGTCATCCCGAGCCGCCGCGCCACGGCCGGAACGGTCACGTCGTCCGCGGTCGGTCCGAGTCCTCCCGTCGTGAAGAGGATCTCGGCGGTTGAGGAAGCGAAGGCGATCTCCTCGCCGATCGCCTCGGGATCGTCGGGGACGATGGACTTGCGGACGACCGGAATGCCGACCTCTTCCAGCCGCGCCGTCAGCCAGAGAGAGTTGGTATCCTGCCGCAGCGGGGAGAGCATCTCGCTTCCGATCGCGATGATCGCCGCACGCCGGATGCCGTTTTCCGGTCCGCTCAAGAGAGGCGCTCCGCCGCCGCCTGGCTCTCTTGCTCGGAGAGCGCGGCCCATTCCTCCACGAGCGCGTCGAGTTCCTTGCCCTTCGCCCCCTTCTTTGCGGCGAGATCGCGCGAGGCCACCGGGCCGAGCGTCAGCGCCTCTTCCCAGAGGCGCGTTTCCATCGCTTCGACCTCCCCCTCGAGCGCCGCGATCTTCTCCTCGAGCGCCGCGATCCGCTTGCGACGGCGGGCGGCTTCCTTCTGGCCCGGCGTGTCGGTTCTGGGGGGGACCCGCGCCGCCGGCACGCGACGCGACGGCCTTTCGGGCGCACCGGCGGCTCCCCCGGCCTGCCAGGGCCGCTCGGCGCGCCTCCGCCTCTCGGCGCGGGCCTCGGCCGTCTCCGTGTAATTCCCGTCGAAGGCGAGCGCTCGGCCGCCGCGCAGATCCAGAACGCGCGTGGCCAGTCGGTCGATGAACGCGCGGTCGTGCGAAACGAAGACGATCGACCCCGGAAAGTCCTCGAGCGACTCCTCGAGGGCTTCGCGGGAATCCAGGTCCAGGTGGTTCGTCGGCTCGTCCAGAAGCAGGAGGTTGTGTCGCTGGCGCATCACGACGGCGAGCGTGAGCCGCCCCTTTTCTCCGCCGGAGAGCCCGGAGATCCCGGCGAAGACCTCGTCGCCGCGGAACGCGAAGCGGGCGAGGTAGGAACGCATCGCCTCCTCGGTTTCCTGCGGGTGCTCGTCCCAGACGGCATCGATCGCGCGGCGCGCCGGGTCGAGGTCGCGCAGCTCCTGGTCGTAGTATCCGATGGAAACATCGTGACCGGTCTGTGCGGTTCCCGAGAGCGGCGCGAGCCGGCCCGCGAGCGTCTTGAGGAGCGTCGTCTTGCCCGTGCCGTTCTCGCCCAGGATCGCCAGGCGTTCGCCGCGAAGGAGCTCGAAGGAGACGTCGCGCACGATCGGCTTGCCGGCCTCGTATCCCGCGTCGAGGTGCTTCGCCCGCAGGAAGCTTCGGCCTCCGATCCGCGCGGCGTCGAACTCGAACGCCACGGAGGTCGTGTCCCCGGTCGGCTTCTCGATCCTCTCGACACGGGCGAGCTTCGTTCGCCGTCCCTTGGCCTGCCGGGAGTTGACGCCCGCGATGTTCCTGCGGATGTACTCCTTTTCCTTCTCGATGAAGTCCTGCTGCTTTTCGAAGGCGCGCGTCGCGGTCAGGATCCGCTCCGCCTTCTGCCGCTTGTACGCCGTGTAGCCACCGGAGTAGGCGGTCAGCCTGCCGTTCTCCAGATCCACGATCTCCTCGGCCACGCGGTCCAGAAAGCGCCGGTCGTGCGTCACGACGAGGTAGGCCCGGCGGGAGCGCGCGAGGTATTCCTCCAGGAATTCGACGGCGTTGAAATCCAGATGGTTCGTGGGCTCGTCCAAGAGCAGAACATCCGGAGAGGAGAGGATCGCGCGCGCCAGCATCGCCCGGTTCTTCTGTCCTCCCGACAGTTCCGAGAGGGGCCTCGCGAAATCGGCCTTGTCGAAGCCGAGTCCGGAAAGGGCCTTCTCGACCTCCGCGACCATCTCGTAGCCTCCCTCGTTCTCGAAGCGGTGGGAGAGCACGTCGTAACGGTCGTGGATCGCGGAGGAATTGTCTCCGTCCGCCATCGCGTGTTCGAGCCGCCGCATCTCGGCTTCGACCCGGTGGAGCTCCGCGAAGGCCCCGGCCGCGTAGTCGTGGAGCGATTCGGACAGGTCTCCCGGCAAGTCCTGGTCCACCGTCGCGATTCGCACCGCGTTGGCCTTGACGACCTCCCCCGCGTCCGGCTCCTCCCGCCCGAGGGCGATCCGGAGCAGGGTGGTTTTGCCCGCCCCATTCCTTCCCACGAGCCCTACCTTCTCCCCCGGGTTGTGCTGCCAGGTCACATCCCGCAGCACCTCCCTGGGCCCGTAAGACTTGCGTACGTGGTCAAACCGATACAGCACGCCCAGATTCTAAGCTGTCAGCTCTCGGCCATCTCTCTGCGGCGAGGCGGCGAGGGTCCCGTCAGGCTGGAGAGCCGCGGTACTCCGCACGAAACGAGTGGATGGCTTAGGCTAGTCGTCCAGGCCGAACCTACTTGAGCGGAATCGCTGGCAGGCGTTTCAGCGTCCGATTGGCCGGATCCACGGTGATCCCGACGGACTCCAGTGCGGTGGCGCCGAGAATGGGCTCGGCGCTTTCGGAGCCGAAAATGATTCGTCCGGCGGTCACTTCTCCCATGAATTCGATCTGACCCAGTCCGGAGGGATACTCCTGAAGCGTGCCGTCGGCCAGCTCGTACGTGGTCCGTCCGACCGAACGAATACCGATCTTCTCCAGTGCGGACGTGGGTGCCAAGGAGAGTCCGTCGCACGCGTGTCCACGAGGACGAGAGTCTCGTAGGCAGGGCCGTCTCGGCCGGGAATCCTTACTGTTACCGTTACGTACGTCAGTCCCATGCGGCTTCCTCGCGCCCAGAATAACGCAGATTCCATAAGTCCATCGAAGACCAGACGGTAAGCAGATCCTTCGTCGCTCCGCTCCTCAGGATGACAGAAGACCCCTCCGCTGGATGACAGAAGAAGGCCGCTGCTCAGGATGACAGCGCGCTGTCAGCTACAGCTTTTCGATCGCGAGGGGCGGCGGGGAAACGGGCTCGTCGCCGATGCGGAAGAGCGCGGCAAGCTCCCGCTCCATGTGGCTCGCCCCGGCCGACGCGGTCCCCGACGGTCTTCTCAACCAGGAATCCGGCGGCCAAGTCGATCGTGTCTTCGCGCTTGCGGCGGCCGCAGCCGATATCGATCGAGAGAAAGCCCATCTTTTCCGTGGAGATCGATCGCACGTACCCGGGCGTGAGGGCGAGCGCGGGAATCCGCTGGGCTGGAGCCGGGAGACGGGAGGGGTCGTCCACGACGGCCGGGTCTCCGACTTGAAACTCGATCAGCTGTTGGAACTTTCGCGCCGCGGCGCCGGAGTCGAACGCGCTTTCCAGGCGTTGGCGGGCCGCTTCTTCGGTCACTGAAGGATCCGCGAATCGGAGCATGTCGGTGCCCAGGATCAGGCAGATCTCCCGCACCGCCGGCGGACCCTCGTTACGCAGCACCCGGATCGATTCCTCCGCTTCGAGCGAGTTCCCGACGGCCCGTCCGAGCGGGCGGCTCATGTCCGTGATCCAGCCAGACGCCTGGCGTCCGGCGGCGCGGGACGTGTCCACGAGGGCGCGGCCGAGGGCGCGGGAGTCTTCGAGAGCCTTCATGAAGGCGCCGTCCCCCGTTTTCACATCGAAGACGATCCCGGTCGTGCCCGACGCGAGCTTCTTGGACAGAATAGAGGCTACGATCAGGGAGAGGTTCTCGACGGTCCCCGTGACGTCTCTCAGGGCGTAGAGGATCCGGTCGGCGGGAGCGATCGTGTCGGTCTGCGCAAAGAGCGCGGCTCCGACTTTCGTGAGGGCCTCGCGTACCCTGGGGAAATCGAGGTCGGTCCGAAAGCCGGGGATCGCCGCGAGCTTATCGAGCGTGCCGCCGGTGTGGCCGAGACCCCTGCCCGACATCATCCCGACGCGCGCTCCGGCGGAAGCGACCAGAGGCGCGAGAACAAGCGAGACCTTGTCTCCGACTCCTCCCGTCGAATGCTTGTCCACGACGGGCGCCAGATCCGACAGGTCCCAGCAGTCGCCCGAATCCCGCATGGCTTCCGTCAGCGCCGCCGTCTCCGCGGTGGAGAGGCCGAGGATCACTGCCGCCATCAGGAAGGCGGCGGCCTGATACTCGGGGACCTCCCCGGAGACGACGCCGCCGACCAGGTAGGCGATCTCCTCCTTCGGCAGCTCCTGGCCTTCTCTCTTTGCGCGCAGGATCTCGTAGACGCTTCTCATCCGGCTTCTCCCCGGCTCTCGACGATGATTCGCTTCTCCAGGCGACCCTTGCCGCCCGCCTTGGCGGAATACATCAGGACGTCGACCATCTCGACCATCCGCTCGACCGAGACCGGGGGCTTCTCGAACGTGGCGGCCCCGATGGACACCGTCACCGGCCAGAGCCCCTGCCGCATGATCGCCGCCAGGTGCTCCTCGAGCTTCTGCAGGACCGCCTCGGCGTCCCGCGCATCCGTCTGCGGAAGCAGGACGATGAATTCGTCGCCCCCCACGCGGGCCACGATGTCGTTGGCGCGGAGGCTCTTGCGTATGGCCTGCGCCGCGAGAACCAGAACCCGGTCCCCGGTCTCGTGTCCGAACCGGTCGTTGACCTGCTTGAAGTCATCCAGATCCAGGTAGGCCACCGTGAACCGGCCGCCGTACCGTGACATGCGCTCGATCTCGGCCTCGGCGAGCTCCGAGAAGGCACGCCGATTGGAGACTTGCGTGAGCGAATCGACTCTCGCGGTGGCCCTCTCCCGCCAGAGCGCCACCCGGAGCGCGGACAGCAGCGTCGAAACGAGCAGGAAGAACCCGAGGAGAAGAACGCCGTTGCTGCAGGCGGGCACGACTTCAGTCGCGCCGGACCGCCGCTCGACCAGCGACTCCGCGAGCCACAGGCCGGCCCCGAGGAAGGAAAAAAGGATCCCGGCCCGCCTGCCGACGAGCCATGCCGTGAGCGCGATCGGGGCGAGATAGAAGACGGAGAAGCGAAAGTCGAGGCGGAGCAAGTAACTCGCGGACACGGTGAAGGCGAGAAGCAGTGAGGCGATCGCGATCACGGCGGAAGGCGCGAGCCTCGCGATCCTCTCCAGGACGATCCGGACTACTCGGCGCATGAATTCCCTACGGCGCGAGTGATTTCGCCACTCTCTCTCGCCAGCGCCGGGCCTTTTCGAGTATCGCCGTCTCGTCGAGAGTCGTCGGCCGACGATGCCGGAGCAAGGACTTGCCGTCCACCCACATGTCCGTCACGTCGGAGGCCTTGGCCGAGTAGACGAGCGCCGAGTAGGGATCCTCGAAGGGCTCCACGTGCGCGTTGTGGACGTCCACTGTGATGAAGTCCGCCTGTTTGCCCGGCTCGAGCGAACCGATCTTCTGCGCGAGCCCGAGGGCCTGCGCCCCGCCGCGCGTCGCCGCCGCGACGAGGACACGCGCAGGCAGCACCGTCGGGTCTTCCTTGGAGACCTTGGCGAGCTTGCCCGCGAAATCCATCGCTTCGAACATGTCCAGGTCGTTGTTGGAGCCGGCGGGACCGTCGGTGCCGAGCCCCCACACGAGCCCCTCGCGTTGCCAGGCCGTCACGTCGGCGACGCCGGAGCCGAGCTTCATGTTGGATTCGGGGTTGTGGGAGAGAGCCACGCCGTACTGCCTGACGAGCGCGCGGTCCTTCTCGTCCATCCAGACGCCGTGAGCGGCCACGATCGGCACCCGCAGGCCCTGCGCGGAAGGATCGAAGAACCCGATCGAAGCCAGGTGAAGGACAGGGCTCTCCGGCGACGCGTTGCGCGAGTCCGCCAGCTCCTTCTTCGTCTCTCGCAGATGGATCAGGAGCGGGATCCCCTCGGACAGCGCGAAGTCTCGCGCAGCCAGCAGCGTCTCTTTCGAGCAAGTGTAGGTGGAATGGGGAGCGGCGGCGGGCGTGATCCGAGGATGTCCCTTCCAGCGCTTCACGTATTCCCTCATGAACGCTAGAGTGGACGGCAGGTCCTTGTGGGCCGGCACGGGAAAGTCGAGGAAGGTTTCCCCCAGTACGGCTCGCAATCCCGCCTTCTCGACGGCGCGGGCGGCATCCGACTCGAAGTAGTACATGTCGGCGAAGGTCGTCGTCCCTCCTTCGATCATCTCGAGGGCCGCCAGAAGCGTTCCGTCGTAAACGAACTCGGGAGAGACGTTCTTGCCCTCCGCGGGGAAGATGTGTTCCGTCAGCCAGCGGTCGAGTGGCAGGTCGTCGGCGATCCCGCGAAGCAGCGTCATGGCGGCGTGCGTGTGCGTGTTGACGAGACCGGGCAGGATGATGTTCCTCTTCGCGTCGTGGGTCGCCCGCGCGGCGTAGCGCTCCGAGACCTCCGCGGAAGGACCGACCGCGAGAATCTTCCCGTCCTTGACCGCGAGGGCGCCGGGATCGAAGAGGGAAAACTTCTCGTCCATCGTCACGATCCGGCCGTTGACGACGAGCAGGTCGGCGGAGTCCTTCTTCGCCGGCGCGGCGGCGAGGAGGAAGACGGCGGCTGTCGCGAGCAGAAGGGAAAAGGTCTTTCCCGTCATTCTGAGGCGCGAAGCGCCGAAGAATCTGCTCCGGACTGCGTCTCCCGAGGCAGCCGTTCTTCCCGCCTCCGAGAACCGGAGCAGATCCTTCGCTTCCTCCTTCGTTGAAGTCGCCGACGCGCCAGCGCCTCCGCCGAAGTGGCTACGGCGCTCCTGCGAAGGCGGAGAGCCGCTATGGCGACGGCGCGCTTCGGAGGACAGGTCGCTCAGGATGACAGCGAAGAGCGAAGGGATGACAGGACGAATGGTGTTCGAAGAGATAGCGGACTCCCTAAAACTCAAACGGCTCGGGAAAGAGCTCTCTCAATTGAAAGCGTTTCTTCTTGCCCTGGGGAGTTGCCGCGATGATCGTGACGTCGCCGGCAAACTCCCAGAGAATCTGGCGGCAGGCGCCGCAGGGCGGCGTGGGCTCGTCGGCGCCCGTCACGACGGCGACCGCGCGGAATCTGCGGACGCCTTCCGAGAGCGCTTTCCAGATCGCGACCCGCTCGGCGCAGACGGTCAGGCCGTACGTCGAGTTCTCGATGTTGCAGCCTCCCCAGATCCTGCCGCTCTCGTCCTGGATCGCCGCCCCGACGGAGAAGCCGCTCCTTTTCGAGATCGCGTTGGCCCGGTACCGGGTCGCGGCCTCGATGAGCCTCTCTTCTCCCTCTCCCGGCGCGGGGGGGCGCGGGGGGTCTCCGCTCGCCATCATTTCAGCGCCGGCCGTGGCCACGGGGGTTTCGGGGGACCGCAAGGTCCCCCGCTGAGATTACTCGAACGCTTTCCTGGCCCATGCCTTGCGAAGGGAGCGGCCGGCAGGCTGGGGTGAGGGGCGTCTTTCACGCGTTCTCGACGGCCGCCGCGATTCTCGGCACGGCCGCCTCCAGGAGCTTCACGAATCTCGCGCCGACCCGCTTCGTGGTCTCCAGCACTTCCGCGTGGTTCAAGGGCTGCCTCAAGATCCCCGCGGCCATGTTGGTGATCGTCGAGATGCCCGCGACGCGGACGCCGGCATGGCGCAGCGCGATCGCCTCGGGCACCGTGGACATGCCGACCGCGTCCGCGCCGAGCTTGCGCCACATGCGGATCTCCGCCGGCGTCTCGTAGGAGGGTCCGGTCAGGCCGACGTAAACGCCCTGCCGCAGCGGAATCCGCAGCCTCCGCGCCTGCTCCCGGAACACCCGGCGCAGCTGCTCGTCGTAAACGACGCTCATGTCCGGAAAACGGGGGCCGAGAGTGTCTTCGTTGTCCCCGACGAGGGGGTTGGTGCCGAAGCTGTTGATGTGGTCGGTCATGAGCATCAGATCGCCCGGACGGAACGAGAGCCGAACTCCTCCCGCGGCGTTGGTCAGGATCACCGCTCGGATCCCCAACCTCACGAGCACGCGCGCCGGGAAAATCACGTCCGCCATGGGGCGGCCTTCGTAGTAGTGGATTCTTCCGGACAGGACCACCACCGGCGCCGTTCCCACACTGCCCAGGACGAGTTCTCCGGCGTGTCCGACGACTCCGCTCGGCACCGGGAAGTTCGGAATCCTGTCGTAGGCGATCGCCGTTC
>WNFV01019649.1_pt1 | contig 12481 bp, 8 predicted proteins | sample 5400101 | NCBI WGS metagenome assembly WNFV01 (sample SAMN13153361, study PRJNA577476) | soil metagenome | isolation source: 115 cm soil or saprolite under grassland replicate 1 | place: USA:California | collected 2016-06-15
GTTTTTGATAACATGCGACGTTTCATGGCTTACATTTTCAATCACAACCCCCTGGAAATGTATCCCTACATCGTCTGGCTTCTTTTTCCCGGCGTACCGCTCGCGATTACGGTCATGGGAGTGCTAGCTGTCGACGTCGGCACGGATCTCGTTCCAGCGATGGGTTTAGGCATAGAGCCGCCAGAGCGGGGAATCATGGAGCGCCCGCCTCGCAGGCGCGACGTGAAACTGCTTTCGATAGGCTTTATCCTGCAGAATTATTTCATCCAAGGCACGTTGGTGACGCTCAGTTGCTACGCGACTTACCTCTATTTCGGATGGGTGATGGGTTACTGGCAACCGGGACTGAGTTTGTCGAATATGCCGTCTTCGCCCGAGGGATTGCAATTTAATCACGCTTCGCTGATTTATCTCCAAAGTTTAACTGCGTACTTCTTTCCCGCAGTGACGACGCAACTCGCGAACGTTCACTGCCAACGCTCACGAAGAGCGTCGCTATTTTCATACGAATTTCTGGAATCTCGCTATCGTCACGAGACTCTCGACGCGATTTCTAACTGGCGCCCGCCGCGCTACACTGCGCGCGTGAGCGTCGAATATCACGTCAAAGGCGCGAGTGAATTTGACTTGGTGAGAGCCTTCTTCGCACTCGCTGGCAGTTTGATTCTCCTGCCATTCCGATTCATCTGGATGGTCGCGCTTCAGTCGCTCGTGCAGATCGAACGTCCTGTGATCGCCCCCTTCACCGCCTGGCTTGCGCGTTTTCTCGAGCGCCACTACATCGTTTTCAATCTGATCTCCAATCCGCTCATCGACGTCGGCATCTTGTTCGAGTTGGGGCTCTGCTACCTCTTTTTCTACACGCCGCTCTCGCAAATCTATTACTTTGCCCCGGTGCCCTGGCATGTTTACCTCTTCGCCTTCCACGGCACTATTGTTTTGTTCGCGTTCGAAGAGGCGAAGAAATACTACCGGCGCAAGGGATACAAACTAGAGTATCTCGGTTAAATCCAACTGGAGGACAAGCCATGATATATCGTGCTGATGAACGATGTTCTCATTGCCAGCGAGTTCGACCCTACAAAGTCATGATCCCCGGCGCGATGCTTCGGCCAGCGATTATTGATTCTATTACAAATTCTTCTCCATCACGCTGCACGTTCCAGCTCAGTCACAATGTTTAGATATTTTTCGTGGGTGCCGGCGCCCATTTCTTCGGCCTCATGTGCTTCGAATTGCTTGAGGATCTGCCTTTGTTCATCCTGCGGAATGACTTCGTCAGCCATCCGGAACAGAATGTCGTCTTCCTTCTGAATATGCTCTCGCAACAAAATGAGGTAGGCATGGGCATGGCTCAGAAGCGACTCCGCCGAAACCGCGTTTCCCGCTGCAATTTGTTCGACGCCGGCCAGCATGGCTCTTACATGCGCGCGGCCTTCCTCGTGTTCTGCGAGCATCATGCCGATCGGGCCACCCTCACTCGGTATGCCGTGAGCTTCCATCGCGGGAAATAAAACCTTCTCTTCCTTAAAATGGTGGCATTGATCGGCAAAGTGGCCAAAAAACTCAAGCGCCTTTTGCCAACGCTCTACCGAGTCGCTGACCGGAAGTCTCGTCAGCTGTTCCAAGGCGCTGAGCACTCGCTCGATCACCCGATGTTCATCGCTAAGAATCTCGGTCGGTTTCTCCGCTTTGTGCGCGCAGCCACATCCATGCGAAGTTGTCGGTTCCATCATATGTTCTCCTTTTCAATGGTTCTTTTAATGCAGATATTCCTCTTGCGGTATCTCGCCCTGTGGCTTTGCCGTTAGGTGCCGATCGCGCCAAGCGGCAGGTTGATAGACGCAGTAAGGATCGCTGCGCATGGGATCGCTGGTAATCGCATACGCCCGCGATCGGCTGCCGCCACAGATATTTTTGAATTCACATACGCTGCACTTCCCTTTGATCAGGGAGTAGTCCCGCACGCGCAGGAATACCGGCGAATTCCGGTAGATGTCCGTCAATGATTCCGACCGGACATTGCCGCCGATGAGATTTAGAAAACCGCTAGGCTGAACATCCCCTTGGTGCGAAACGAATACAATTCCTTTGCCGTCATTCACGCCAAGCGGGGCGCGAACGATGCGCGTGGCCTGTATGGATGACGCAAGTTCCGTCGGCGTCCATGCTTTCTTTTCGGCATCTGCCAGCAAATTTTCAGCGGTGACGCCCAGCTCCGCTGCTCTCCGCTGAAGCAAAACGCGGCGATAGTGATAGCCTTCGCGCGGCGTGACATCGAACGGCGCCAACTTCGTCAGGTCGTATAGCCAATGAAACAGCGACTCGATCTCGCGCGCGTTGATATTGAGACGGCGAATCTCCGGGCGGGCTGCCCGGCCAACTGCGATGAGCAGAAAGAGTGCCCAGAGTTTGATGCCGCGCTCGGCGATCATCGCGGCGATCGCTGGTAAATCGGCCAGCACATGGCGCGTTACGGTCGTGTGGATCTGCGACTCCAGACCGAACTCGCGGCACCAGTCGAGTATGTCTAGCGTGCGGTTGAACGAGCCCGCGACACCGCGAAAGTTATCGTGGGTCAGCGCATCTTTTCCATCCAAGCTCAGCGCCAGGCGAACCAGACCGGCATCGGCAAAGCGCCGGACGGCGTCGCGGGTGATCAGCAGCGTTGCCGACGGCGTCATGGCAACGCGCAGCCCTTCGGCACACGCATAAGCGATGATGTCGAAAATGTCGGTGCGTTTGGCTGGATCACCGCCGGTTAGAATAAAGAGCGGATAAGGCTTGCCAAAAGCCTTGATGGCGTGAACCAATGCTTGCGCCTCTTCGAAACTAAGCTCTGCCGCACTTCGCCGGGGATTGGCTTCGGCGCGGCAATGCACGCAGGCAAGATCGCACGCGCGCGTGGTCTCCCAGACGACGGTGAACGGACGCTGATTAAAATCCATCGATGCTTAAGTGAGCACAATGCATGCCACACCTCCCAGCCGTGCCAGTGGTCGAATGAATGTGTATAGACAGCGCAGGTTCCAGGGCAAGCGCCGTTTGGAGGCGAGAATCTTAGAAGCAAATTCGCTTTGGGTCTTGCTGGACATGAGAATGAATCCAATTGAGTTTCTTAGTTTCGAGAAAATATCGAGCGCGATAGTGTCAACCCACCCGGTTGAGGAGGGCGCTCGCGCCCAATTTGACCGCGCGGATATTGTTGACGAGAAAGATTAATACTGCGAGGCCGTTGAGCAGACCGCCCCATCGTTGCAGTGAAAGCGATAACGAAAGATCGCCCGCGACGCGCAATAGAAGTGAGAGATGTAACAAACCTGCATGGAGATAAAAAAGATTTTGAAACGGCAACGCCAAGCCGGTTATGGTCGGCAATATGATCGGCGCATGGGCAAAAATCATGGAAAAGACGAAACCCAAAAAGATCGCGTGCAGCATCGCATCATAACGCGGTCCGGCGCTGAAGAATTGCGCAAAGACCATCCAGAGAATTCCGCCGGCTGCCAACCATAAATATCCGGCGATCAGAGAAATCGCTATGAAACGCGGTAAGCCGGATTGCTGCGCGCTCTGCCATGCCAGATCGTAACGAAGCAGCCAGACGGCGAGCCCCAGAAATCCTAATCCGCTGATGCGAATGGCTGCAGGGAAGTCGAATAGCGAGCACGCAAGTCCGACCAGGATGACCGCAACGCATCCGTGAAACGCGCGGCGAATCAGCGCCCTCGGTTGTCTGAGTCGTGACAGCTCCAACCTTTCGCCGGCGATCATGAGCACCAAAAATCCGAGCCACCACGGAACGACGGCGAATACCGCTACGTCTGTAAACCACAGAGCATTGCCCATGAGCCAGGCAAGCGCGCTTAACGCCATGATGATGAAATGCTCAGAGGGGTACTGGCGATAAAGCGTGATGAATACAGCGATCAAAAGCATGCTGGCCAAGGCCGCCAGAGACGCGGCTATTTGAATCGACACGGTAAATAACGCCGCGATCGCGCTTAGGCCGGCGAAAATAGGGATGGCGTACGCCCACCAGCGCTGCAAGGCTACGGCCCGTTCAAGTCCGATTAACGTGCCAAGAAAACCGGCCACCATAAGCGGGCCGTGTATCATGACAAATTGTTCGTTCGGTAGCGGTATGAGCCAGCCCATCCGAGCAATGCCGGCCCAGAGCCCAGTCAGAAGTGAAATCCCGGCTAAGGCGATCAGAAGGAGTCTGTGCCGATTTGAATTAATGCTCAAAGTACCTTAGGCATTCTTGCGTTTTGTCTCGGCCCGTCGATCATTTTTTAAATCGTCTTCCACCCATGTTAACGCTGCGACGGTGTGCGGAAAACCCAATGTAGTTAGGCCAAGCAAAACCACATGGTAGATCTCTTCGGGTCTGGCGCCCGCTTCGAGCGCCCTCCAGGTGTGTGAATGCACGGCACCTTCCAGTCGAGCTCCGATCGCCATTGCCAGTTTGAGCAACTCGCGGTTTTTCTTATCCAGCGGCCCGCTGTCGTGAACCGCGCCGCCGAGTCGATCATAAGCTTGCCAAATCTTTGGATAGGATCTCTTGAAATTCTCATACGCCTTCGGAAGTCGGGCCATAGCACCTCCTATTTCTCTTTCTCCATCAAAATGATTTCTCCGCATTGTTACATGCGTTTTACGTACGCGGTCAACCACGTGTGCCATCGCACTCTCGATTTTGCCATTGACCCGAATCGGTGTGCTTGATCTGTCAACCGGCCACGGCTCTTCAATTCGAAACTTGAGATTATTCCGCGTCGGAAACGGCGCGTGGATTCCCATCATTGCTAAACCTAGCTCGACGGCTTCTCAAAAATCGGAAAGATACTGCATCGGACTAACGATTTTCAGAGAGAAGTCTCATGGCCTTCTATTTGCTCACGTAAAAAACAGCAAACATTTGCACGCGAGAGCCGGCGAAGACACGAGATCGACATCGGGCTTGCAAAAAAGTGGGCAGATCATCCCACGCGCGGTTGGGCGCGCGTAATATTCGAATGCGCACGGAATCTTCACTGAGATATCGGGAGGCCGCGTGATGAAACGTTTTTTGCTACCTGCGGTTCTGGGATTTGTGGTTCTGCTGATTACCGTAGTCAGCAAAACTGCGGAGGTTAAGCCCCCGTCATCCACTCCGAAGCTGGTTGCGTTGGGAAAACAAATCTATGCCCAACAGTGCGTGGCTTGCCATGGCATCGGCGCTCGTGGTGACGGTGAGGCTGCCTATCTGCTTTATCCCAAGCCGCGCGATTTCGTTGCAGCGAGGTATCGACTGGTCTCGACCTGGGATCGCGTGCCGACTGACCAAGATCTCTTCGACACGATTTCGCGCGGCATGCCCGGCTCGGCCATGCCGTCCTGGGAACACTTGGCGACGGAGCAACGCTGGGGCTTGGTCTACTACATTAAATCCCTCGCGGAAAAGCCGATCAAAATAAGAGCTCAGAAAATGCCGGCGGCTGACGGAAGCGGCGGCGAGGGCATTATAGAAGTTCCCAAGCCTGTTCCTTTTGATGCGTGGGGCGCAAGACCAAAGAGATGACGAGGGGTTTCCCACCCGGCCGCGTGATCTTACTGCAGGCGTTTTCAAAGGCAGCCCTGATCCGATTGCTCTCTACCGCCATATAGTCGCGGGCATTCCGGGAAGTCCGATGCCGATGAGTGATTGGGCTTACGGCCCGGACGCGTGGCATTTGGTCAATTACGTGCGCTCGCTCTCCAGTGACACGCAGCGCCAGCGTGTCGAGATGAAAAAATTCACCATTCAGGCGGCGCGCGTCACCACTCTACCTGATCATCCGCAATCCGGCATCTGGCGTACGGCTACGCCGATCAATCTCCATCTAATGCCGCTGTGGTGGCGCAGCGATCGCCCGGAAGAAGTAACGGTGCGCGCCCTCCATGACGGTAAAGCATTGGCGATTCTTATGGTCTGGCATGATGAGACCAACGACAACACGGCGCTGCGTCCACAGGACTTCCGCGATGCCGCGGCAATCCAATTTTCATTAGCCGCTAATCCACCATTTTTTGCCATGGGTGCGACTGGAGCGCCGGTTAATATCTGGATGTGGAAATCCGAACGGCAAGCCGATCTGGATGTTGCCTATCAGGACGTCGAGAGAGCTTATCCGAATATCGGCATCGATTCCTATCCAAACTCGATGCGCTCAGCCGTCGAACAACCCTCTCGTCACGCTCTGACATTGCAATCGGACCCGACATTCGTCACCGGCTGGGGCGTCGGCAATATCGTCTCCGATCCGCAGCGAAAAAGTGCTGTCGAAGATCTTGCGGCCCAAGGATTCGGCACGCTACGAGCAAGACCAAGGATCGAACAAAAAATCGACGCCCGCGGAGTCTACGGACAGGGTTCCTATGAAGTCATGTTCCGCCGAACGCTGTCACCGACCGGTGAAGGAGCCGTCGCACTGCGACCTGGCTCGACCATACCTGTCGCCTTTGCAGTCTGGAACGGCAGTGCGGGAGATCGCGACGGCAAGAAATCGGTGACGATTTGGCAGGATCTAAAAATTGCCAAATAACCGTCATTAACCCACCTCCTTCATCCTCCCCGACGCCGCGGGGGAGGACAGAAGTGGGGGCTTGAACGATTGGAACTGCTGGAACGTTTGGAACGCGTGCGACGAGAGGAGCCAAAGGATGAACGACGATGAAGCCAGAGAAATGATGCGGGTCACGCGCCGTGACTTCCTCAAGTGGATGGGCATCGGCACCGGCGCAGCAGCCATCGCTGCCGGCTCCTTGTACTACTTTAGACCGGCGGACGCCGGTGATAATCCGCTTGCCCGGTCGGTCAATCGGGACTGGGAAAAGATTTACCGCGATCAATACAAATACGACAGCGCCTTCGATTGGGTCTGCTCTCCTAACGACACTCATGCGTGCCGGGTCCGCGCTTACGTGCGTAATGGCATCGTGACGCGGATGGGGAGCACGTACGATTACCAAAAGTACGCCGACCTTTACGGCAATAAAGCGACCGTCAATTGGAATCCGCGCCAATGCGCCAAGGGCTACACCTTTCATCGTGTTATCTACGGCCCCTACCGCTTGCGCCATCCGATCGTGCGCAAAGGTTGGAAGGCTTGGGCCGATGCCGGCTTTCCCGAACTCACGCCGGAGAACAAAACCAGATACATGTTCGATGCGCGCGGTCAGGACGAGTTCGTGCAGATTTCCTGGCCCGACGCCTTCGACAACATCGCCAAAGCACTAGTGGCGATTTCAACGCGGTACAGCGGCGAGGAAGGAAAGAAACGATTGCTGGCCCAAGGCTATCAACCGGAGATGGTCGAAGAAACGGGCGGCGCTGGAACTCGAACAATCAAAATGCGCGGCGGCATGGGACTATTGGGCGTCATCGGCAAGTATGGCATGTACCGCCTCAATAACTCGCTGGCGCTTTTAGACGCAAAGATTCGCGGCGTCGGTCCCGACAAAGCCCGCGCCGGGCGCAACTTCTCGAACTACACCTGGCATGGCGATCAGGCGCCGGGTCATCCGTGGGTGCACGGCCTGCAGGCTTCGGAATGCGACTTCAACGATCTGCGTTTTTCCAAACTCATCATCATGGACGGCAAAAACCTCGTCGAGAATAAGCTCACGGACTCGCATTGGTTTATCGAGTGCATGGAACGCGGCGCAAAGATCGTCGTGATCGCGCCGGAATACGGCCCACCTTCGACCAAAGCCGACTACTGGATTCCGATTCGGCCACAGACCGACGCCGCCCTTTGGCTCGGCATTACCAAGTTGATGATCGACAAAAAATGGTACGACGAAACTTTCATCAAGCGCTTCACCGATTTTCCACTGCTGGTGCGCATGGACAATCTAAAACGGCTGCGCGCCCAGGAGATTTTCCCAAGTTATAAAACCTCGCTTGCCGCCGACGGGCCGTCGATGAAAATCCAAGGCTTGACCGCGGAGCAACACGCCAAGCTCGGCGATTTCGTGATCTGGGACGCAAAGAAGAACGGTCCGGTGGCCATCACCCGCGATGATGTCGGCGAATCGATGGCAAAAAAGGGCTGGGATCCCGCGCTGGACGGCAAATTTAAAATTAAATTGGCGGACGGTAAGGAGGTCGAAGTCGCAACGCTCTGGACCCTCTATCAGGATCACTTGAAGGACTACGACCTCGAAACGGTCGCCGAAATTACTCAGGCGCCGAGGGCGATGATCGAGCAGCTCGCTCAAGATATCGCGACGATGAAACCTGTGGCAATTCATCAGGGCGAAGGCATCAACCATTGGTTCCACGCCACCGAGATGAATCGCGCGGCTTATCTGCCGTTGATGCTCACGGGAAATATCGGCCAGCCCGGCGCCGGCTGCCACACCTGGGCGGGCAACTACAAAGCGGCGCTCTTCCAGGGTTCCCCGTGGACCGGTCCTGGCTTTAAAGGTTGGGTCGCGGAAGATCCGTTCGAGATCAACCTTGATCCGAAAGCTCACGGCAAAGAGATCCATGCTCATGCGTACACGAAGGACGAAGAACCTGCTTATTGGAACCACGGTGATCTCGCTTTAATCGTGAACACGCCGAAATTCGGCCGCAAGAACTTCACGGGCAAGACCCATATGCCCACACCCACCAAAGCTCTGCTCTTCAACAACGTCAACCTGATCAATAACGCCAAGTGGGCCTACGGCATGATCAAGAACGTTAACCCGAATGTCGAAATGATCGTTTCCATGGACATTCAGATGACCGCCTCCATCGAGTACGCGGATCTCGCGCTGCCCGCCAACTCGTGGCTCGAATTCGAAGGATTGGAGATCACCGCGAGTTGCTCGAATCCATTTCTGCAAATTTGGAAAGGCGGTATTGCGCCGGTCTTCGACAGCAAAGATGACCTCGACATCATCGCCGGCATCGCCAACGCGCTCGCCAACGTGACCGGCGAGAAACGATTCCGTGACTGCTTCGCTTTTGCCGCCGCCGACAAACGGGGCATCTACATCCAGCGCCTGCTCGATACCTGCACGACCACAGCCGGTTATCAGCTCGCCGATATTATGGCCGGTAAATACGGCCCTCCGGGCGGATGCCTTTTGAACTTTCGAACCTATCCGCGCATTCCCTTTTATGAACAGGTGCATGACAGCGAACCGTTCCATACGGACACAGGACGGATGCATGCTTACGCGGACGTGCCGGAAGCGATCGAATACGGCGAGAACTTCATCGTGCATCGCGAAGGACCGGAAGCCACGCCTTACTTGCCGAACGTGATTGTTAGCTCCAATCCTTACGTACGGCCGGAGGACTATGGCATTCCAGCCAACGCCGAGCACTGGGACGAGCGCACCATCCGCAACATCAAGATGCCCTGGAGCAAGGTGAAGCAGACCAAGAACTTTCTCTGGGAAAAGGGCTTCCAGTTCTACTGCTTGACGCCAAAAACGCGCCACCGAGTGCACAGCGGCTGGTCCAACGTCGATTGGCACATGCTGATGGACTCTAACTTTGGCGATCCCTACCGCCTCGACAAGCGCGCCCCCTGCGTCGGCGAGCATCAAATGCACATGAATCCGCAAGCGGCGCGCGATCTCAACATCAATGACGGCGACTACGTTTACGTGGACGCTAACCCGGCCGATCGGCCTTACCTCGGCGCCAAGCCGGACGATCCTTTTTACCGCGTGTCGCGCCTCATGCTGCGCGTCACTTACAACCGCGCTTATCCATACAACATCGTCATGATGAAACATGCGCCCTTTATCGCCACGGAGAAAAGCGTCAAAGCACACGAAACCCGTCCCGACGGCCGCGCGCTCTCGGAAAACACCGGGTACCAGGCCAATCTCCGCTACGGCTCACAGCAATCGGTGACACGCAACTGGCATATGCCGATGCACCAAACTGACACGCTGTTCCATAAGACCAAAGCCTTCATGGGCTTCATCTTCGGCGGCGAGGCCGACAATCACGCGATCAACACCGTGCCCAAAGAAACCCTCGTGCGCGTCACCAAGGCGGAAGACGGCGGCATGGGTGGCAAGGGCATTTGGAAACCGGCGACGACCGGCTACTCGCCGGACAACGAGAACGAGATGATGAAGCGTTATCTGGCGGGAGATTTGACGAAGGTGAAGGAGTGAAAACCGGTTCAATGTTCAAGGTTCAATGTTCAATGTCGAAGATCCGAAATCGTTGAACGTTGAACCCTTGAACGCGAGCGACAAAGGAGCGAGAGTGATGCCCTTTAAAGATCCCGACCCGACCGATCCGAACATGCTCGTCGGCGTCGTCCTGCCGGCGGACGCCGAAGCTGCCCGAGACATGGCCTATGTCTTCGCCGAAGAGTTCGCGCGCCTCGGATACACGCGCGAGCAGTTGCTTTGGCTATTCAAAAATCCATTCTACGGCGGCGCTCACGGCGCGTATCGAGCCCTCGGAGAGAACGAGACACTCTCTATCATCGACGAATGTTTGAACGTGTGGGGCACTATCAGAATAACAGTTCAAGACGTCGAAACAGTTCAAACCGATCAAACCCCCACCTCCCTTCAACATAGCTCAGGACATGCTTTCCTCCCCCGCGACGCGGGGGAGGATGAAGGAGGGGGCGTGAACGACTTGAACGATTTGAACGCATTGAATCCGATGAAAAAGGAGAGCGACGATGGCTAACGTTCACAACTGGCAGATCGGCCGGGAGATGAATTATCCCTACCCGCAAGTGTTCCCGCGCCGGCAATTCGCCTTCGTCTTCAACATCAACCGTTGCATCGCTTGCCAGAGCTGCACCATGGCCTGCAAGTCGACCTGGACGTTCAGCAAGGGCCAGGAGCATATGTGGTGGGCTAACGTCGAGACCAAACCTTACGGCGGTTATCCGCAGTTCTGGGACGCAAAAATTCTTGACCTATTGGAGAAAGCCAATCCCGGTAACCAACAATGGTCCGGGAAACCGTCCGCCGATAAGAAAAACCCTTACGGGCAGTTCGACGGCAAGACCATCTTCGAAGCGCAAAACATGCTGACGCCGGACAGCGCCCGCGTGCTCGGCTATTTGCCGACGGATGAAGAATGGAATTCACCGAACATTTTCGAAGACAATCCCGTAGGAAAAAAAGGCGTGCGCAATGAGCTCGATAAAGAGGGAACTGCGCTGCCGGAACACAAAACCTGGTTCTTTTATCTCGCGCGCATCTGCAATCATTGCAGCTATCCGGCCTGCCTCGCCGCCTGCCCGCGCAAGGCGATCTACAAGCGCCCGGAAGACGGCATCGTGTTGATCGATCAAAGCCAGTGCCGCGGCTATCGCAAATGCGTCGAAGCTTGCCCGTATAAGAAGACGATGTATCGCGGCAATACCCGCGTTTCCGAAAAATGCGTCGCTTGCTATCCGCGCATCGAAGGCAAAGATCCCGAAAGCGGCGGCCAGCCGATGGAAACCCGTTGCATGACCGCCTGCATCGGCCAAATCCGCATGCAGGGGCTGGTCAAGATGAACAACGACGGCACCTGGGCGGAGGATCGGTTCAACCCGCTCTACTACATGGTCCACGTCGCCAAGGTCGCTCTGCCGCTCTATCCGCAGTTCGGCACCGCGCCCAACGGTTACTACATTCCACCGCGCTGGGTGCCGCGGGATTATCTGAAGCAGATGTTCGGCCCCGGCGTCGACGACGCCATCGAGCGTTACACCTACCCGGATCGCGAATTGTTGGCGGTCTTGCAGCTCTTCCGGCGCTCGAACCGGATTATCTTTCGGTATGAGATCAAAGAAGGCCCGAAAATCTACGAGGCCACGCTGCGCGGCAGAAAAATCTCGATGTATAACGACACCGTGATTGCTTACGGGCAAGACGGTAAAGAGATTTTCCGCACCCAGGTCGAAGAACCGGTGCATGTGCGGCCTTGCGAGATGGAAACGACGGCTTACGAATCTGCTGAGAGGTCGAACGCGATCGACGCCGCTTACTGCCGAGCCGCGCTCTACAGCGCGCTGGCCATCGGTTTTCATGCGCCCACGGATGAAAGCCCTTCTCGTTTGCTAAGCGCCGAAAGCAAATCGTCGCTCACCAGCGCCGCCGCAATGCTTTATCCATCCCGGCAACCAGATTTCATTTCGTTGATCGAGGCTTTTCCCGCTGCCGATTGCGTGGACGCACTTGCGTCACGATACCGAGAACTGTTCGGCCACACGGCGCGCGGCCCCATCACACCCTATGAAACCGAATACGGCAACGAAGCACTTTTCCAGCAGCCCCAGGAGCTGGGCGATCTCATGGGCTTTTATCACGCCTTCGGGTTGCGACTAAAAGAGGGCCAACACGAACGTCCCGATCACATCAGCTGCGAATGCGAATTTCTCATGTTTCTCACCCTCAAAGAAGCCTATGCCCTGGAAAATGACAACCGTGAAATGCTTGTGGAAACCCGCAAGGCGGAAAAACTATTTCTGCGCGACCACCTCGCGCG
>WNFV01007601.1_pt1 | contig 12477 bp, 10 predicted proteins | sample 5400101 | NCBI WGS metagenome assembly WNFV01 (sample SAMN13153361, study PRJNA577476) | soil metagenome | isolation source: 115 cm soil or saprolite under grassland replicate 1 | place: USA:California | collected 2016-06-15
CCTTGTGATCCGGCGTGTCGCAACTCGTCGGTCCCATCCGACTAGCGCCGGACACCTCTCGAACGAACGCAGGTGCGAGCCGCCGCGGACGGCTGCGGGAGGTACGCGCGGGACATGCCGCCGGGGCTGTGGACACGTCGGCGGGGCGTCGTACATGCAAGTCCCTGTTCACCGACACCACACGGGACACCGCACCCACGGCCGGTTCAAGCAACACCATCCCGCCCGGTCAGAAGGTCCCGATGAACGACGACACGCCGGGTCGCAAGGGCCCGATCATGGGGGAAGCGACTGTCAAGCCTCGTCAGGGAAGGTCACGGCGCGGAGGTGTGGCGGCAGTCCGTCGTACTGCCACCGTGTCGTGGTCCGCGCGGTCCATGCGAGGTCAGTCTGCGAAGCCGGGGAGGAACTCCTCGAGCACCGCCTGGTAGGGGGCCTCGGCCTCGAGCTGGGAGAGCACGGCGAGGCCGCCGATCCAGACGCGCTGGATCAGCAGGTACGACGGCGGCAGGTTCATCCGCAGCGCGACCGAGGCGTGCGGACCGCGCAGGTCGGTGTTGCGGGCCATCTGCGCCCGCATGTACGCGCGGTTGAACGTGAACGTCTCCACCCGGGCCGGTTCCACGAACGGCTCGAGGTAGTCGAGCAACCTGTCCGGCTCGATCTCCATCCGCGGCTTGATGAAGCCCTCGGCGCGCAGGCCCTCGACGACCTGCTCGGCGTTCCCGTCGATCGCGATCCGCAGCAGCCGCCCGATCGCCGGCGGCAGCCCGTCCGGCAGCCGCGCGCACAGGCCGAAGTCGACCACCCCGAGCCGTCCGTCGTCCATCACCTTGAAGTTGCCGGGGTGCGGGTCGGAGTGCAGCAGCCCGGCGTACCTCGGGCCGCTGAACATGAACCGCACGTACTTCAACCCGACCTCGTTGCGCTGCTCCTGGTCGCCCTCGGCGATGATCCGGGACAGCGGCGTGCCCTCGATCCACTCGCTGACGATCACCTTCGGGCTGTGCTTGATGACCCGCGGCACCCGGAACTCGTCGCTGTCGGCGAAGGCGATCGCGTACTGCTGCTGCGCCTGCGCCTCGCGGTCGTAGTCGAGCTCCTCGCCGATCCGCTCCTGCAGCTCCGCGACCAGCGGCTTGAGGTCCAGGCCCGGCACCCACGAGCCGAACGTGCGCGCGAGCCGGCCGATCTGGCGCAGGTCCGTGCGCAGCGCGTCGGCGGCGCCCGGGTACTGCAGCTTGATCGCGACCGTCCGGCCGTCCTTCAGCACGCCCTGGTGCACCTGGCCGATCGACGCCGCGGCGGCCGGGATGTCGTCGAACTCCTCGAACCGCTCCCGCCACTTGGAGCCCAGCTCGGCGCTGAGGATGTTGTGCACCATCGAGGCCGGCATCGGGGGAGCGGAGTCCTGCAGCCTGGTCAGGGTCGCCCGGTACGGCGCGGCCAGCTCCTCGGGGAACGCGGTCTCCATCAGGCTCAGCATCTGGCCGAACTTCATCGCGCCGCCCTTGAGCTCGCCGAGCACGCTGAACAGCTGGTCGGCGGTCCGGCGCTGGAACTCGGCCATCACCTGCTCGGCGGGCGCACCGCCGATCCGGCGTCCGAGCCCGATCGTCGCCCGTCCGGCCGCACCCAGCGGCAGCGACGCGAGCTTCGCCGTACGGCTGATGGCCTTGCGGGGCAGGTCGGCTGGTCCGGTACTGGGCACGCGACCATTGTGACGGCGGCGGCAAACCGTTTCCACGCAGGGCTGTGCCGTGTCCGCGGGTCATCCGGCCAGACTGTTGCCTGCGGCATCGTTCTCGGCGTCGTGGGCAGCCAACTGGCTCGGCCAGTGGCACCCGCAGCACGGGTGCGGCTGCCACTCCCGCCGGTGCGCGGCGCCGCCGGCCAGGCCGATCTCGATCACGGCGCCCGCGGTCGCCGGGGTCTCCCCGGCGAGCCAGTGCAGCACCTGCGCGGCCGCGAGGGCCGCGAGCTGCACGGCCAGCACCGTGTCCGGCCCGGGTGCCGGCGCGACGCCGAGCTGGGCGAGCAGCACCGGCCAGTCGGCGTCCACGTCCGTACGGTGCAGGTCGGTGCAGCGCACGCACGCCGACCGGCCCGGTAGCACGAACGGGCCGACGCTGCCGCCGCGCTCGTCATGCCGTACCAGCAGGTGCGGCAGGTCGGCCCGCAGCAGCGCGGCGAGCTCGTCCCGGCCCGGCTCGCGCGTGTCCGGCACCAGTACGACGACCTCGGCGCGGCCGGCCGGCCCGGCCACCGTGATCGCCGGACTCGCGGCGGTCAGCAGGTCGCGCAGGGCGAGGTGCCGGGGCCGGCCGACGTGCTCGGCGCGATACCCGTACGGCGTGACGTCCGCCGGCTCGACCAGCCCGGCGCAGGCGATCTCCAGCCGCCCGACCCCGGCCGCGGCCAGCAGCAGCGCGACCGCCGCACCGGTCCGCCCGGCCCCGGCGACCCCGACCGAGGCGGTACGACGCCTCTCGGCCACCGCCGTGACGTCCGCGACCTGGTCCCACGCGTACAGGTCGGGCAGCCGCCGCGCCCGGTCGCCGTCCGGCAGGTCGTGCGTCCAGTCCAGCCAGCCTGGCTCGACCAGTGCTCGAGCCGCCCGCAGCCGCCTGAGCAACGCCGCCGCCGCGGCCTCGTCGGCCCCACGGGCCACCGCCGCGGCCAGCACCTGCGCCTCGGTCATGGTGCCGTCCAGCCCGGCGAGCACCGCGTCGCAGGACGCCGCCGGCACGTCGATCCGCACCGCGTACCGCGGGTCGCTCCCGAGCTGGATCCGCGTCGTCCCGGGCCGCCCGGTCCGGTGCAGCAACACCGTCCCCGGCCGCAACAACAACCGTTCCTCACCTGCCATCGCACCACTGTGACACCCTGACCACCCACCGTGCCCACCGTCATCCACAGCCCGCCCCAAACCGTTCATCGGGCCTGTCTGACCCGGTGTGTCGCCACTCGTCGGGCCCTTCCGGTCAACGGTCGTGCCGGAAAGCGAGGCGCGGCGGAACGTCGTACGACATAGTCGGCGAAGGCCGGGGGACGGCGCCGGACATGACGAAGGGCGGGGAGAACCCAGGGTTCCGCCCGCCCTTTCGACGCCCGGGCGTGGGCGCCGGCCTCTACGTCGGTTGCGAGGCTCAGGCCTTGCCGAGGATGCGGTTCAGGTTCGTGCCGCAGACCGGGCACTTGGCCTTGGCCATCCGCGTGCCCTTGTCGTTGACCTTGACCTCGCCGTCGGCGGTCCGCTTCTCCTTGCACTTGACGCAGTAGAACTCGCCGCTCCAGGTCTCTGCCATGAAGGGCCCTCCTTGCCTTCGTTACCAGCCGGGCGATGAGTGCGCTCCGGCCGCTGTGGATGCTTCCGGCAGGACCTCCTGCCGTAGGCCGTTCGGCCCAGTCGGGATCACCCTACGGCACAGCGGGCGTCACTCAAGGCAGACGCCCGCCTGAGTCGTTCGTGTCGGCCGTCACGCAGAGTGAGAAACAGGCTCCCGGTGACACCGGTGAACCGTCCGGCTTCCCCTCCGAACGGCCCGCCGGGGATGGGCCGGGAGCCTGTTGGCAATGACGCTAGGAGGCCGGTGTCCACCGGTCAACGGCTACGCCCGAAGCAGTTGTCCACGCCTGTGGACAAGCATGTGTACAACGTGTGGGGCGCGCCGGGCGGACGTGTGGACAAGCGGGGGAACGTCATGTGAACGGCAAGCGCAGCAAAGATTGCCATTACGGGCTTGACCTGCGCAAACGCATGTCCACCGACTGTGGACAGAAGAAAGTTGGGGGTGCGCGGCGGTACCGTCTGGCGCATGGCCGACGCATCCATCCCGCCGTACGTGGACATCCGCCGCAGCAAGCGGCGGAGGCGGACCGTGAGCGCCTACCGCGACGGCGACCGGGTCGTCGTCCTGATGCCCGACAGGCTGTCGGCCGCCGAGGAGGCGCGCTGGGTCCAGACCATGTTGACGCGTCTGGAGAAGCAGCGGAGCCGATCCCGCGTGTCGGACGAGAAATTGGTCGAGCGAGCCCGGAACCTGGCGTGTCGGTACCTGCCCGAGGTGCCCGAACCGGCCTCCGTGCGCTGGGTCTCGAACCAGAACCGGCGCTGGGGGTCGTGCACGCCGGCCGACCGGTCGATCCGGCTGTCGGTGCGGCTGCAGACGATGCCGGCCTGGGTCGTCGACTACGTGCTGGTGCACGAGTTGGCGCACCTGGTCGAGCCCTCGCACTCGGCGGCATTCTGGAAGCTGGTCCGGCGCTACCCCAAGGCGGAGCGCGCCGAGGGCTACCTCGAGGGCGTGGCGGCCGCCGCGCACCTCGACACCGAGGTCGACGACGGCGCGTCCGACGCCCCCTGATCCCCCGCCCGGGGGAGACCCCCTGGTCCGTCCTCAGGGGTGCCCGGTGACACCCTTCAGGGTCCGTTCGGTGGCTTCATCGATGGCCGCGGGTAACGCTTCACCGGTTGGCTTGTCCCTGTCAGAAAGCTGCCGGCACCGTGCCGGCCTGCGGAGGAGGGGCAAGCACGATGTCGAGGGGTTCGGCAACCGTACGGGTGGCACGCTGGAGTGCCACCCATCCTTGGCGCGCGATGGCGATGTGGGTCGTCATAGTCGCCGGCTGCTTCATGCTGGGCAGCGCGTCCGGCATCAACAAGATGTCCGACGAGGACCAGAACATCGGTGAGGTCAGCCGCGCCGATGCCATCGTCAAACAAGGCGACTTCGCCGACCCGGAGGTCGAGAACGTCCTGATCACCGCGCCGTCGAACGGCAGGATCGACACGGCTGAGGCGACCAGGGCGGCCGCCGCCGCGACGCAGCGGATGAAGGCGCTGAAGGACGTCGCCACGGTCGGCAAGCCGGTCACCACCCCGGACGGCAAGGCGATGATCGTCCGGGTCGAGCTGACCGAGAGCGAGACCGACGGCGCCGACCGGGTGCAACCGTTGCTCGACGCAACGGCCTCGGTCCAGAAGGACTACCCGTCGCTGCGGGTCGAGGAGGTCGGCGGGGCGTCGATCGAGAAGGCGCTGTCGGCGACGATCGGCGACGACTTCAAGCGGGCCGAGCTGTTCAGCCTGCCGGTGACGCTGATCATCCTGCTGCTCACCTTCGGCGCGCTGATCGCCGCGAGCGTGCCGATCCTGCTGGCGATGTCCGCGGTGACGGCCGCGATCGGGCTGTCGGTCGCCGCGTCGCACCTGGTGCCGGCCGTCGAGTCGGTGAACAGCGTCATCCTGCTGATCGGAATGGCGGTCGGCGTGGACTACTCGCTGTTCTACCTGCGCCGCGAACGGGAGGAGCGGGCCCGCGGCCGGGGTCACGTGGACGCGGTCGAGATCGCCGCCGCCACCTCCGGCCACGCCGTGGTCGTGTCCGGGATGGCCGTGATCATCTCGATGGCCGGCCTGTTCCTGGCCGGGGACGCGGTATTCTCCTCACTGGCCGTCGGCTCGATCCTGGTCGTCGCGGTCGCCGTCAGCGGTTCGCTGACCGTGCTGCCCGCGATCCTGGCCAAGCTCGGCCGCTGGGTCGACCGGCCGAGGATCCCGCTGCTGTGGCGGCTCGCGGGTGACAAGGGCAAGCCGCGGTTCTGGCCGTTCGTGCTGAAGCCGGCGCTCAAGCACCCGGCGATCACCTTCGTCGTCGCGGTCGGCGCGTTGCTCGCGCTGGCGGCCCCGGCGCTCGGCATGACGCTGAAGTTCCCCGGCACCGAGGACCTGCCCCGCGACACCGCGGTGATGCAGGCGTACGACCGGCTGACGGCGGCGTTCCCCAGCCAGGGAACGACGTACGAGATCGCCGTCAAGGCGCCGGCCGGCACTGCTTCGCAGGTCCGCGCCCAGCTGGACGAGCTGGTGCAGCGCACCAAGGGCGACAAGCTGTTCGCCGCCGACGGGCTGACCAAGCCGGAGACCTCGGCCGACGGCACCGTCACGCGGTTCGAGATCGCCACGCCGTACGACGGGGGCAGCGACGAGGCGCGCCAGGCCCTGACCAAGCTGCGCAAGGAGCTCGTGCCGCAGACGGTCGGCACCGTGAACGGCAGCGAGTACGCGGTCGGCGGCATGGTCGCGGCGGACGTGGACTACGCCAAGCACGTGCGGGAGAAGCTGCCGCTGGTGATCGGGTTCGTGCTGCTGCTGACCTTCATCGTGATGACCTGGACGTTCCGGTCGGTCGTCGTCGCGTTCACCGCGATCGGGCTGAACATGCTGTCCGCCGGCGCGGCGTACGGTCTGCTGACGCTCGTGTTCGAGAACACCTGGGCCGAGGGGCTGCTGGACTTCCGGTCCAACGGCGCGGTGGTGTCCTGGCTGCCGCTGTTCCTGTTCGTGGTGCTGTTCGGGCTGTCTATGGACTACCACGTGTTCGTGGTCAGCCGGATCCGCGAGGCGGTGCTGCGCGGGGTGCCGACCCGGCAGGCGGTCGCCGAGGGGATCACCGGTTCGGCCGGTGTGGTGACCAGCGCGGCGACCGTGATGATCGGGGTGTTCTCGATCTTCGCGACACTGAGCACGCTGGACATGAAGCAGATGGGGGTCGGCCTGGCGGCCGCGATCCTGGTCGACGCCACGATCATCCGCGCGGTGGTGCTGCCGAGCATCATGACCCTGCTCGGCAACGCCAACTGGTGGAGCCCGTCCTTCCTCCGCCGCCGCACGGAGCCCGACCTCGCGGATCTCCCGGGCGCCGGCCCCTCAGCCGACCCGGACGAGGAGCCGGAACGCGAGCTCCAGCCCGTCGGCTGACCCACCAATCCGTTCATCGGGCCCTTGTGACCCGGCGTGTCGGACCTCATCGGGCCCTTGTGACCACCTGGTCGCGAGGGCCCGATGATCGGAAGGAGGGTCAGCGCGGTTCCAGGCGGACGGTGAGCCCTTTGGCTACGGGGGTGTGGGAGTGGCGGGCCACGTCGTCGGCGGACATGAGGACGTTGGTCTCGGGGTAGTACGCCGCGCAGCAGCCTCGGGCGGTGGGGTACGCGACGACGCGGAAGGACTCGGCGCGGCGGTCGGTGCCGTCGAACTCGCTGATGATGTCGACGGTCTGGCCGTCGCGCAGGCCGAGCGCCGCGATGTCGTCGGCGTGGACGAAGACGACGCGGCGGGTGCCGTGCACGCCGCGGTAGCGGTCGTCGTGGCCGTAGATGGTGGTGTTGAACTGGTCGTGGCTGCGCATCGTCTGCAGCAGCAGCCGGCCCTCCGGCACCGCCAGCCAGTGCAGCTCGTGGTCGCTGAACCGGGCCTTGCCGTCGGCGGTGCGGAACTCGCGCCGGTCCCGGGCGGCATGCGCGAGGAGGAACCCGCCCTCGGCGGCGACCCGCGCGTTGAAGTCGTCGTACCCGTCCACGACCCGCGCGATCCGGTCCCGCACCAGTGAGTAGTCCCGCGCGAACTCCGCCCACGGGATGTCCCCGACGTCCGGCACCACCGCCTGCGCGAGACCGCACACGATCGCGACCTCGGACCGCAGTGTGGTTGCCGGAGGCAACAGCTTGCCGCGGGACAGGTGCACCGCGCCCTGCGAGTCCTCGACGGTGACACATTGGACGCCGGCCGGCGTGGCGTCGTGGTCGGTGCGCCCCAGGCAGGGCAGGATCAGCGACTCCCGACCGGTCACGGTGTGGGACCGGTTCAGCTTCGTCGACACGTGCACGGTCAGGTCGCAGGCCCGCAGTCCCTCATGGACGACGGGGGTGTCCGGCGTGGCCGTGGCGAAGTTCCCGCCCATGCCGATGAAGACGCGGACCGTCTTGTCACGCAGCCGTCGTACCGTCCCCGCCGCGTCCACCCCGTGCGCACGTGGCGGCTCGAAGCCGAACTCCGCGCCCAGCCGGTCCAGGAACGCGTCCGGCATCTTCTCCCAGATGCCCATGCTGCGATCGCCCTGCACGTTCGAGTGCCCGCGCACCGGGCACGGCCCGGCGCCCGGCTTGCCGATGTTGCCCTGCAGCAACAACACGTTCACGACGTCCTGGATCGTCGCGACCGCCTCGCGGTGCTGGGTGAGGCCCATCGCCCACGTGATCACGGTCCCCTTCGACTCCACGAACATCGCCGCGAGCTGTTCGATCTCGGTACGACGCAAGCCGGTCGCGGTCTCCACGGCGGCCCAGTCCAGCCCGGCGACGCGCTTGCGGTAGGCCTCGAAACCACTCGTGTACGACGCGATGAAGTCCAGGTCGAGCACGGTCCCTGGAGCGCGGTCGTCGGCCTCGATCAGCAGGTGCCCGAGTGCCTGGAACAACGCCTGGTCGCCGCCGATCCGGATCGGCAGGTGCAAGTCGGCGAGCTCGGTGCCGCGGCCGACCACGCCGTTCGGGCGCTGCGGGTTCTTGAACCGGATCAGCCCGGCCTCCGGCAGCGGGTTGACCGCGACGATCCGGGCGCCGGCCCGCTTGGCGCGCTCCAGGTGGGTGAGCATCCGCGGCGCGTTCGTGCCCGGGTTCTGGCCGCAGATGACGATCAGCGACGCCTGCTCCAGCGACTCCAGCGTCACCGCGCCCTTGCCGGACCCGATCACCGCGGTCAGCGCCGTACCGGACGACTCGTGGCACATGTTCGAGCAGTCCGGGAGGTTGTTGGTGCCGTATGCCCGGACGAACAGCTGCCACAGGAACGCCGCCTCGTTACTGGTCCGCCCGGACGTGTAGAACACGGCATCGTCTCGGTCGGTCAGCGCCAGCAGGTGCCGGGCCACCACGTCGTACGCCTCGTCCCACGCGACCGGCTCGTAGTGCGTGCCGCCCGCGCGGAGCAGCATCGGCTCGGTGATCCGGCCGAGCTTGCCGAGGTCGTACTCGCTCATCGCGTCCAGCTCGGCGACCGTCGTGCGTGCGAAGAACTCCCGCGGGACGCGCTTGCGGGTCGCCTCCCAGGCCACCGCCTTCGCGCCGTTCTCGCAGAACTCGGCCAGGTGCCGGTCCTTCGCGGCCGGGTCCGGCCAGGCGCACGACGGGCAGTCGAACCCGTCAGCGTGGTTGAGCGTGCCGAGCGTACGCAGGGTCCGCGCGACGCCCATCTCAGGCAGCGCGTGCTTCAACGAGGCGACGACGGCCGGGACACCGCCGGCAGAACGCTTCGGCGGTTCGATCTGGGTGGACACGCCTCCATCGTGCCCCATCAGGCGGTGCCCGGCCTTCGTCGCCGCGTCAAGCCGTCACGGCGTCAGCACGAGTAGGCCGGTCTCGATCAGCTCGGCCGAGTCCGGCTCGCCGAAACGTCGTACGACGAGTGCACGCATGGTGGGTGTCTCCTTCAGGGTGTGACGATCGACGTGCATCACCATCGGGGAGTTACTCTCCTCTCGGGAGTACGCACATCGAAGTGCGTACCGCACCTCGGAGGAGTTCGCGGATGCCAGCTGACCCAGCTGGGCGCGAGTCTGATGCTGCTGATCCGGTCGATCAAGGCGTGGGCGGAGCAGCACCTGGACGAGGTGCTGGACGCACGCGCGGCGTACGACGCATGAGCGGCCTCCGGGTCGTCGTACTGGTGGTGCCGCGGGCGACCTGGGCCCCGCCGGGGCGGGAACCGGACGAGTGGCGGCTGGCGATGGCCGAGGACACGTACGAGGTGCTGGCCGGGCTGGACCTGGTCGAGGCCGCGGTGGCGGTGGTCGGCGGGGACGACGTGGCGGTCGAGCGGGTCGCGGGCGTGACGTGGCCCGGGACGCCGGTGTTCGCGGTCGAGCGGGCGTTCGACGCGGTCGACCAGGTGGGGGAGGCGGAGTCGGTGGTGCTGGTGGCGCACGACGCGCCGGACCTGCCCGGGCTGCTGGTCGGCAAGCTGTTCCGCGCGCTCGGGCCGGCCGACGCCGCGGTGTGCCCCGCCAGTGACGGGTCGCTGGTCGCGATCGGGGTCAAGGTGCCGGTCGCGGACTGGCTGCGGGACCTCGCACCCGGCCCGGACACCACGCTCGCCGAGCTGGACGCGGCCAAACCCCGGCGGCTCGCCGTCGGCCTCGCGCCTGGGTGGCACCGGCTGCGCGCGCTCGCGGACATCGCGCGGCTCGACCCGGGCCTGGAGGGCTGGGACGCGACCCGAGCGTTCCTGTCCGGACGGCACTGAACCGCGTCAGCTTTCGACGCCACCGCGTGACCGATCGGTAACTCACTCGTTGACTCGGCATCTGGCTGCAGTCTTCGAGGAGGAAACGCATGTCCGTCCGACCCCGCCTGGTCGCCGCCGCAGCGCTGACTGCCGGACTCGTCGCCACCGGGCTCACCGCGGCACCCGCCGCCACCGCCGCCACCACCTGGGCGCCGGCCGCCACCGCCAAGATCCATCCCGGCGTGATGACCTACACCTCGGGTGCGCAGTGCACCGCGAACTTCGTGTTCACCGACACCGCCGGCACGGTGTACGTCGGCCAGGCCGCGCACTGCTCCAGCACCGGCGCCGCCACCGACACCGACGGCTGCAAGTCCCAGTCGTTGCCGCTGGGCACCAAAGTCGACTTCGTCGAGGGTGGCAGCCTGATCTCCGACGGCACGAAGGTCGGCTCGGGCACGATGGTCTACAACTCGTGGCTGAACATGCAGTCCCGGCACGAGTCCGACGCGAACGTGTGCGCGTACAACGACCTGGCGCTGATCAAGGTCGACGCGGCGTACGTCTCGCAGGTCAACCCGTCGGTCCCGTTCTGGGGCGGCCCGACCGGCGTGAACAGCACCGGCACCGCCGCGGGTGACACCGTCTACAGCTACGGCAACTCGTCGCTGCGCGCCGGCGTGTCCCAGCTGTCGCCGAAGCAAGGCGTCTCGCTCGGCGACGACGGCGCCGGCTGGTCGCACTCGGTCTACACGCTGACGCCTGGCGTCCCGGGTGACTCCGGCAGCGCCTTCCTCGACGGGCAGGGCCGCGCGCTCGGTGTGCTGTCCACGCTGGCGATCGCCCCGCTGGCCGGCTCCAACGGCGTCGGCGACGTCGGCAAGGAGCTCGCCTACGCGAAGGCGTACTCCGGTATCTCGGGTCTCACGCTGGTCAACGGCACGGAGCCGTTCTCGCCCATTCTCTGATCGGGCACAGCCTCTGATCCTGCCCGCATGGGGCGCGGCGAACGCTCGGGGTTCGCCGCGCCCCTTTCTTATGGGCTTCCTACCTCGTGAAGTGGCGCGCGACCGCGCGCTGGACCAGCTCGAGCACGACGCGGTCGGTGCCGGCCGGAAGGTCGTCGACACCGAACCAGCGCACCTCGTCGGACTCGTCGCTGCAGTGCGCGACCGTGCCGCGCGGCGCGACCGCCAGGAACTGCACATCGAGGTGGTACGACGGACCGCCGCCACACCTGACCGCGTGCCTGGACAGCTGCACGGGTACCGGGTCGAGCGCGACAGCGGGGATGCCGGACTCCTCGACGGTCTCCCTCGCCGCGGCCCCGGCCAGGGTGGGGTCACCGTGCTCGCAGTGGCCGCCCAACTGGAGCCAGCGGCCGACCTTGCCGTGCAGGTTGAGCAGGACCTGCTCGGCGTCGTGACTGATCACCAGCGCCGACGCCGTGATGTGCTCCGGCAGCCGGTCGCGGCTGAGGCCGTCGTCGTACGACGCGAGGTGGCGCAGGTAGTACCGGCGCAGCTCGGCCTGCTCGGCGTCGGGTGGGTTCCAGCTGGTCAGGGTCTCGGTGGCGTCGCGGTGCAGTGCCGTCACCGTGGCCGTCACCGCTGCGGACCGCCGCCGGTACCGCTGCCGCTGTCGCCGCTCTCGCCGCCGGGCTCCTCCGGAGCGTCGCCGGTCAGCTTCTCCAGGTCGGAGATGTCGATGTCGACCAGGTCGCCGGCCTGGTGGGCGAAGCCGATCGGGTCGTCGAGATCCGCCGTACCGGGCATCAGGTCCGGGTGCGACCACAGGTCGTCGCGGCCCTCGACCCCGCGGGCGTCGCGCACCGCGGCCCACAGGTTCGCCGCGTCGCGCAGCCGGCGCGGACGCAGGTCGAGCCCGACCAGGGTCGCGAAGGTCTGCTCCGCGGGACCGCCTGCGGCGCGGCGGCGTCGTACCGTCTCGGACAGCCGGGTGGCCGCGGGCATCCGCTCCCGGGTGGCCTCGCGCACGACATCGTCGACCCAGCCCTCGACCAGCGCGAGCAGTGTCTCGAGCCGGGTCAGCGCGGCCTTCTGCTGCTCGGACAGCTCCGGCTCGAACATGCCCTCGGTGAGCGCGGCCTGCATCGCCTCGGGGTTGCTCATGTCGACGTCGGCCATCGCCTGCTCGATCTTGGCGGCGTCGACCTGGATGCCGGCGGCGTACTCCGCGACGGTGGACAGCAGCCGCTGGCGCAGCCACGGCACGCTGGCGAACAGCCGCTGGTGCGCGCACTCGCGCAGCGCCAGGTACAGCCGGACGTCCTCGTCGCTGAGGCCGAGACCCTCGGCGAACCTGGCGACGTTGTCCGGGAGCAGCACGGCGCGGCCGTTCGGTCCGAGCGGCAGGCCGATCTCGGAGGCGCTGACCACCTCGCCGGCGAG
>WNFV01014860.1_pt1 | contig 12476 bp, 10 predicted proteins | sample 5400101 | NCBI WGS metagenome assembly WNFV01 (sample SAMN13153361, study PRJNA577476) | soil metagenome | isolation source: 115 cm soil or saprolite under grassland replicate 1 | place: USA:California | collected 2016-06-15
TGAAAGCGGCGAAACTCGTCTACGGTCAATACATCCTTGGCGGCTTGGCCATCCAATCCTTTGGTATCGACGTCCAGGCGGCGTGTCGGCTGTTGCGCAGTTCTTCCGTGCAGTTCTTGCCCCTCTCGACTGAGTAACCAGTTGAAAACCAGCTTCGCGGCATTCGGGTGCGGCGCGCCCTTGATGATGCCGATGATGCCATTGCCGCCGCTGACGTAAGCGCCCTCCTTGAGCGTCGGCAGATGTTTGACCGGCAGGTTCGCGTCGAGAAACGCATCAAAATCCCGGTAGCCGACACCGATGGTCAACGACAAAGTTCCTTTAGCCAGAGCATCGGCGATCTGGCGCGCATTGCGGCCGACGAACATTTCTTGCTGCGCCAGCTTTCTAATGTATTCCTCGCCCTTCAAGTCCAAGAGAAAAGCCCACATCGCCAGTCCGCCGCCGGGAACTCGTGGATCCCGTAGACCGATTTTGCTTTTCCATTTAGGATCGAGCAGATCGTTATAGCTGCGCACTTCCAGCGGCTTGACCAGTTGCGTGTTGTAGTACAGTGACGGCGTTATCTGCGCGACGAAGCTATAGAGTAGATTCTTGCCGGTCTGATTATCGGCCCACAAATGGCCGCCGAACCATTTCGCCGGGTCTTTGACCTCGGGTAGAACCATCGCCGGTGCGAGCGGCTCGAACAGATCCGCTTTGAGCAGAGAATTTCCGGTGCAGGGGCCGATCAAAAAAGCATCGACACTAACCGCGCCGGCTTGCTTCTCTGCAATGATCTTGCTCATCAGGTTTGGTCCCGGCGCTTGGATGAATTCGCTGTCGATATCGAAACGTTTCTTCAGCATCGCCTGCGCTTCGTTTCTGAAATCGCTGCCCGGCGGCGCGCCGATGACGACTTTGCCTTCTTTCTTAGCCGCGGCAACCACGCGTTGCCATTCCGTGTTGGCATCCGCGGCTTCGAGTTTGACGGGTAGCATTGCGAGCAGGAAGATCGCCGAAAGTCGCGTCCATCTTTGCAGGTTCATTTTTCTCCCTTCTTCTCGGTTGCCCTTATGATTCGCCTCATCATCGCGGCCTCGACAAGCTCACCGCGAGCGGGACGTCACCGTTGTGCCGATAATAATCACGATGATGATGGTATGCCAACGGCCCTCGCGCGTATCCCGCGGCTCCGATTGACAGCAAAATATCCGGGACGATATATTCCGCCCACTCGATTTAGCCTGGTTTAACGCCAGTCGATTATCGCACGTGAGGAGAAGTTGATGCGTCAATCGTTGCCGTACGTGGTTGCCATCGTCGTTTGTCTTTCATTCGTTAAAATCGCCAGCGCCCAGGAACGCATGCGCATCGCCTGGGCGGGAAGCACGCCGTCGAACACGCCGATATGGGTCGCCGATCAGAAGGGATTCTTCAAGAAGAACGGTTTGGCCGCCGAAGTGATCGCCATCAGCGCGAGCACGATCGTGATTCAAGCCTTGCTTACCGGCGAGGTCGATTTCATCATCGCTCCCTCCGCCACGCTCGTGACCTCACGGTTAGCCGGCGCAGACACGGTGATGGTTTCGACCAATCTGCCGCTATTTATCGATCATATCGTTTCTCTCGCCGATATCACCAGCATCGAGCAGTTAAAGGGCAAGATCGGCGGGGTCAACCGGCTGGGAACGACGTCTGACATGACCCTGCGCCTCGCGCTTCGCCGTTTCGGCATCGATCCCGAAAAAGATACGAAAATCATCGCCACGGGAGAAAATCCCCAGCGCCTCGCCGCGTTGTCGCGCAACATCACGCAATTTACGCTGCTCGGAGAACCGTTGGTGAGAGAAGCGGAGAAGATGGGCTTTCGCGATCTTATCGATATCGGCACGCTGAAGATTTCCTACCATGTCAACGCCGTGGTGACCCGTGAGAAGACCGTCAAAGAGCGACGGCCATTTGTGCTGAAAGTGGTGCGAGCGTTCACAGAAGCGCTTCATTTTATCAAGACGAATAAAGAAGAAACCAAAGCGCTGATCGGTAAAAATCTCAAGACGAGCGACCCCGAAGGCTTGGAGCGCGCCTATCGCGCCTACAACGCGGCATTTCCGGAAGTCCCGTATCCGAACGCCGATGGCGTCAAAACGCTCCTCGACGATATCGCGCCACGCACGCCGAAAGCCGCGACAGCCGATCCGAAGAGTTTTGTCGATATGAGCATGGTGCAGGAATTGGAATCGTCAGGGTTTATTAAGCAGCTATATAAAAGGTAGGGGCGACCAGCCGGTCGCCCCTACCTTTGCGTTCTTTGCGTCCTTTGCGGTGAAACGATTTTCCGTCTTCCGTTTCTTGCGTCTAGGGCGCGATGAATCGCTCCCTACTTTGCGACCTTTGTATTGCTATACTTGCGCAAATTCTCCGAACGGCGGTAGCTCATGAAAACGAGGATTTACTCGCGCCAAGTCGCCAAGACGCCAAGTTCGGAATCCCTTTTTTTACCTTTGCGCCTTTGCGTCTTTGCGCGAGATATTCCGACTTTCGGTTGCGGCTCTGCCGCACTAGGTTCTTTGTGGTTATATCCGAATCGAACTCTTACGCGAGGCCGTAAAACGCCCGCGGGTTGTGCTCGACGATCTTCTTATGCTGTGAGGCCGAAATACCACCGCACTCTTTCAAAGTCGTCAGCGCGTCCAATTCCGTGGAAGAGTCGGCGTGACCGTAGTCAGTGCCGATCATCAACGTATTTTCACCCATGCAGCTCTTGATCAAATACGGCACGTCGTCACCGATCTGACAAGTTACAAAAATTCCGCAACGCTCCAGCAAATCATCCGGCAATTTGTTGTCGACCGTTTCAAGGCGCCGGCGCAGCTCGTAAACAACCCAGGGAACCCACGACGCGGCCGTTTCAATGAATCCGAAGCGGAGCTTCGGAAACAATTTAGGTATGCCGCAATTGAGGATTCGGAATAATGCGCCGACATTAAATATTCGGTATTGATTGAAAAAATCACGGCTGCCGTCCGGATTGACCATCATGTCGACCGCCGCCGTGCTGCCGTTCGACTGATGCAGGCCTATGCAAAAATCGATTTTCTGCGCCTCTTCGTACAAGGGGAAAAAGTACGGATCAGTAACCTGGCGCGCCCCTTCGAGGGGGCGCATGAAAACACCGCAACCGCCGTTTTCTTTAGCGAACTTCAATTGATCCAGCGCATCGGGCATGCTCAACAACGGCAGCGTCGCCATCCAGCGCAAGCGCCCGTCGCTCTGTTTCCACACATCCGCCAACCAACGATTGTACGCGCCACAGAGTGCAACATCCGTATCCGGCCGATCTGTGCATTGATCGAGAAAGATGCTCGGGTAGAGAACCTGGATTTCGATTCCCAGGTCATCCATGTGCTTGATGCGGGCCGCGACATCGGCCAGATCGCGTGTCGCCATCGTTGTGGTCATGTCTCGACCGATCTTGGCCGACTTCCTGGCTACGTCTTCCGCGCTGAAAGTGAAGCGGAACAAGCCACGGATTTTGCCGTCGATGACCCAGTGAGCCTTTTGCGTGTCACCTTCCGGTTGGATAGTTTAGAGTTTAGCGTCGAGCGTATCGAGTTGACACGAGACTCCAGACACTAAACCCAAGACCGTTAATGTTAATGCAGCACCGCGCCACCATTCACCAGAATCACCTGCCCGGTTACGAAGCTGCTCAAATCCGACAACAAATACAGCGCGGTGCCGACCAGATCTTCAGGTTGCTCGATGCGCTTCAGAATCCGCGTCGACGCGGTTCTTTCATAGTTCGCAGCCGATCTCGCGCGCAAGCACGCGGCTAAAGCCCACGACCGCGGCTTTCGAAACCACGTAATGCATCATGCCCTGACCGCCGTTGAACGCCATATTCGAAGAGATGTTGACGATGCTTCCCTGCTTGCGCTGCTGCATCGCCGGGACAACAGATTTCGCGCAAAGCCAAAGACCTTTGACATTGACGGCCATTATCCGGTCCCATTCGGCCTCGGTGATGGTTTGAAAGCTGCCTTTCTCCGCCGGCACGCTCATGAAGATCGCCGCGTTATTGACTAAGCCATCGATTTTGCCATACGCGTCGAGCGTCTTCTTTGCCATCACTTCGCAGCTGGTGAAGTCGGACACGTCGACTTTCACTCCCAGGGCTTTGCCGCCGCTGTCGATGATTGCCTTCGCCACCCCATCCGCTGCGGTGTCGTCGATATCGGCCACGACCGCCGTGCCGCCTTCGCGCGCGATCCCTAAACAATAGGCTTTACCGATGCCATGCCCGCCGCCGGTTACAATCACGACTTTCCCATCTAGCAGCCCCATAACGTGCCATTCTCCCAATTTTGGTTACTGAATTCGCTACCATTGCATCGAGACCGCTGTCAACTGCGAGCTCCGATCCAGCAACGCCATAGCAACGGAAGCATGGCGGTCGAGGCTAAGAGATTATCTGCGACGCGCGCCACTGTTCAACTATTAGAAAGATCAGCAATACCAGCGGCACCAGGGGTGGCAAATGCGGATACGCGACTGTGTTAAGCAAGGAAAGCATTCCAAGTACCACGAGTGCGAGTGAAACAACCGGCGCCACGACATCGCCTGCCCATTTGAGAAAGAATGCCGACGGGACAATGAGCAACGTCAGATCGTCAACCAGAATGCTGGTCCATTGTCGGAGAGAAATTCCCTGGAGGCCATCATTCGCCCAGCTGCGCACGACAACGAACACCATACCTCCAAGCGCAAGAATCCACCAAATGTAATCTCTCCATGGCGGGATGAAAAAGAAATATGTCAGGGCCCGCAAATTGTGCATTCGCTCCGGTTGCTCCGGTCGCATGATGTGGAAGTAAGCTTCCCCGGACATCGCTCGGCGTGAGACGGTAAAATAATGGTCTAGCCCTTCTAGTCCGATGGCGAACAAAGAGACTAAAGCCAACAAGCCGACGACGACTATAGTCAGCCCAAGGGCAACCCATTTCCTCCTGCCGATCAATACGATTAGCGGAACAAGAGCGAGCTGAGGCTTAAAAAACAACAGGCCCGACCAGATTCCCGCCTTACCCGCAGCGGGACTATTCAAAGCAGTCACAAAGAGCACGAGCAGTGTCAGCGCGATGAAGGAAGTCTGCGCTTCGAGTAGCGCGTAATGAACGCCGTAGTTGCAAAACGTCGCAAGCATCAAACAGCTTGATTGTTGCGGATTCAGTTCGAGTTTTTGTATCAAGATTTTCATGGAAGCGATCAGTAAGGCCAAGTTGACAACCGTCATCGCGATGAACGCCGGCGAAAATGGCAACCACGCCAGTGGAAGCAAAATGACCGCAAAAAAGGGTGGATAAAGATACGGCAATACCCAATCGCCGCGCGGCGGATCGATGGGCTGTTGGATTAAGCGCTGCTGCTCCAGATCGTAAAGCGCCGATCTGTCGGTCCACATGAGCTTTGCGGCAGCATAAAAACTGACGAAATCAGGTTTGTATTCGGTGCACGATGGACTGTGATCGCGAACGATGCTCCACCAGCACGGGCCGATAATCGCGCTCAGCCCGAGCCCGAGACCCAGCGCCAAAGCGCGAATGCGATTATGCCAAATTGCCGGCGAAGACATCAGTCGGGAGGCTAACATCGAGAGAGGATTAAAATCATAGAAAACGTGCGCAGATTGCTCTCGATGCGCAAGAACCCGGCACCTTGCGCACATTGCAAGCGCGATCTTGAAATCAGGCGTGCCTCTTGATCCAGTCGAGAATGATCGCGTTGGTTTCTTCCGGCGCCTGCCAGAAAAATCCATGGGATTGGCCTTTGAGAATCTTCATTTCGGCGCCGGGAATGCGTTCGACCAATACTTTCGATTGCGCGATGTGATTGCTGCCGACCGTGTCGGCTTCGCCGATCAATACGAGAGTGGGCGCTTTGACGTCGCCCAGGCGGTGCGTGCCTTCGAAGTTATGGCGCGCGATGCACAGCTGAACAAATTCCGGCAGCTTGGCGTGCGTCGCCCAGGCCAGCTTGAAGAACTCTTCAACCGTATCACGATGACGGTCGCGATAGTCTTTGGTAAAAAAAGTGTCTGATTCGACAATCTCGTCATAGATAAATTTCTCATAGCCCATTTCGACGAGGTCCACCACCATTCGGTGCGGCAGCCCTGGAATACAATCCGAGCCCGGCCGTGCCGCCGGACCGGAACCGCTGGCCGCCATGATCAAACTTTTCACCCGTCCGGGAAAATTCTGCGCCAGCGACAGTGCGATTCTCCCGCCCATCGAGTGGCCGATCAAATGCGCCGCGGGAATATGCAAATGATCCATCAGCGCGACGATATCCAAGGCCATCTGTTCGATCGTGTAGACGCTCTGCGCCGCGACTGAGCGGCCGCACCCGCGCGGATCGTGAAAAATAATTGTGAGCGATTGAGCCAGCGGCATTTGCGAAGGCTTCCATACTTCGCCGGAATAGGCCGTCGACGGCACGAAGATGAGCGGCTCACCTCGACCATGGCTTTCGTAATAGAGATCGACGCCGGTGGGCAGTTTAATGTTAGGCATGGTTCAACTCCCTTTTAAACTAACTTCGTAAACACTTAGTCAAAGAAGGATTTCCCCCAAGGGTCAAAATGACACAAGAGCCACTTGCTATGCGGTTCTTCTTCCTATGAACTTCACCCTTTTTTCTGTATCTCGACTCCCTTTTTTTGGTTATCTCGAACGAAGTGAAAGATCTTTCCCAACACCTTGATTGCAAAATCGCGATGACGACGCAATATGCACGAGCTCGACTTCCAGGCCGTTTTTTTTGAATAGGCCTTCTTCCTGGGCTAACCACGTGCCGCCGCTCATGTTGCTTGCGAACGAGGTCCACGCAACGCGCGCTTTCATCTGCGACCAGGCAGCCGCCGGCAATAATGTGGCGATGCGCCGATTGCAAACAGAAAAATACTGATCGCCGAGTTCACCGTCATGTTTCTCATGACTCGCCGCTGCATATCACAAAACCCGCTCACCGGTCGAGCGGAGAGGTACGTTGAAAACCCGCTTGCCCCGTCCCTAGTGAGTGTCATAGAGTCGCGCCGATCAACTGTGAGGCATACGGACGGGGTAAGTTTAGCGGAGGTCAAGTTTTATGAAACAGATTTTGTTCTTTGCGGCCTTATTTTTTGTTCTCGACCGCTCAGCCGCGTCCGCCGCCGACCGCTTGCGGATCGCTTACAGCTCGATCAGCGGCGCTTACACAGGAATCTGGGTCGCCCACGACGCCGGTTTTTTCGCCAAAGAAGGCTTGGAAGATCAGATCATCCTCATTCCCAGCGCAACTCAACTGGCGCAGGTCACCGTGGCGGGCGACGTCGACGTGTCATCTCTCGGCGGTGGTCCGATGATCGCCGCCGCGCTGAGCGGCGCGGACTTGAAAGTGTTCGGCAACAACGTCAACAAGATGATCTTCTCGCTGCATACCAAACCCGAGATCAAGAGTATAGAAGAGCTCCGCGGCAAACGCATTGCGGTCAGCAGATTCGGCTCAAGCTCCGACGTATCGGCGCGCTATGCGCTGCGCAAATTCAATATCGATCCACAGAAAGACGTGATCCTGATGCAGTTGGGCTCCATGTCAAACATGTTCGGCGCGCTCCGATCGGGAGCTATCGAAGCCTCAATGGTTTCGCCGCCGACTCAATTTCTCTCGGAGAAACTCGGCTTCAAGGAGCTCGTGAGCGTGACGGATATGGATTTCGCTTATCCTAATCCGGCGATGGCAACCTCTGGAGAGTTAATTCGCAAGAAGCCCGACCTGATCGATCGCTTCATGCGCGCCTACGTGCGGGCCATCCATCGCGCAAAAATTGACCGGGAGTCCACGATCAAAACTTTGGCAAAATACACCACGGTCACCGATCCGGTCCTTCTTGCCAAGACTTACGATTTTTACATGAACAAAGTGTTAGAGCGAGCACCGTACATCAACATGCAAGGCATGCAAAACGCCATCGACGATCTGGCGCGAACGCTGCCCACGGCGAAAAATGCCAAACCGGAACAGTTCGTCGACCTGCGTTTTCTCGACAGAATCGAAAAAAGCGGCCTGCTGAAAGAACTGTATAAGTAGTCCGCTGGTATTCGCATGGGTAAGAGGGCGTATGCAATACGCCCTACCGGGCATTCACCCGCTGAGAATCAAGTTAAAAAAACTTTCAAGCTAGTTGTTTGCTCTCCGCTCCCTCCGATTCCTTTTCTCGCCCGAAGAGGGAAGCAGGATTGGGGCTTACATTGAACCTTGAACGTTTGAACTCTTGAACCGCCTGGCGCGTTAATTCGGCAACCAGCACACCGCGGCGATTTCACTCAGCTCCCTTTTCAGTTTCGTCCACGATGCGCCGCCGTCGTCACTCCGGTAGAGATAGCCATACCGGCTCGCGGCGAAAATAGTTTTCGGGTCGTCGGAATTCGTGCCAAACGTCCACATCGTCGAGTTCGGCTCCACCGGCAGAGGCAAGAGCTTCCAGCTCTTACCGAAGTCTTCGGTTTGCGCGATGGCGCCCGACGTTCCCGGCGTAAAATCACCGAAGCTCAAGAAGATTCTCTTCGGATTCGCCGGATCCACCGCGATACCGCGCAGATAGTTTTCTTTTCTCGGATACTCCCACGGCAGGCATTTCTGCATGTCGCGCGGCTCCCAGCTCGCGCCGTTGTCCGTGCTCGCGTAAATCTCGCGATTGGCGACGATGAACACGGTTCGTGGCGGGCCGGCAGTCACGGCAACGTTGTGAATATCGCGGCGGCCCGTTACCTCCACAATGCTCCAGGTGTCGCCGCCGTCGCCGCTGTGACGCGCGCCGTCTACTTCGAGTCCCATCCAGATATTGTTCGGCTCCACCGGATCAATGGCGATGCCCGTCACTCTCGGCGTACCGACGGCCTCGCACTCCGTCGCAACTTCTACCGGCCGCTTCTCCCAGATCCGACCACCGTCCTTCGAACGAAAGAGCATCGCCGGCGTCGGCGTGCCCGTGCCGACAAATATATTGTCTGGATTCACCGGATCAATGCCGATTGCCCAAACATAATAAGGATTGAGCGCCGAGTCGATGTACTGCCAGTTGGCTCCCGCATCCTCGCTGCGGTACAACCCTCGTTCCGTACCGGCGAAAAGAATATTGTGCTGTTTCGGATGCATCGCGATACAACGCACCGAAGCCTCGTAAGCAAACCCACGGCGTGGCCCGATGCGCGCCCAAGTCTGTCCATTATCTTCACTCCGCATGATGCTCTGCCCGATAGTACCAACGACGATTGTCACCTCTTTCATGACTACCTCCATAAAAAATAAGTTGCGCCGAACCTCCTTCAGCCTTCCCAATACTCCAACATTCCACTACTCCAACGTTCCGAGCAACCCGCTTAGATATTCACCCTATGCATATCCCGGCTGCGCGGTCCCGCGGCGGCGCCCGCGGGAAAAATCGCATCGAGCCTTGCCAATTCTTCTTTGCTCAATTTAATCTCGGTCGCCTTGATGTTTTCATCGAGGTGTTTGCGTGACTTGTTGCTCGGGATCGGAATGATGTCGTTTCCCTGCGCCATCAACCACGCTAAAGCAAGCTGCGCCGGCGTTGCGCCTTTTCCCTTTGCCAAGTCTTCAAATTGCGCAAGCAGCTTGAGATTCTTTTCCAGATTCCCCGGCTGAAAACGCGGATGACCGTTGCGACCGTCGCCATCGGACATGTCTGAGGGCGCGTGCACCGCGCCCGCGAAGAATCCTTTCCCCAGTGGCGAATACGCCATGAAGCCCATATTGAAGTCACGGCATGCTTGGATATTTCCGCCCTCTGGATCACGCGACCAAAGCGAATACTCGATCTGCAGAGAGCAGATGGGATGAACCTTGCGTGCGCGCCGGATCGAGTTGGCGCTCGCTTCCGACAAGCCGATGTAGCGAGTGAGGCCACGCTCCACCAGCCGCGCCATTGCACCCACCGACTCTTCGACCGGAATATCAGGATCGACGCGCGACATGCAGAATACGTCTAGTGCGTCGATGCCCAAACGCTTAACGCTTTGTTCGCAGTTTTGCGTCAGGTACTCCGGCGTGCTGCCACTGCGGTTACCTTTCGCATCCGGCGTGCGTGGACTGCCCGACTTCGAGTGAATCACGATCCGCTCGCGTCGGCCCTTGAGCGCTTTCGAAATCAACTCATGATTATGCCCGCTGCCATAGCTAGCCGAGGTGTCGATAAAATTGATGCCGAGATCGAACGCCCGATGCAGCGTGGCGATCGATTCATTGTCATCCGCCGGTCCATAGGCGCCTGACATGCTCATGCAGCCGAGCGCCAGGTGCGAGACCTTGAAATCCGTCGTGCCGAACTGTACGTACTCCATAACTCCTCCGTGCCACTCTGACAGTTATCGCAGGTGGAAGGACCGTGTCAAACCTACCTGAAAATGATTGCTGAAGATTGAACATCGAAGATCGAAGATCGCCATCCTCAATCCTCTATCCTCGAAATCCGGCCGGGAAATCTCAACCTATCGGCGAACACGTAGCCGGCTTTTTAGAACCTACGTGCCACCGGCATCACTTCTGCCGCGAACAGATGCGCCGACTTCAAAGCGCGCTCTTGGGCGAGACTTCCCGAGGCGATGTTGACCATGAGTTGTTCGGGGTGAAGCGACTCGACGTAAAATTTGATTTTCTCGATGCAATCGTCCGGCGTGCCCCACACGGCCATGATGGCTGGCCCTTCTTCCGCAACGGCCGCGCGCGCCTTGTCAGGGGTAGACAATTTTTCGAAAGCCATCCTCGAGGCACTCTTGGTTGCATACGCTTCCTTGACGCCGCTCAGATTCGGCCTGCTCTGGCTGGAGCGCAAAAACACATCGGCCTGCGTCGCCAACGCAAGTGCGCCATTCTCAATGGCTTCTTCGCGATCTGGCGCGACATGCAAATGAATTCCTAACACCACGTCGCTCGATCGACCTGCTGGAAGATTCTTACGGTACGTCTCGGTCAAGCCGCGCACCAAGTCGAAAGGAATTCCCAGGTAGCCCGGCTGCACCAAGCCATGGCCAATCTTGCCGGCGAAGCTTGCGCTGTCCGGCGTCGTCGCGGCAGCCGTGTAGATCGGTGGGTGCGGCTCCTGAGTTGCCGGTGGGCTCAGTTTGAAATCCCTGATCTGCCAAAACTGACCGTCGAGACTCTCGATATAGTTCGATTTGAATATCTCGACGAGCATGCGGATGCTTTCTTCAAATCGCGCTGTGCTCTCCGCGGGATTGACGCCCACCCGATTCAAAACCCAAGGATGGCCGCGGCCGATGCCGACCATGATCCGCCCTTCCGTGAGCAGATCGGCAGCAGCAATCTCACTGGCAAGAATCGCCGGGTGGTGCAGCGGCGCGCTAATAATTCCGGTAAGAAAGCGAATTCGCCGCGCGCGCTGTGCCGCGGCAACGTAAAGTCCCAAGGGAAACGGCGAGCAGGAGAACAAATCTTTGCCGTAGCTCTCGGTCGTCGAAAAAAAGTCATAGCCCAGTTCGTCGGCAACCGCGATCTGCTCCAAGACTTCGGCGTAGGTCTGCTGCTCCGACTTACCGGGATAAGAAAATTCCGTAAATAATCCGATCTTCATCAACTTTGAACCTTGAACGCTTGAACTCTTGAACGAAGATTTATTCCCCGATCACAATGGTCGTTCCCACACTGTTCGGGATAAAAGCGTCGGTGAATTCTCGCGCAATCAGGTGCATCGCTTTCCAACCGGTGCAGTGCTCCGGCACGATGATGCTCGGTTTGAATTCCTTGAGCGCCTCTATCGTCGGCGCGATAATCGGCTCGAATGTCGGCCCCGTCAGATGAAAGCCGCCGATGATCGCGTGGATTTGATCGACACCGGTGAGATCGCGCGCGCACTTGAGCGTATTGACGACACCGGCGTGACCGCAACCGGTCAGCACAACGAGGCCCTTGTTCTTGACGTTCACGACAATTGCTTGATCGTCATGAATCCATGGATCGGGTTGCCACCTATCGTCGATCCACGCGACCTGCGCCGGACTACCCTTTTCAAACGGTGTCCTTGCGTGGAATCTGCCCGGTGACGAGCGCATGCCCACCGATGAGCATCGTCGGTCCGCGCTCTTCGATGATCTGGACATCCTCCTTTTCGAGATCGCGTTTGCTCGGCGGGAAATGCTCCGACTCGTGTCCATCAGGCTGCACGTTCTTGCGCTTGAGATAAGCATCGGGATGGAGAACGATCGGCACTCTTGGCCTACCGTAACGTCTGATGAATCCCATCAATCCACGCGTGTGATCGGTGTGTCCGTGACTTAGAACCACGGCGTGCAATTCGTTGCCCTTTATTTCCAGGACGTCCATGTTGTGTAACGCGCCGTCGATAGTCACACCGGTGTCAAAAAGGAAAGCATCTTTGTTGCCGCTTTCGTAGGTCGTGACGAGCATCGACACTCCGT
>WNFV01007603.1_pt1 | contig 12475 bp, 14 predicted proteins | sample 5400101 | NCBI WGS metagenome assembly WNFV01 (sample SAMN13153361, study PRJNA577476) | soil metagenome | isolation source: 115 cm soil or saprolite under grassland replicate 1 | place: USA:California | collected 2016-06-15
TTACGGCACTGGCCTGCACGTATATCTTGTAGCCGCCGCTTTGCATCTCCGGCTGAGCGACCAGGCGCTGTATGACCTCGCCGGCGTGGGTTTCGGCCACAAAGAACTCCTCATAAGCTTGCGGCGAGGCCGGCCAGGCCACGAAATAGCGCGCGCCGTTCAGCGTTAGCGCGGCGAAGAGCAGACCGATGCCGATAACGTTCGGGAGCGCTAGCCTTGCTTGAGGTGACGATAGACGATAGACGATAGACGATAGCTGCGTCGTCCATCGTCCATCGTCTATCGTCGTAGCGGTGGAGTGGTTTTCGCTGAAATGTGTTACCCAGGCAGCCAATGTACAGAACCCGGTGGCGGCCAACAGCATGGTTGGTGCGATCGCCTCGACGGTGCGGACGGCGTGAGGCGCCTCGATGCTGAAGATGCCTGGCACAAGCGCCACGCCCATCCAGATCGCCAGGAGCAGCGCACGCCGATCGCGCAGGCGCGTCAATACCAGGCCAGCTCCGATCGTGAACGCCGCGCCGGTCAGCAGATCGAGCATTGGTGCATCGGGCAGGTTATGGCGGCCGATCCGATCGCCACGCTCGTTCCACATGCCCAGGTTCAGTCGCACGTTCTCCTCGACCCGCGCCAGTGGCGCGCGCCCGGCCAGCGAGTCGCTATTGAAGATCGATGTCTGTCCAATCCGCTGGCCGAAGCTGGCGCGGTGAGTGATTCCATAGCTGATCAGCGGCCAGGCCACTAGCGTGGCGGCGAGTCCCAGCAGCGCCAGGCGCGGCGCGGCAGCGCGCCACGCGCGCTTATCCCAGCCCAGCCGCAGCGCGACGGCGATTGCCACGATCAGCGGCGTCAGGCGCGAGGGATGGTAGGTATAGATCGCCAGGCCAGTTGCACCGCCCGCCAGCGCCGCCTCCAGTCCATGCCTGCTGAAAAGCGTGGTTGCTGCTGCCCACCACCGACGACCGACGACCGACGACGGGGCAATCGTCGGTCGTCGGTCGTCGGTCGTCGTTAGTGCGCGCCACACCAGCCCAATCGCCAGCAATGTCAGCGGTGGGCCGAGCGTTGCGGCGAAGGCCAGCCGGCTGAGCGACAGCTGCCATACCGAGACTGCCAGCAGCGCGGCGGCCAGTAACGCAGCGCGCGTGCCGAACAGCGGCCGGGCCGCGAAATACAGCGCCAGCGGCGTCAGCGCGCCGGCCAGCGCCGGGATGAGCCGAATCGTCCAGGGATGCGCGCCGAAGAGCTGGATCGGCACGGCCGCGAGATAGAACAGCAGCGCCGGGATATCGGCGACGTTCGGCACATACACAGGCCGGTACGATGGGTCGTTCAGAATGCGCAGCGCCAGCAGGCCATGGCGGGCTTCGTCGCGCCACATGCCCAGCGGCAACGAATCAAGGCCAGAAAGGCGCAGCGCCAGCGCCAGCAGCGTAATCGCCGACAGCGCGAAGGCCACGGTGCGCCTGCTCAGCGGGTTGGCTTCGGCAGCTGGCAACGCCGGCAGCGCGGCGGCTAGCACGATTGAGCCGCTAAGCAGCAGCGCCCAGCCGGCCGCGCTCGACCAGGGCTGTTGAAGCGGCAGCAGTGCCACCCCCGCGCCGACGGCGACGAGCGCCGCCACATGTGTGAAGCGCGATTGGCGCTGGCGCAGCCAAGGCAAGATTTTGGGAAGCAGCAGCGCAATCCAGCCGGCCAACGCGAGCAGCCAGAGATTCGGCAGCCAGTAGGCCAGGGTTGCGGGCGCTATGACAATAGCGCTGCCAAGCGCGGTCGCTGCTGCCAGCACCAACAGCAGCGCGATCGACAGCGACACCCCAGTGCGCCTAATCGCCACGTAGCCAAGCAGGCCAATCACTACTAAGAAGGCCAGCCGACCGGCATCGGGCAGGCGGTCGAGCGGTGTGCGCGGCTGCTGTGTTGCGGTGAACCAATCGAGCGCCAGGCCTAGGTCGCGCGAGTCATCGTGGGGCGGCTCAGCCAGGCTGCGCAGTTCGATCGCGCGCCCTTCGGCGCCGCGTGGCGGCGCTGGCAGCAGCGTCATGTAGCGGCGCCACTCGCGCCGGATCTGGAAGCGCATTGACGCGTTGCCATCCTCGATCGTCAGCTGGGCTAGTGGCAGGCCAGGCTTGCGCGAGGCGCTGAGACGAGCCTGCAAAAGCACTGATGCGCGCTGCTCCAGGCCGAACAACCGGATCGCTGCGGACGAACGCGACCACCGAAAGCCGCCTTCGTCGGTATGCTCGACCTCCCAGAAGCCAGAGAGATAACGCGAGGCCGCTGGGACGGCGGCGCTCATTCGCAGCGATGGTTGGCTGAACCATGTCGCGACACACACCACCAGCGCCAGCAGCGCCGCGACACCGATCAGCTCAGCTGAAGGCGTTGCCCATGTCGCAGTTGCCGACGCATCTACCCGCATGGTCAGTGAGCGTGAAACCGCATTAGCACGATTGATTCCATTCCTCATGCAGCCTCATTCGACAATACTTAAGGCGCTGGTGGTAGAGCTACCAGCGCGCGCCGGGCTACCTCAGCGGGCGGGCCATGCGCGTTGATGTGGCGTAAAAGCCCGGCGGACTCGTAAAAATCCAGCAGCGGCTGGGTCTGCTCGTGGTAGACGGCCACCCGCTGGCGCACCACATCCGGCCGGTCGTCGTCGCGCGCGACCAGATGCCCGCCGCGCTCCTGACAGCGTAGCATGCTGGCGAGATCGTCGATATGCACGGGAAAAGGCTGGCCGGCGCCTTCGCAGATCCGGCGACCGCTGAGCCGGCGGATGACCTCCTCATCCGTAACCTCGAGCGCCAGCACCGCATATAGCACGCGCCCATAATCGGCCAGCGTTCCGTCCAACCCGCGCGCCTGGTGCAGTGTGCGTGGGTAGCCGTCGAGCAGGAAACCCTGCTCAGGGTCGAGAGTCTCCAAGTTTGCGCGCAGCAGCCGATCCATCAGCGAATCGGGCGCCAGCTCGCCCTTGTCGAGGTAGGGTGCGACGGCGCGGCCAATCAAGCTGCGCGCCTTGATCTCGGCGCGCAAGCGCTGGCCGGTGGAGATGCTGACGAGCTGTCGTTCATGCACCAACGCCTCGGCGATTGTGCTTTTGCCGGCGCCCGGCGGTCCAATCAGCACGATATTGAGCGGTTGTTTTGGCAGAGTAGGCATGGGTGATCTGAGTCCTTCTCAGGTCGCGAGTTGCAGGTCGTACTCCGCGGATCCCAAGCCGTAGATCGCGGGCATAGATCGAATTCTTGTACACTGTACCCTGGTACTGGTAGCTAGCGATCTGTATTATACCGCGAAGACGCCAAGCGGCGGAGAACCGTGCGCTTGCGCTGTTTAGCGCGCCCGTGCCACGAATTCGCGTTTGCCGTCGCAGCCCTAGTATGCTATACTACGCGACGGCGTGCCAAAAGCGCGTCAAATACACACATCTCCTGATCGCGCAGATCCTACCGGCGCATGCCGGCCCTGCCGCGAGTTGACGGAGGTGGCGGATATCGATCGTGATACACTGTAAGGAGGCTCGGAACACCCATGACTGAGGGCAATCAAAACGTGAGTAGGTCGACCCAGGCAACCCAGCGGATCGTTGCGATGAAATCGCTGCTGGAGTCCGGCGCGCATTTCGGGCATCAGACCCGGCGCTGGAACCCGAAGATGAAGCCGTATATCTTTACGGCCCGCAATGGCATTCACATCATCGACCTTCAGCAGACCATCACTGGCCTGACCGAGGCGTATAACTTCGTGGTTGAGACGGTCGCCGGCGGCGGGAAGGTGCTGTTCGTCGGTACCAAAAAGCAGGCTCAGGAAGCGATCGCGGAAGAAGCGGCACGTTCAAACCAGTACTTCATCATCCGGCGCTGGCTCGGCGGCACGCTGACCAACTTCTCAACCATCCGCAAGCGGCTACGCCACCTGGCCGATCTAGAAGATCAGCGCGACCGTGGCGACCTGGCCCGGCTGACCAAAGCCGAGGGACTGAAGGTCAACGAAGAGATCGAAAAGCTCAATCGCGTGTTTGGCGGTGTCAAGAAGATGGATCGCCTGCCTTCGGCGCTGTTTATTGTCGACCCGCATAAGGAAGAGCTGGCCGTCAAAGAAGCGCGCAAAGTTGGCATCCCGATCGTGGCCATGGTCGATACCAACTGCGATCCAGATATGATCGATTACGTGATCCCGACCAACGATGACGCTATCAGAAGCATCCGGCTGATCACCGATAAGATCGCGGAGGCCGCAGTGGAGGGCCAGAACCGCCGCGAGAGCTCGCAGGCTGACCAGATGCGCGGCGGGCGCTACAGCCAGCCCGAACCTGACTATGAGCAGGTGGATGAGTCAGCCGAGGAGCCGGTCGCGTAGGAACGCAGTAGCGACCCCGCCCATTCGGTATGGTGAGGAAGATCGATGGCGGCGGCGCACATGCGCGGCCTTCGATCTTCCCCATTTTTATGTGTACTGCACCCGGGTGCTTGCGCCGCGCTGGCAAAGCGGTTTACAATAGCCCGTACAATGATAAAGGAGACAGTTTTGGCTGACGTAACAGCACAGATGGTTAAAGAGCTGCGCGAGCGCACTGGCGCAGGGATCAAAGAGTGCAAAGATATTCTCACGCAGACTGACGGCGATATCCAGCAGGCGATCGATCTGCTACGCGAAAAGGGCATGAAGGTCAGCGATAAAGTTCAGGGGCGCGAGGCTAACGAGGGCCGGATCGAAGTGTATGTCCACCCTGGCTCACGCATGGCTGCGCTGGTGGAGATCGACTGCGAGACCGATTTTGTCGCGCGCACCGAGGATTTCATCGCGCTCGCCAAGGATCTGGCGCTGCATATCGCCGCCACGAACCCGCGCTACCTTAAGATCGGAGATGTGCCGGCCGAGGAGATTGCGAACAGCGGCGAGAAGGCCGAGAAGTTCTACGAGCAGTACGTGCTCATGGCGCAGCCCTTCATCAAGGACGGCTCACGCACGATTGAGGAAAAGGTCAAAGAGACGGTCGCCAAAGTGCGCGAGAATATAGTTGTTCGCCGCTTCGTGCGCTATGAGATCGGAGGATAACCGAAGAACCGAGAACCGAGAACCGAGAACCGAGTTGGTTCTTGGTTCGCCCAGAGGGCACCCGGTTCTTGGTTCTTTGTTATAGGCTATGGCTGAGCCGAAATATCACCGTATATTGCTCAAACTGAGTGGTGAGGCGCTGACAGGAACCGAAGGAGACAGTATTTCGCCGGAAGTGCTGGAATACTATGCTCAAGAGATCGAGAAGCTCCTGCAACATAACGTTCAGGTCGCTGTGGTGTTGGGCGGCGGCAATATCTGGCGCGGCAATCGCGCCACATCACGCGGCATGGACACGGCTCAATCGCACTACATGGGCATGCTAGCCACGATCATCAATGCGCTGGCGCTCCAGGATGCGATAGAAGGCCGGGGAGTGTTTACCCGTGCCATGACGGCGATCAAGATGGACGAGGTGGCCGAGCCATACATCCGGCGCCGGGCTACGCGCCATCTCGAAAAGGGGCGCGTGATTATCCTGGCCGGCGGTACTGGTAACCCGTACTTCACCACCGACTCCGCCGCGGCGCTGCGATCGGTTGAGATCCACGCTGAGGTCATTCTGATGGCGAAGAACGGTGTGGATGGTATCTACAGCGCTGATCCCAAGCACGACCCAAGCGCGACACGTTTCGATCAGATCAGTTACATGGATGCGCTACAGCGCGGGCTCACCGTGATGGATAGCACCGCGCTCACGTTCTGTATGGACAACCACATTCCGATCATCGTGTTCGATCCGATGAAGCCGGGAAATATTGAGCGGATTGTCCTGGGGGAGCACGTTGGCACGCTTGTTACGGATGCCACCCACGCCTGAGGAGCAGAGTCATGATCAATGATGTTTTACGTGAGACCGAAGGGAAGATGAAGAAGTCGGTCGAGGCGCTACGCCAGCACCTGACCACGATTCGAACCGGCCGCGCATCGCCGGCCTTGGTCGAGCACATGCAGGTCGAGGCGTACGGCTCGCCGATGCCAATGAATCAGCTCGCCGGTATCAGCACCACCGATGCGCGCATGATCGTCATTCAGCCGTATGATGTGTCGATGATCAAGGCGATCGAGAAGGCGATTCAGAACTCTGAGCTAGGTATTAACCCCTCTAACGATGGCCGGGTCATCCGCCTGGCGCTGCCGCCGCTGACCGAAGAGCGGCGTCGCGATTTGACCAAGCAGGTGCGCGCGCGAGTGGAAGAGAGCAAAGTTGCGATTCGCAATCTGCGCCGCGAGGCGCTTGATGACATCAAGCAGCTTGAACACGAGAAGCTGATCTCCGAGAATGATCAGAGGCGCGCCCAGGAGCAGCTGCAAACGCTGACTGATAAATATATTCGCGAGGCAGAGCACGTCGGCGCGGCCAAAGAAGCCGAAGTCATGGAAGTTTAGAGTGACGAGTGACGAGTGACGAGTGAGCTGATCAGCCAAACTTGTCACTCGTCACTCGTCACTTATTTCTCTCTGGGAGATGCGATGACCTCGGAGAAGCCACAACGCCCGCCGGCGCCGCGCCATATTGCGATCATTATGGATGGCAATGGGCGCTGGGCGAAGCAGCGCGGCCTGCCGCGCCTGGCCGGTCATCGCGCGGGGGTGGAAAATATACGCCGGATCTTGACTGAGTGCGTTGAACAAGGCATTCGCTACCTCACGATCTATGCCTTCTCCACCGAAAACTGGTCGCGCCCGTCGGCCGAGGTCGAAGGGCTGATGCGGATCTTTAGTGAATTTCTCGATCGCGAGACGCGCAACTTACACGAGCAGGGCGTTCAGATTCGGCATCTCGGCAGTATGGATGGCGTCTCGCCATCGTTGCGGCGCAAGACTCAGGCGGCGCTGGATTTGACACGCGACAATGATCGGATCACGCTTTGCGTGGCCTTCAACTATGGTGGCCGCGCTGATATTGTCGCGGCCGTACGCGCGCTGGTGGCTGAGGGGTGCGCGCCCGGATCGATCGATGAGCAGCAAATCTCCGCACACCTCTCGACTCGCGGCCTGCCCGACCCCGACCTGATTGTTCGCACCAGTGGTGAGTGGCGCTTGTCTAACTTTTTGATCTGGCAGGCCGCCTACAGCGAATATTGGGTGACGCCGGCGTATTGGCCCGATTTCACGCCCGATTTTCTGCGACAAGCGATACAAGATTATGGACAGCGCGAACGCCGCTTCGGCGGCCTCTCCGAGGAATAACGGCTCGCTGGCCCAGCGCGTGCTGAGCGCCGCGCTCTTGCTGCCGCTGCTGGTCGTGTTGGTCTGGTGGAGTGTTTGGAGTGTCGCGGTTACTGTCGTTCTGGCGACGATGGTCGGCCTGATCGAGCTCTATAGCGCATTCAGGCAGGGCGGCTATCACCCTCGGATGCTGGTTGGCATCGGTAGTGCGCTCGCGATTGTTATGGCGATTGGGTTGCAATCTACGGTCACCTTTGATCTGCTGTTGCCGGTTGTCACATTCGTGATTGTTGTCAGTCTGGTGGCCGAGCTGGCCTATCACCAGCAGCCCGGCGCGCTGCCTTCATGGGGGCTGACACTCGCCGGTGCATTCTATATCGCATGGCTGTTGAGTCATTTTATTTTATTGCGATCGTTGAGCGCGCCGGCACTGCACGATACGATCTTCAAGCAATTGGGCATGCAACCAGGAGTTGCGTGGATCTACTACACCTGCGCGATCACTTGGCTCCAGGATACGTCGGCCTACTTCATCGGGCGCCGGTTCGGCCGGCACAAGCTGGCGCCGATTCTTAGTCCGAAGAAGACCTGGGAAGGCGCGGCCGGCGGTATGATCGGCGCTATTCTCACCGGAGTCGTGTGTGTGTTGCTGCTGGGTCTGCCCATTACGCTACTCCAGGGCGCGTTGCTTGGGCTGGTGGGCGGCATCGTCGGCCCGCTTGGCGATCTGTCGGAGTCGCTGATCAAGCGCCAGGTGGGGCTAAAGGACGCCGGCAGCCTGATCCCCGGCCACGGCGGCATCCTCGACCGCGCCGACAGTCTGCTGTTCACTGTACCTATCCTCTACTATCTGATCAGGCTTTTCGCAGTCTAGATTCTTTTGTCTGTGGCTCTAGTACAGCTTGGCTAAAGTTCGTTTCAGGTTGTGGTATCCTTAGCGGTGCGGGCACCCACCCCCTGTATCCTGTGTTGCACAGAAAGCGCGTATCCTATGGCCGGTCCACAACCGCAAGCAGTCACCGTTTCACCGCCCCAGCAAGCGCTCCTCGACGCGCTGGTTCGCCAGACTTCCTGTCCCCAAGCTTTGGCGCTCCGCGTGCGGATCGTGCTGGGTGCGGCCAGCGGGCACCGCAACGACGCGCTCGCCCAGGCGCTCGCTTGTAGCCTCCCCACCGTGCGCAAGTGGCGCCGCCGCTGGGCCGACGCTGAAGCGCAACTCGCCGCCGTCGAGCAGCACCCGCGCGATTTGCGTGTGCTCGTCGCGACCATCCTGGCCGATGCGCCACGCTCGGGCGCACCAGGCAGCTTTACGGCCGAACAGATCGTCCAGATCGTCAATCTGGCCTGTACCCCACCACCGCAGGTCGGGCGGCCCATCGACGCGTGGACGCCGCGTGAACTCGCCCACGAAGTCGTCAAACAAGGCATTGTTGCCACCATCTCAGCCCGTTCAGTCGGGCGTTTTTTAAAGCGAGGCCGATCTCCAGCCGCATCGCAGTCGCTACTGGCTGAACGCGAAAGCCAAGCTGGCTGACCCAATCGCCTTTGGCCAACAGGTTGAGACCATTTGTACCGTCTATGCCTATGCCCCGCTGCTCCACAGCTTGGGTGGGCATAGCGTGAGTTGCGATGAGATGACTGGTATCCAAGCGCTTGAACGGATCGCGAAAACCAAACTGATGCGCTCAGGCCAGGAGGAACGGCGCGAGTTTGAATATGTTCGTCACGGCACATTGAGCCTGATCGCCAACTTCGATGTTGCCACCGGCCAGATCATCACACCCAGCCTGGGGCCGCGGCGCACGGAAGCCGACTTCGCCGCGCATATCGCCCAGACCATCGATACGGATCCCGATGCGGTGTGGCTGTTCATCAGCGACCAGCTCAACACCCATCAATCGGAAGGTCTGGTGCGACTGGTCGCTCAACGCTGTACGATCACCGACGACTTGGGCGAAAAAGGCAAGCGCGGTATTTTGCAGTCGCTGACGAGCCGCGCCGCCTTCTTGAGCGATCCGAGCCACCGGATTCAGTTTGTGTATGTGCCCAAACATACCTCCTGGCTCAATCAGATCGAGATCTGGTTCAGTATCCTGGTACGCCGAGCAATCAAGCGCGGCAACTTTGCATCGGTGGAAGCGCTGCAGGAGCGCATTCTGGCGTTCATCGCCTACTTTAACCAGACCGCCAAGCCGTTCCGATGGACCTATACCGGCCGACCGTTGACCATGTAAACCAGAAATGGACTTCCGCCGATGTGTACTAGTAGTCTACGTGGAGGGGTTTGGGGAGGTGAAACCTCCCCAAAATCCCTTTTTTGGCGCGGGTTTGAGCGGCAACGCCGTTCAAACCCGCGCCAAGCATAGCTACTGCCAGGGTCTGCGACCCTCGCGCTCCCGACTTTGATGTAGCCTACAATATACGATAAAGTGTTGACAGCCTAGATCCAATCGGGTACACTTAACTGCGAAGAACGCGCGTGTGCTGGAAGGTGGGACGATGCTCGCCTTTGTTGTTCCAGCCCGCACAATTGTGCATGTGTTGCGTGGCTTGCGGTGTTCCGCAACGGCTAGCTGTAAAGGAGATAAAGTGTTAGATATTATTCCCAGTGGTGTTGTGACTTTGGTCGCTTTTTTGCTCATGTTAGGCCTGCTGGTGTTGGTGCATGAGCTCGGCCATTTCCTGACTGCCGTCTGGCTTGGGATCAAGGTCGATGAGTTTGGCATTGGCTACCCGCCGCGCGCGGTGACCTTATTTGAGCGCAATGGCGTGAAGTACACATTGAACTGGTTGCCGATCGGTGGCTTCGTGCGCTTCGGCGGCGAGGGCGAGACGTTGTATGGCGTCGGCAGCCTGGCCGCCGCCTTGCCCTGGAAGAAAATAGTGGTGCTAGTAGCCGGCCCGCTGATGAATTTGCTACTGGCATTTGCGATCTTTGGCGCGCTGTTCGCGGTCAATGGGGTGCCGGCCGAGGGCGCCAAGCTCGACAAGGTGTACGCAGGCACGCCGGCAGCTGCGGCCGGTTTTCAGCCCGGCGATGTCATCCTGAGTATGAATGGCCAGTCGATCGGCCGCAACATCAATAATGTTAGTCGAATCGCGCACCGCAATCCCGGCGCACGGATCGAAGCGTTGATCCAACGTGGCCAGCAGCAGGTCAACATTACTGTTACGCCTGGCCCGTGGACTAACCCGGAGAATGGCGCGCAGTACCCGGTTGGGTTCGGCTTCTCATATGGCAGCAATCCCGAGATAGTCCACGCTAATCTGCCCACCGCCTTCGTGACTGGTATTAGCTACACCTGGGAAGTGCTCGGCCGCTTTATCACAGGTTTGGGTCAAATGGTCGGCGGTATGTTCGGTCTTAACCCGGCGCCGGCCGGCGGTGTGGCCGGCGTAGTCGGGATTGCGCGCGGCACCGGCGAGGTGATCCAGCGTGATGGCTGGAACGGCTTCTGGCAGTGGACGGCGTTGATTAGCTTGAATCTGTTTCTCGTCAACCTTCTGCCGATCCCCGCGCTTGATGGTAGCCACATCCTGTTCTCGCTGATCGAGCTCGCGCGGCGCGGCAAGAAGATCCCACCTGAAAAAGAGGCGCTGGTTCACGCCGTCGGCTTTATGATGCTGATGGGGCTCATGGTGATTATCACTGTCTCCGATGTGGCGAACTGGATCGGCGGCGCGTCGGTGCTGGGCGGGCAATAGGAAGTTAAGAGTTGCCGAGCCGTTTCAACTCTTAACTTTTAATTTTTCACTTTTAACTAAGCGGAGAGGAAAGTGGCAAGGCAGCGTCTGCCGATCATTCGCGCCAGTGAAATGGGCGAATATGTCTACTGCGCGCGGGCCTGGTGGTTACGGCGGGTGGGCGGTCTAGAGCCGGCCGGGCGCGAGCGGCGCGAATATGGCGTAGCGCTGCACCATCGCCACGGGCGAGCAGTCGCCGGAAGCCGGGTGCTGCTTGTGCTCGGCGGGCTGCTGGCGATCGCGGCGATGGTTTTGCTGCTGCTGGGTCGCTGATGGGCGTTGCGTTCGGGCTGGCTTTGCTGCTGCTGGCGCTGCTGGCGCTTGTTGGGGCTCTGCGCCTGCGCAGAACGACTGGCCTGCCCTGGGCACCAGTGCTGTATCGGGACACCGGCGGCAGCGTGCCGGAGAAGCCGCTGATCGCGCGCAAGCTGGGTCTAGTCGGCAAGCCAGACTATCTGCTAGAGCTACGCGGGCAGATCATCCCGGTCGAGGTTAAGCCGGGCCGGCGCGCGGCGCGACCATACGAGTCGGATCTGATGCAGCTGGCCGCCTATTGTGTGCTAGTCGAGGAGACTAACGGCGTATCGCCGCCCTACGGCCTGCTGCGCTACGCCGAGCAGACCTTTCGGCTCGACTATACTGAACAGGTGCGCGATCAGGTGCTGGCGCTGCTCGACGCGATGCGTGCCGATCTTGATCAGCCCGACTGTGAGCGCAGCCACGATGACGAGCGGCGCTGCCGGAGCTGCGGTTTCTTTGAACAGTGTGAGCAGGCGCTCGACCCAGAAGCTGTATAATGTGGTATAGTAGATACCACAAAACACAATCAACCAGAATTGATCATCGGTATGGCCCAGTTATCCCAGCCCGCGCTTGTGCACGATCCGATTACGACGCGCGCCACGATCGTGGCGCGGATTGAGGCGCGACTGTCCGGCCAGCTCACCGATACGGCGCTGGCGGCGTGGGCCTTCGATCGCTTTTACGCTGAAGAGCTGGGCAGCGAAGCATACGAAGCGGGCGCCGAGGTGGCGATTACCGATGCGCTCGACGCATTGATGTTCGGCGATGATCCGGGCTTCCGGCTGGATGAGGAGGGACTGCGCGCGCTAGTCGCGCAGCTTGGCACGCTATGAAGATCAGTCAACACCCACGCATGCGCGATATCGCCATCGGCGACGAGGTTTATTCATCCAAACATCAGCTGTTTGCGCGTGTCGAAGAAGTGTTTCCCGCAGCTGTATGCGTCAAAGTTGGCGTCTTGTCGCTGAATCGCTATCTGGAACTGTTTGTCTCCCCGCAGCTCTGGCGCGCCGACGATATTGAGAATCTCAGTGTGTGTCGCTCCTGCGGTGGCCGTACCGGGCTTAGCTCCGAGACGCAGACAGGCATTCCAGTTCGTGTCTGCGAGCGCTGCTGCATGGTTCCCCCCGAGAGCGGCGTTCGCGAAATCGGGACGTGGCGGTAAGACGAAAAGAGAACCGCTGAACCGCTG
>WNFV01007605.1_pt1 | contig 12473 bp, 7 predicted proteins | sample 5400101 | NCBI WGS metagenome assembly WNFV01 (sample SAMN13153361, study PRJNA577476) | soil metagenome | isolation source: 115 cm soil or saprolite under grassland replicate 1 | place: USA:California | collected 2016-06-15
AGTCCGAGCGCTTCGGGAGCCCGTCCTCGAACACCACCATCGAGCCGACCGTCGCCGTCTCGCCGATGTTCGAGATGTCGTAGCACTCGATGCGCAGCGGCGCCTGCGCCAGGCCGAGGGTCTCCCCGAGCTCGGCGAGCGCGCGCGAGCGCGCCCCGAAGTCCGACGCCCGGCGCAGCTTGTGCCGGGCGAACGACTCCTTCGCGTTGCGCCCCACCACCTCGAGCAACCGCCGCCGCTCCCCCCGCTCCGGGACCTTGATCCGCACGGCGGATCCGCGGCGCTCCGTGAGCCAGCGCTCCAGGACGCCGCGGTCGGCCGGCCAGGCCGGGACGAAGATCGACGGCGGCACCTCGTTGGCCTCCATGTACAGGTCACGGACGAAGTCGGCCACCAGCGCCTCGCGTTCGAGCGGCTCGACCTTGTCCACGACGAAGCCCTTGCGCCCGGTCACCCGCCCGCGGCGGACGAAGAAGACCTGGAACGCCGCCTCCAGGTCGTCCTCCTCCAGGCCGATCACGTCGAAGTCGGCCGGGCGTGCCCAGACCATCTCCTGGTGCTCGATGGCCTTGCGCGCCGCGAACAGCTGGTCGCGCAGCCGCGCGGCCTGCTCGAACTCCTCGCGGGACGCGGCGGCCTTCATCTCGGCCTCCAGGCCCCTGAGCACCGGGGGGTACTCGCCGGCCAGGAACGACGCCATCCGCTCGACGAGGATGCGGTAGTCGGCCTCCGTCACCTTGTTCGCGCACGGCCCGGCGCAGCGCCCGATGTCGTAGTAGAGGCACGGACGGCCTGCGCGGGCGCGCTGGTCGAAGAACCCGTCGGAGCAGGTGCGAACCGGGAACACCCGGGTCAGCGCGTCCAGGGTCTCGCGGATGGCGTACGCGTGGCCGTAGGGGCCGAAGTAGCGCACGCCCTTGCGCTTCGGCCCGCGCAGGACGCGGGCTCGCGGCCACGTCTCGCCGACCGTCAGCGCCAGGTACGGGTAGGACTTGTCGTCGCGGTAGCGGACGTTGTATCGCGGGCGGTGCTCCTTGATCAGGTTGTACTCGAGCAGGAGCGCGTCGACCTCGGTGGACGCCACGATCCACTCGACGTGCTCGGCCGCGTCCAGCATCGCCGCCGTCCGCGCCGCCTGCTCGCGCCCCCAGTAGGTCGCCAGCCGCTTGCGCAGCGACTTGGCCTTGCCGACGTAGACGACGCGGCCGTCCCGGTCGCGGAAGAGATACGCGCCGGGCTCGTCGGGAACGTCCGAGGGATGCAGCCGGGCCGCGATGGTCATGCACACGGGGGGGCTCCGCCCCCCCGTGATCCCCCCCAAGAGCCGATGGTCACACCTTCATTGTAGGAAGGGTCAGGCCACGACCAGCGTCCCGCTCATGGTCGGGTGGACGTCGCAGTGGAAGTAGTACTGGCCGGCATCCAGAGCGTCGACGTCGTAGGTCACCGACCCGGTGGTGATCGTGTCGCTGGCATCGGTCGCGCCCCCGATCCGCTGCGAGGCGGACTGGTCGGTGAACGCCTCCCAGTTGTGCGGGACGCCCTCGTCCTTGTTGGTGAACGTCACGGTGAAGGCCTTCCCCGCCGGGGCGGCCAGGCAGTCGGTGTCGAACTGGATGTTCTGCGCCGAGATCTGCAGGTCGGTGCCGTTCGGCTCGCAGGGCAGGTTCCCCCCGCCGGTCGGGCTCCCCGTGGCGGTCGGCGACGTCGTCGGGGAGGCGCCGGGGGTGCCGGCCGGCGGGGACGGCAGCGCCACCGGCGGGGGCCGGTTCGTCTGCGGCGCGATGAGCAGCGAGGTCGTCACCGTGTCGTACCAGGCGGCCGCCAGGTGGTCGCCGACGGCGGCGATCGCCGGCCGAGCGCCGCCGGCGCCGTCCGGCATGGCCTTCGCGGCGAAGTCGCCGCCGGAGTTCTCGGCGATCCAGACCGTGCTGGCCTTCTTCGCCGTCCGGGCGAACGCCACCCAGTGCGTCCCGTCCCCGCTCAGGGCGATCGAGGCGGTGGTCCGGGCGTCCAGCTCCGCCGCGGCGCTCTTGGACACGACGTTGGCGGACCAGGCCGCGCCCGTGCGGTGGGCGTGGCGGACGTCGCCGGCCGCCGAGTAGTACGCCAGGTGCGGGTTCCCGTCGGCGTCGAGCGCGATCGCCGCGCCGAAGCCCCCGTCGCCATCGGCCTCCTCGGTGGTCCAGGTCCCGTCCGTGCCTCGCGTGGCGACCATCGTCGCGTCGCCGTCGCCGTAGACGACGATCGGGCCGTCCGGGCCTGCGGCGACGTCCGTCCGCTGGCCCGCGGCGGGGGGTGCCGGTTCGCCGGCGACGGGCCCGGGAGCGGACGCCGGCCCGATCTCCTCCACGGTCCAGGTCGTTCCGGAGCGCGAGGCCGCCCGCACCGACGTGCCCTCGTAGTACGAGACCCACGGGGTGCCGTCCTCGGCGACCGCCACCGCCGCCCCGGAGACCGCGGAACCCTCGGCCACGGTCTCGGCCTCGCCCGCGTCGCCGGTGGGGAACGCGCCGCCGGCGTCGGTGGCGTACTGCACCGTGCCGTTCGCGACCGTCCACACCACGTGGCGCGCGCCGTTCCCGTCCACGGCGATGTCGGTGGCGTCGGTCTCGGGATCGAGCCCGTCGAGCTTCTTCGGGCCGCTGGCCTGCTCGCCCTCGGCCGGCTCCTCGCGCTCCTGGAGCACCACCTGCCGCACCCAGAGCCCGCCCTCGACCCGCGTCGCCACCATCACCGCCGGCAGCGCGGTGGGGTCCTCTGGCACCGGCTGCAGCGGCAGGGCCACCTCCTCGTCGAGCCGGAAGTACGAGGCATCCGGGGTGCCGTCCGACGACACGGCCACGGAGAGCCCGGGTCCGGCGTTCAGACGGATGTCAACCACTTCGGGCACGAACCGCAGCCCCTTCGGGGAGGTGCTGCCCGGGGCGAGCGCCGAGAGCTTCGGCGCGCAGGCCGCCGCCAGCAGGGTCAGGGCGGCGGCGAGCATCCGGCTGGCGCGCGGCGTGCGCGGGTCGGTCCGGAACACGAACGGGGATTCTAGCCCGCGACCGCCGCGACGCGGTGGGGCTCAAGCACCTCCGCCAGGACCGCGCCGGTGTAGGAGCGCGGGTTGGACGCCACCGTCTCGGGCGGTCCGGCGGCCACGACCTCGCCGCCGCGGTCCCCACCCTCGGGGCCGAGGTCGATGATCCAGTCCGCCGTCTTGACCACGTCCAGGTTGTGCTCGATGACCACCACCGTGTTCCCGGCGTCCACCAGGCGGTCGAGCACCGAGAGCAGCTTGCGCACGTCGTCGAAGTGCAGCCCGGTCGTCGGCTCGTCGAGGATGTAGAAGGTGTTCCCGGTCGCCCGCCGGGACAGCTCGGAGGCGAGCTTGACCCGCTGGGCCTCGCCGCCGGAGAGCGTCGGCGCCGGCTGGCCGAGCCGGACGTACCCGAGCCCGACGTCGGACATCGTCTGCAGGTGACGGGCGATCACCGGGATCCTGCCGAAGAACTCGAGCGCCTCGTCGACGCTCATGGCCAGCACGTCGGCGATCGAGCGGCCCTTGTAGCGCACCTCCAGGGTCTCGCGGTTGTAGCGCTGGCCCTTGCACACCTCGCAGGTGACGTAGACGTCCGGCAGGAAGTGCATCTCGATCTTAATCTGGCCGTCTCCGGCGCACCCCTCGCAGCGGCCTCCGCGAACGTTGAACGAGAACCTCCCCGGCTGATACCCGCGCACCCGCGCCTCCGGCACCTGCGCGAACAGCTTCCGGATGTGGTCGAACACGCCGATGTACGTCGCGGGGTTGGAGCGCGGGGTGCGGCCGATCGGCGACTGGTCGATGTTGATGACCTTGTCGACCGCTTGCCACCCGGCCAGCCTGCGGTGCTTGCCGGGGACCACCCGCGAGCGGTGCACCTTCGACTGCAGCCCGCGGTACAGGATGTCCTCGACGAGCGTCGACTTCCCGGACCCCGACACCCCTGTCACCGAGATCAGGCAGCCGAGGGGAAAGGCGACGTCGATGCCGCGCAGGTTGTGCTCGCGGGCGCCGACGACGGTCAGCCAGCGGTCGCCGGGCAGGCGGCGCGCCCGCGGGAGGGGGATCGAGCGGCGGCCGGTCAGGTAGGCGCCGGTCAGCGACCGGGGGTGGGCCAGCACGTCCTCGAGAGTCCCGGAGACGACGATCTCGCCTCCCAGCTCGCCCGCGCCCGGGCCGATGTCGACGACGTGGTCGGCGGCCCGGATCGTGGCCTCGTCGTGCTCCACGACGATCAGCGTGTTCCCCAGGTCGCGCAGCCGGATCAGCGTGTCGAGGAGCCGCTTGTTGTCGCGCTGGTGCAGCCCGATCGACGGCTCGTCGAGGATGTAGAGCACCCCGACCAGCCCCGACCCGATCTGCGTCGCCAGCCGGATGCGCTGCGCTTCGCCGCCGGCGAGCGTCGCCGAGGCGCGGTCGATCGTCAGGTAATCCAGGCCGACGTCCAGCAGGAACCCCAGACGCGCGCGGATCTCTTTCAGCAGCCGCTCGGCGATCAACGTCTCGCGCGCGTCCAGGACCAGGCCGTCGAGGAAGGCCGCCAGGTCCTTCACCGAGTTGGCGGACAGCTCCGAGATGTTCAGTCCGCCGACGGTCACCGCCTGGCTCTCCGGCTTCAGGCGCATGCCCCGGCACGCTCTGCACGGAACCTCGCGCATGTACTGCTCCAGGCGCTGGCGCGCCAGGTCCGATTCGGCTTCTGCGTGCCGGCGCTCGGTGACCGGGATGACCCCCTGGAAGGACGTGTAGTAGGAACGCACTCGCCCGTAACGGTTGCGGTACTTCACGTACACCTCGGTGTCGCCCGAGCCGTACAGGATGACGTCGCGCGCCTTCTTCGAGAGCCTGCGCCACGGCGTGCGGATGTCGAACCCGTACGCCTCCCCGACCGCCTCCAGCAGGCGCTGCCAGTACTCCAGGCGGCTCGTCCCCCAGGGGGCGATGGCTCCCTCGGCGATCGACAGGTCCGGGTCGGGGACGATCGCCGAGGGGTCGACCTCCAGGCGCGTCCCGAGCCCGTCGCACGTCGGGCAGGCGCCGTACGGCGAGTTGAACGAGAAGTTCCGCGGGGCCGGTTCCTCGAACGACAGACCGTCGAAGACGCAGGCGTACTGCTGCGAGTAGGTCTGGATCTCCTCCCGGCCGCCCTCACGCTGGACGGCGACCGCGACGATGCCCTCCGCGAGCTGCGTGGCGGTCTCGACCGCGTCGGCGACGCGCCGGCGGATGCCCTCCTTCGCCACGAGCCGGTCCACGACGATCTCGATGTCGTGCTTGTAGTACCGGTCGAGCCGGATCGTCCCGGTCAGCTCGACCGGCTTCCCGTCGACCCGCGCCCGGGCGAACCCTCGCTTCGCCAGGTCGGACAGCAGGCGCTCGTACTCGCCCTTCCTTCCGCGAACCACCGGTCCGAGCACCTGGAACCGCGTCCCCTCCGGCAGCTCCAGGATGCGGTCCACGATCTGGTCGGTGGTCTGCCGGCCGATCGGTCGTCCGCACTTCGGGCAATGCATCCGGCCGATGCGCGCGTAGAGCACCCGGAGGTAGTCGTAGATCTCGGTGATCGTCCCGACCGTCGAGCGCGGGTTCTTCGACGACGACTTCTGGTCGATCGAGATCGCCGGCGAGAGCCCCTCGATGAAGTCGACGTCGGGCTTCTCCATCTGCCCCAGGAACTGCCGGGCATAGGAGGACAGCGACTCCACGTACCTCCGCTGGCCCTCGGCGTAGATCGTGTCGAAGGCGAGCGAGGACTTCCCGGAGCCGGAGAGTCCCGTGAACACGATCAGCTTGTCGCGGGGAAGCTCCAGATGGAGGTTCTTCAGGTTGTGCTCACGGGCCCCGCGGACGACGATCGATCCCGTGGCCACGCGGCCATTGTAGTGACCACTGCCCACACGCCCGCCAGCGCCAGCCCGGCCCAGTGCACCGGCCGCAGCCAGGCCCACGACGGGGGCAGGGGCGGCTCCGCGGTGGCCCACAGCCAGAGCCCGAGCGCGTCGGCGACGGCGAACGCCGCGACGACGGTCGCCGCGCCGCCCACGCCCGCCGACGACCCCCGCCCCCGCAGCCGCCGGGCGAGGGCCACCGACGTCAGCGCGATCAGCGTCCCACCGGCCACACCGGCGAGCCCGACCCACGGGTCGAGCGCCGGGTCCCACGGCGCGAAGCGTCGTGCCCCGTCTCCCCCTGTCGCGGGGGTGAGGGCGTACCCGGCGCCGAGGACCAGGCAAGCGATCGCCAGCGCCAGCCCGGCCGCGCCGACGGCGGCCCACGGCCGTCGAGCGGCCGTCGCGGCGCCGCCGGGTGCATCCCGGCCTTCCACGCGGTCTAGGGTAGCGACGTGGACCTGGAGGGCTACCGGGAAGAGTTCCCGGTGCTGGCGCGCAAGGCGTACCTGATCAGCGCCTCGCTCGGCCCGGTGTCACGCCGCTCGCTGGCGTACCTGGACGAGTACGTGACCGCCTGGACCGAGCTCGGTTCGCCCGAGCCGGTGTGGTTCGAGCGGATCTTCCCGCGATTGCGCGAGGTGAAGCGGTCGTTCGCCCGGCTGACCGGGGCCGAGCCGGACGAGCTGGCGATCACGACGAACGTGTCGCTGGCGCTCTCCACTATCGCGTCCTGCCTGGACTTCCCGCCGCAGCGCAACCGGGTGATCATCTCCGAGCTCGACTTCCCGACCGAGTTCCACGTCTGGCGGGCGCAGGAGCGCCGCGGCGCGGACGTGGTCGTGCTGCCGAGCCCCGACGGGCTGACCGTCCCGGTGGAGGCGTACGCGCGGGCGATCGACGACCGGACGGCGGTCGCGTGCGTGAACCGGGTCCTGTATCGCTCCAGCGCGCTGCTCGACGCGACGGCCATCTGCCGGCTGGCGGCGGAGGCGGGCGCGGTCTCCGTGGTCGACGACTTCCACGGCGCGGGGATCGTCCCGGTGGACGTGCGCGACCTGGGGTGCGACTTCTACACCACCGGCGTCCTGAAGTGGCTGTGCGGCGGGCCGGGGCTCGCGGTCGTGTACGCGCGCCGAGACCGGATCCCATCGCTCGCGCCGCTCGTCACCGGCTGGTGGGGCCAGGCGGACCCGTTCGCCTTCGACACCGGCTTCGCGTACCACCCCTCCGCCCGGCGCCTGGAAACGGGGACGCACCCGGCGCCGGTGGCCTTCATCGCCCAGGGCGGGCTCGACCTGATCCTCGAGGTCGGCCCCGAGGCCATCCGCGAGCGCCAGGGCGACCTGACCGAGTCGGTCATCGACCGCGCCGACGCGGCGGGCATCCCGGTGCGCACGCCGCGCGACCGCAAGGCGCGCGGGGGGACGGTCAACCTGCGGGTCGGTCCGAACGCCGCCGAGATCGAGGCGGCCCTGTACGCGCGCGACGTGTGCGTCGACGCTCGCGGCGACGGGATCCGTGTGGCGCCGCACTTCTTCAACGACGAGCGCGACCTGGACCGCCTGTTCGAGGCCCTCGGCGCGCTGCTGCAACGGTAAGGGGGCTCGCGACCCGGGCCTAGGTACGGCGGATGACCCGTCCGGACCGCATCACGAAACGCACCCGGCCGAGCGCGGCGAGGTCCTCACGGGGGTCGCCGGCCAGCCCGACCAGGTCGGCCGGCGCGCCGGGCGCGAGCGGTCCGGCGGTCATCGCCTGGAGGACCTCCTCGGGCGCCATCCCGGCGGCGCGGAGGTGCAGCGCCTCGCCGGCGTGCAGCCCCGGCGGGATGGGGCCGTTCCCGAGGTCGGTCCCGTAGACGACGGCGCCGCCAGCTTCGCGGAACCGGCGCAGGTTGCTGGCGGCCGCGCGCAGGGCGGGCGTGTCCCGTCCGTGCGAGTGCATGTCGAGCGTCGAGACGATGCGCACCGAGCGGGCCAGCCCGGCGATCACCGCATCGGACAGGGGCTCCCACGGGCAGTGCGCCAGCTCGTCCACCCCCGCCCCGAGCGCGCGCTCGGCCTGCCCGCGCCCCTGGACGTGCGCCGTGACCCGCAGGCCGCGCCCGCGGGCCGCCTGGCAGATCGCCACCAGCTCGCGGTCCCCGAGCGTCGGCCCGGCGTCAGCGTTCAGCGCGACCTTGATCGCCCCGGCGCCCCGGTCGGCCAGCGCCCGCACGGCGGCGGCCGCCCCATCGGCGTCGGCGACCTCCAGCCCGGTGCCCTCCGGCGCCCACCCGGCTCGGGTCGGGTAGCCGCTGATCGCGGTGAGCATCGGCCCGGCGGCGATGATCCGCGGGCCGTTGAACGCCGGGCCGTCGCTCGCGTCGGCCAGCGGGAAGATGTGGTCGGGCGGCCAGCCCAGGTCGCGGACCGCGACCACCCCGCCGAGCAGGATCGCGCCGGGGTCCGACAGGCCAACGTGCACGTGGCGGTCGACGCCGCCGGCCATCAGGAACCAGTCGCCGCCCTCCGACGCCTCTGCCTCGGGCGCGTCGGCGGGCGGGCCCACGTACGCGACGCGCCCGCCCTCCACCACCACTCGGCCGTCCTCGTGGAGGACGCCCGGCGCGCACCACACGACCGCCGGCCGGATCACCGTTCGCACCTACGTCCTCCGCTCCCGACGGTATCCGTCGACGAAGGCGCGGTCGGTGAGGGCGCGGTAGTAGGCGGCCCGAGCCCGCGCGCTGCGCGTCAACGCCGCCCACAGCCGGCGCTTCCACTCGGAGCGGCGGAGCCTGCCCGGCTCGACCCGGACGAGCTCGTTCCACGGCGCCGGGAGGGCTCGCACGCGCTCCATGATCGCCGCCGCCGTCCCCGCCCGGCGCATTTGCTCCCGGCGGGCGACCACGGTGATGCGGTGCTCGTGCAGGCACACGGCGTCCGGCAGGTAGGTCACCTCCATGCCGGCGGCGAACAGCCGCTCGCCAACGTCGTAGTCGTCCCAGGCCTCGCCCGGGAACGCCTCGCTGAAGGCCCCCGCCCGCTCCAGGAATCCCCGCTTCAGCGACGTGTTCGCGCCGTAGAAGAAGAGGCCCAGGAGCGGCAGGTCCGGGCGAGTGAACGACACCCCGAAGAGCCGCCCGCTGTCCTCCAGCCACCGGAGGAACGGGGAGGTGCGCAGCTCCGCCGGAAACAGGGCCGGGCCGATCCCGGCCACGTGCGGCTCGGGCCTTCGCCGGTGCAGGTCGAGATGCGCGGCCAGCCAGCCATGCTGGGGGACGAAGTCGTTCCCCACCAGGACCACGAGCGGCGCGGTGGTCTCGGCCAGGCCGCGGTTCACCGCCGCGGCGCGCCCCTGGACCGAGTGCTCGACGAACCGCGCGTCGAGCCGCCCATCGAGCGCTCGGATGGCCGCGAGCGCCTCCCCGCGGGTGCGCTCCGGCTGGGTGCCGTCGACCATGACCACCTCGAGGTCGACGCCGGCGGGGCGCTGCTCGGCGATCGGCGCCAGGTGCCGTTCGGAGATGCCGTCCTCGTCGAGAGCGATGACGACGCTGACGCGCACGCGGTCAGGCGATCCCGATGCGGTCGAGCGTGCGAAGCTCCTTCCGCAGGTCGGACACCTCGTCACGAAGGCGGGCGGCATACTCGAACCGGAGGTCGCGCGCCGCGTCGTGCATCTCGTCCTCGAGCGTCGCGATCAGCCGCTCCAGCTCCTCGCGAGCCATCGCCGGCCGCTCGCGCGCGGCACGGCGCTCGCGGCGAGGGGATGGTGCGCCGAGCCGCTCTCCCTCGATCGAGAGCAGGATGTCGGAGACGCGCTTGCGCACCGTCTGCGGGTCGATCCCGTGCTCCAGGTTGTGCTCCAGCTGGATCTTCCGGCGGCGCTGCGTCTCACCGATCGCCCGGCGCATCGAGTCCGTGACCTGGTCTGCGTACATGATCACGGTCCCGTCCACGTTCCGCGCCGCCCGGCCGATGGTCTGGATCAGGGAAGTGTCGGAGCGCAGGAACCCCTCCTTGTCGGCGTCGAGGATCGCCACGAGGGACACCTCCGGCAGGTCGAGGCCCTCGCGCAGGAGGTTGATCCCGACCAGCACGTCGAACTCGCCGAGGCGCAGGTCGCGCAGGATTTCGATGCGCTGCACGGTGTCCACCTCGGAGTGCAGGTAGCGCACCCGCAACCCCATCTCGATCAGGTAGTCGGTCAGGTCCTCGGCCATCTTCTTGGTCAGCGTGGTGACGAGGACCCGCTGGTCGGCCTCGGTCCGCTTGCGGATCTCCTCGATCAGGTCGTCCACCTGCCCCCGGGTCGGGCGAACCCGCACCTCGGGGTCGACGAGCCCGGTGGGGCGGACGACCTGCTCGACCGTGGCCTGGCCGATGCGCAGCTCGTACGGGCCGGGCGTGGCCGACATGAACACCACCTGCCTGACGCGCTCCTCGAACTCCTCGAACCGCAGCGGGCGGTTGTCCGTCGCCGAGGGCAGCCGGAACCCGTAGTCGACCAGCGTCCGCTTCCGGCTCATGTCGCCCTCGTACATCCCGTGCAGCTGCGGCACGGTGACGTGGCTCTCGTCCAGGACGCACAGCCAGTCCTCCGGGAAGTAGTCGAGCAGCGTAAACGGCGGCTCGCCCGGCGCGCGGCCGTCGATGTGCCGGGAATAGTTCTCGATGCCGGAGCAGAATCCCACCTCGCGCAGCATCTCCAAGTCGTAGTTGGTGCGCATCCGCAGGCGCTGTGCCTCGAGCAGCTTGCCCTCCGATTCGAGGTGCGCCAGTCGCTCCCGCAGCTCGGCTTCGATCGAGACGATGGCGCGCTGCATCCGGTCGCCGGACGCCACGTAGTGACTGGCCGGGTACACCGTGATCTCCGGCAGCTCGGCGATGACCTCGCCGGTCACGGTGTCCATCCGCAGGATGCGCTCGACCGTGTCGCCCCACAGCTCGATGCGCACGGCGGTCTCCTCGTAGGCGGGGAAGACCTCGATCGTGTCGCCGCGCACCCGGAACTTGCCGCGGATGAAGTTCGTCTCGTTCCGGTTGTACTGGATGTCCACCAGGCGCTGGATGGCCCACTCGCGGTCGAGCGGCACGCCCTTGTGAACGCGCAGGATCTGTCCCTCGTACTCCTCCGGCGAGCCAAGGCCGTAGATGCAGGAGACGCTGGCCACGATGATCACGTCCCGCCGGGTCAGGAGCGCGCTGGTGGCCGAGTGTCGTAGCCGGTCGATCTCGTCGTTGATCGACGAGTCCTTCTCGATGAACGTGTCGGTCTGCGGGACGTACGCCTCGGGCTGGTAATAGTCGTAGTAGGAGACGAAGTACTCCACCCGGTTCTCCGGCAAGAGCTCGCGGAACTCGTTCGCCAGCTGGGCGGCCAGCGACTTGTTCGGGGCGATGACGAGGGTGGGCCGCTGGACCTGCTCGACGGTCCAGGCCAGCGTGGCGGTCTTCCCGGTCCCGGTGGCACCGAGCAGCGTCGTGTACCGGTTTCCGGCCCGCAGGCTCTCGGTCAGCCCGGCGATGGCCTGCGGCTGGTGCCCGGACGGCTTGAAGTCGGACACGATGCGGAAGGGAGGCACGGAGGCGAGTGTACGACCCGGTACCGACACGGTTCCGGGAGCGTCAGCCCGCCGGCAGCTCGTCGGCCCGGGCGATCCGACCGCGAAGGTAGGACAGCGCGAACAGGCCGGCCAGGCGGTGGATCGTGCCCTCCAGGTCGGAGTAGCGGCCGCCACGGAACCCCCGGCTGGCCAGCCCGCGCTGCACCCGCTCGCAGGCCGCCCAGTCCTGGCGGTTCACCAGGTCCCAGAACTCCACGGCGTCGGACGGATCGAACCCGGGTGCGGCGATCTGATCGGGGTGGAACAGCCACTCGCAGACGATCCGAGTGCGGTCGGGTGCGAGCGGCCAGACCGTATGGGTCATCACGTAGTCGGGGTGGGCGCTGACCCACAGGTTCGGCAGCACCGAGTAGTAGAAGACGAGGCGGCGGTCCTCCTCGGGCACCCCGGGGATCGGCGGCCGCGCGCTCGTCCCGGTGAGCGTCATCGTCGTGCAGCCGTCGGCGAGGTCCATCGGGCCGCCGAGCCACGGCCCGCGCGACGGCTCGTCCCGCCCGCTGCGGTACGGGGTCACCTTGACCAGCTCCGGGTGGATCGACGGGCAGTGGTAGCACTCCTGGTAGTTCTCGCAGAGCGCCTTCCAGTTCGCGGCGACCTCGTACTCCCGCCGCTTCACGCGCCGCAGCTCGGCCGGGCGGAAGCGCTCCAGCCGGGCCGGCAGATCGTCAAGGAACTGTACCAATGTGCCCGCGTCTCCCGACACGTTCACGAAGATCCACCCACCGAAGGTGTCGGCCGCCACCGCTGACAGCCCGCAGGCGGCGCGGTCGAAGTCCCGCGCCTCGGCCATGTGCGGCGCCGCCCGCAGCGACCCGTCGAGCCCGTACGTCCACCCGTGGTAGGGGCAGACGATCCGCTCGACGCCGCGCACCGCGGGTTCCAGCACGAGCAGCGACCCGCGGTGCTGGCAGACGTTCGAGAACGCCCGCACGACCCCGTCCTC
>WNFV01007612.1_pt1 | contig 12466 bp, 4 predicted proteins | sample 5400101 | NCBI WGS metagenome assembly WNFV01 (sample SAMN13153361, study PRJNA577476) | soil metagenome | isolation source: 115 cm soil or saprolite under grassland replicate 1 | place: USA:California | collected 2016-06-15
GCGCCATGCCGGACGCGGTGATGTCGGCGAAAGAGGTCACCGCGCTCGCGGTGCTGCCCTCGCGCGAGGAGCTGCTCGCGAAGCTGCTCGGAACGATGCAGGCCCCGATCGCGCAGTTTGCGCGGACGTTGAACGAGCTGCCGGCGCGTTTTGTGCGCACCCTCGCTGCGATCCGCGACAAGCGGCGGGCGCCTGATGGCGCTACTTCCCTACCGGATTGAAGAAACACTGATTCAGGAGAAAACGAAATGTCAGTAGCAAAGGCTGAAATTCTGAATGCGATTTCCAACATGTCGGTGCTCGAGTTGTCGCAGCTCATAAAGGACCTTGAAGAGAAGTTTGGCGTCTCAGCGGCCGCGGCGACGGTGGCGGTGGCCGCTCCGGCGGGCGGCGGCGCGGCGGCGGCGGTGGAAGAGAAGACCGAGTTCGCGGTCGTGCTCACCGCCGTCGGCGACAACAAGGTCAACGTGATCAAGGCGGTTCGCGAAGTCACGGGGCTCGGCCTCAAGGAGGCGAAGGACCTGGTGGACGGCGCGCCCAAGCCCGTGAAGGAAGGTGTCTCCAAGGCGGACTCGGAAGCGATCCTGAAAAAACTGATCGACGCCGGCGCCAAGGCCGAGATCAAGTAGGTGAATCGGGTGACACGTCGGCGCCCCGCTCGAATGGAGCGGGGAGGCCGCCGCGTTTTTGAAGAGTCGCGTTTCAGAGCGCAGACGAGAGCGGGCGGAACTTTAGGGTTCGCCCCCTGTCACCTGTCCTCTGGCTTCAAGATGGAGCATCCATGAGCACTGCCGCAACGTATTCATCCACCGAGAAAAAGCGCATCCGCAAGAGCTTCGCGAAGCGCGCGAGCGTGCTGAACGTGCCGTTTCTTCTGGCGACCCAGCTCGAGTCCTACACGGCGTTTCTTCAGACCGCGGTGCCGCCGGAGAAGCGCAAGAACGAGGGCCTTCAGGCGGCGTTCACCTCGATCTTCCCGATCTCCAGCCATTCCGGGAACGCGCGGCTCGAATTCGTCAGCTTCTCGCTGGGCGAGCCGCCTTTCGACGTCAAGGAATGCCAGCAGCGCGGGCTGACCTACGCCTCGCCGCTGCGCGCCAAGGTGCGCCTCACTCTCATGGACAAGGAGGCCTCCAAGCCCACCGTGAAGGAGGTGAAGGAGCAGGAAGTCTACATGGGCGAGATCCCGCTCATGACCACCACGGGGTCGTTCATCATCAACGGCACCGAGCGCGTGATCGTCAGCCAGCTGCACCGCTCGCCGGGCGTGTTCTTCGAGCACGACCGCGGCAAGACGCACTCTTCGGGGAAGCTGCTGTTCTCGGCGCGCATCATTCCCTACCGCGGCTCGTGGCTGGATTTCGAGTACGACCCCAAGGACTACCTCTACTTCCGCGTCGACCGCCGGCGCAAGATGCCGGTGACGATCCTGCTCAAGGCGATCGGCATGACGCTCGAGCAGATCCTCGCGGCGTTCTACGACTTCGATACCTTCCAGCTCTCCAAGAGCGGCAGCCAGTTCGAGCTGGTGCCCGAGCGCCTGCGCGGCGAGGTGGCGCGCTTCGACTTCGTCGACAAGGCGGGCAAGGCGATCGTGCAGAAGGACAAGCGCATCACCGTCAAGCACATCCGCGACATGGAAGCCGCCGGAATCAAGCGCATGGCCGTTCCCGACGAGTTCGTGCTCGGGCGCACGCTTGCTCACAACGTCGTCAACAAGGAAACCGGCGAGATCCTCGCCAACGCCAACGACGAGATCACCGAGGTGCTGCTGGCGAAGCTCCGCGAGACCGGGGTGGAGAGCATCAAGACCCTGTACACCAACGATCTCGATCAGGGGGGGTACATCTCGCAGACCCTCAAGATCGACGAAACCGCCGACCAGAGCGCCGCGCGCGTCGCCATCTACCGCATGATGCGGCCCGGCGAGCCGCCCACGGAAGACGCGGTCGAGACCCTGTTCAACGGCCTGTTCTATTCCGAGGATCGCTACGACCTCTCGGCGGTCGGCCGCATGAAGTTCAACCGCCGCGCCTATCCCGAGAAGATCGAGGAGAAGACCCCGGGGTGGCTGCGCAGGTTCTACGATCGCGTCGACCGGCAGGGGGCCGAAGGCCTCGGCACGCTCTCGAACGACGACATTCTCGCCGTGGTGGGAATCCTGGTGGAACTGCGCAACGGCCGCGGGGAGATCGACGATATCGACCATCTCGGCAACCGGCGCGTGCGCTCGGTGGGCGAGCTCGCGGAGAACCAGTTCCGCGCGGGCCTGGTTCGCGTCGAGCGGGCGGTGAAGGAGCGCCTGTCTCAGGCGGAGTCCGACAACCTCATGCCGCACGATCTGATCAACGCGAAGCCCATCTCCGCCGCGATCAAGGAGTTCTTCGGGTCCTCGCAGCTCTCGCAGTTCATGGACCAGACGAATCCGCTCTCGGAGATCACCCACAAGCGGCGCGTCTCGGCGCTCGGGCCGGGAGGCCTGACGCGCGAGCGCGCCGGATTCGAGGTGCGCGACGTGCACCCCACGCATTACGGCCGGGTGTGCCCGATCGAAACGCCGGAAGGCCCGAACATCGGCCTGATCAATTCGCTCGCGCTCTATGCGCGCACCAACCAATACGGGTTTCTCGAGACGCCCTACCGCAAGGTGGTGAACGGCAAGGTCACCAACGAGATCGATTTCCTCTCGGCGATCGAGGAAGGCAACTTCGTCGTCGCCCAGGCGAACGCGCAGATCGACAAGAACGGGAGGCTGGTCGACGGCCTGGTGTCCTGCCGCTTCAAGAACGAGTTCACGCTCGCGACCGCCGACCGGGTCCAGTACATGGACGTCGCTCCTTCGCAGATCGTCTCGGTGGCGGCCTCGCTTATTCCTTTCCTGGAACATGACGATGCGAATCGTGCACTCATGGGCTCCAACATGCAGCGCCAGGCGGTGCCGTGCCTGCGGCCGGAGAAGCCGCTCGTCGGCACCGGCATCGAGCGCACCGTGGCCGTCGACTCGGGCACCGCGGTGCAGGCGCTGCGCGGCGGCATCGTCGATTACGTCGACGCAAGCAGGATCGTCGTGCGCGTCAACGACGACGAGACGGTTCCGGGCGATGTCGGCGTGGACATCTACAACCTCGTCAAGTACACGCGCTCCAACCAGAACACCAACATCAACCAGACCCCGCTGGTGAAGCCCGGCGAGCGCATCGCCAGGGGCGACGTGGTCGCCGACGGCGCCTCGACCGATATGGGCGAGCTCGCGCTCGGCCAGAACATGCTGGTCGCCTTCATGCCCTGGAACGGTTACAACTTCGAGGACTCGATCCTGATTTCCGAGCGCGTAGTTGCCGACGACCGGTATACCTCGATCCACATCGAGGAGCTGACGGTGGTGGCGCGCGACACCAAGCTCGGACCCGAGGAGATCACGCGCGACATATCGAACCTGTCGGAGGCGCAGCTCTCGAGGCTTGACGAGTCCGGTATCGTATACATCGGAGCGGAAGTCGAGGCGGGGGACGTTCTGGTGGGCAAGGTGACTCCCAAGGGCGAGACCCAGCTCACCCCCGAAGAGAAGCTGCTTCGCGCGATCTTCGGGGAGAAGGCATCCGACGTCAAGGACACGAGCCTGCGCGTGCCTTCGGGAATTTCAGGCACGGTGATCGACGTGCAGGTGTTCACCCGCGAAGGCATCGAGCGCGACAAGCGCGCCGCCCAGATCATCGACGAGGAGCTGAAACGCTACAAGAAGGACCTCGCAGACCAGATGCGCATCGTCGAGAGCGACGCCTTCGAGCGCATCGAGCGGCTGCTCATAGGCAAGACCGCCAACAAAGGGCCCAAGAAGCTCCCCCGCGGGACCAAGATCACCAAATCCTACCTGGAGGGCGTCGAGCGCCACGACTGGTTCGAGGTGAGCCTCGCGAACGAGGACGCGGCCCAGCAGCTGGAGAGTCTTAAGGACGGTCTCGCGCAGACCCGGGTGAGGTTCGACGCGGCGTTCGAGGCGAAGAAAAAGAAGCTCACTCAAGGGGACGAGCTGCCGCCCGGAGTGCAGAAGATGGTCAAGGTCTACGTCGCCGTCAAGCGGCGCCTGCAGCCGGGAGACAAGATGGCCGGCCGCCACGGCAACAAGGGCGTGATCTCCAAGATCGTGCCGGTGGAGGACATGCCCTGCATGGCCGACGGCACGCCGGTGGACATCGTGCTCAATCCGCTGGGCGTTCCTTCGCGCATGAACGTCGGGCAGATCCTCGAGACCCACCTCGGCTGGGCGGCGAAGGGACTGGGACTGAAGATCGGCGAGATGCTGAAGGCGAGCGCGAAGGCGGTCGAGGTGCGCAAGTTCCTGAACCGCATCTACAACCACAGCGGAAAACCCGAGGACCTGAGCGGGCTCTCCGACGAGGACGTGATCACCCTCGCCGAGAACCTCAAGGGCGGGGTGCCGTTCGCGACCCCGGTTTTCGACGGCGCCTCCGAAGCCGAGATCAAGGACATGCTCGAGGCGGCGGGCTTGCCTCGCGCCGGACAGGTGAGCTTGTACGACGGGCGCACGGGCGAGCCCTTCGACCGGCAGGTCACGGTGGGCTTCATGCACATGCTGAAGCTGCACCACCTCGTGGACGACAAGATGCATGCGCGCTCGACCGGGCCCTACAGCCTCGTGACCCAGCAGCCGCTCGGCGGCAAGGCGCAGTTCGGAGGACAGCGCTTCGGCGAGATGGAAGTCTGGGCGCTCGAAGCCTACGGCGCCTCTTACACGCTGCAGGAGATGCTCACGGTGAAGTCCGACGACATCAACGGCCGCACCAAGGTCTACGAGAACATCGTCAAGGGCGACCACAAGATCGACGCGGGGATGCCCGAGTCCTTCAACGTGCTGGTGAAGGAGATCCGGTCGCTCGGCATCGACATCGACCTGGAACGTTTCTGAATCGGGCGAAGTTCACTCAATTGAACGCCATACCGGAGTAATACATGAAAGCACTGCTCGATTTGTTCAAGCAGGTGACGCAGGAAGAGGAGTTCGACGCGATCAAGATCGGGATCGCGTCGCCCGAAAAGATCCGCTCCTGGTCCTACGGCGAGGTGAAGAAGCCCGAGACGATCAACTACCGCACCTTCAAGCCGGAGCGGGACGGCCTGTTCTGCGCCAAGATCTTCGGGCCGATCAAGGACTACGAGTGCCTGTGCGGCAAGTACAAGCGCCTGAAGCACCGCGGGGTGATCTGCGAGAAGTGCGGCGTCGAGGTGACGCTCGCCAAGGTCCGCCGCGAGCGCATGGGGCACATCGAGCTCGCGAGCCCGGTTGCGCACATCTGGTTCCTGAAGAGCCTGCCCTCGCGGCTGGGGCTCGTCCTCGACATGACGCTGAGGGACATCGAGCGCGTCCTTTACTTCGAGGCTTACGTCGTCACCGACCCCGGCATGGTCAACGACGAGAAGATCAAGCGCGCGAAGCTCCTCTCGGAGGAGGACTACCTCGCCAAGATCGAGGAGCATGGCGACGATTTCAAGGCGTTGATGGGTGCCGAAGGCATCCGCGAGCTGCTGCGCGCCCTGGACATGTCCGGTGAAATCGAGAACCTGAGAAAGGAGCTCGAGACCACCGGGTCGGACACCAAGATCAAGAAGCTCGCCAAGCGCCTCAAGGTGCTGGAAGGGTTCCAGAAATCCGGCATCAAGCCCGACTGGATGGTCATGGAAGTGCTGCCGGTGCTGCCGCCGGAGCTGAGGCCCCTGGTTCCGCTCGACGGGGGGCGCTTCGCGACCTCCGACCTGAACGACCTGTACCGGCGCGTCATCAACCGCAACAACCGCCTCAAGCGCCTGCTCGAGCTGAAAGCGCCCGAGATCATCGTCAGGAACGAGAAGAGGATGCTGCAGGAGGCGGTGGATTCGCTGCTCGACAACGGCCGCCGCGGCAAGGCGATGACCGGCGCCAACAAGCGCCCCTTGAAGTCGCTCGCCGACATGATCAAGGGCAAGGGCGGGCGCTTCCGCCAGAACCTGCTCGGCAAGCGCGTCGACTACTCGGGCCGCTCGGTGATCGTCGTGGGGCCGCAGCTGAAGCTCCACCAGTGCGGCCTGCCCAAGAAGATGGCGCTCGAGCTGTTCAAGCCGTTCATCTTCAACAAGCTCGAGATGCAGGGCATCGCCACGACCATCAAGGCGGCGAAGCGCGAGGTCGAGGCCGAGACGCCCGTCGTCTGGGATATCCTCGAAGAGGTGATTCGCGAGCACCCGGTGATGCTGAACCGCGCTCCGACCCTGCACCGGCTCGGCATCCAGGCGTTCGAGCCGGTGCTGATCGAGGGCAAGGCGATCCAGCTGCACCCGCTCGTGTGCGCGGCGTTCAACGCGGACTTCGACGGCGACCAGATGGCGGTGCACGTGCCGCTGTCGCTCGAGGCGCAGATGGAAGCGCGCACGCTGATGCTCGCGTCCAACAACATCCTGTCGCCCGCGAACGGGGATCCGATCATCGTGCCTTCGCAGGACATCGTGCTCGGCCTCTATTACGCCACGCGCGAGCGCATCAACGCGAAAGGCGAAGCCATGGTCTTTGCCGACGTGACCGAGGTGGCGCGCGCGTGCGACTCGGGCCAGGTCGAGCTGCACGCGGGGATCACGGTGCGCATCCGCGAGGCCGATTTCGGCCCGAACGGAGAGAAAGTCGAAAAGCTCACCCGTTACCGCACCACCGTCGGGCGCACCCTGCTCTCGGAAATCCTGCCGGTGGGGCTGCCCTTCGAGCTCATCAACAAGGCGCTCAAGAAAAAGGAGATCTCGAGGCTCATCAACGCCTCCTTCCGCCGCTGCGGGCTGCGCGAGACGGTCATCTTCGCCGACAAGCTGATGCAGGCGGGCTTCGGGTTCGCCACCCGCGCCGGGATCTCGATCTGCGTGGACGACATGCTGGTTCCCGCCCAGAAGCACAATCTCATCGCGGCGGCCGAGACCGAAGTCAAGGAAATCGAGTCCCAGTACACCTCGGGCCTCGTCACGGTCGGGGAGCGCTACAACAAGGTCGTGGACATCTGGGGCCGCGCCGGCGACCAGGTCGGCAAGGCGATGATGGACCAGCTTTCCTCGGAGGACGTCACCGACCGCAAGGGAAGCCGCATCAAGCAGGAATCGTTCAACTCGATCTACATGATGGCCGACTCGGGCGCCCGCGGCTCGGCGGCCCAAATACGGCAGCTCGCCGGAATGAGAGGCCTCATGGCCAAGCCCGACGGCTCGATCATCGAGACGCCGATCACCGCGAATTTCCGCGAGGGGCTGAACGTGCTGCAGTACTTCATCTCGACTCACGGGGCGCGCAAGGGCCTCGCCGACACTGCCTTGAAGACGGCGAACTCGGGCTATCTCACGCGGCGCCTGGTGGACGTGACCCAGGATCTCGTGGTCACCGAGGACGACTGCAGCACCACGAACGGCGTGGCCATGAAGGCGCTGGTCGAAGGCGGCGAAGTGGTCGAAGCGCTGAGGGAGCGCATTCTGGGCCGCGTCACCGTGGCGGACGTGCTGCACCCGGAGAGGCAGGAGGTGCTCTACAACGCCGGGACGCTCCTCAACGAGGACGAGGTCGAGAACATCGAGGCCCTGGGCATCGACGAGGTGCGTGTTCGCACCCCGCTCACCTGCGATACCCGCTGGGGCCTTTGCGCCAACTGCTACGGGCGCGATCTCGCGAGAGGGTCGCTCGTCAACGTCGGGGAGGCGATCGGGGTGATCGCCGCGCAGTCGATCGGGGAGCCGGGCACGCAGCTCACCATGCGCACCTTCCACATCGGCGGAGCGGCCTCGCGCGCCGCGGTGGCGAGCCAGGTCGAGGCGAAATCGAACGGCACCGTGCGCTTCACCCCGCAGATACGCTACGTCACCAACCCCAAGGGCGAGAAGGTGGTGATCTCCCGGACCGCAGAGGTGCTCGTCACCGACGACAACGGCCGCGAGCGCGAGCGCCACAAGATTCCGTACGGCGCGACGCTGCTTGTGGCCGACGGCAAGCCCGTCAAGGCGGGGCAGACGCTCGCCTCGTGGGATCCGCACACCCGCCCGATCATCACCGAGCACGGCGGCATCGTGCGCTTCGAGCATATCGAGGAGGGCGTCACGGTCGCCAAGCAGATCGACGAGGTGACCGGCCTCTCGACGCTCGTCGTCATCGATCCCAAGCGCCGCGCGGCGGCGGGCAAGGGTTTGCGTCCGCAGGTGAGGCTGCTGAACGAGTCGGGCGAGGAGATCCGGATCGCCGGCACCGACCATCCGATCACCATCACCTTCCAGGTCGGCTCTCTCATCACCGTGAAGGACGGCCAGCAGGTGCAGGTGGGCGAAGTGCTCGCGCGGGTTCCGCAAGAGACCTCCAAGACCCGCGACATCACCGGCGGTCTGCCGCGCGTCGCGGAGCTCTTCGAGGCGCGCTCCCCCAAGGACGCGGGGGTGCTCGCCGAGATCACCGGAACGGTGTCGTTCGGCAAGGACACGAAGGGCAAGCAGCGCCTGGTCATCACCGACCCGGAGGGGGTTTCGCACGAGTACCTGATCCCGAAGGAGAAGCACGTCATGGCGCACGACGGGCAGGTCGTCAACAAAGGCGAGATCATCGTCGACGGCCCGGTCGATCCGCACGATATCCTGCGCCTGCAGGGCGTCGAGGCGCTCGCGCGCTACATCACCGACGAAGTGCAGGACGTGTATCGCCTGCAGGGCGTGAGGATCAACGACAAGCACATCGAGGTGATCGTGCGGCAGATGCTGCGGCGCGTCCAGGTCGAGGACCCGGGCGACACCCGCTTCATCCCGGGCGAGCAGGTCGAGCGCGCCGACGTGCTCGAGGAGAACGAGAAGGTGCAGGCCGAGGGCAAGAAGCCGGCGACCTACAGCTACATGCTGCTCGGCATCACCAAGGCGTCGCTTTCCACCGACTCGTTTATCTCCGCGGCCTCGTTCCAAGAGACCACCCGAGTCCTCACGGAGGCCGCGATCATGGGCAAGAAGGACGATTTGCGCGGTCTCAAGGAGAACGTCATCGTCGGCAGGCTGATCCCGGCGGGCACGGGCATGGCGTACCACAACGCGCGCAAGAACGCGCCGCCGGCGCAGCTCTTCGAGGAAGGCACGCCCGCCGCCGAGGCCGAAGCGCCGAAGCACACGGAGAACGCCTGAGGCCCGCGCATGGCTGCGGGCGGAAAGCTTCTGCGGGCGCTTTGCGCGCTGCCCTTGGCGGCGGGGATGGCGCTCGCGCCATGGCCTGCACCGGCGCAGGCGCCCGACGCCTGGCCGGGCAAGCCGGTGCGGCTCGTTCTCCCGTTCCCGCCCGGCGGCGGAACGGACATCCTCGGCCGTCTTATCGCGGAGCGGTTGACAGCGAGCCTCGGCCAGCCGGTGGTGACGGAGAACCGCGGCGGGGCGGGGGGCAACGTCGGCGCCGAGGCCGCGGCGAAATCCGCACCCGACGGCTACACGATCGTGCTGGTCGCGCCTTCGCTCGCGATCAGCCCCAGTCTCTATTCCAAGCTCAACTACGATCCGGCCAAGGACTTCGCGCCGATCAGCTTGGTTGCGACCGTGCCCAACGTGATGGTCACGCATCCTTCGGTGCCGGCTCGGACGCTCCAGGAATTCATCGCACTCGCCAAAAGCAAACCGGGCGGCATGAACTTCGGCTCCGGCGGCAACGGCACGTCCAATCACCTCGCCGGCGAACTTTTCAACATCGTCGCCGGGGTGAAGCTCGTGCACGTTCCCTACAAGGGCGTGAACCTCGCGATGAACGACGTGCTCTCCGGCGAAGTCCATCTCGTGGTGATCGGCATACCCGCCGCGGCGCCGCATATCAAGGCGGGGAAACTGCGCGCGCTCGCCTTGATCGCACCGCAACGCTCGCCGGCCCTGCCCGAGGTGCCGACGGTCGCCGAAGCCGGTCTGCCGAACTTCGAGGTGACGACTTGGTACGGTGTGCTTGCCCCGGCGGGCACGCCGGGGCCGGTCGTCACGCGGCTCAACGCGGAGCTCGTGAAAATCATGCACGCGCCCGAGCTGAAGGAGCGGCTCGCCGCGATGGCGACCGAGCCGAGGACCAGCACGCCGGAAGAATTCGCCGCCTACATCAAGCAGGAAATCGCGAAGTGGGCCGAGGTCGTTCGCCGGGCCGGGTTGAAGGCGGACTGACAGGTTGTTGAAAAAGGGGGCTACGCCCCCTTGCGATCCCCCCAATTGGAGGCCGTAGAAAAACGCTTCCCTCTGAAACTCGATTTGCGCGGAATTCGATTTTCACGCGGGAAGCCTTTTTCAACGGCCTGTTAACGCTGGCCTTTGATGCGCTTGCGCAGCAGCTCGGCGAACTCGCCGCCCGGAATGGGCTTGCTGAAAAAGTAGCCCTGCATCTCGTCGCAGGCGTGGTCGTGGAGGAAGGTCTGCTGCTCCAGCGTCTCGACCCCTTCGGCGACCACGGTGAGATTGAGGCTCTTGCCCATGGCGATGATCGCCTCGGTGATCGCCTTGTCCTCGAGGTCCTGAGGAAGGTCGCGGATGAAGGAGCGGTCCACCTTGAGCGTGTCGATCGGGAAGCGCTTGAGGTGCGTGAGCGACGAGTAGCCGACCCCGAAGTCGTCGATGGCCAGCCGCACGCCCATCTTCTTGATTTCGGCGAGCACCCTGCCCGCTCGCTCGGTGTTCTGGATCACCATGCTCTCGGTGAGCTCGAGCTCGAGCAATTCCGGCCGCAGTCCGGTGCTCTCCAGCGCAGCCGCGATATCCTTGACCAGATCTTCGTCGGCGAATTGGCGCGCCGAGAGGTTCACCGCCATGTGCAAGGGCGGAAGACCCTCCCGCTGCCAGGCGACGTTTTGCGCGCAAGCGGTGTTCAGCACCCATTTCCCGATCGGCACGATGAGCCCGGTCTCCTCGGCGAGCGGGATGAACTGGGCGGGCGGCACCAGGCCCATTTCGGGGTGCTGCCAGCGCACCAGCGCCTCCACGCCGGTGATTCTCTCCGTGCGCAGATCCAGCTTCGCCTGGTAGTGGAGCAGGAACTCGCTGCGCTCCAGGCCCCTGCGCAGGCTCGTCTCGAGGGCCAGCCGCTCGAAGGAGTGGATGTTCATCTCCTCGGAGTAGAACTTGTAGTTGTTCTTGCCGTCCTCTTTCGCGCGGTACATGGCGATGTCGGCGTTCTTCATCAAGGCCTGCTCGTCCTGCGCCTCCGACGGATACATGCAGATGCCGATGCTCGCCGTCACCCGGCATTCCTGGCCTTGCGTGACCATCGGCTGCACCAGCGCCGAGAGGATCTTGCGCGCGACCGCCTCCACTTGTTTCGCCTCGCTCACCTCCTGCGCCAGCACCACGAATTCGTCGCCGCCGAGGCGTGCGACGACGTCGCTCGAGCGCACCGTCTGGGTGAGGCGCGAGCCCATCTCCTGCAGCAGCTTGTCGCCCGCCTCGTGGCCGAGGGTGTCGTTGATGTTCTTGAAGCGGTCCAGGTCGATGAACAGCACCGCGAAGCTTCGGTCGTAGCGGCGCGCGTTCTGGATCGCGAGGTTGAGCACGTCGTTGAACATGGCGCGGTTCGGCAGCGACGTGAGCGCGTCGTGATTGGCGAGAAACTGGATGCGCTCCTCGTCCTGCTTGCGCTCGGAGATGTCCTTGCCGACGCCGCGATAGCCCTTGAAGGCGCCCGAGGCGTCGAACACCGGCTCGCCGCTGATGCTGATCCAGATCTTCTTGCCGGATTCGTCCGGCCGGCACAGCTCCATGTCGCGGAACGGCTTGTGCGCCTCGAGCAGAGCGATGTGCTCGGCCCACGCGTCGGCGGTCATGTTGGTGTAATTCTGCTCCCAGCGCTTCTTGCCGATCGTCGGGAAGGTCTTCAGGTTGACCCGCTGCGATCCGGTCCCGCTCATCGAGGTGAATCGAAATTGATCGTCCTGCTCCCAGTACATGTCGGAGGAAAGCTGCGTCAGGCTGCGGAAGCGCTCTTCGCTCTCGCGCAGCACTTCTTCGGCCTGCTTGCGCTGCACGAACTGCCCGATCTGGCTGCCGATCATGCGCACCGCCTGCAGCAGCCGCTCATCCGGTTCGCGGACTTCGCGGCTGTTGAAAGCGAGCACGCCGATCGCCTTTCCCTCCGACGCGACCGGAAAGAAGATGGCCCCGTGCAAGCCGATCTCGCGTGCGAGGTTTTTCCGCATCGTGCGGGTGTCTTTGCTGGTGTCGGGAACCCACAGCGGCTGTCCAGACTGCCAAACCAGACCAACGAGTCCGACGCCAGGGCCATAGACCACTGCGCGAGACTCTTCGAGGTAACGTTCGATCCTTGCATCAGGCACGCTCCAGACCTCGCTGGAGCGCAGCACGCCGGCTTTTTCGTCCACGCGAAGGTAGCGGCCACATTCCCAGCCTTCGGTTTCGCACACGGCGCGAATCGCCGCTTTGAGCCCTCCCTGAAGGTTTTCGGCATCGG
>WNFV01007615.1_pt1 | contig 12465 bp, 14 predicted proteins | sample 5400101 | NCBI WGS metagenome assembly WNFV01 (sample SAMN13153361, study PRJNA577476) | soil metagenome | isolation source: 115 cm soil or saprolite under grassland replicate 1 | place: USA:California | collected 2016-06-15
CCGCCATGAGGCTTAAGTTTAGCCGCGAGGTTCGGAAGTCTATCGCTGATGAACTGAAGAGAATTTCCACCTTCGGCGGTATTGGCCTTGGTGTGTTGGGCTACTCGATGACGAACCCCTTAATTGTGTTGGGCGCGTTCGTTTGGTGGACGATTTGCCAGATCATTGCCAATATTCTGCTTGCCATTGAGGATTAGTCACATGACGATGCAAACGGCGGTTTTTTTGGGCATGGGCCTGATCGTGCTATATGCCGTGATCAGCCTAGTTTTCGCTCTATGGCTAGCGAAAAAAGCCGAGCCGACGAAAACTCGCCCGGCGCATTGACGCGCTAAAGACCAAGACCTTCGGGTAGGAGAGCGGGTCAGGACATCGGGGGTAGCAGGATCTTCAGCTTCGAAGGCCAGTCGTTCAAGCTCGCCTGCCAGCAGTGCCACGTGCTTCCCGACCCGCAACGTCACAAGGCGTCCGAGTGGCCGGCGGTCGCGGCGCGCACGGAGAAGAACATGGAATGGATGAACCGGGTCGTCGGCAACCGCTACGAGCCGGACGAGCCGCAGCTCAAAATCGAGGAAATCAACGCCTTCCTCGTCAAGTACGCGAGGAAGGGCTGAAGGCCGGTACGATGAGCGACTGCGGTTGTCAAACTGTGGAAAGGACACCCATGAAAGGCTACGCAGCGCCGACGTACAAAACCTTCTCCTTGATCGTCGTTACGCTTTGTCTCGAAGCTTGCGCCGGCGCGCCTAAGAATGCGGAGGAATTTCGGGAGATGGTGCGGGCCGGCGCACGGTATAACCTCAAAACCATCGAAAGCTTCGAAGTGGCGCGTCCTTTCGCCGACGTATCCACGACGCTGCGCAAGCGAACCGACGAATGCCTGAGGGTCACAATGAGGGCGCAAGGAACCGCGCGAGGCAACGTCGGCGCATTTGTCGAGCGGACGACCACGCATACTTACAAACCCACATTTATCGCCACCGCAAAGAAGACGGAGCTCCACGTACAGATGAAGATGGCAGGTGGCGGAACGCACGAGCTTGGCGCGCCGCCCGATGGATATTATCGCGTGGTGCTGGATGCCGTACCGGTCGGACAGAACCGAACCAAGATCGACATGTACATCAATTCGGCCGACGACAATCTGATCCGTAACGCGCTACGCGGTTGGGCGCAAGGGACCAACCTCGGATGTCCGGACGTTACCAAGCGTTAACGCGCGACCGGCTGCGTCCCCGGGAGCCGCCGAGAAATGCTGACTTTCACCCGTGTGCTCGTTTGTACTCTGCTGCTCACTGTCGCCAGCTGCTCAGGACTCAAAGATTACGCGAGCACCACGGACCGGAATCTGCTGATACGAACGAAAACCTCCGGGTCGCCGCTGACGAAAGTGGAGGCGTTCCTTCACGTCTATCGCTTGAAAAACGCGTGCGAGACGGAGTATCTCGGTACCGTAGTGTTAGATCGCGATGAGATTCGAACTGGGCTCTTGCCGCAACAGCCAACTTATTTGAAGTTTGTCTTCAAAACCTCCTCACGACTCGGTGGTGGCAGCTCACTCATTCCGTATGGCGTAGCGGTAACTCCTCACCCCGGCGCACAATACGTTGCCGACCTCAGTTACGCCGACAGTTTATATAACGTCACCGTTCGCGAGACCGCCCCCCAGGGGAGGGCCGGGCGTCTCATCGAACGCAGAGCATTGAATTGCCCACCCGAGCAGTAGGACCGCTAGGTGAAGTTTCCCCTCACGAAGGCACCGCCATCCCGCGCCTGACCGGCGGTCTCGCACCGATCGCGTCGAACCAGCGTTTCACGTTGGGATAGACGTTCAAGTCGGTCTTGTGCCACTCGTGGCGCGCGACCCAGGGATAGGTGGCGATGTCGGCGATCGAATATTCCCCGGCAAGATACTCGGCCTCGCCCAAGCGCCTGTCGAGCACGCCGTAAAGCCTGTCCTTCTCCTTCGTGTAGCGCTCGATCGCATAGAGGACAGGTTCTTTCGTCGAGCGCAGGAAGTGGTGCACCTGGCCGAACATCGGCCCGATGTGGCCCATCTGGAACATCAGCCATTGCAGCGCCACGTATTTGCCCCGGTCCGTCTTCGGCAGGAATTTTCCGGTCTTCGCCGAAAGATAGATCAGGATCGCACCCGATTCCATCATCCGGATCGGCTTGCCGTCCGGCCCGTCGGGATCGACGATCGACGGGATTTTTCCGTTGGGATTGATCGCAAGGTAGTCGGGAGCGAACTGGTCGCCCGCTCCGATGTTGATCTTGCGGAGGTTGTACGCGAGAGCGCATTCCTCCAGCATCACGGAAACCTTGCGGCCGTTCGGCGTGCTCCAGGTGTAGAGCTCGATCATCGTTTTCCCGGGCGAGTCTGCAAGCCGCGCAGTTTATCGTGAAGCCCGGTAAAGTAAAGCCATGCTGAAATGGCTCCTGGCGCTCGCGATCGCGCTCGTAGTGCTCACGGCGCTTTCGCCGTGGCTGTCGAGATACGGGCTCGGCCGGCTGCCGGGCGACCTCAGGGTGCGCTACAAAGGGCGGCTCTATTACCTTCCCTTCGCCACCACGATCGTGCTTTCGCTCGCCCTGACGCTGCTGGCGCGGCTCTTCTGAGGCTGCTCCGCCGCCCTCGCGGCGAGGCGCTTCTCGAGCGCGGCGAGCTTCTTCTTCATCGCATCGCCTGCGAATATCTGCGGGTTGGAAGGCGGATAGCCCTCCGCCCGCTCCCGGTCGCCTACCGCTTCTTTCGCCGCCTCGAACGCCTCGACGAACGAAAAGCTGTCGCGCAGCGCCTCATCGTAGAACGCCTGGCTGAACCAGGTGTAGTCGCTGTCGTAATCACAGCCGAAGGAGGAGTGAAACGCGTCGGCGGCGGTGATGATGAGGGTGTTGTCGTCCCTGAGCGGCTCGATGAACCCTCCGGAGAAACAGGCCGAGATCACGATCACCTTCCACTTGATGCCGCTGTCGGCGAGCATGCGCGCGAGGGCGCTCGGCGTGAGCTGCGCGAGCTCCAGTGGCGGAAGGTCCAGCACCAGCCTGTAGTCGTTGCTCCCGTGGGTGGCGATGTGCAGAAGCACGATGTCCTCGTCGGTATTGATCGTGTTGCCGAGGTGCGCCAGTGTCGAACGCAGGTTGCTCACCGTGGCGATGGGATAGTCTTTCAGCGTCGCGGGATTGTTGATGAGCGCGATCGACCTGCCGGCGGCGTCGAAACGCTCCTCGAGCAGTTCCTTGACCGAAACGAGCTCCGAGTAAAAAGTGTCCTGCTGGCTGTCGCCTGCGACTCCGACGAAATACAGGTCCACCACGCCCGGCCGCTCGGGACTGAGCGCTGCAAGCTGCTCATCGAGGAGGATCCCCTGCCGGTGGAACACTTCCTCCTGAGTCAGCCGCGGCCGCGCGGCTTCGGCCCGGTCATCCCGGGCCGCGATCCAAAGCTCGCTGCGCGGGAAAACCGCGACGAGGATCGCCAGGAGCCCCGCGAACAAGCCGACCGCGAGCACCGAGGGACGGCCGCGCCAGCCGGTGAGAACGTACAGGGCGCGCGGGAGCACGGCGAAGCCCCAGGCGATGAACGCCCAGCTCACGGCTTCTGCGTAGGGTTCGACCGCGTCCAGGCGCGTCGCGGCCTGGACCGCGACTCCGACGACTTCGAAAACGGGGTCCATCGCGGCGAGCACGACCGCAAACGCCACGGCGAGCTGCGCTTCCCGAAACACTCTCGCGGCAAGAAGACAGGTGCCGAGCACGAGCGGGATCTCCGCGAGCGCCATGGTGAGCGCGCCGAAATCGACGCTGCCCGGAAAACCCGCGAGCAGCATGCTGCCGACGAGCCAGAACGCCAGGCTCGCGAACACCAGCGTGACGTACTGTCCGATCGAGATGCGGAAATCGAGCGCGCGCACCGGCAGGAAAAGCGCGAGGCGCGTGCCGGCGAGGAGATTCTGCTTGAGACCGTCCCACGGCATGGCGGTTTCGGATCGGGGTTCCATCAGCCGAGCGCCTCGATCGCGGCGATCCGCGCGCGGCGCAGCTTTACGGCGATATCGGGTTTCGCGCTTCGGGCGGCGATTTTCGCGGCAGCGACGCCGGTGGCCGCGGCGAGCGCCCGCCGCAGGACCACGCGCGGCATGTAGGGACTTTCCGCCCAGCCGCGCTCGCCGCGCTCGACGCAGGCGAGGAGCGCGAGCAGCTCGCCGAAGCGCTCGGGCCGGCGCAGGGCGTCGCAATGCTCGAGCAGCGCAAGCAAGTCCGGCGCACTCAGAGCGGGAGCGCGCCTTATCGTGTCGCCGTGCCGCCAGGCGAGGATGGCGAGATCGCGGCAATCGCCGGGCGCCTTGAGGCGTTCGCTCAGGGCGCGCGTCGCCTGCGCGGAGGGCGCCCCGAAAGCGACCAGAGCGAAACGCGGCGCGAGGCCCAGCCGCTCGGCGGCGGCGCACTCGAGCGCGCGCACGAGAACGCGGGCCGCGTCGTTCGCCGGCCGGCCGTGCTCGAAAGCGAGCTTCAGCTCGGGCAGCAGCTTCTCGAGGAGCCCCGCTTCGGCCAGCACCGGGAACATGAGAGCCGCGTCACCCTCCATCAGGCCCCTGGAAAATTCCTGCCATACGCGCTCGGGCACGAGGGCGTCCGCCTCGCCGTTTGCGACCATGGAGCGCATCAACGTCATCGTCTCCGGCGCAACCGTAAAACCGAAGCGTGCCGCAAAGCGCGCGACGCGCAGTATCCGCACCGGGTCCTCGACGAAGGCAGGGCTCACGTGCCGGAGCAGCCCGCGTTCGAGATCGGCCGCGCCGCCGAAGGGGTCGACGAGCTGCCCGGCTTCGTCGCGCGCCATCGCGTTGATGGTCAGGTCGCGCCGCGCGAGGTCCTGTTCGAGCGTGACATCGGGCGCTGCGTGGATCTGGAATCCCTTGTAGCCGCGCGCGACCTTGCGCTCGGTGCGCGCAAGCGCGTGCTCCTCGTGGGTCCGCGGATGCAGGAACACCGGGAAATCCTTGCCCACCGGTTTGTAGCCGAGGCGCACCATCTCCTCCGGCGTGCTCCCGACCACCACATGGTCGCGGTCTGCCACCGGCAGGCCGAGGAGCTCGTCGCGCACCGCTCCGCCGACAGCGTAGATTTTCACGCGAGCTTGCCTTCCGGGTCCTAGCGGCCGGCCTTGTAGCGGAACCAGCTGTAGCGCGAGCGCGGGAAGACGCCGCGGAGAGTGACGGGCGCGACCGCCTCGAGCGGCGTGGGCTGGATGGAGAAGGGAAAGGCGCTGTTCGAAACGCTGTCCACTTTCATCGAATTGTAGTTGTCGCGAGACATGAGCTTCCTGCCCGGCTTCCATTCCATGGCCCAGGCGCTCAGGAAAGACAGGCGGTCGGAAAGGCCGATGACGGGCCGCGGGTGGCCGCTCGCGCTTCCGGCGTACTCCACCAGCTCGCGCAGGGTATAAACGCGCGGCCCGCACAGATCATAGCGTTTGCCGACGCTGTCCCGATGCGCGAGGCTCGCCCTGAAACAGCGCGCCACGTCCTCGACGTATACGGGTTGGAAACGCGCCTGCGGACTGGGAAGGAGCACGAGCGGCAGCCAGCGCTGCAGCCCGGCGAAAGTATTGAGAAACTGGTCCTCCGGGCCGAATATCACCGAAGGCCGGAACACCGTCACCGCCAGCTCGTTCTGAGCCGCGAGCACCCAAGCCTCGCCTTCGCCCTTGGAACGCAGGTATTCGCTGGGGCCTTCGGCGTGCGCATTCAGCGCACTCATGTGCAGGAGGCGCGGCACGCGCCTCTTATTGCACGCCTCCACGATTTTTTTCGGGAGCTCGACATGGGCGCGTGCGAATTCCGGACCATAGGGGCGGCCTGAGCGCCCATGCAGGATGCCGACGAGGTTCACCACCGCGTCGCACCCGGCAGTGAGCTTCGCGAGGGTTTCCGGATCGTGCACGTCGGCCTCGACCAGGTCGACCGTGGGCAGAAGGATCAGGTGCTTGGCGCGCTCGCGCCGGCGCGTGGGCACGATGACGACGTGCTCGTCTTCGACGAGCTGGCGCACGAGATGCCGGCCGACAAAGCCGCTGCCGCCGATGACCAGAATGCGACTCATGGTGCCGCCGGGGAAAGCGCTAGTTTAACCGCGAAGCGCGCCTCGCAGGATGGCCCTGTCCCTGATGCTTCCGGGAAAGGGCCTATTGAACGACCGGCTCGTTCTGTATCGCCGCCACGCCTTCGGAGGGGCGGCGAGGCAGGACCATGCCCAGGCGCGTCTTCAGCGACGTCGGCTCGGTCCCGAGGACGGCAGCGTAATAGACGGTGTTCGCCATGACTTTCTTGACGTAGTCGCGCGTCTCGCCGAAGGGAATGGTCTCGACGAAGATCGCTCCCTCGACCGGGACGGTGCCGCGCCACAGGCGCGCGCGCGAGGGCCCGGCGTTGTAGGCGGCCGCGGCGAGAACCGGGCTGCCGTCGAACTGATTGAGCACGTGCTTGAGGTAATACGTTCCGAGCGCCGCGTTGAGATCCGGCTCGTGCAGCCGCGCCCAGGAGAAGTGCTTCATGCGCATTCTCTGCGCCACCCACTTCGCCGTCGGGCGCATCACCTGCATGAGGCCGGTCGCGCCGGCGGAGGATTTTGCGCTCGTGATGAAACGGCTTTCCTGGCGCACCACACCCAGCACCCAGGGCTCCTCAAGATCGCGCGAGCGCGCGTTCTCGGCGAGCACTTCCCGATAAGGCGCCAGGTAGCGGACTGAAAAGTTGTGGGCGAAGACCGTCTTGTCCGCAGTGCCGATGGCGCGGTCCCAGGCTTCGTTGCGGCGCGCGAGCTCGGCCGCCGCGAGGAGCTTCCGATCGTCCATGCCGCGGATGGTCCAGAGCCACTCCTTCGTTGCCTCGGTGCGCATGTCCAGGCGATAGAGCGCGAGTGCACGCGCGAGCCCGGGGTTCGCTGCGGCCTCGGCGATCTCGCTCTCGGTGGGTAGAGGAGCCCGGGCCGGAATCCGCAAGCTCACGCCGAGCTCCTCGGCCGCAAGGCGTCCGTAGAAATTGTGTTCTCCGGCGATGCGCTCGAAATAACCTTCGGCTTCGAGCGGACTGCCGAGCTCGCGCTCGGCCCGGCCGTACCAGTAGATCCAGACCGGGTCGTTCTTCGCGAGCGGAGACATCCGGTCGATCGAGCTCCTGACCTCGGTCCACCGCTCTGTCCTCATCGCGATTCGCGCGCGCCAGCCGAGCTGCTCGTCGGTGAGCGCTCCCAGCTCGCCGAACCAGCCGAGGGCGTCGGGCACGTGTCGGAGCGCGCCGTTCATCGCCAGCATCAGCCAGACGTATCTGCGGTCTTCGACGGGGAAGGCGTCGCTCAGGCCGCCGCCCCAGAGCCCGGCGGCAGCCCGCGCGTCCTCGCCGGCAGCCAAGGTGACGGCCGCGATGACCAGTTCTCGGTCGGTCACCTTCGCCAGATCGACCTGTGGATTCTTGAGAAACTTGACCGGTGCGCGGATGACGCCGCCGAGCCGTTTCGCGTCGATGGCTTCGCCGTGCGGCAGAAACTCCATGGTGCGCTTGGCCGCACTCATAGCCCCGGCGCCGACCAGCACGCGAAACCGCTCCCATGCTTCGCGCGAGCCGAGCTGGCCGGCCTTCAGGATCGCCCGGGCCAGAGCGAGGCAGCCTTCGGGAAGCTCACGCGGCGCGTTCCAGAAGGACCTGAAATCGCCGAGCACCGAGGCATCCTCGCGCTTCCAGCGCGCGAGCAGCATGTAGCACGTCACCTCGGGATCGTCGCCGGAGAGCGCCGGATACTCCGCCTGGAACAACTCCCATCGTCCGCTCCTGCCGAGCACCTTGAGCCAATCGGCGCGCAGCTGCTCGGCGAGCGCGGTACCCGGGTACCGGGAAAGGAAGTCGCGAACGTCTTCGGCCAATGCACCGGGAAGCCTGAAGAAGAGCTGCCAGTACTCGACGTAGGGCTCGAGCAGATGGCCTTTGAGCTTGGGAGCGAGCGTTGCGAGATTGGTCCGGTGATTCGCTTCGAACGCGTCGCGGGCGGCAAGCAATGCCGCGTCCTGCGGGTCGAGCTTCGCCGCGTAGCCAGGAGCGGCCGCGGCGAGGACGACAGCAAGGCAAAGCGAACGGAGCAGCGCTCGTGTCAAAATTTACTTCCTCCTTTGATAGAATACAGGCATTTTCCGTGCCAGATGAAAGCCTCCGTACATGACCCCTTCCGAGCTTTCCGCCTGGCGCAGGAACGAACGCACAAGGCTCCTGCGGGAACGCGAAGCGCTCGCCCCAGAGGCGCTCGCCGGGCTGCGCTCGCGGATCGACCATCACCTTGAACGCGCGTTCGCGGATCTGGTGCACGGAATCCTCGCATTTTGTTGGCCGTACAGGAACGAATACGACGCGCGCCATCTGGCTGCGTCCCTGCGGCGGCGCGGGGCGAGGACCGCGCTGCCGGTCGTCGTGGCGCCCAAGACCCCGCTCGTTTTTCGCGAATGGAAACCCGGGGTGGAACTGGCCGAAGGGCCACTCGGCATCCCGTACCCCGTCGGCTCGCCCGAGCTCAGCCCCGAGCACGTGCTCCTGCCTATGCTCGGGTGGGACGCAGAGGGTTATCGGCTCGGCTACGGCGGCGGTTTTTTCGACCGCACGCTCGCGGCGCTCACCAAGCGGCCGCGCGTCGTCGGGATCGCGTACGAGCAGGCCTTCCTGCAGACGATACACCCTCAGCCGCACGACGTTCCCGTGGATTTCGTCGTCACCGAACGCGGCGTGTACCGCCGCGAGCCGCAGGGGCTCAAGTTCCTCGACAGCCCGCAGGCCTTTTCCTCACCAGCGTGCTATGCCGGCGAGATCGCTCCCGGGTACTTCGGAGAGGAGCCGAAGACCTAGCCGAGAAACAGCCGGTACGCCGGATTGCGGCTCTCGTCCACGCACGGATAGCCGAGCTTGGTGAGAAAACGCTGGAATTCGCGCATTTCGTGGCGCGGTACCTGCATGCCGACCAGCACCCGGCCGTAGTCGCTCCCCTGATTGCGGTAGTGGAACAGGCTGATGTTCCAGTCGGTGCGCATGCCCGACAGAAAGCGCATCAGGGCCCCGGGCCGCTCCGGAAACTCGAAGCGGTAGAGCAACTCGTCGGCGGGTCGGCGCGCGTCCCTCCGGATCGCCGGCGGAGCGTGCCCGCCGACCATGTGGCGCACGTGGAGCTTGGCCATCTCGTCATCGGAGAGGTCGAGCGTCTTCAGGCCCTGGCGCCCGAGGACCTTGACGATTTTCGCGGACTCGTCGCGGCTGTGCACCTCGACGCCGACGAATACGTGCGCGTCCTTGGGATCGGCGATGCGGTAGTTGAACTCGGTGATGTTGCGCGCCCCGAGCGTGGCGCAGAACTTCTTGAAGCTGCCGGGGCGCTCGGGGATGGTGACCGCGAGGATCGTTTCGCGCCGATCGCCCACCTCGGCGCGCTCGGCGACGAAACGCAGCCGGTCGAAATTCGTGTTCGCGCCCGAGGCGACAGCGACGAGCTTCTTTCCGCGCACTCCGGATTTCTCGACGTAAGCCTTGGCGCCGGCGATCGCCAGTGCGCCGGCGGGCTCGAGGATCGTGCGCGTGTCCTCGAACACGTCCTTGATCGCCGCGCATATCTGGTCGGTGTCGACGAGGATCACGCCGTCGAGGAGCTCCCTGCACAGGCGGAACGTCAGCTCGCCGACCTGCTTTACGGCGACCCCGTCGGCGAAAAGACCCACGTGATCGAGCACGACGCGCCGTCCGGCCTTGAGCGAGCGCGCCATGGCGTCGGCGTCCACCGGTTCGACGCCGACGACCTTGATCGCCGGGCGCAGCCGCTTGATGTAGGAAGCGATGCCGGAAACGAGCCCGCCGCCGCCGATCGGCACGAACACCGCGTGGATCGGGTGCGCGGTCTGACGCAGGATTTCCATTCCGATCGTGCCCTGGCCCGCGATCACGTCCGGATCCTCGTAGGGGTGAACAAAGCCGAGCCTGCGCGCCTTTGCCAGGCGCTTCGCCTCGACGTGCGCCTCGTCGTAGGTATCGCCGTGCAAGTGTACTTCCGCCCCGCGAGCCTTGACCGCGTCGACTTTGATCTTGGGGGTGGTGGACGGCATGACGATCACCGCCGCGCAGCCGAGCTTCTGGGCGGCCAGCGCCACGCCTTGAGCGTGATTGCCGGCCGAAGAGGCGATGACTCCGCGGGCGAGCGCCGCCGCGGACAGATTCGCCATCTTGTTGTAGGCGCCGCGGCACTTGAAGGAGAACACCGGCTGCATGTCCTCGCGCTTCAAAAGCACCCGGTTGCCGAGCCGCGCCGAGAGATTGGGCGCGACTTCGAGCGGCGTTTCCACCGCCACGTCGTACACGCGCGCCCGCAGAATCCGTTCCAGATAGTCGTTTTTCACGCTGTTTTTCGTACCCCCCCAAAAGGGGGTCCTCAACCGACCCCTTCGGGGGAGCTTTCGATACTGTACACGAGACGGAAATTTCCCTCTATGAGATTGTCGAAAAGAGGGCACACACCCTTTTATATACCCTAAGCCAGAGGCTGCTATGCTCTCCGCGTGGAAAGCCTTCTTTCACCCGGGGCAAGCCTCGCGTCCCTGTTGGCTGCGACATTTCTCGCAGCGACGCTCATTCCCCTGAGCTCGGAAGCGATGCTCTTCGCGGTGCTGAGAATGCACGGCGAGCTGCTCTGGTCCGCGCTCGCGGTCGCGACCCTCGGCAACACGCTCGGCGGCATGACCTCGTACCTGATCGGACGCTACATCGGCTCGAGGAAGCCGTTCATGCATCTCGATCGCTTGCGGCGTTACGGCGCGCCCCTTCTCGTATTTGCGTGGCTGCCCTTCGTCGGCGACGCGCTTTGCGTCGCCGCGGGCTGGCTCAAGCTCAACTGGCTTTCGATCATGCTCTTTCAGGCGGCGGGGCGTTTCGCCCGCTACTGGCTGATTTCGATCGGCGCGCTGTGGTAGAGGGCCCGTGACCCTCTCCCCCGCAACCCCCGCGCGTGAGTAGAATGCGCGCTGGGGAGAAGCGGATGCCGAAGCGCTCGAGGAAGCAGGCCTTCTGGGAACGCGGCTACCTGTCCCACGGCTACTGGCTCGGCAACGAGCGGCTCGGACTCGTCAAGCTCGGCCCGAAAAACGAGTGGGACGGCATCTATCGCTGGCAGGCGGGCGATCATTCCGGCGAAGCCGCCACGCTCGACGAAGCCAAGCGCGCCGTGGAACAGGCGGTGCTCGTCGGCGCGAGCCAGTTGCCGCTGTTCGACAAACCCTGAGGGCTGGCCGCCGCTACGCGGCGGTCAGCTTGGCGTATTCCAGCGCAAGCCACTTCATCCCCTGCTTGCCGAAGTTGATCTGCAGGCGCGCGTCGGTGCCGGATCCTTCCGCGTTGACGATGACGCCCTGGCCGAACTTCGGGTGCAGCACCGACTGGCCGATACGGAACCCATGGCCGGTCGTTTTGGTGTACCCCTTTGCCGGCCCGGGTGCCCACGCCATCTCATCGAACTTCACGCGCCCCATTCGCGGCGTGAGGCGCTTCACCACCCCCTCGGGGAGCTCGTCTAGGAAACGCGAGGCGACGTTGTAGCGGGTCTGCCCGTGCAGCATGCGCGTCTGAGCGAAAGAGAGGTAGAGCCGCGTCCGCGCCCGGGTGATCGCGACGTACATCAGTCTGCGTTCTTCTTCCAGGCCGTCGTCTTCGAGAACGCTCTGCTCGTGGGGAAAGAGGCCCTCTTCCAGTCCGGTGATGAACACCGCGTGAAACTCCAGGCCCTTGGCCGAGTGCACCGTCATCAGCTGCAGCGCGTCGGTGCCCTCGGCCGCCTGGTTCTCGCCCGATTCCAGCGAAGCGTGTGCCAGAAAGGCCGAAAGATCGTGTTCTTTTTCCTCGTGCACGAAAGCAGCGGCCGCGTTCACCAGCTCGTTCAGATTCTCGACGCGGTCTGCACCGTCTCTTTCCGCCTTGTAATGCGCGACGAGCCCGCTCTTTTCGAGCATGATCTCCACGGTCTCGGGCAAAGGCAGCCGCTGTGTTTCCGCCTTGAGCGATTCGACGAGGCGCAGAAACGCGGCAACCGCCGCGCCGCTTTTCCCGGAAAGGCCGGAGGCCGCCTTGTAGAGGCTCGCGCCGCCGGCCTTCGCCGCGTCCTGCAAGGTTTCGAGTGAGCGCGCGCCGATTCCGCGCGCCGGAAAATTGGCCACCCGCAGGAAAGCCCCGTCGTCGTCCGGATTGGCGGCAAGCCGCAGATAGGCGAGCGCGTGCTTGATCTCCATGCGCTCGAAAAAGCGCAGGCCCCCGTAGACGCGGTACGGCATGCCGTTCGAGAAGAGCGCATGCTCGATGATGCGCGACTGGGCGTTCGAGCGGTAAAGGATCGCCATGTCGGCGAGCCTCAGACCCCCGCGGTGAAGCGCCTGGATCTCCTCGACGAGCCAGT
>WNFV01007616.1_pt1 | contig 12464 bp, 12 predicted proteins | sample 5400101 | NCBI WGS metagenome assembly WNFV01 (sample SAMN13153361, study PRJNA577476) | soil metagenome | isolation source: 115 cm soil or saprolite under grassland replicate 1 | place: USA:California | collected 2016-06-15
TGACGGTTTCGCTGGCCCTGGGCGGCGAAGGGCTGGGCACAATGTGGGGCGAGCAGAAGGCGCTGGAACTGTTGGCCGAGGCGGGTTTCACAGATGTCGCGGTCAAGCAGATTGCGGGCGACCCCTTCAACAACTACTATGTTGCTAGGAAGCAATAGGCCTTGGCGCTTCCTCCGGCCCCGCCTCTCGGCCAAAGCATCGGATTCCTGGTCCTAGGTCGCCGAGGGCTCGCGCAGGATCGCCGTAAGCACCTCGCGGGCCACCATCTCCATAGCGGACCGGGCCTCGCGGGGATCGCCCGTGTTGGCTGAGATCACCAGCGTCTGCACGCCGAGGCTCGCATACGCCTTTGCGTTGTTGACGACCTCGGCCGGGTCCTTTCCGAGCGCGTAGCGACGCAGCGTGGAGACTCCGAGTGACATGGCGATCGAGACGGGGATCGTCGCGACGTCTCGCCCGCAGGCCTGAGCCTCCGTGCGGAGCAACGCGATGCCCTGCCCCAGCGCTTCGGGCGACAGGCCGAGCGGCTGCCAGCCATCTCCGACCCGTGCCGCACGTCGGATGGCGGCACCGCTGACGCCACCGATCACTACCGGGATGGACGGCTTCTGAAGTGGCTTGGGCGAGAACTTCATTCCGGCGAAGCGGTGGTACTTGCCGTCGAAGCTCGGCTCGTCTTCGGTCCACAGCGAGCGCATGACGGCGATGGCCTCGTCGGTGAAAGCGCCCCGCTCCGCGAACGGGCTCCCCATCGCGCGAATTTCCTTCTCAATGAGCCCCACGCCGACGCCCAGGATCAACCGTCCGCCGCTCAGGACGTCGAGCGTCGCCGCCGTCTTCGCCAGCCTGATGGGGTTGTGGTACGGGAGCACGAGCACCGACGTCCCCAGGCGCACGCGCCGGGTTCTCGCCGCCACGAAGCTGAGGAGGGTCAGCGGCTCGTAGTAGGGCTTGCCGCCGATCCGATCGAACACGTGCCCCACATTGAAGACGTGGTCGTGGACCCAGACGGAGTCGAAGCCGAGCTCCTCGGCCCTGCTCGCGAGACCGACCAGCGCCTGCGCGTCTTCGATCCCCCAGTTGTTGAGCAGCGAGAACCCGATCCGCATCGCTCTCGCCTCAGGCCGGCCGGCCCACCGGAATCTCCGCGCCCCAGGGCTCCATCGCCGGTCGCAACGGCGTGAACTCTCGCACGCGGCCCGCCGCTCCTACGAGGATCGCGTCGATCTTCGCGCGCTCACCCTCGGTGAGGTCGAGCTCGGCGCCGGCGTCGTTGGCATCCACCTCCGCGGGCGTGCGGGCGCCGACCAGCGCGGTGCTGATCGCGGGGTGACCGAGCACCCAGGCCAGGGCGATCTGGCTCAGAGGCACGCCGCGCGGCTCGGCCACTTCGCGGCGGAGCCGCTCGGCCACGCCGACGTTCGTCTTGAAATTGTCGCCGCGGAAGATGGGCTGGCCGAAGGCCACGCCGTTACCGCGCCAGTCGCGGGAGGGGTCCCCGAAGGTCGTCGCGGCGGTGAAAGCCCCGGTGAGAAGCCCGTGGCCGAGCGAGCCGTAGCCCATGATGCCGATGCCGTTGGTGAGGCAGGACGGGAATGTCTCCTGCTCCTGGCGCCGGTCGAACATGTGATAGCCCACCTGTGAGACGTCGACGCGGCGTGTCCGCATGCACTCGGCGATCATCGCGCCCGTGAAGTTCGACACCCCGACGAAGCGGGCACGCCCGGAGGTCACCACGTCCTCGAGCCCGCGCATGGTCTCCTCGAACGGCGTGCCGGCGTCCGGCCAGTGGACCAGAAGGACGTCCACCCAGTCCGTGCGCAACCGTTTCAGGCTCGCGTCGATCTCGTGGAGGATATTCAACCGGCTCGAGTCACGCAGCGGCCCGAGCTGACCGGGCGGCGGCGGCTTCACGCCGCACTTGGTGACGAGGACGACTTCGCGGCGGCGGTTGTCGAGGGCGCGCGCGACGACTTCCTCCGAGTGGCCGCCGCCGTAGGCCGGCGCGGTGTCCACGCAGTTCACGCCCCGGTCCAGGGCGCGATGGATCGCCTTGACGGCCTCATCGTCCTCGATCGCTCCGTAGCGGTCGCCGGCCATCGGCCAGCAACCGAAACCCAACGCGGACACCTGCAACCCGGTCCGGCCGAACGCACGGTAGCGCATCGTCCCCTCGCCTTACGCGGTCGCGGCCTTGAGATCGTCGAGCTGGCGGCGGGCGCCCGCGATCATCGACGCCAGGTCCGACGTCAGCATGATCATGTCGAAACCTCGCTTCACCGCGCCGGCGGCGAACGCCGCGCTCGCGCAGTGCATGACCGCCTTGATGCCGTGCTTGTGCGCCGCATCGCGGATCTTGTCGCACGTGGCGATGTGGACCGGGTCCGGATTATCGCCGCGCGGGGCGAGCCCCAGCGCGAACGACAGATCGGAAGGCCCGATGTACACGGCGTCGAGCCCCGGCGTGGCGCAGATCTTGTCCAGGTTGGCGAGACCTTCCTTCGTCTCGATCATCGCCATCACGACGATCTCGTCGTTCGCCTTGGCGAGATAATCGGCGCCACCGTAGTGGACGGCGCGCACCGGGCCGGACGAGCGCATGCCCACCGGGGGATAGCGGCACGCGGCCACCGCCTTCGCCGCGTCCTCGGCGGTATTGATCAACGGAACGATAATGGCGTAGGCGCCCAGGTCCAGTGCCTTCATGATGGTCGGCGGGTCGTTCCACGGCACCCGCACGACCGGCACCGTGTCGGTCTGCGAGATCGCCTGCAGCATCGGCCAGACGCCGTTCATGTCGGTCGTGCCGTGCTGCATGTCGACACAGAGGGCGTCGAAGCCCTGGCGCGCCATTACCTCGGCGGTAAATCCATGGGACACGGAGAGCCAGCCCAGGGTGACGAACTTCCCGTCGCGCCACATCTGCTTGATCTTGTTCGGTCGCACGATCGCACCTCGCTCTGTGGAGTGGCCGGTCGCCCGGCGCGCGCGCGAAGCGTAACACACCCGACGCCGGCGGGGGACCGGGGAGCGCCCCGGCGCGCTATCGCGTGGTCAGGCGACCGTTCTCGTACGTGACGAGCACGACGCGCGCCGGAGCAAAGAGGACCCTGCCCTCGAACGTCAGGGACTTGCCCCCGCTCCCGGGATCCTCGGGGGTGAAGGCTATCGTAACCGTGTGCTCCCCGGGCGCGATCTCCAGCTCTTCCTCGACGCTCAGCGGCCGGTCCGCGCGGAGCCCGGGCGACTTCACGCGCTTGCGGGTCAGCAGGCGTCCGTCCACGGCGGCGGTCAGGTCGTACGTGAGGACCTCGCTGACGCACTCGCGCGCGCGGCGCATGTGGACCGGCCGTGCGGCCAGCTCCTCGGCCGTGAGGTTACGGCACCGCTCCCGCACCTGGCCGGCGAGACGCCAGCCGAGCCTCAGCACCGCGTGGTCGGAGTCTGCGCCCTGGGGCCAGCGGCTTCCCGCGGCCACCAGCGCGAGCAGGACCACACTAAGCGCCACGCCGAACGTCCAGCGTGGGCGGTGCGCCACGTCGCCGGTCGCGAGCGAGCGGGGAAGCGCGTCGATCGCGGCGACGACGCGAGCCCACTCCCCCATCGAGGCCGACAGCAGACGAACGGGCAGGCGCTCGATCTGTCCGGCGACGGCGGGACGGCGCTCGGCGATGATACGCGCGTCGGCCAGCGTGGTCCCCTCGCGGTAGAGACAGTTCTGCGGGGGGCAGGCCACGATCAGCGTGCCGGCAAAGTGGCGACCGAGATACGAGACGGTGCCCGGGTGGAGCGAGCCCGCACAATCGACCTCGTAAAGCGTCGTGGCCTGATTCGGCGCGAACCGACTCCGTAGGCGGTCCGTGAGGCCGCTGTTGTGCTGGCAGGCAACGAGCAGTGAGCGGCGCCCGGCATCCGCATCGCCCGCCACGAGCCGCCGGGCCTCGGCGAGCTGGTCGCGCGCCGTGCGCCCCGGGGGTCCGATCGCGAGCGAGGCGCACGATCCCGTGCAGAGGCCGCAGCTCACGCAGAGATCAGGCTGAACCTGGGCGAGCAACGGGTGCCGCTCTGGATGTAGCCCGGTGACCATCTGGATCGCATCGTACGGGCAGTCCTGGAAGCACTGCTCACAGCCCTCGCACGACTCTGGATCGACGGCCGCCGGCCCTGGCTGCGCCACGGGAGCGGGCCTGAGCAGCCACGGCGCCGCGATGAGCAGCGCCGTGAGCACTCCGCCACCGACGAGGGCCGTCGCAGGGGAGAAGCCCGCGAGGGGAAGCCAGAAGCCGTAGAACCAGTCCGTCGCAATACGTCCCGGGATCGCCAAGAGGTCGGCTTTGGGCGGAAGCGGCGCCGGCCACGCCAGCGAGAGCAGGACGAACCCGGCGAGCGCTGCCAGCATCACGCGGCGCTCGGGGAACCAGGCAGCCCGGGCGAGCCGCGCCGTGTGCAGCCACAGGAAGAACACCATCCCCAGCGGGACGGCCACGTGCAGGAAGAGATTCATGAAGAAGAACTGCGCGGGCACGGGCGCATCGCCCACGAAGGCGCGATCGGGCGGCTCCGGGAAGAGCGGGAGCAGCCGCAGCATCTGGGCCCCTGCAACGGCGAGCTTCTGTCCGAAACCGTCCCAGACGAGCACGAATCCCGTGATGGCAGAGAGGAACATCATCCCGGTGAGCAGGACGCCCGTGATCCACGCCAGCACCCGCGGTCCCCACGTCTTGCCCTGCACGAGCAGGCGCAGGACGTGGAGCGCGACGGCGACGACGGCGGCGTCGGAGGCGTACCGGTGCAAGGCGCGGATCCAGCGCCCGAGGTACGGGTCGCCCTGGATGGCCGCCACCGATTCCCACGGACGACCGATCTCGTACACGAAGAGCAGGTAGACGCCGGTGACGAGCGTCACGGCCAGGCACAGGGAGGCGAGCGTGCCCGTGCGATAGAGCGGGTTGTACGCGGACGAGTAGACGCGGTCGAAGACGCGGTCCACGCGCGCCACCACCGTCTCCAGACCGCGTGCCCCCGGGGGACGCCAGGTGTCGTGGCGGGCGTCGACCTCACCCGGCGAGAGCATGCGTCCGACCGAGCCGGTGGAGACCCTCGCGGACCCACGCTGCTGGAGGATTGTTGAACGTGTAAGCGAGCCGGCCGTGGGCGTCGATGAGAAAGACGAGGCCGGGGTGCACGATGTCGCCGGTCTTCTCGTTGCGCTCGAAGGTCACCCGGTAGGCCTCGCCCACGCGCAGCGCATCGGTCACGGCGCGTGACGAGAGCACGTGGAACGCGGGCGGCAGCGCCCACTGCCTGGCGATGCCGGGCAGGCTGCTCGGCGTGTCCCGCCAGGGATCGAGCGTGACCAGCAACACCTCGGCGCCCTCGGGAGCCGCGCGCTTCAGCGTCGCCACGACGAACGGGCACATCGTCTGGCAGTGGGCGAAGACGAACGTCAGCACGACCGGACGACCCTTGAAGCCGGCCAGCGAGACGCGGGCGCCGTGCTGGTCGATCAGGGTGAAGTTCGGCGCCTCCTCCGTCTGGCGGGGGTAGGCCTCCGGCAACGCCGTATCGTCCAGAGGTCCGGGGACCCACGTCGTCACCGCCCACGCCGTCTGCACCCGCTGCACCACCCAGACGCCTTCCACGATCGTCGCGAGCGCGAGGACTGCGAACACGCCTTGCCCCAGCCGGCTGCGCGCCGCCTGCCGCAGCGACGGCCCGAGCTCCGATGTCCAGAGGGCGACGATCGTGCCCAGGAAGCTCACCGGGGCGAGGACGAGCATCATCCAGCCTGTGGCGCCCGGCAACCCGCTGTCCATGGGGCCGAAGCAGGCGATGCGCGCCGCCGTGAGCCATTCCGGGGGCGCCGGCGGCAAGGGCATGAAGGCGAACGCCCACCACACGAGGGTGGACGTCAGCCACAGCGCGAAGACGAGGGCGGGAAGCGTGACTGCCGGGATGAGCTATCCCACCTTCCACAGGGAGGAGAGGATCTTCCAGTTCGCGAAGTAGTACACGATGAAGGCGGCGAAGAAGATCAGCACAAGAACGACCGTCCCCGGCGTTCCCGTCCGGTGAACCGCCGCCACGCTGGCGCCCTCGTGGATCTGGCGCGGGAGGCTCCAGACGCCCTGGGGAACGCCGGAGGTGTCGTGGGAGTCGCCGAGCCGGAATGGACGCCCGAAGAACACCGTCACCACCGCGATGACGATGTAGGCGAGGCCACCCGCGATGGCGAGCAACCCGCCGATCCCCATCGTGGCCTGAAAGAGCTGGACGGCGGGGTGGTACTCGACCTGGAACGGCGCGTTCGAGAACGACACGTCCCAGTGCCGGCGCGGGACGCCGAAGATGCCCTGGAAGATCATCGACATCGAAAGGATGACGATGCCGAGCCCGAAGAGGTACGGCTGGATCTTCGCGAGCCCCCAGAACGCCACGCGCTTCCTGAAGATGAGGGGCAAGAGGTAGTACGTGGCGGCCATGAAGGCGAGCGCGGTGCCGCCCACGACCGTGGAGTGGAAGTGCCCCGGCACCCGGAGGGTGTTGTGCACGATGATGTTGATCTGCTCGGTGCCGATGGTCACTCCCGTGATGCCGCCGATGAAGCCGAAGATCACGATGGAGAGCGTCATCCCCGAGAACCCAGGATCGCTCCATGGCGCCTTCTTGAGCCACTCGAAAATGCCCCGCGTGTAGCCGCGCAGTCGCTGACCCATCTCGATGCCCGCGGGCACGGTGAAGCCGTGCACCATGCTGGCGAGCACGGCCAGGTACATCGCGTAGCTCGTGTTCCACACTTTCCACGCGGGCCCCATCCCCGGGTCCACGAGCAGGTGGTGCGCCGACGCCATGGAGATGAACAGCACGTAGAGGACGAAGGCCACCCGGCTGATCTTCTCGTTCACGACCACGCCGCCGACGGTGAGACTAGCCAGCAGGTACCAGATCGAGACGTGGGCCGCCACGTTGATCTGCTGCGACGAGTGCCCGAGGCCCCACCACACCATGCGGTACACCTGGGGGTCGATCGTCATGTAGCCGAGCGACCACAGCAGGGTCGGGATGTAGATCGCGGCGCCGTGCAGCAGCGTGATGACGGCGATGATGGCCGCCGTCAGCGCGCCGAAGCTCACGAGCGGGATGGAGCCCTCGTACGTCCGCTCGCGGCGCGCTACGACGAGCGTGGCGAAGAAGAGCGCCGTCACGATCAGCGCGCCCACCGCGAAGAGGATGATTCCGAGGTAGTAGAGGGGATGGGCCTGCAGCGGCGGATAGGACGTGAAGAGGACGTCGGCGCGGCCCTGGAGCACCATGGCGTTGACGACGAGCATGCCGCCCAGCATCAGGCCGAACGCGAGCCAGCCGAGACGGGGAGCCGGCAAGCGGCAGCTCAGCAGGACGGGGCCGGCGAAATAAAGGACAGCCATCTCGAAGAAGATGATGAAGAAGATCAGCATGTTGAGCCCGTGCAGCGTCAGGAACCGGTAGAAGAGATCCGCGGGCAGCAGGTGCACGGCCTGCCACCGGGTCATCACGACACCGAAGGCCGCGATGATCCCGATCAGAAAGTTCACGACGGCGACCACGGCGTTGACCTTGATGAGCGCCTCTGCGTGCCACTCGACCCGCAGGCCGGTGACCTCGCACGTCCGTGCTGCCAGAGGCTGAGCAATCGTGGCCATGGGCCTCTCCTCGCCTACTCGACGACGACCTTACCAACCATCATGTGGTGGTTGATGCCGCAAAACTCATTGCACACGATGCGGAAGTCGCCCGCCTTGTTCGGGACGATCTTGAGGCCGTAGTCGTACCCAGGAACGATTTGGAAGTTGAGGTTCACCGGGTAGAGGTTGAACCCGTGATTGATGTCCAGCGAGGAGAGATGGAGCGTGTACTGCGCGCCTTCCTTGAGTCGGAGCACGGGATACCACCGCCACATCTGACCGAGCAGATAGATGTCGCTGCCGGGGGGCGGCGCCACCACCGGCATGCCGCCGTCCTCGCCGACCTTGTAGTCGCTGACGAACTTCTCTACGCGGGCGTAAAAGTCCGCCGGGGCGACCCTGGAGCGCACGCCCGACGGGTTCTGGCCGCCCCTGAAATGCCAGATGGGCATCATAGCGAAGAGGACCAGGCACCACACGAAGGCGAGGCTGACCCACATTTTTTCCTGCTTGCCCGCGGGCCGCCACCAAGTGCCGCGGGGCGCGACGATGGCCGAGTGGGCCTCGGTGTATTCCATGGACGCTCCTTTCGCGATCGCCGTCAGGGCAGCGCGGCTCTGGGCAGGCTCCAGATCTCGTACAGCCCCCACAGCGTGTAGAAGCAGAACATCACGACGAGGCCGGCCAGCAGGAGCAGGAAGGGGCGGTCGAGGAGTCGCTGGCCGAGCGGGACGGGCTCATCACCGGATCGCGGTGCGTCTGTCATGCGCTGGCCCTCCCGCCACGAACGTCGACTTTCTAACTCAATAGCACAAAGGGACCGGCTGGTGGGTATGATCTTGGCCCGATGGAGCTTGGCCCGTGAACATTCGGGTGAACAGCCTGGCGCCGGGCCGTATCCAGACCGCCCGAGCCGATCGGATCCTGGAGGCGACCGCCGCCGATGATAGTGAAGACACACCTGCTTTGTTCTAGAATGCCTCGCATGCAACGTGAGCGAAAAGCTCGAGGAGGCCGTCATGAGCTACGAGATTAAGATCGAGGACGTCGAGTATCTCCGTCACGCCGGCGCGCCGCTGCTCGCGCGTCTCTACCGGCCGCAGGGCACCGGGCCGTTTCCCATCATGGTCGAGCTGCACGGCGGCGCGTGGTGCCGTTCAGAGCGTCTCGCGGACAAGCTGATCCACGAGACGCTGGCCAAGACCGGCGTGATCGTGGCCGCGCTCGACTGGCGGCAGCCGCCGGTGGCGCCGTACCCCGCCTCGTTCCAGGACATCCACTACGCGATCCGCTGGCTCAAAGGGCGGGCGACGGAGCTCGGGAGCCGGCCCGATCTGGTGGGCTCGATGGGCAACTCGAGCGGCGGCCACCAGGCGATGCTGCTCGCCATGCGTCCGTTCGATGCGCGGTACGCCGCGCTGCCTCAGCCGGCGGGATCGACCGCCGACGCGACGGTGCGGTGCGTGATCATGTGCGCACCGGTCATCGATCCTCTCGGTCGTTACCGCTACGCGAAGGACATCCAGGCCAAGGGCAAGCCGTACCCGCTGGCGGTCGACGAGCTGCTGCCTTGCCACGACGCGTACTGGGGGACCGAAGCGGCGATGGACGAGGGCGCCCCGGCGCGGGCCCTCGAGCAGGGTGAGAAGATGCAGCTCCCGCCGGTGCTCTACCTGCAGGGCACCGAGGATCTCGCGCATCCCCGGCCACACCTCGAGCGCTTCGTCGCGGCCTATCGCAAGGCGGGCGGGGTGGTCGACCTCGAGCTGTTCGAGGGCGAGGGCCAGGGCTTCATCATGCGCAAGCCCGGGTCACCCGCGTCCAATCGCGCCCTCGAGCTGATCGCCGAGTTCACGCACAAGCAGATCCGGTAAAGCAGCAGCGCTCAGCGCGCCCGGCGCACCGCGCCGGGCGCGTACACCTCCGGGTTCACCACGTGCAGGGGGCGTTGTCCCGTGAGGACCCGCGCCACCTCCTCGCCGCACCGCCGCGGTATCTGGGCCACCGCCGGCGACGAGAAATAGGCGGCGTGGGACGTCGCGATCACGTTGTCCATCTTCAAGAGCGGGTTGTCGGCGGCGACCGGCTCCCGCTCCCACACGTCCAGCGCCGCGCCCGCCAGGCGCTTGTCCTTCAGCGCACGGGCCAGCGCCTGCTCGTCGACCACCGGGCCGCGCGAGGTATTGATCAGGATGGCCGTGGGCTTCATGCGGCGAAAAAAGGCCTCGCCGATCAGATGGTGCGTCTCGGCGTTCAGCAGCGTGTGGACGGAGACGTAGTCGGCACGCTCCGCCAGGGCCTCGAGCGAGACGCGCTCCACGCCGAGGGCGACGAAGCGTTTGTCGTCCACGTAGGGATCGCAGGCGATGACATTCGTTTCGAGTGTCGCCACGCGCCGCGCGAAGGCGCTGCCGATGTTGCCCAGGCCCACGATGCCGACCGTCTCGCCGTGCAGCGACCCCGTGCACTCGCCGGGCACGCCGCCGCTCCACACGCCCGCGTGCACCTGCCGGTCCATGGTCACGATCTTGCGATTCCAGGCCAGGAGCAGCGCCAGCGCGTGATTCGCGACCTCGCGCACCCAGAGGTCGGGGATGTTCACGACGATCACGCCGAGCTCGGTCGCGGCGGGCACGTCGATGACGTCGTAGCCCACCCCGGTGCGCACGACAACCTTGAGCCCCTCGAGCGCGCCCATCACGCCGCGGGTGACCGGCGAGAACACGACGACGAGCGCGTCGGCGTCGCGGGTGCGCGCGATCATCTCGGCCTCGCTGCCGATGAAGGGCAGCGCCGTCATTCGCGCCGGGACACGGGCGAGCGCGGCCTGGCAATCGGCGTAATCTCCCTGCCCGCGTCCCTGGATCACGTAGACGTGATAGGGCTTGTCGGTCATGATGGTTGCGAGTGTACAGGAGGCGTCGATGAAGAGCGTCGAGATCGACCGGGGCAAGCGATTGAAGGATCAGCCGGCGACGGGACATAACCGGTTCCACCCGGACGTGCCGCCCATTCTCAGCGTCGACGAGGGCGAAGAAGTGGTGCTGGCGACGCGCGACGGCGTCGACGGCCAGCTCGGTCCCTCCACCAGCGAGGCGGACATGGCCAACATGGAGGCCGGGGCCATCCATCCCCTCACGGGCCCGGTGTTCGTCAAGGGCGCCCAGCCCGGCGACACTCTGGAGATCGAGTTCCTCGACATCGTCCCGCAGCCTCATGCGTTCACGGCGATCGTCCCGGGGCTCGGCTTCCTGCGCGACCTCTTCACCACCCCGTTCCTGGTCCACTGGCAGATCCGCGACGGCTGGGCGACGTCGCCGAAGCTTCCGGGAGTTCGGATTCCCGGCGCGCCGTTCATGGGCGTGTCCGGTGTCGCGCCCTCGGCGGCGCAGGTGCGCGCGTGGACCGCGCGCGAGAACGCTTTGCTCGCTCGCGGCGGCTTCGTTTTCCCACCCGACGCCGCGGGCGCAGTTCCGAGCCGCGGACCGGTGGCAACCGAGGGCATCAGGACGCTGCCACCCCGAGAGAACGGCGGCAACTTCGACGTCAAGCAGCTCACCAAGGGATCGAAGCTGCTTCTGCCCGTCGCGGTCGAAGGCGCGCTGTTCTCGACCGGCGACGGTCACTTCGCCCAGGGCGACGGCGAGGTCTGCGTCACCGCCGTGGAGATGGGCGCCACCGCCGCCGTCCGCTTCCGCGTGCTGAAGGGCACCGGGGCGGCGCGGGCGATGCGCGGCCCGCGCTTCTCGCACGCCGGGTACTTCGCGCCGCCGGAGTGGGCGGCGCCGCGGGGATTCGTCGCCGCCATGGGCATGCCGATCCGGGACGACGGCGTGAACGACGGAGAGAACTTGACGCTTGCCTGCCGGAACGCACTGCTCAACATGATCGATCTGCTACAAGAACGGGGATGGAGCCGCGAGCAGGCGTACGTCCTCTGCAGCGTGGCGGCGGACCTGCGCATCAGCAACGTGGTCGACGTGCCGAACTACGTCGTGTCCGCTCTCATTCCCGAGGCCATCTTCACACGCTGAGGAGAGACCCATGCCAGCCGAGACCGTTTCCAACACGGACGTCGACACCCTGCACCAGCTCAACCAGGACTACATCAGGTCCGTCCAGACGTCGGACGTGCGCCGGTTCGACGAGATCCTCGCGGAGGACTTCCTGTGCAGCAATCCCGACGGGTCGCTGGTCGACCGGACTGAATTTCTGGCTCAGACGGCGCATCCGGTATCGATCTCGAATCTCGAAGCCCGTGACGTGCGCGTTCGGATCATCGGCGATGTCGCGATCATCCATGCGCGCACGACGTACACGCTCCCGGACGGTCGGGCGGGATCGGGTCGGTACACCGACGTCTGGGCGCGCCAGCGGGGCCGCTGGCTCGCTGTGTCTGCCCACGTCACCCGCTGCTAAGTACCGTCTTTCATAAATATGACGACATAATTTAGGGCGGGTTTCCTGACCATCCCTGGCACGCTGGGCGGCGGAGGTACTGTCCCTATGCCCAGGGTGAGCCCGTATCGGATCCGTCCTCACGCAGAATGGGCACCGCAAAACTTGTCTTTCGCGATCCAACATCAGTAGTCTCGAATATGGAGATTTTGCTCGTGGAGGACAACCCGGGCGACGTCCGACTGGTGGGCGAGCTGCTGACCGAGGCTGGCGCCGAAGAGTTCGACCTCACGCACGTCAAGCGGCTCGGCGAGGCCGTGCAGCGCCTTCGTGAGGACCACTTCGATGTCGTGCTGCTTGACCTCTCCCTGCCGGATTCGAACGGCCTCGACACCGTCGTCC
>WNFV01007617.1_pt1 | contig 12463 bp, 18 predicted proteins | sample 5400101 | NCBI WGS metagenome assembly WNFV01 (sample SAMN13153361, study PRJNA577476) | soil metagenome | isolation source: 115 cm soil or saprolite under grassland replicate 1 | place: USA:California | collected 2016-06-15
CTGCGGTTGCGCCGGCGCGGCATCTCGGTGCTGATCGTGCATCATGCCGGCAAGAACGGCGACCAGCGCGGCATCAGCAACCGGGAAGATTTGCTCGACACGTCGATCAGCCTGCGGCGGCCCAGCGACTACAGCCCGGCCGACGGCGCCCGGTTCGAGGTCCATGTCGCCAAGGGGCGCGGGCTGCGCGGCAAGCCTGCGCTGCCGTTCGAAGCGACGCTCGAAACCCACGCCGACAAGGCGATCTGGTCCGTGAAGACGATCGAGGACGTCGAGCGCGCGCGGGTCGAGGCCTTGCTGGCCGACGGACTATCGATCCGCGACATTGCCGAGGAGACCGGCATCCATCGGTCGACCGTGCACCGGCTGAAGAAGAAGCTCGAGCGAGACACCCAAGCCAACCCCGCTGAGACAGCACAAACCCAATCGGAACAATGACTTAGCTGCGCTGTCTCGCTGTCTCACGCCCTAAGGGGGTGAGACGGTGAGACAGTGGCGTGATGAAGGTTAGCAAGTAGCCCGGATGGAGCGCAGCGACATCCGGGGCGGCGGTGCGGGTTGCAAGGCTGCCCCGGATTTCGCTTCGCTCAATCCGGGCTACGTGATGAAGGTTAGAAGAACCTCGCGCGAGACGCCCAAGCCAACCCCGCTGAGACAGCACAAATCCAATTGTAACAATGGCTTAGCTGCGCTGTCTCGCTGTCTCACGCCCTAAGGGGGTGAGACGGTGAGACAGTGGCTCTCTCTTGGCTGTTCGGCGGGCGGCCGACGCTATTTCGAGCGCTCGACATCGAGAATCTCCAGCACCGGGCAGTCCGGTGCTGTCTTGCCCGAGCATCGGGCCACGGTCTTCGCCAGCAGGCGTTCAAGCTTTCTCAGGTCGCCGAGCTTGGCCCGAATGTCTTCCAGATGATGCGCCGCGATCTCGCGGACCTCGCGACAGGAGGCTTTTTCGGGTCCCCCCAGCCGCAGCAGGGCGCGGATTTTGTCGAGCGAGAATCCCAGCTCACGCGACCGCCGTATGAAGACGAGGATGCGAAGGTCCGTCGAGCCATAGACGCGGCGGCCGCTGGCCGTGCGCGGCGGCGGCGGCAGCATCTTGATCCGCTCGTAATAGCGGATCGTCTCGATGTTCACGCCGCTGCGGCGCGAAAGCGCGCCGATCGGGAGATTTTCGGCTCGCGACGCCGTGATCGCTCGCATGCGAATTAACCCTTGATCCTATAGTCGCTACAGGATGCATGCTGGCCGCATGACGATCAAGTACGATCCGCGCGTGGTGCACGCCGCGCGGTTATCCTTCCGCGCGTAGGCCTGCGCGACCGTGCCCGCCAGATAACTCCTGCGATGAGCTGCTCCGCCGCTGTCCTGAGTCCGTCTCTCGCATCGGCGCACTTCTGGCATCCAAGGGTGTAAAAGAGCTCGATCCTCATCGGCTCGTCCTCTTCAGCCCATTTGCCTGTTCAAGAGCCGCCAAGATTGGGCAGTCATCTAATGGGCGGCCGTCGGCGCGGCATTCATTGATAAGATGCGTGAGCGCTTTTGACATGACTTTCATCGCCTTGATTTTGGCCTCAAGCTGCAACTTCTTTTCCAAAGCGAGCCTGCGCACGTCGCGACAGCACGCCGCATCACTGCTGCGCAAGGTGAGGAGCGCTCGTATCTCCGTCAGAGTGAAGCCGCACTGTTGAGCTTGCTTGATGAAGCGAATGCGCCGCAGGGCGTCACGCTCATAGAGACGGTACCCGCCTTCGCTCTTTGCCGCAGGCTCAATCAGACGCTCTCGCTCGTAATACCGTAGGGTATCGGCGCTCACCTTAGTGAGGCTGGCAACCTTGCCGATCGTGAGAGGCACGCTACAGAGCCTTCCCGAGCCCCGCGGCCCGTAGCACGTGCTCGTCAACACCACGCCCAGCGCAGCAATCGGCCAGCTTGCCGTCGATCACGACCGATGGAACTGAACGGATGCCGAGAGACTTGGCGCGTCTGGCGACATTAATGTCCTTCATGTCGTGAACAACCACTTCGCAAGACGGACACGCCGCGCGCTTTACGGTCTCAATCACTTCGTTGCATGCGGCGCAGCCCGCGCTGAACACTTCCACTTTCCGCGTTGTAGTCATTTGGTCACTCCTTCTTCGACCGTTATGCGTAAAGGCTACACCTTGGAGTTAACTCCAAGGTCAAGCGACCGGCATTCACAAACCGTTGATTGAAGGGCTGCAAGCAAGGCTCGCAAAGTGGTGTCGGTAAGGTCTCGGAGATCGCGTGGCGAAAGCTCGCCGATCGGGAGATTTTCGGCTCGCGAAGCCGTGATCGCTCGCATACGAAAAGCTCTTGATCCTGTAGTCGCTACAGGATGCACGCTCGCCGCATGACGATCAAGGACGATCCGCGCTTGGCACGCGCGCCGCGCGGCGAACACGCTTTGGCTCTCGGTGGGTTGCTCGGGGCGCTGGCCGCTTCGGGCTGCTGCATCCTTCCGCTTGTATTTTTCAGCCTCGGCATAAGCGGCGCGTGGATCGGTCATTTGACACGGCTTGCCCCCTACCAGCCCTACATCCTTGCCGTCACTCTGGCATGCCTCGCTTACGGGTACTGGCGCGTCTATCGGAGGTCCTGCGTCAAGGCCGAAGCCTGCGCCGCCCCCATGCCGAACCGGTTCGTCAAGGCCGGGCTCATCCTCGCCACCGTTCTCGTGATCGCCGCGCTCGGCCTCGACTTCCTCGCACCCCTGTTTATCGATCTCTGAAAGGACCCCGCCAATGACCAAGCTCTCCATGATCGCCGCTTCCGCTCTGGCGCTGCTCGCCTCTTCCAACGCATTCGCTGCGGAGCAAACCGTCACCCTCGCAGTCAAGAACATGTATTGCGCCGCGTGCCCGCAGACCGTGAAGGCGAGTCTGCAAGCGGTGCCGGGGGTGAAACAGGCGGTCATCTCCTACAAGGAGAAGACCGCCGTCGTGACCTACGACGACACCAAAGCCGACATACAAGCGCTGATCGCCGCCACCACGAATGCGGGCTATCCATCCGCGCCCAAAAGCTGAGCGACATGCGCGACCGCACCCTCGTCACTACCGGCATCGTCGGTGCCGTGGTCACCGCGGTTTGCTGCGCCACGCCGCTCCTGGCAATCGTGCTCGGGGCAGTGGGGCTGACCGCTTGGCTGGCCAAGGCCGATTACGTGCTGATCCCGGCGCTGATCCTTTTCGTCGCGCTCATTGCCTTCGGCCTTTACCGCACACGTCTGCGCCCAAGGTGAGGTATGGACGCTTATGACCTCATCGTGATCGGTACGGGCACAGCCGCGCAGTTGGCGGCGGGACGTGTCCGCCGCGCGGGGCGCTCGGTAGCGGTGATCGATCACCGCCCGTTTGGCGGGACCTGCGCCCTCCGCGGCTGCGATCCCAAGAAGATGCTGGTCAGCGGCGCCGAGGCGGTCGATTTTGCACGCCGGATGCAGAAGCGCGGCGTGGCCGGAGAGCTGCGCATCGATTGGAAAGAGCTGATCGCCTTCAAGCGGACCTTTACCGATCCCATCCCGAGGAACCTCGAGGAAAGTTTCGCCAAGCAGGGCATCACGGCCTATCACGGCTTGGCCCGCTTCACCGGTCCCGATCGCGTCGAGGTAGACGGCCGTGTTCTCCAAGGAGGTCACATCCTGATTGCGAGTGGCGCACGACCCGTACCGCTCCGTTTCCCGGGCGCAGAGCACGCGATTACGAGTGACGCCTTTATGGAGCTTGAGCACCTGCCCGAGCGCATTGTGATGGTCGGCGGCGGCTATATCGCGTCTGAATTCTCCCACATCGCGGCGCGCGCGGGCGCAAAGGTCATCGTGCTCCAGCGGGCCGGGCGGATGCTCCCGCAGTTCGATCCGGATTTGGTCGGCTGGCTGATGGAGAAGTTCCGCGCGTTGGGCATCGATGTACGCACCGGAAACGCTGTAACGGAAATCGAACGCGCGGGCGACGAATGCCGCGTGCACACTCGGACCTCCCAAGGCGAAGGGCTGATTGCCGCCGATCTTGTGGTGCATGCCGCCGGCCGTTTGCCGGACATCGCGGAGCTAGATTTGTCCGCCGCCAATGTTGCCGTCGAGGACGGACGGCTTCGGCTCAACGATTTTCTGCAAAGCGTCTCCAACTCAATTGTCTATGCGGCCGGGGATGCGGCGGCCCAGGGGCCGCCGCTCACGCCGGTGTCGAGCCATGACGCTAAGGTCGTCGTCGCCAATATTCTGGAAGGCAATCGCCACCGGCCGGATTATCGGGGCGTGCCAAGCGTCGCCTTTACGGTGCCGCCCATCGCCGCCGTGGGACTTTCCGAATCCGCAGCCCGTAAGCAGGCACGCAAGCTGCACGTCAATTCCGCCAACGTGCCCGACTGGTATACGGCCCGTCGCGTCGGCGAGTCCGTCTACGGATACAAAACGCTAATCGAAGAGGATAGCGGTCGGATTCTGGGAGCGCATCTCGTCGGGCCGCATGCCGACGAGATGATCAATCTGTTTGGCTTGGCGATCCGCCACGATCTCACGATCGAAGACTTGAAATCGACAATGTTCGCCTATCCCACCGGAGCCTCCGACATCGGCTACATGCTGTAGGAAAACGCCATGATTCTTGAATCCCTCATCACTTGCCCGCATTGCGGCACCGCGAAGACAGAAACCATGCCGACCGATGCTTGCCAATTCTTCTACAAATGCACCGGCTGCGGCGCGATGCTGCGGCCCAAGCAGGGAGATTGTTGCGTGTTCTGCTCCTATGGCTCGTTGCCGTGTCCGCCGATGCAGGCCGAACGTTCGGGCGACGTTGGCGCGGCTCCCTGCTGTACGGGATAATGCAGCATGGCAAACGCTACGGTCGGAGCCTCAAGCGATTGGCTGAGCAACTGGCACACCAACCTGGTGGCGTGGTGGATTCCGCAGGCCGCCGTCCTTGCCGGGTTGCTCGTGCCGGTGCCAATTCGAGCCGTCCTCTGGATCGTCGCGCTCACCTGGATGGGGACGGCATGCATTCTCAATGCAAGACGCTGCGGCCGCACCCACTGCCGCTACACGGGGCCTTTTTACCTCGCCATGGTCGCGCCGGTGCTCGTGCTTGCTTCGGGCATCGTTGCCGTCGATTTCTACGGATGGCTGGCATTGGCTGTCCTCATTCTCGCCGGAAGCAAGATCATTTGGTGGGCCACCGAGCGGGCGTGGGGGCAATTCTCATAGAACCGAGCGATACGAAGTAGTCCCGTACGGGCCCGCCGGCCGTCGCTCCTACATGCGGCTCCTCGGCGAGAAGGCGCTCGGCTGACGCCGCCAATTATTTCGCCTTCTCGATCTTGGTGACGGTGAATTGACCGTTCACGCGGTCGACCTCGAACTTCACCTTGTCGCCGGGCTTGACCGCTTTGAGCATCGCGGGATCCTGCGCCCGAAAGACCATCGTCATTCCGTCGTCCATGTCGAATTTCTTCAGCGGACCGTGCTTAATGGTGATCTTGCCCGCGGACTCGTCGATCTTGGTTACTTGTCCACTCACCATTTCGGTTTGACCGGTCGCTATCCGCGGCAGGCTTACGATCGACAAGCCGAGAACGGTGGCAGCGATGAGGATCATCTCGCGCATTGTTTCCTCCTTCCCACACCTTGATGATGCCATTCACTTCACGATAATCTTGCCGGTCATCCCGGCCTCGCGATGGCCGGGGATCAGGCAGCCGTATTCGAATTCGCCGGCCTTGGTGAAACGCCACACGATCTCGCTCGTTTTCTGCGGCTTGAGGCGCTTCCCATTGGGATCGTCGTGCTCCATGTCCGGGAACTTCTTCATGACCTCGGCGTGCTTGACATTTTCCTCGGTCGTCGCCAGCAGGAACTCGTGCTCGAGCAGGCCGCTGTTTCTCAGCATGAAGCGGATTTGCTCCCCTTTGCGGACTTCGACCTTATCGGGAATGAACATCATCTTGCCGTCGCCCTCGCGCATGGTGACGAGGACGACACGCGCGGGTTTCTTGGGATCGCCCGGCTCGCCGGCCGAGAACGTCCCGCGATCTTCGTGCGCGGACGTGAATGTGACGGCGGCCGATGATGTCAGCAGGAACGCGACGGCGGCAGCAGTGACGGTGGCTCGCGACATGCGGTGCTCCTTTCAATGTCCTTTTTTCGGCTTGATGACTTTGACGTCGCCGTTGGTGGTGCTTGATCTCGCCGGGGCGGCTTGCCGGGGTGCCGGCGCATTTGGGTTCTCGATTTCATAGGCGACCGTTCCCTGGGGGTGCTGGTACCAGCCGGGATCCTTGTAATCGTTGGCCGCAAGGCCCTCGCGGACCTTCACGACGGTGAACATTCCGCCCATTTCCATCGGCCCGAACTGTCCGAATCCGGTCATCATCGGCAGCGTGTTGTCCGGCATCGGCATTTCCATCTCGCCCATCTCGGCCATGCCGGCGGTGCCCATCGGCATGTAGTCGGGCACCAGCTTGCGGACGGCTTTGGCGAGGTCGCGCTGCGGCGCGCCGATGAAATTCCTGACGTCGTGGCCCATGGCGTTCATGGTGTGATGCGACTTGTGGCAGTGCAGCGCCCAGTCGCCGGGAACGTCGGCGACGAACTCGTAGGCGCGCACGGCGCCGACCGGGAGGTCGACGGTCGTCTCGGGCCAACGCGCGCTCTCGGGCACCCAGCCGCCGTCGGTGCAGGTCACGGAAAAATGGTAGCCGTGCATGTGGATGGGGTGGTTGGTCATGGTCAGGTTGCCGACCCGCACCCGCACCCGGTCGCCCTGGCGCACCACCAGATGGTCGATGCCGGGAAACACCCGGGTGTTGAACGTCCACAGATTGAAGTCGGTCATCTCGGCGACCTTCGGCAGATAGGTGCCGGGATCGATGAGATAGGAGCTGAGCAGGAAGACGAAGTCGCGGTCGACGCGCATGAAGCGCGGGTCGCGCGGGTGGATGACGAAGAGGCCCATCATGCCCATCGCCATCTGCACCATCTCGTCGGCGTGCGGGTGGTACATGAAGGTCCCGCTCTTCTTGAGCTGGAACTCGTAGACGAAGGTCTTGCCGGGCTTGATATGCGGCTGGGTGAGGCCGCCGACGCCGTCCATGCCGTTCGGCACCAGCATGCCGTGCCAGTGAACGGTGGTGTGCTCAGGCAGCTTGTTGGTGACGAAGATGCGCACCTTGTCTCCCTCGACCGCCTCGATGGTCGGGCCCGGCGACTGGCCGTTGTAGCCCCACAAGTTCGCCTTCATGCCGGGCGCGAACTCGCGCACCACCGGCTCCGCCACCAGATGGAATTCCTTCCAGTCGCCGTTCATGCGCCAGGGCAAGGTCCAGCCGTTGAGCGTGACCACCGGCTGATAGTCGGGACCGCTCGCCGGAAAGATCGGCGGCTGCATGGTGTTGGTGGTGGTCCTCGGCGCTTCCGGAATATTCGCCGCCTCCCCCCGCCCGCTCACCGCGCTCGCACCCGCCAGCACCGCCGCGGTGCCGAGAAAGCCTCGTCGCGAGATCATGTTGCTCTCCTTCTCAGTGCCGGCCGGTTTCGCCTGGCGATTCGGCCATCGGCCTTGTTGCTTCATTCCTCGGCCCGGACATCCCGCCGCCGGCGACGGCCGCGCTCAGGTCCGTAGTCGCAAGCCAAAAGTCTCGCTTGGCGTCGATCGCCGCGGTGGTCGCCATGATCCGTTGGCGCGCTTCCGCCAGCAGCGCGAACACGTCGATCAACATCGCGTTGTAACGAAGCAGCGTCTCGTCCGAGATGATCTTGCGCAGCGGCAGGACCTCGCGGTGGTAATGGCCGGCGATATCGTAAGTCGAGCGATAGACGCGGTAGGCGTCGCGCGCCTGCGAGCGCACGTTGACCGCAAGCTCAAGCAAGCGGTTGACGGCTTGCATGTAGCTCGCCTCGGCCTCGCGCACGCGCACCTCGCCGAAGTCGAAGATCGGGATTTGCAGCTCGACCTCGAAGCCGCGGTCGCGGATGCGCTCGCCGGTTTCCTTGTCCTTGGTGAACTTGTCGACGTAGCCGGCTTCCAGGAGGTTGATGAAGCGGGTGGCTTGCGTCAGGCCGTACGAGCGCGCGAGCGCGTCGAGCTCCATGCGGAAGATCTGCAGGTCGACGCGGCGCCGCACCGCTTCCACCTCGATCTTGGCCAGGGTCTGGACCCGCCGCGGCAGCGCCGGAAGCGCGTTCGGGAGCTTGAAGTCGAGGTCGCCGCCCCAAAGACCCATCACCCGGGTGAGCGCTTCACGCTCGCTCGCGGCACGCTGGCGGGCGGTTGCCAGCTGGGCGGTCAATTCGGCGTAGAACACCTGCTCGCGAGCTTGGTCGAGCTTGTTCATCGCCCCGGTCTCGCCGAGGCGAATTGCGAGCTGCGTGGCCGTCTCGGCCGCCTCCTGCGCCTGCGCCAGGAAGCCGACGAGCTCGCGGGAGGCAACGGCGCGGTAATAGGCGCGCCGCGCGTCATGGGCGACGCGCAGCGTCTCCTCGGCGGCGCGCAGCTGCGCCTGCCCGAAGCGGGTGGCGGCGATGTCCGAGCGCGCCGGCAAGGTCGCCAGCGCCAGCACGTCGGCCACGATCCGGCGCTCGATCTCGAGCTCCGCCGGACCGGCAATGCGTTGCAGGGAAATCCGCGGGTTGGGCGGCAGGCTGGCTTCGACGCGTCGGGTCTCGGCCAGAGCGAGCTCGTTGTAGGCGGCCTGCAGCCCGCGATTGTTGATGAGCGCGATCTGGACCGCCGCATCCGCGGTCAAGGTTCGGGCCAACAGGCGCTTCACGGTGTGGCGCGCGGCATCGGCCTCCTCCGGAGAGCGTATGGCGACGACGTCCTTCTTGAGCTCGCGCGCCGCAATGTCGCCGACGACGTCCATGCCGGCGTCCGGCGAGAACCATGCGCAGCCGGTCAGCAACGCGGCTCCGGCCAGCGCCGCCGGTGTTCGCAGGCGTCGCGATGGACGGCCGACCGACCAGACGGAGCCGGTGACGGATCGGAATTCCCAACACTCGAACATCGGGCGCTCCTACTGACCGGATTTCGGTTGGGGAGCCACACGCTCGTTCTGCTCGACCCATGGCGCAGGCGAGACCGGCCGCTGGCTCTTGTAGGGCCCGATGGTCGAGCGATAGCCGACGCGCGGAGCGCGAGCCCCTGGATCGGAGGGATCCGGCCCTGCCAGGGGAGGTGTCGGAGCGTCGCGACAGCCTGCGAGCAGCAGAAAGACTGCCGGCAGAATGGCGAGGGCGCCGAATTTGATCTGGAATAGCTTCATGACCACCGGTTCAACGTCGGCACGGAACGCCCGAAGATGCGCGGACATGGAACCCTCGACTGTCGATTGACGTCGGGCGCGCGCGACTCTTCAGCCGCGCCGCCAGCTCAAAGCGACAGCGGGGAGATCGGAGGTCGATAGAGACGCTCGGGGCCTTTACCAGCGAGGTCCGCTGGCTTGGCGGAAACCGCGATCAGCGCCGGCAGCGCCGGGGTCGGAACCTGCAAAGTGCCTGCCGGCAGCGCACTCAGGCAGACCAGCCCACAACATTGCGAATCGGAGCTCTTGCCTTGGCCGTCGGGGGCCTTCGTGTGCTCGTGGCTGGTGCCGTCCTTGTGAACGTGCGCTTTGCCGCTGGCGTGCGCGTGAACATGCACCGATTGAAGGCCGTGATTGTCATCGCTGAGGCAGTGCGCGGCGCGCGAGCCGTCGCCGAACGCGAAGGCGGCGGCGGGGGCCAATACGCAAAGCAGGTAAAGCACGGCGAGGATGCTCGCCGCCCGCCATCGCATCGCCCTGGTCAGCCGAATGAACATCAGCCGCTGCCGCGCTCCCGGCCGGTCATCCGCGTCCAGCGCCACCGGCTCGTTTAAGGATCGTTATACTATAATCAGAACCTCGAACGTGGCAAAACGGTGCCCTGAGACCGGTTGAAAAGACCGGCGGCCGGGACTCCACGATGACGTGGCGCGCAGCGGCGATGATGTCCGCGGTCTTCGATGAGGTGGGATTCACTCGGTTGCGAGTGGCAAGCCCGAGGATCACGGGATGTCGTCGACAACGGCCAGAAAAAAGCCCGGCTCGAACAGGCCGGGCTTTGCTAATGCCGCATAGTTGATCCCGCCGATTACTTGATTGCGGTCTGGACGCTCGTGAACGTGGTCTTCAGGCTGCTGCCGAGCGTACCGACTACGGTGATGATCGCGACCGAAATGCCGGCGGCGATGAGTCCGTATTCGATGGCGGTCGCACCTGACTCGTCTTGCATGAAACGCGCAAAAAGCTTCTTCATAGCCAACCTTTCCCTGTAGTTTCCCAGCATTGGTGACGTGATTGGGATACCGCGAAGTTCCTTAAATTCGGAGAACAAGTCTGGTAAAAGACCGATTAAAAAAGTTGAACTCGATGCGGGTTCCGCTGCGTGAGCGCAACTTGCAAGTAGATGGTGGAAATACGCACGTGTGGGCGCTTTCGGCGCAATTTGGCGGAAGAAGTTGTCATTGGGCGATGTTACGAAAATTCCTGAAATCTCGTTCCTTCGGGGAGAGTCAGCAGTTCGTTTACTTTCTGGGCAGTTCGGCCGCCTTGCAGCTCTTTGCCCCGCCGATTGCGCGCTCATGGGCAAGGGCCGGAAGGACTCTGTCTCTCGATCGGCCGTAAGCCCAACATCACGCCCCGGTCTCGCGCTCGCTCCCTGCGCCGGGACCCTCGATCCGCTGAGCCGTGTCAGCCTCTTGCCTTCGTGTAGCCTATAGGCTACATTCCAATTTAATGATCGAAGTGCATCAGACGGACGAATTCAGAACTTGGTTGCGCCGTCTGAAGGATGACAACGCCGTCGTACGAATCGCCGCTCGCATCCGTCGAATGGAGCAAGGAAATCCGGGAGACGCCAAGAGCGTCGGCAGCGGCGTGATGGAACTGCGGGTCGATTACGGTCCCGGCTATCGCATCTACTATGTGCAGCGTGGAGCAGCGATCGTGATCCTGCTGTGTGCCGGCGACAAGCGCACGCAAGCGCGAGACATCAAACGGGCACATGCTATGGCCCGGGAGATAGCGGAGAGACAGTGATGATCGGAACGACACGGTTCGATGCCGCCGAATATCTCGACACTGCGGAACGGCAGGCGGCCTACATCACGGCGGCGCTTGAAACCGGCGATCCGGCTTTCGTACGGGACGCGCTCGGCGTCGTGGCACGCGCGCGCGGCATGGCGGAGATCGCAAAGACGGCTGATCTGAATCGAGAGAGCCTGTACAAGGCTCTTGGCGAAACGGGCAACCCTGAATTCAGCACGGTGATGCGCGTCCTGCACGCTTTGGGCCTGACACTGTCCGTCCGCCCTACGCAGACGAAGCGGACGCCCAAGAAGCGCCGCGTGGCCTAACGCCGGCGATGCGACGCCGGACGAACTGCTCAAGCGCCGGCTTGGAAAGCAGGCAACAAGAATATCAAAATATTTCAAATAGATTTCGACCAAGCTGGCGGAAGGGGTGGGATTCGAACCCACGAGGGGCGTGAACCCCTGGCGGTTTTCAAGACCGCTGCCTTAAACCACTCGGCCACCCTTCCGTATGGCGTCGAGTTACCAGAGGACACGCGAGGGCGAAAGGACGGATTGCCGCCGGAAATGCCACCCCTGCCCTTTTCACTCCGTTCGCCCCGCCGCGGACGCATCAACTAAGCACCGACATGGGAGGCGTCAACGATGGCGCGATCCGTGCTGGCAGTGACCTTCGTCGGCATGCTCATATGCTCGACGCTGGGTGCCGCCATTGGAGCTCATTAGACGGCCCTGCCGTCGCGGCGGCTGGGCGGGGAACCCGACTTTGCGTTGGGCCTTGCCGCGGCGGCTCCGCTCGGGTAGCCCCTGCCCCCATGCGGACCGAAAACCCCTCCACAGCCGATCTGCGGGCGCCGAAAGTCAGCTTCGTCTCGCTCGGGTGCCCGAAGGCGCTGGTCGATTCCGAGCGCATCGTCACCCGCCTGCGCGCGGAAGGCTATGAGCTCACGCGCCAGCACGCAGGCGCCGACCTGGTGATCGTCAACACCTGCGGCTTTCTCGACAGCGCGCAGGCGGAATCGCTCGCCGCCATCGGCGACGCGCTCAATGCGAACGGCAAGGTGATCGTGACCGGCTGCATGGGGGCCGAGCCCGAGAAGATCACCAAGGCCTATCCGGACGTGCTGGCGGTCACCGGCCCGCAGCAATACGAGAGCGTGGTCGAGGCGGTGCATCGGGCGGTGCCGCCGCGGCACGACCCGTTCCTCGATCTCGTTCCGCCCGAGGGCATCAAGCTCACGCCGCGGCACTACGCCTATCTGAAGATTTCCGAAGGCTGCAACAACCGCTGCACCTTCTGCATCATTCCGAAGCTGCGCGGCGACCTGGTCTCGCGCCCGGCCGCCGACGTGTTGCGCGAGGCCGAGCGGCTGGTCGCCGCCGGCGTGAAGGAGCTG
>WNFV01009980.1_pt1 | contig 12459 bp, 12 predicted proteins | sample 5400101 | NCBI WGS metagenome assembly WNFV01 (sample SAMN13153361, study PRJNA577476) | soil metagenome | isolation source: 115 cm soil or saprolite under grassland replicate 1 | place: USA:California | collected 2016-06-15
GCCGCGTGGAGCAGGCGCGGCAGCTTGATGTCGTCAACATAGCGGCCGTCGCCGCGGAGGAAGCGCGGGTCTTCCGTGCGGCGAACAGAGGCTCCGAAATACTTGGCGCCCATGGAGACGCCCGACCATACCAACAGGCGGGGCGCCTGTCCAGAGAGCGATCAGGGCCTGTGAGAGGCGGGCATCTCTCCTCTGGCCATGGCGAGGTGATGCGGGCCGTGGTGCCCGCCCTGGACCAGAAGCCCGCCGAAGCCCAAGCCGCGGATTCGCGCCACCGTCTTCACGTCGCTCGGGTCACGGGCGATCACGTTCAGACGTGCGCCGTCGGCGATGGACTCGGCTGTGGCCGACCACCCGGGCATGCGGTCGAGCTCGGCGGCGTGCGGAATGACCATGTCGCGGATCGAGCGCGCCGTGCGCCCCTCGCCCGTGATGTCCATCGCGAGGCCTCCCGCTACCTGCGTCGCCTTGACCGATGCGCGCAGCACCACCTCGTTCATGTCGATCAGGTGCTGGCGGAGGCGCTCCATGTCCACCTTGGACCAATCGGTGGCGGCGTCGGCCTCGAGGATACGCACGACCTCGGCCATCGCGCCGAAGGCGTCCTGCCCCGGCATGGCCGATCCGGAGGGGTAATGCTGCTGATGCATGCCGTGCTGCATGGCGCCCTGAGGCACGGCGCCCTGAGGCATGGACCCGTGGGGCATCTGGCCCGACGGCATCTGGGTTCCCGGCGGCGTCGGCGGCGGGCCCTGGGCCCATGCGCCGCCCACGACGAGGGAGACCCCGAGCGCAACCCACCCACACGCGATCACGGACGATCTTTTCATGGCTTCCTCCTGTCGGTGAGAGTGATCGAAGCCAGTATGCCGGCAGGGTCGCGCAAAGGCTGTGACCTAGGTCACGCGGGCGCGCCGCCCCGCGCCGCCTCGGCGAGGCGGTCGGGGTCGCGGATCACGATCCGGGCGCGGCTGCGCTTGATCGCACCGGCACGCTCGAGCTGGGCAAGGGCCCGTGAGACCAGCTCTCGCACCGTGCCGAGGCGCGCGGCGAGCTGCTCCTGGGTGAGCGCGACATCGACAACGGTCCCCGGCGACACGGGCCGGCCCGACGCGGCGGCGCCGGCCTCGATGTGGCGAGCCAGGCGCTCGGTGACCTGGCGGAAGGCCAGATCCTCGACGAGCCCGGCGAAGCGGCGCACCCTTCGCGCCATGGCTTCGAGCATGGAGAGCGCGACGGCCGGATGGCGCCGGCAGAGATCGAGCACGGCCTCGCGCGGCACGAGCACGAGCCGCGTGGGTTCGACGGCGACGGCCGAGGCTATATAGCCCTGGCCGTCGAAGAACGGCGCCTCGCCCAGGGTGGCGCCCGCACCCTCGGCGTGGAGCACCTGCTCGCGCCCGCGCGGAGACACCTGGCGCATCTCCACTGCGCCCTCGGCGACGACGAGAAGGCCGTGACACGCATCGCCCGTCTCGAACGCGTGCTCTCCTTGCTGGAGCGCACGCTGGCGGCAGCGCCGGGCGAGCCGCGCGAGCTCGGCCGCCGGCACGGAACGGAAGTAGTCAACCCGGCGGAGCGTCTCCTGCACCGGGTCGCCTCGCGCCCGCGTCACGCGGAGCCCGCCGCCGTCCGCGCGCGGGGATCGAGCATCTCGTTGAGCGCCTCGCCCGCCAGGTTGAACGACAGCACCGTGAAGAAGATGGCCGCGCCGGGGAAGAGCGGCATCCACCACGCCTGCTGGAGGAAGTTCTGCGCCTGGTTGAGCATGCCGCCCCACGAGAGCACGTGCGGGTCGGCGAGACCCAGGAAGCGCAGCGAGGCCTCGGCGAGGATGGCGGACGGAATCTGGAGCGATCCCGCCACCACGATGGGCGGCAGCGCGTTCGGGAGGATCTGCCGGCCGATGATGCGCGCATCCGAGGCGCCGAGGCCGCGCGCGGCGACGACGAACTCGCGATCGCCCAGCGCCAGGAACTGCGCGCGGGTGAGCCGCGCGGCCGTCGGCCAGCCGACCAGGGCCAGCACGATCACGACCAGGCGCAGGTCGGCGCCGAAGATCGCCGCCACGACCAGCACGATGAGGAACTGCGGCACGACGAGGAACCACTCCGTCACGCGCATCAGCACCTCGTCGAGACGCCCGCGCCAGTAACCCGCCGCGGCGCCGACGGTGACGCCGATCAGCACCGCGCCGCCCGCCGCGGCGAGCCCGACGAGGAGTGAGACGCGCGCGCCGTAGAGCACGCCCGAGAGGAGATCGCGGCCCAGGTCGTCGGTGCCGAGCCAGTGCCCCCGCCCCGGCGGCATCAGCGCGCTACCGCCCAGCGTGAAGGGATCGGCGGGAGCGACCCACGGCCCGATGACGGCGACACACATGAAGAGCCCCGCGCCGATGAGCCCTCCCAGGCCCAAGGGACGGCCTCGAAGTCGCCGGAGGAGGTCGCCGAGGGTGCCGCGCGCCGCCACGGTCAGCTTCGCTCCAGCCTGATGCGCGGATCGATCACGGCATACGCCAAGTCCGCGAGCAGGTTGCCCACGACCACGCAGACCGACACGAGGAGGAGCCCGCCCAGCATCACCGGATAGTCGCGGTGAAGGATCGAATCGAAGATGAGGCGCCCGAGGCCGGGCCAGGCAAAGACCGTCTCAGTGAGCACGGCGCCCGCCACGAGGTGCCCCACGTTGAGGCCCATCATCGTCACCACTGGCAGCAGTGCGTTCCTGAGCGCGTGCTTGTAGATGACCACGCGCTCGGAGAGGCCCTTGGCCCGCGCCGTCCGGAGATAGTCCTGCGCCCCGACGTCCACCAGGCTCGCGCGCATGAGCCGGACATTGAGCGCGAGATAGCGCGTGGCCAGCGTGAGCGCCGGCAGCGCCAGGTGGTGGAGGACGTCGAGGGCGCGGCCGGCCGGGCCGAGGCCGAAGAAGGTGCCGCGCATGCCCTGCGTCGGGAAGAGATCGAGCTTGAGCGCAAGCCCCATCAGGAGGAGCTGGCCGAGCCAGAAGACTGGCAGGGAGTAGCCCACGAGTCCGACGACCATGAGCGCATGGTCGGCCGTGCGGCCCGGGCGCCGGCCGCATGCGATGCCGAGACCGATGCCCGCCACGCTCGAGATCAGCAGGGCGGAGCTCATGAGGAGGAGCGTGGCGCCGAGTCGCCCGGCAATCAGGTCGAGGACAGGCTCGTTGTAGAAGAAGGAATAACCGAGGTTGCCGCGCAGCACCTGCCCCGCGTAGCGGGCGAACTGGACCCAGCGCGGCTGGTCGAGACCGAAGCGCTCGCGGACCTGTCTCACGTAGTCAGGGGGCGCCGGGTAGTCGCCGACCAGCACCTGCACGGGGTCGCCCGGGGCGAGCTGGATGATGGCGAAGCCCAGCACCAGCATGCCGAGGAGGAGCGGGCCGAGGCTCAGGAGCCGCCGGCCGATGAACGCGAGCACCGGTCAGCCGCGGAGCAGCGCCACGAGCTCCGGCAGCGCCCCCGGCGACTCGATCCGGTCCACGAGGTCCGCCACCGCCCAGGCACGAGGGCCAAGCGCGGCTTCGGCCAGCGCGAGGAACTTCTCGCGGAGCTCCGCATCGGAGAGCGGATCCTCCCAATGACCGCGCGGGATCTCGACGCGCGAGGAGACGCGCCGGCCGGCCGTGGTCTCGACCTCCACGGTCTGTCGCTCCCCGTGCGCGGCCGGATCCACCTCGAGGTCGATCTTCGTCATGAGCGCGCGGGCATCAGGATCCCGGAGCGCGTCGGCGGTGAATTCGTCGAGCGTGAGCTTACCCCTCAGGATGATCCAGGCGAGCGCGTAGGCCACGCTCATCTGCGCGTCGAGCACGGTCTCCACGCGCTTCGTGCCGATCATCCGCCGGCTCATCTCGGAGAGCACGACCCGCACGCGGCGGACGTTTGCGGCCGTGAGCCCGTGCCCGGCACGGAGTGCCTGCATGGAGTCGGCCGCGCTGTTGATGCCCCAGCAGACCGGGTAGGGCTTGATGCCCTTCTTCATGATGCGGAAACCTTCGCCCAGATCTTTCAGAGCCGCGAGGGCATCCGCTTTTCCAGGAACATAGGTCTCGAAGAGCCCGCCCCACGCGGCATCGAGCACTTTGCGCGGGCCCGTGACGCCGCGGCGCGCGAGCACGGCAGCGGTGAGCCCCGTCTCGGCGGACTTGCCAGGGTGGATGCGCTTGCTCATGGCGCCGTCGGCCATGAAGGCCCAGGTGCCGCCGACGTAGGAGCCGGCCAAGCCGAGGGCGTGCGCCGTGCCCGCTGCGTCGAGCCCAATCACGCGCGCGGCCGCCGCGGCGGCGCCGAGAGCGCCGTACACACCCGTCGTGTGCCAGCCGCCGAGCGTCATCGTGTCGTAGCTCGCGGCGTCGGTGAGCCGCGAGGTGATCTCGTGGCCCGCGACGAGTCCCAGCAGCAGGGCCCACCCGTCGGCGCCCGCCAACTCGGCCGCCGCCACCGCGGCCGGCACCTGGCAGGCGCCCGCGTGGCCTCCGCAGCCGATGTCGTCGAGCTCGCGAAGGTGCGCGTGGGTGCCGTTGAGCAGCGCGGCCACCTGGGCGGGAGCGGAGCCCGACCTGCCCCAGACGGCGCACGGGCCCGAGCCACCGAGGTCTTCGCGGACCTTCACGAGCAGGGCGGCCTCGGGAGTGGTCGAGCCCTGGAGCGCGCAGCCGAGCGTGTCGAGCAGGCAGCGCCGCGCCATTCGCACAACATCGGCCGGCAGCCGATCGAACTCGAGCGCGGCGACCCAGCGGGCCAGCGACTCCGAGACCGTGGGCGAGGCCGGGCTATTTCCCGTCACTCACCCACACTTCGTCCCAGCGCTCGTGCGACGAGCGGCTCTTGAAGATATTCTGGACTCGCCCGCGCGCGACGTTGGTGTCGCCGTACTCGAACAGCGGGATGGCGGGCAGGTCGCGCGCGAGGATCTCCTGCGCCGGGTAGTAGTACTTCGCGCGCTCCGCCTGCGTCGTCGCGGAGGCGGCCTGGCGGAAGAGCTCGTCCAGCTTGGGATTGCAGTTCCGCGAGACGTTCGCGAAGGGCGCCGGCCTGATATTGTCGCAGACGTACACGCGCGCGACGCCGACCCCCGGGTCGCCGTACGTCGTGTAGTTGTGGATGTGGATGTCGAAGTCGTAGTTCTTGTAGACCTTCTCCAGCATCAGCGAGCGCTCGAGCGGGACCTGCTTCGCGTTGACGCCGACCGCCCGGAGCTGCTGGGCGACCACTTCCGAGGCCTTGTTCGCGGCCGAGTTGGCGGGATCGTAGACGAAGCGGAGCGTCAGGCGCTCGCCGTTCGCCCCCTTCGGATAGCCCGCCTCGTCGAAGAGCGCCGCCGCGCGCGCGGGATCGTAGGCGTAGATCGGCACGTTGGGGTTATGCGCCCAGGCCAGATTCGACGGAATCGGGCTGATCGCCGGCTTGCCCTGGCCGAAGTAGCCCTTCTCCACCAGGAACTTTTTGTCTATGGCGTGCGCGATGGCCTGACGCACGCGCAGGTCCCCGAGCGCCTTCGTGTCCTTGAGGTTGAAGAAGAGCGTGACGACCTCGGGAAAGAGCATGTATTCCTTCACGACCACGCCCGGCAAGGCCTTGATCCGGCCCGCCTGCTCGACCGGCAGGAAGAAGGAGTAGAGGACATCCACCTCGCCCTTCTCGAAGGCGATCACGCGCGAGGCCGGGTTCGGCATGACGCGCAGCACCACGCGATCGAGGTAGGGCTGGCCCTTCTTGAAGTAGTCGGGATTGCGCTCGAGCACGTAGTGGCTGCCCTTGACCGCCTCGGCGATCTTGAAGGGCCCGGTGCCCACGGGTTTGCGGTTGAACTCGGCATTCGTGATGTCTTGCCCGGCAAGCAGGTGCTTGGGCACGATGGCACCGGTGTTGAGCGCCGTCATGAAGACGAAGGGGCCGAAGGGCGCCTTGAGCCTGACCACAGCGGTGTATGGATCGGGCGTTTCCACGGCCGTGACCAGGGAATAGCTGTTGCGGCCGACCGGGTGGTATTTCGCCAGCACCTCGAGGTAGCTGAACTTGACGTCCTCCGAGGTGAAGGGCTTGCCGTCGTGCCACTTGACGTCGCGGCGCAGCTTGAAGGTGTACGTGAGCCCGTCGGCGCTCACCGTCCACGACTCGGCGAGATCGGGATGGTTGCGGTAATCGTTGTCGAGGTAGGTCAGCCCGTTGAAGAGCTTGCCCATGAGCGACCACGCTTGCGTATCCGTCGTGGTGCCCGGGTTCATCGTGGGTGGGTCCGCGCTGATCGCCTGGACCACCGTGCCGCCGCGGACGGGCGTCTGGGCCTGGGCGGCTACGGGAAACAGGACGAGCGCGACTGCCAGAATAACCTTCAACATGTGATTGTCTCCCTAAAGGTCCCCGAGCATGGCGTCGACGGCGGCCTCGAGCTTGCGCGCGGCTTCGGCGAGCCGGGCACCGATGCCGGCCACGGTCGTCTCGTCGGTCTGGAGGCCGCGCTCGAAGAGGTCGGCCTGGCGGAGCGACTCTGCCGGCGCGGGGCCGCCCCGCATGGTGCGCGCCCCGATGAAGCGCCCCGGGTCGAGCGCCGCCTTGATCTGAGCCGCGTCGAGGCCGGCCGGCTTGCCGTGGTAGACGACCGCCGCTTCGTCGAGGAGCGCCGGCGTGACACCCTCGGGTCCGAGTCCGCGGTCCTCGCAGAGCCGGACGAGGACGCCGACGATCTGGTGCGACGTCCGCCACGGCAGCTTGCACTCCCGCACGAGCGAGCCCGCCAGGTCGGTCGCCGTCGCCCAGTGACGCCACGCCTGCTCGCGCATGTGATCGCGGCGGATGCCCAGGGCCGGGAGCAGCTCGCAGAACCAGTCGAGATCCCGCGCGCACTCGTCGCAGACGCGCCAGAGCATCTCGAGGGCGTAGTGGCGCTCGGTGATGGGCAGTCCCGTCGGCCCCTTCAGTGCGTGGTAGGACGTGACGACGCAGCCGAGCGCCTCGGCGGAGGCGCCCTTGACCTCCGCCGGCCCGATCACGTTCTTCTTCTGCATCATGATGCTGGAGGTGTTGCAGAAGCGGTCGGGGATGTCCACGAAGGCGAACTCGCTCGTGCTCCAGAGGATGAGATCGTCCGCCCACTTGGCCATGGTGTGGTAGAGGATGGCGACGGCCATGGGCACGTCCAGGCTGTCGTCGGCGTTCAGCTCCAGGATGGCGTCGGCCATGTTCTCGTGGATCGCGTCGAAGCCCAGCAGCTCGGCTGTCCGCGTGCGGTTGAGCGGGAAGTCCGAGCCGACCATGATGGCCGCGCCGGCGGGGCTCGTGTTGACGCGGCGGTAGACGCCGTGGAGCCGCTCGAAGTCGCGCGCCAGATTGGCGACCCAGGACAGGAAGAGGTGCGCCAGCGTCATGGGCTGGGCGTGCTGGCCGAAGCTGTAGCCTGGGAGAATCGTGTCCGTGTGCTGCCGCGCAAGCCCGAGCAGCACGCGGCGCAGCTTGTTCACGCCTTCCAGGAGCCGGAGCACCTTCTCGCGCTGGAGGGTATTGATACCGACCGAGGAGAGATCGCCGGAGCTCCGGCCGAGGTGAAGCCGCCCGCCGATCTCCTCGCCGAGCGTGCGGATGAGGAACTGCTCTCCGGAGTGAAGCCCGCCGCCCGACTTCGTCCGCACCTCCTCGACGCCCTCCTTCTCCATCCGGCGGAGCGCCGTGAGGATGGCCTGGCCGTGCTCCCGGGCGAGCAGTCCCTCCTCGACGAGCATGACGGCCTGGGCCTTGTCGAACGCATGGAGCGCGTGCAGCATCAGCCGCGCGCGGCCGGCGGTCAACCGAGCCAGCTGCGGGAGCATCTCTTCACGGAGCCTGATGCCCGGGGCGCGGAAGCCGCGGTACTCTGGCGAGGGCTGCTTGAGCATGAGCGGGACTCCCTCCTGGGTGAGCCGCCGTATGATAGCAGTCGCCGGGGCAAGGATTCAACGACCGAGAGGAGCGCGCGCGATGATCGAGACACTGTTCGACCTGGTGAACGCCGACGAGGCGCTGGTGCGCCGTGGGCGCTTTCTCAGCTGCGATTTCCTCGTCGAGGTGGGCGACGCGCCGTACCACGTCTCCGTGGAGCGCGGCCGCATCGCCTCCGTCACCCGCGGACCCGAGGAGATGCGCGCGTGGCGCTTCGCCATCCGCGCTCCGGAAGACGCCTGGCGCGAGTTCTGGCAGCCGGTGCCGCGCGCGGGCTACCACGACCTCTTCGCGCTCACGCGCTTCGGCCGCGCGCGCATCGAGGGCGATCTCCAGCCGCTCATGGCCAACCTGCGCTACGTCAAGGAGGTCCTCGAGACTCCGCGGCGCCTCGCGAGGAGCGCCTGACATGACCGCGCACATCGAGCCGGCCTTCATCGAACCCATTCGGGGGCGCTACGTGCATCTCACCCTCGGCGGACGCGCCTGCCGCGTCTACTTCGAGGAGGCCGGACGCGGCATTCCGCTCCTCTGTCTCCACACCGCGGGGTCCGACGGCAGGCAGTTCCGCCACCTCATGAACGACCCGGCCGTCACCGACCACTTCCGCGTCCTCGCCTTCGACCTGCCGTGGCACGGCAAATCCACGCCGCCCGTCGGCTGGCAGGACGAAGAGTACCGGCTGACGACGGCGGCCTACGTCGAGGCCGTGATGACCTTCAGCCGCGCTCTGGAGCTGGACCGGCCCATGGTCATGGGCTGCTCCATGGGCGGGCGCATCGTGCTGCAGCTGGCGCTCGAGCACGCGCGCGAGCTTGGCGGCGTGATCGGGCTCGAGGCGGCCGACCATCAGACGCCCTGGTACGACACGGAATGGCTCCACCGCCCCGACGTCCACGGCGGCGAGGTCTGCGCGGCGCTGGTCTCAGGGTTGGTCGGCGCCCCCGCCCCCGACGAGCACCGCTGGGAGACCCTCTGGGGCTACATGCAGAGCGGGCCCGGCGTCTTCAAGGGCGATCTCTACTTCTATCGCGTAGACTCCGACTTTCGCGACCGGGTCGGGCGCATCGACACGTCGGCCTGCCCGGTCTTCCTGCTGACGGGCGACTATGATTTCTCCTGCACCCCTGACGACACGCTGCGCACGGCGGCTAATATCAAGGGCGCGGAGGCCGCGATCATGGAAGGACTCGGCCACTTCCCGATGAGCGAGAACCCGGCGCGGTTCCGCGACTACATCCTGCCGGTGCTCGAGAAGATCCGCGCTACGCGGCCGGAAGGCCGTCGAGGAAGTCGCGGAGCACCCGGTTGAAGGCTTCCGGCTGATCCAGGTTCGACGAGTGCCCGGCGCCGGCGATCACCTCGAGCCTCGCGCCGGAGATCTTCTTCGCCATGTACTCGGAGGGAGCGCGAAACGGCTGGTCCTGATCGCCCACGATGATCAGCGTGGGCACCCGGATGCCCGCGAGGCCGTCGATCACGCGTGAGCCCTCCTGGGCCAGCATGCCGCGCGCGGCATGCGCCAGGCCCTGCGCCGAGCGGTGCTCGCCCATCGCCTCGCGCATCTCCCGGCTGCGCCCGCTGAGAGCATCGAGCCCGCGCGCCTCCAGCTCCGCCGCGCGCTCATGGGCGCGCTGATTCCAGCCGGCGCGCGCCTCGGCGTTCCGGTAGCCAGGGCCCGAGTCGCAGATGACGAGGGCGCGGGCCATCTCGGGGTGCGCAAGATAGAAGTCGAGCGAGGCGTAGCCGCCCAGCGAGAGGCCGCCCACCACCGCGCGCTCGACGCCCAGGTGCCGGAGCAGCGCGCGCATGTCGGCGACCGTCAGGCCGGCCGAATACTGCGCGGGATCGCCGGGACTCCCGGTCTGGCCGTGCCCGCGCATGCTCCAGCTGATGACCTGGTAGCGGTCGCCGAGGGCCTGGTGCTGCCCGTCCCACATGCGGCGCGTGGCGGAGTAGCCGTGGCTCAGCAGCACGGGAGGCCCGCTCCCGGACACCGCGTAGTCGATCTCGATCCCGTTCAGCCGCGCTCGACTCATCGTCACGCTCCTCCTGGCCCGTCAGCTTACCAAAAGTAGTGCTAGACTTCTGACTCTATGACGGCCCCCGAGTGGAACCGCTACGCGCGCGCGCTGCCATCGATCGCGGTCGCCGTGGGACGCACGCCCCTGGTCAGACTCAACCGCGTCACCGCAGATGTGAAACCGTCGATCTACGTCAAGGTCGAGTGGTACGGCGCGACGGGCAGTCTCAAGGACCGGATCTATCTCCACATGTTCGAGCGGGCCCTAGCGCGCGGGGATCTCAAGCCGGGCATGCGCGTGCTCGAATGCTCCACGGGCAACGCCGGCATCGCCTGCGCCTGGGTCGCGGCCGTCAAGGGTTACGCCTGCACGATCGTGATGCCCGAGGGCATGAGCGAGGAGCGCAAGAAGATCATGCGCGCCTATGGCGCCCTACTGGTCTTCACCAAGGGCGGCGAGATCACGACGGGGCCGGAGATGCGGGAGCAGATGGACGGCCGGATCGGCGCGTTCGTGGACTCGCAGGGCTCGGGCGGGCTCCTCACCGGCGTCGGCCGATACCTGCGCCAGCATGACCCGACCGTGCGTCTCTACGCCGTCGAGCCCGCCGAGTGCGCGCTGCTGTCCCGACGCGCCTGGGGGCACCACGGCATCGAGGGCATCGGCGACGGCTTCGTGCCGCGAAACCTCGACGTCTCGCTCCTGACCGGCGTCATCACCACGACGACGGAGGACAGCGTCGCCATCGCCCGAAGGCTCGCCAAAGAGGAAGGCATCTTCTGCGGCATCTCGAGCGGCTGCAATGTCGCCGCCGCCCTCAAGCTCGCGCGCCGCCACCCGGAGCTTCCCTCCATCGTCACGATCATCAACGACACGGGCCAGCGCTACTTCACGACGCCGCTCTGCGGCGAGGCCAAGCACGTGGACATCCCCGAGCGCCCACATCCCCTCGACCCCTATACGGTGGACCAGCTCGACCGCTACCAGAAGCAATGGGAGATCATCGAGTGACGATCTCGCCGCGCGAGTACGATTTCCAGGCGGCGCGGCTCCGACTCGAGCACAAGCCCAAGTCCGCGGGCGAGAAGCTCTGCACGCTCGACGACGCCGTCGCCCGCGTGCGGGACGGCGACCACCTCGCCTTCGGCGGCTGCCTCTTCTCCCGCACGCCGCTGGCGCTCGTGCGGCAGCTTCTTCGCCGCCGTCCCAAGGGGCTGACCATCTCCCGCAACCTCATGTGCTACGAGGGCGAGTGGTGCATGGTCGCGGGCGCGGTGGACAAGGTCGTGACGTCGTGGATGGCCATCGGCTTGCCGTGGGGGCTCTCCAAGATCGTCCGCGAGTACGTCGAGTCGGGGCGCGTGCCGATGGAGGAGTGGAGCCATCTCGCCCTCGGGCTCCGTTACCGCGCCGCGGCAATGGGCGTGCCCTTCCTGCCTTCCCTGACCATGCTGGGCTCAAGCCTGGTGGACGTCGGCGGGTCCAAGACGATCGACTGCCCGTATACGGGTGAAAAGCTCCTGGCCGTGCCGGCGCTCTTCCCCGACGTGGCGATGCTTCACGTGCATCGCGCCGACCGATTCGGGAATTGCCAGATCGACGGCTACCCGCACATGGACGCCGACATCGCCAAGGCCGCGGCGACGGTGCTCGTGACCGCTGAGGAGATCGTGCCGGAGGAGGAGATCCGCCTTCACCCGGATCGGACGGTCATCCCCGGCTTCATCGTGGACGCCCTCGTCCACGTGCCCTACGGCTCATACCCTCACGAGTGCTACGGCCTCTACGACGCGGAGCCCGACCACTTCAGCGCCTACGTGGACGGCATCACCCAGCGCGGTGCGGCCGGCGTCCGGGACTATCTCGAGCGCTACGTCTACGGCCCCGCGAGCCACGCCGAGTACCTCGCCCTCTTCGGCGAGGCGGCGCTCGCGGAGGCGCGCCGGCGCGCCAGGGAGCTCTGCTCGTGAGCGGCCCCGTCAACGGCGTGACGGCGAACGAGCTGCTCGCGGTGATGGGCGCGCGCGAGCTCAAGGACAACACCACGGTCTTCGCGGGCGTGGGCGCCCCCATGATGGCCTCGGGCCTCGCCCAGCGGATGCATGCCCCGGGGCTGACCATGGTGATCGAGGGCGGCATCGTCGGCCCCAGGTGGAAGCCGGGCTCGCTGCCCATCTCGACCAACGAGATGCGCGCGGCCTACCGGGCCCAGATGCTGCCGGGCATCACCGACGCCTTCCTGCTGGCGCAGCGCGGCTTCCTCGACGTCGGCTTCATCGGCGGCGCCCAGATCGACCGCCACGGCAACCTCAACACGACCGCCATCGGCGGCAGTTACGACAGGCCGAAGGTGCGCCTGCCCGGCAGCGGCGGCGCCAACGACATCATCTCGCTCTGCCGCGAGGTCATCATCCTCACGGTCCACGAGAAGCGCCGCTTCTCGGAGACCGTGGACTTCATCACGGGCCCGGGCTGGCTCGAGGGCCGCGACAGCCG
>WNFV01009785.1_pt1 | contig 12456 bp, 14 predicted proteins | sample 5400101 | NCBI WGS metagenome assembly WNFV01 (sample SAMN13153361, study PRJNA577476) | soil metagenome | isolation source: 115 cm soil or saprolite under grassland replicate 1 | place: USA:California | collected 2016-06-15
ACATCCACGTCGGCTACGGGTCCGAGCGCTGAGCGGCCGCCGCCTGCTCGGCGGCCTCGGCGGCGGCCGCCAGCACCTTGTCAACTTCAGAGGGTCCATGCGCGGTCGAGACGAACCAGGCCTCGAAGGCGCTGGGCGGCAGGTAGACGCCCCGGTCCAGCATGGCGTGGAAGAAGCGTGCGTAGGCGGCGGTGTCCTGGCGGCGCGCGTCGTCGTAGTCCTCGACCGGGTCCGCGGTCATGAACACGCTGAAGAGGTTGCCGGCCTGCTGCACCCTGGCCGCCACGCCGGCCTTGTCGAACGCGGCCCGCAGGCCGGCGCAGAGCTGGTCGGCCAGGTCGTCGAGGCGGCGGTAGGCGGCGTCGTCCAGCAGCGACAGCGTCGCGAGGCCGGCGGCGGTCGCCAATGGGTTCCCGGACAGCGTCCCTGCCTGGTAGACGGGCCCCTCCGGCGCGACCAGGCGCATCAGCTCGGCGCTGCCGCCGTAGGCCGCCGCCGGCAGGCCGCCGCCGAGCACCTTGCCGAAGGTCAGCAGGTCCGGTTCGAGCGACCAGCGCGCCGTGGCGCCCCCCCGGTGGACGCGGAAGCCGGTGATCACCTCGTCGAGCACCAGCAGGGCACCGGCCTGGCGGGTCTCGGCTCGCAGGGCGGTCAGGAAGGCGGGCGTCGGCGGGACCACGCCCATGTTCGCCGCGACGGGCTCGACGATGACCGCCGCGATCTGGTCGCCGGCGGCCTCGAAGGCGGCGGCCAGCGCCCGCTCGTCGTTGTAGGGGAGCACCAGCGTGTCGGCCGTCTGCGCGGCGGTCACCCCCGGGGAGTCGGGAAGCCCGAGGGTGGCGACGCCCGACCCGGCAGCCGCCAGCAGCCCGTCGGCGTGGCCGTGGTAGCAGCCGGCGAACTTGACCAGCTTGGGGCGCCCGGTCGCCGCCCTGGCGACCCGGACCGCGCTCATCGTGGCCTCGGTGCCGGAGCTCACCAGACGGAGCCGCTCGACGGCGGGCACCCGGCGGGCGACCTCCTCGGCCAGCTCGACCTCGGCCTCGGTGGGCGCGCCGAACGAGGTGCCCCTGGCGGTCGCCGCCTGCACCGCCGCCACCACCGTCGGGTGGGCGTGGCCGGCGATCAGCGGCCCCCACGAGCACACCAGGTCGACGTAGCGGTTGCCGTCCACGTCCCACAGGTACGGCCCCCGGCCGCGGGCGAAGAAGCGGGGTGTGCCGCCGACCGCGCCGAACGCGCGCACCGGCGAGCTCACCCCGCCGGGCATCCGCGCCCTGGCGCGCCGGAACAGGGCCGCGCTTCGGTCCTGCCGCCGGCCCGGACCCTCCTGCCCGCTCACCACGCTGGCCGAGGCTCCTTCCGGGACGGTGGCGGCGCGCCCAGTCTACGTCCACGAGCGCCATCCATGGCGACCGGTGTCCAGGTAGTGTTCGACTGCGCCGACCCCAACCGGCTGGCGCGATTCTGGGCCGAGGCGCTCGGCTACAGGCTGGCCGACCCGCCAACGGGCTACGAGCGCTGGGAGGACTGGCTGCGCGACCAGGGCATCCCCGAGGAGCGCTGGAACGACGCCAGCGCGGTGGTCGACCCGGACGGCACCGGTCCGCGCATCTACCTCCAGCGCGTCCCCGAGGCCAAGACCGTCAAGAACCGCGTGCACCTGGACCTGAACATCAGCGGCGGCGGGTCGGTCCCCATCGAGGAGCGGCGCGGGCGGGTCGACGCCGAGGTCGAGCGGCTCCTCGGCATCGGCGCCACCCGGCTGCGGGCGGTCGAGGAGCTCGGCGTCTACTGGGTGGTCATGCACGACCCCGAGGCCAACGAGTTCTGCGTGCACTGATCCGCTGTAGCTGATGTAGACTGATCTGTAGATGATCTTGCAACAGCAAGTGGGGACGCGATGGCATCGACAACGGTTCGCGTGACCGAGCACACCCATGCGGTGCTGCGGGAGCTGGCCGCGGCCACCGGCGAGCCGTTGCAGCAGGTCCTCGAGGAGGCGGTCGAGCGCTATCGCCGCGAGCGGTTCTTCGCCGATCTCCACGCCGCCTATGCACGTCTTGCGGGCGACCGGGCCGGCTGGGAGGAGGAGCTGGACGAACGGGCGGAGTTGGACGGCACGCTGTCGGACGGGCTCGATGAGCTGTGAAGACCATCCGCCGCGGTGAGGTCTGGCTTGCCGACCTGCACCCCTCCCGTGGGCATGAGCAGCGCGGCCAGCGTCCCGTCCTCGTCGTGTCCGCGGACCCGTTCAACCAGAGTCCGGCCGGGCTGGTCATCGCCGTTCCGTTCACCACCCGCAACCGGGGAATTCCGACCCATATCGAGGTTCTCCCGCCGGACGGGGGGTTGCGCGACCTCAGCTTCGCCATGTGCGAGCAGCTCCGGGCGCTCGCCGCCGACCGGCTCGCCACCCGTCCGTTCGGCACCGTGTCGCCCGCCGTCATGCGGGCCGTCGAGGACCGCCTGCGGCTCCTGCTGGTGCTCTGACGAGCCGGCTACCCCGACGCCGGCGGGGTGAGACGCTCGGCCAGGAAGGCGAGCGCCTTGGGGTAGCGGTACTCGATCCCGAAGTGGGTGTCGTCGAACAGCTCGAAGACGTGCTCGACGCCGAGGGCGTCCAGCTCGGCCGAGAACGCGGCCGCGCCGAGGTCGAGCCAATACTCGTCCTTCCGTCCGGCGTCCAGGTAGACGCCGCGCAGGGAGCGGAGGGCCTCGGCGTGGCCGGCCGCCATGCGCACCGGGTCCAGGGCCAGCCAGCGCTGCCAGACCTCGTCGCGGAGCCGGCCGGTGGCCGGGTCGAACGGCAGCGTCACGGTGCCGTCCGGCTCGGCCGAGTAGCAGGCGGCCAGGGCCCACGTCTCGAGCAGCCCGTCGTCGCTGTCCTTGGAGAAGGCCGGCCGGGAACGGAAGTCGGCGAGGAACCGCTCGTAGGAGCCGTCGTACTCGTCGCGCAGGGCGCGGGCCACCCTGGCCAGCTCCACCAGGTAGCAGTGCTCGAACAGGGCGTCGCCGGCGTGGCTGGCCATGGCGCCGAACACGTCCGGCCGCAGCATCGACGCCACCATGGCGCCGTAGCCACCGCTGGACTTGCCGGTGATGCCGCGGTGGTCGCGGCTGGCCAGGGTCGGGTAGCGGTCGTCCACGAACGCCACCACCTCGTCGCAGAGATAGTCCAGGTAGCGGCCGGTCCCCGGCGAGTTCAGGAACTGGCTGCCGCCGAGCGAGGTCCAGCAGTCCACGAACACCACCACGGCCGGAGGGACGGTACCGCCGGCGAACAGCTCGTCGACCAGCTCGGGGACGTTGGGACGTAACGCGGTCCGGTTCCACCACATGTCGACCTGGCCGGTGAACCCCTGGATCAGGTAGATGCTCGGGTAGCGGCGGGCCGGGTCGTCGCCGACCCCGGGCGGCAGGTACACCCGGAGCGGCCGCTCGTGCGGGTCGCCGAGCGGGTTGCCCTCCAGCACCCGGCTGGTGACGGTCAGCCGCTCGAAGCGGCCCTTGGGCTCGACGTGCCAAGGTTTCATGTGGAACCTCGCTAGAGGAGGGGGGCGGCCTCGCGGGCGAAGTAGGTGACGATCAGGTCGGCGCCGGCGCGGCGGATGCCGGTCAACAGCTCCAACATCACCCGCTCGCCGTCGACCCAGCCGCGCTCGGCGGCCGCCTTCACCATCGCGTACTCGCCAGAGACGTGGTAGGCGGCGGTCGGCAGCCCGAAGGCCTGCTTGACCCGCCAGATCACGTCCAGGTAGGCGACGGCGGGCTTGACCATCACCATGTCGGCACCCTCGGCCACGTCCAGCGCGACCTCGCGCAACGCCTCGTCGGCGTTGGCCGGGTCCATCTGGTAGCCGGTGCGGTCGCCGAACCTCGGGGCGCCCTCGGCCGCCTCCCGGAACGGGCCGTACAGGCCGGAGGCGTACTTGGCCGCGTAGGCGAGGATCGCGGTGTCGGCGAAGCCGGCATCGTCGAGGCCCGCCCGGATCGCGCCGACCTGGCCGTCCATCATCCCGCTGGGGGCGATCACGGCCGCCCCCGCCTCGGCCTGCGCCACCGCGATCCGCGCGTACCGCTGGAGGGTGGCGTCGTTGGCCACCGAACCGCCGTCCTGGAGCAGCCCGCAGTGGCCGTGGTCGGTGTACTCGCACAGGCAGAGGTCGCCAACGAGCGCGACCTCGTCGCCGAGGTCGGCGGCCAGGGCCCGCAGCGCCCGCTGCACGATGCCCTCCGGCGCCCACGCCTGCGAGCCCTCGGCGTCCTTGTGGGCAGGGATGCCGAACAGCAGCAGGGCCGGCACGCCCAGTGCAGCCAGCTCGGCCGCCTCCTTGCGCAGGCTCTCCAGGGTGTGCTGGTGGTGGCCTGGCATCGAGGAGATCGGCACCGGCTCGTCGATGCCCTCCTTGACGAACAGCGGCGCCACCAGGTCGCGTCGGGAGAGGTGCGTCTCGCGCGCCAGCTCGCGCAGCACCCTGGTGCGGCGCAGCCGGCGGGGGCGGCTCAGCGGGAACGGCGCAGGTTGCATCCATGCTCCTCGTGGTGTGCTCAGACCCGCATACCCTACCCGTCCCAGGCCGGCAAGGGGTCCATGCTGCCAGCGCCGCGCTGGCCGGCGCCGCCGCCGCCTGGCTGCTGGCCGCGACCGGCGGGTCAGCCGGCGACCGCGTGCTCGATGGCGGCGACCAGGCCGGGGATCGTGTGCTGGGTGGCGGTCGCGGCGACCCGCATGCCGGCCGCGCGGGCGGCGCCGGCGGTGACCGGGCCGATGGCGGCCACGCGGACGCCGCCGGGCGGCGGCCCGCCGTAGCCGCGCACGAACCCCTCGACGGTGGAGGAGGCGGTGAACGCGACCCAGTCCACCTCGCCGTCGTCCAGCCGCCGGCGGGTGGCCGGGTCCAGCTCCCCGACCGGGACGGTGTGGTAGGCGACGACCTCCTGGGTCCGCCAGCCCTTGGCGCGCAGGGCGACGCCCAGCTCGGGGTTGGCGCGGTCGGCCCTGGCGAGCAGGACGTCACCGGGGCCGTGGGGGAACTGGAGGCCGAGCGCGGCGGTGGTGGCGACCCCGGGGACCAGGTCGGGGACGACGCCCCAGTCGCGGAGGGCGGCCTCGGTCGCCGGGCCGACCGCCGCCACCCGGGCCCGGCCGGGCACACCCCGCCGCAGCGCCTCCACTCGGCCCCGCAGCGCGGCCACGCCGTTGACGCTGGTGAGCACGAGCCAGTCGTAGCGGCCCTCGGCCAGCTCCTGGACCGCCCGGTCCAGCTCGGCGGTGGAGACGACCGGCCGGATCTCGATGGCCGGCACCTCGAGGGCCTCGGCACCCCGCTCCCGCAGCAGCCGCGAGAAGCCTCCCGCCTGACCGCGAGCCCTCGGCACGAGCACGGTCAGCCCGGCCAGCGACCCTGAGGGTTCCTCCTGGGTCACCGCCCGCCGTCCTCCACCAGCGCGCGCACCTCCGGGCCGCAGGCATCGAGCAGGCGGTCGGCGAGGGCCTGCCCGAGGCCCTCCGGGTCGTCGGCCGGCCCGCGCAGGCGCTCGCGGACCAGCCCCTTGCCGTCGAGGGCCGAAAGGAAGCCCTGGATCTCGAGGGCGCCGTCGCCGGCCTGGCGCAGCAGCGCCCCGGCGGGGAGCGTGCACGAGCCGCCCAGCCGCTGCAGGAACGCCCGCTCGCCGCGCAGCGCGACCCGGGAGGGCCGGTGGGTCAGCACCCCGAGCAGGCCGAGCGCGCGGGTGTCGTCCTCGCGCGCCTCCACCGCCAGGCACCCCTGGCCGGGCGCTGGCGTGAACGCCTCGGGGTCGAGCGGGACGGCCTCGCCGGCGAGGCCCAACCGGTGCAGCCCGGCCGCGGCCAGCACCACCGCGTCCAGCTCGCCCGCATGGACCTTGCGGACCCGGCTGTCGACGTTGCCGCGGAGCGGCACCACCTCCAGGCCGGGCCGGAGCCAGTGGAGCAGGGCGACCCGGCGGGGGCTGCCGGTGCCGACCCGCGCGCCGGCCGCCAGGTCGTCGAGCCCGCCGAGCCGGCGCCTGGCGACCAGCACGTCGCGCGGGTCCTCGCGCTCGGGCACCGCCGCCACGACCAGGCCGGGCACCTGGGTGGCGGGCAGGTCCTTGGCCGAATGGACGGCCAGGTCGGCCCGCCCGTCGAGCACCGCCTGCTGGACGGCGGCGGTGAAGATCCCCTTGCCGCCGAGAGCGGCCGCCGGCACGTCGCGGCGCCGGTCTCCCTCGGTGACCACGGTGACCAGCTCGACCCGGAGGTCCGGCCATGCCGCCCGCAGGCCGTCGGCGACCAGCCGGCTCTGCGCCAGGGCGAGGGCGCTCGCCCTGGTCGCCAGCCGCAGCGGCGGCTCAGCCCCCGGCATCGTCGTCCCCGTCCACCGGCGGGCTGGCCCCGGACCCCCCGTGGTCGAGGCCGTACAGCTCGCGGAGCGCGGCGACGTACAGGTCGCCGTCGGGGCGGGCCGCCAGCGCCTTGCCGCGCACCATCGGGTCGTGCAGCAGCTTGTTGACCAGCCCCCTGGTCACCGCCTCGACCGCGGCCCGCTCGCGCTCGTCCAGGCCGGTCAGCCGGCGCGCCGCCTTGGCCAGCTCCTGCTGGCGGACCTGCTCGGCACGGGCGCGGAGCGCGCGGATGGTGGGCGCCAGCCGGGCCCCGCGCTGGCCGCCCATGAACGCCCGCGTCTCCTCCGCGATCAGCGCGCGCACCCGCTCCACCTGGTACCGCGGCCCTTCGTCGGTCTCCAGCACCGCCCGCAACCCGTCGAGGTCGGCCAGGACGACGCCGGGAAGGTGCCGCACCTCCGGTTCGACGTCGCGGGGGACGCCGAGGTCCAGCACCACCAGCGACCGCCCCGGCGCGCGGCGGGCGAGCGCGCCGGCGACCGCGGCGGTGGTGACGGTCGGGCGCGCGCCCGCCGTGGCGGCGACGACCAGGTCGGCGTCGGCGAGCTCGGCCGCGACCTCCTCCAGGGGGACCGAGCGGCCGCGGAGCTCCCCGGCCAGGGCGGCGCCCCGCGCGGCGGTGCGGTTGGCCACCACCAGCTCGCCGGCGCCGGCCTGGCGCAGGGTCCGGCCGGCCAGGCGGGCCAGGCCGCCGGCGCCGACCAGCAGCACCCGGCGCCTGTCGAGGTCGCCGAGGTGCTCGCGGACCACCCGCAGCCCGACCGTGAGGGTGGAGGCGAGCCCGGCGCCGATGCCGGTCTCCCTGCGGGCGCGCCTGCCGACCTTGATCGCCCGGGCGAACAGGCCCGACAGCACCGGGCCGACGGTCCGCTCGGCCTGCGCGGCCTGGAAGGCCTCTCGGACCTGGCCGAGGATCTGGGCCTCGCCGACCACCATCGAGTCGATGCCGGAGGCCACCGCGAACAGGTGCCGGACGGCGCGCTCCTCGTAGTAGTCGTAGAGGTGGTCGGCGAACTCCTCCACGCCGATGCCGTGGAGGTCGGCCAGGAACCGGCGCACGTCCCCGGCGCCGCCGTGGAAGCGGCTGATGGCGGTGTAGACCTCGACCCGGTTGCAGGTCGAGACGATCACGCCCTCGTGGACGTGCTCGGCGTCGAGCAGGCGGGCGAGGGCCTTGGGACGGCGTTCCGGGTCGACCGCCAGCCGCTCGAGCAGCCCGAGCGGGGCGCTGCGGAAGTTGGCGCCGACGACGAAGACCGGCACGGCGCTCAGTCCCGGGCCTCTTGCCCCGGGTCCGCGTCCATGCCTCGATTTCTGGCCGCGACCTGGCGGACGAGGTCGACGGCGGCCCGGCGCTGCTCGTGGAAGGAGAGGATCTGCAGCTCGGTGGAGAGGTCGACCTTGCGGAGGAAGACGCCGGCAGGCACGTGGACCTGCGCGGGGGCGAAGTTCAGGATCGAGGTGACGCCGGCGGCGACCAGCCGGTCGCAGACCTCCTGGGCCGCGGTCGCCGGGGTGGCGATGATGCCGATCGCCACCTGCTCCTCCTTGACGACGCGGTCCAGGTCGTCGATGTGGTCGACGGTCAGCTCGCCGACCTGCTCGCCGACCTTGCCGACGTCGGCGTCGAGCAGGGCGGCGATCTTGAAGCCTCGCTCGACGAAGCCCCGGTAGTTGGCCAGGGCGTGGCCGAGGTTGCCGACCCCGACGATCGCCACCGACCAGTCCTGCTCCAGGCCGAGCTCGCGGCGGACCTGGTAGATCAGGTACTCGACGTCGTAGCCGACGCCGCGGGTGCCGTAGGAGCCGAGGTAGGAGAGGTCCTTGCGGACCTTGGCCGAGTTCACTCCCGCCGCCTCGGCGAGCTGGTCGGAGGAGACGCGGTGGGTCCCGCGCTCCGACATGTCGACCAGGCACCGGAGGTAGACGGGTAGACGCGCGACGGTGGCTTCAGGAATCCGGTCTCGCAAGGTGCCTCCAACCCCCAAGTACATCAATGGTGCCACGTCACCGGCGGTCCCGTGACTCCGAGTCTAGGCTCTGGTGATCGTGTTCTCAATCGACCCGGACCTGGCCCAAGCGGGCCCGCAGCAAGTCCGCCGGCACCTCGTACTCGAACAGCTCCACGCCGTCGACCGCCACCACCGGCACCCGCACCCCGTACCGCCGCTGAAGGACCGGGTCGCGGTCGACGTCCACCAGCTCCAGGCGGAACGCCGTGGCTGCCCGTTCGGCCCTGAGCACCCGCTCGGCCTCCTCGCAGAGATGGCACCCGGCGCGCGTGTAGAGGGTGACCATTGCCACCCCCTCCGCCGGCGTCATGGCGGCACCGGCGCGGCCGGGTGGACCGGCGCCGAGGCGCGGCGGAAGCCGACGTACATCACGCTCGCCCCGAGCGCCAGGCCGACGGCGAGCTTGTCGCTGCGGTCCAGGAACGCGAGCACGCCGCCGCTGGCGGCGAGCAGCACCCCGAGCGCGATGAGGAGGTTCCCCTCGAAGCGGGGGCGGAGCTCGCGCCGGTGGCGCAGCGCGAGCCCGCTGGCCACCGCGCCGCCGACCACCACGACGGTGCCGACGGTGTTGCCGAGCACGGCCAGGACCCGCACCGGCACCGGCAGCAGCTCCCTGCCCTCGGGCAGGCGGCCGGCCACGTCGGCCGCGCCGACCTCGGCCAGCGCCAGCAGCACCGTGCTGGCCGCTGTGAACAGCGCCAGGCCGGCCAGGTAGACGCGCCTGGCGAGCGGCCCGGCCAGCAGGCTGATGGTGCCGAGGGCGAGCCACGGCACGTTGAGCATGGCGCCGAACAGGTAGTAGACCTTGAACCCGAAGGGGGTCCAGCCGGCGGCGACCCCGGTCATCAGGGCCAGCGAGGCGAGCGCGAACATCGCCAGCCCCACCCCCCAGGCGAGCTGGTGGGTCCGGCGGCGCGCGGCATACTGGCGCAGCACCGCGACGGCGAACGCGGCCGAGGCGGCGGTGGCGACGGCGGGAAGCAGCCAGTGCATGACGCGAGTCTAGCCCCGCCCCGCGCCAGCGACCCGTCGAAGGTTGGTACCATCCGCCTCCGTACCGCCCGCCTGCCGTCCGACGCTCGAGGAGCGCTCGTGTCCCAGCTCCCCCCGGTGCTCGCCGCCACCGGCCCGTTCTTCATGTTCTCGCTCGAGGAGACCTTCGAGCTGATCGCCGAGGCCGGTTTCGACGGCGCCGAGCTGATGATCACCCAGGACCGCGTCAGCCAGGACCCGCACCGGCTCGGCGCGCTGGCCGCCCGCTACGGTGTGCCGGTGCCCGCGGTGCACGGGCCGTTCCTGGTCGCCACCTGGCTGGTGTTCGGCACCGACCCCAAGGGCAAGATCGACCGCTGCGTGCGCTTCGCCGAGGCGGCCAAGGTCTCCATCGTGGTCATCCACCCGCCCTACCGCTGGCAGACGGCCTACGCCGCCTGGCTGGACGAGGCGATCCCACGCATCCGCGAGGAGACCGGGATCATCATCGCGGTCGAGAACATGTTCCCGGTCAACGTGAACGGCCGCGCCCTGCGCTTCTTCAGCGGCACCCTGCCGGCGGAGCTGACCCGCTGGCCCGCCCTGACCCTGGACACCAGCCACCTGGCCGCGGCCGGCGGCGACCTCATGATGGCCTGGGACGACCTGGCCGACCGGGTCGTCCACCTGCACGTCTCCAACAACGACGGGCGGGGCCGGGACACCCATGGGCTGCTCGACCGCGGGGTGCTGCCCGTGCCCGAGTTCCTGGAGGAGGTCGGGGCCGCCCGCTTCGGCGGTGCGGTGACGCTGGAGCTGGACGTGCGGACGTGGGCCGACGACCGGCCGGCCCTGCTCGACGTCCTGCGCGAGAACCTCGACATCGCCCGGCTCCACCTGGCCGCCGGCGACCATCGGGCACGTTCACGCGCGACCATCCAAAACCGGTAGTATTCCCGGCCGCAATGCGCACCGGGACCGCCATCGTGGTGGCCGCCCTGCTCGTGGTGATCGTGCTCGCGGCGGCTCTGCAACTCGTGCTCAACCGCTGAGCGCATGAGCGTCGAGACGGACAGCCCCCCAGACGCCGGGGCGGCCGCCTGCCCGTGCCGCCGCGGCGACGCCGCCGCCGAGGTCGCCCGCCAGCGCCCGCTGCTGGAGCGGGCCGCCCGCGGCGACCGGGAGGCGTTCGCGCGGCTCTATCTCACGCAGGTGGACGGCGTCTACCGCTACCTGCTGGCGTGGACCGGCGCCCAGGCCGCCGCCAAGGAGCTGACCGAGCAGGTGTTCCGCGCCGCGCTCGCCTGGCTCCCGATCACCGCCGGCGGGGAGGCTGGAGCTCCGCAAGCCGGTACCGCTGGCGCTCCGCAAGCCGGTACCGCTGGCGCTCCGCAAGCCGACGTGGACGTCGGCGCATGGCTGGTCGCGCTGGCCCGCGACGCGGTCACCCAGCGGCGCGAGGCGGGGTGGATGGCCGGGCCGGAGGCGCGGGCCGACGGGCAGCCACCACCGACGGACGCGCTGGAGGCGGCGGCGCGGCTCGGCGACCCGGAGCGGGAGGTGGTGGTGTTGCGGTTGCTGCTCGGCCACTCCCTGGCCCACACCGCGCAGCTCTCCGGCTACAGCCGGCGGGCCGTCACGGAGCTGCAGCTCGCCGCGTGCCTGGCCATCCGGGAGCTGACCGTCGAGCCGGGCGAGCCGGCGCCGCCGTCGGACCTGGCGACGGTGGGCTCGATGGCGCCGGGCCAGCGGGCCGCCGAGTTCGAACGGCGCCTGGAGCGCTGGGACGTGGACCTGACCGGTGATGACCCGGGGCTTGCCGACGCCCTGGCCATCGCCTCCTCCCTGCGGCTGGCCGCGCCGAGCCAGGTTCTCGCTCCCGACCGCCGCTTCGTCCTGCGCCTGCGGACGGCGCTCGCCAGCGAGCACCCGGAGGCGTCCGGGGGCGGCGCGCGGCGGTCGGCCAGGCGGGCGTGGGCGTCGCTCAGGGCCGAGATGGCCAGGCGACCGCGACCCTTCGCGGCCACCGCGGTCGCCGCCGCCGCGATCCTCGTGATCCTCACCCTCCAGGCCTTCGGGAGCCCCAAGCCGCCGGCCTGCGCCGGCGGGCCGTGCCCCACGACCACGACCGCGGCCGCGGCCGCGCCCGCCTCCGCGACGGCGGCGCCGCTGACGAGCATCCGCCAGGCGACCACGACCACGAGCCTGCCCGGCCTGCCCACCACGACGGCCCTGGCGGCGCCGGTCTCGACCGCGACGACGACGACCACCACCACCCTGCCGCCCACCTCGACCTAGCGCGTGCCTCCTGGGTCACTTCGGGGCCGGTCACGTCCGGCCGGCGTGGTTTGATGGCGTCTGCTCCCGGGCGAGTCGACGAAGGAGCATTCACCGACGGCAGCCTGTCGAACCGGCGGGTGTGGGCCGACCTCGCGGGCGGCACCCCCGACGGGATCTGCATCGACGCCGAAGGCGCCGTCTGGTACGCCGACGTCCCCAACAAGCGCTGCGTGCGCGTTCGCGAAGGTGTTCGAAGGACCCAGGACGGGCCAGGTGCTGACCGCCCACGCACCCGCACCCAGCGCTGGCTGGCCCTAATCGAGGAGCTGCTCGCCGAGCCAGCCGTCGGGGGGCCCGCACGCCGGGGAGGGCGAAGAAGAACCCACCGCCGATCGGGCGGTTACTTAGGTAAGCCTAATTTCAGGCGCCTGTAGTCTGCGCAAACCCCCAGGCGGGCGGCAACCCGCCTGGTCGGAGGGGCTCACGATGCCGGCGAGGCCGCCGTCTCAGCGATCGGCGAAGAACTGGTGCCTGGCGGCCACGGCGGTGTCGGGATGGTCGGAGAACAGGCCGTCGACACCGAGCCGGTAGAACAGGCGGAACTCGGCTGGGGCGTCGCCGGTGGCGCGGAGGAACTCGGGACTGGCGGGGTTGCCCTGGCGGAAGTCGTTCGGCAGGAAGTTGTTCTCCTTGCGGAAGGTCCACGGGTGGACCTGCAGGCCGGCCCGGTGGGCGTCCCGTACCAGGCTGGTCGGGTCCAGCAGGTTCCCGTCGGGGTCGC
>WNFV01007622.1_pt1 | contig 12455 bp, 5 predicted proteins | sample 5400101 | NCBI WGS metagenome assembly WNFV01 (sample SAMN13153361, study PRJNA577476) | soil metagenome | isolation source: 115 cm soil or saprolite under grassland replicate 1 | place: USA:California | collected 2016-06-15
CGAGTGGCTGGCATTGCTTGCCTCCAGTAACTGCAAGAGATACTGGAGAGAGTGTGCCCCACTCTCCTGAATTGTCAAGTCCCAGGAGGCACGACTTGTTGCAACGTTCCTGGGGGTATGAGTTTATGCAAGACCACACCAAGTTCATAAATCCAGAGAACGGCAACTGCGATGGCAAGCAGCAGTGTATCCAGATGTTTGGGATCGCTCAGATGCGTGGATTCCAAATCGAAGCCACCCGATTTCTCGTCACGGAAGCTTTCTTCATGTGCATCCGTTTCAGATAATGGCGCAGCACCCAGCCATCGGCGTGCAGATTGGTCATCACGACACACAATTCAGCCGGGCACTTCGCGCTCGCGCGCGTCCAAGTGATCGCGACATTACAGTACCAATCCGGGCGCCGATGGGGCGCTTGGTCTGCACCGAGCTGATGGCCGCGCGGACAATGTAAGCCGTCTGGGTGCAGAAGACGCAATAAGAAATCATAGCAGGCCTGCTCGTCGAGCAAACCATCAAGTGGAAATCGGAGCATTGGTCAGCCTCCTTCGCCATTGGGCTATCAGTCAGTCTGGCAGCAAGAGGCGGGCCAAGTAGTGATTCACCATTCAACCAACATGAGCCGATATTCTAATATTCGAAAGGAGCCATCTCATGAACTGGAAGAGGCTAGTATTCGTTCTTGGGCTAAGTCTTATGCTCACCGTTGGCAGCACCATGGCAGCCGCGGCGAAAAGCCCAGCCGGTGCGCCAACCGCAACCCTGTTGGTGACGGGCCTGGAGGAGCTCCAGGGGAGTGCCGTCGGCCCTGGCGGGGCGTTGTTCGTCACTGCGCCGCTCACCGGCAGCATCTGGCGCGTTGACCCGAAGACCGGCGCCGTCACACTGTTCGCCAGCGGGCTGCCAGCCCGCTTGCCGGGCCTGGACTTCATCGGCAGCGGGGTGGTCGATGTCGCCTTCATCGGCGGGGCCGCGTACGCGCTGGTCACCGGCGTCGCCCCAGACCTCTTTGGCCACGATGTTGTCGGCATCTACCGAGTGGACGGCCCAGACAGCTTTACCATCGTGGCCGACATCGGCGCGTGGTCCATAGCTCATCCGCCGGCAACGGACTTCTTCGTCCCCACCGGCTTCCAGTATGCGATCGAACCATATCGCGGCGGGTTCCTCGTCACCGACGGGCACCATAACCGTGTGCTTCGGGTCACCTTGGACGGCGAAATCACCCAGGTGATCGCCTTCGACGATATCGTCCCAACCGGGCTGGCGGTGAGAGGCAACACGATCTACATGGGGGAAGCCGGTCCCATTCCCCACCTGCCAGAGACCAGCAAGGTCGTGTCATTCACGCTGAAGTCGCCCACTGCCACGCAGGTGGCATCCGGCGCCGGGTTAATCCATGACCCCCCCATCGGCTTGCTCGTCGACGTGGAATTTGGCCGCGGAAATACACTCTACGCTCTCTTACAAGGCTACTGGAATGGTCCATTTGAGGGTACTCCCGCGCAGCCGAATACCGGCGCACTGGTAAAGGTGAACCCGGATGGGACTTTCACCCTCCTCGTAGAGGGTTTGAACCAGCCGACCTCGGTCGAGATCATCAAGAACACCGCCTACGTAGTCACACTCGCCGGCGAGATCTGGAGGATCGACAATATCTCGGCTCCGCCCTACGGCGGTTGAGGTTGAGCATCTGGGGGCCTGAGGCCCGCCGCTTCGTGGCTCGTCAGTAGTCAGGTAACTTGCGACGGCTTTGGCCCATTTCGCCAGCCCAATCTCAAAAAGCGGGCATTGAAAGGACAATCCGAAACTGAATAGCCCGATTGAAGGTTCGAGGAGAAGCAGACAGAGATTCAGTCTGCTTCTCCACTGTTGGTAATAAGTCGAGCGGCGCCGCGTCTCGGTTCAGAGACGCGGTGATCTGAGTAACTACTCAGTAACTACCGAGGAACAATTGTTGTATTTGCTCCTTATGTCCCTACTTTTATGGGGATTTTGCAAGAGTTATCAAAGAATATTAAATCGTGAGTGTTATATGGCAAATACTAAAACCCACACATATACCGTTAATGCAAAAATGCTCACTAGAGCTATTAGGTGATAATGCATTTTCAATTTGGCCATAGAATACACCCTCTTGGTCTTTTCACTAGAAGGAGATTATATTGTGACACAGTATACGAAAAAAACCGCACGCAACCAATACATATGTAATAGCTGTGGTAAGACAATAAACCCCGGCGATAAAAACTACGTGGAAGAACGTTTCCTTGCTTCTTTGCACTCCAAGCCAAAAAGATATTGTGTTGACTGTTATGAAAGACACAATAACCCAAAATCTTAGATTTCAAGAACTATACCCTCTTTTGTGAAGTTTGAACCTAGCCAATTTTGCTATAGGCCACAATAATTTTGTTATAGCATCGCTAGCCTCAGAAATGGGTCGCAAAACTAAGATTGTGCGATCGAGTGGCATTCTTTCTATGAGCCATCCTGCAAGCTGCTGCGACCACCGGGGAGGTATCGATAGAGGGTCGCAGGGGAAACTTTCAGCCGTGCCGCGACTTCTTCCACGGGAATCTCGGGGTCGGCAAGCATTGCTTTAGCGACAGCGAGGTCTTTTAGCCCGAGTGTCTTCGGCCTGCCGCCTTTCCTGCCCCGTTCGCGTGCGGCTTGGAGCCCAGCGCTCGTGCGCTCGCGAATAACGGCGCGCTCAAATTCGGCGAGGGCACCGAAGATGTGAAACACGAGGCGTCCACCGGCCGTGGCCGTATCGATGCTTTCTGTGAGCGAGCGCAGCTCGATGCCACGTGCCTGCAGATCCTCAACTGTTTCAATCAGTTGGCGCATCGAGCGCGCAAGACGGTCGAGCTTCCAGACGGCGAGCATATCTCCTTGACGAAGAAACTCAAGCACTGCTTTCAACTCCGGCCGGTCGCGCTGCGCCCCACTCGCCTTCTCGATAAAGATCCGCTCGCACCCGGCAACCTTCAATGCATCGATCTGCAAGGCTGGGTTCTGGTCTAGCGTTGAAACACGGGCATAGCCTACGAGCATAACGTCTCCTGTCTTTCTCAAAACTCGTCAGAAGTATAAAGTATTGAGAAGTGTATTACAAGAGACAGTTTTGAGAGATTAAAAGACCCAAAGAGGCGGCGGGAGAGTTGTTCACATCTCGTCTCTCAAAAACGAGCGTTTGCGAGAGACGGACATTTCACCTTTCTGAAGGAGAATGCAAAAACCCCTATGTATTTCCACAATTCTTTGGGGAGCATAGCCGAAAAATACGGCGAGCCACGTTTCATGCATGGCGGCGCAACTCGACCCATGCCGACTAGGAGTTGGCGCGAGGTAAAAAATACGTTAAAATGCGCGCTGTGGGAGATATCAAAACTGCTGCCAGCGCCGTCGCATCATGCACAGTCTGGACACGCACGGCCGCACCAGTGCCCATCTGCCCACGGGCGCCCTCAGCGAGCATGACTGATGCATATGCCACGCTACTGATGACGTTCCGTAAGGGTCACGCCGGCCACAGTTACGGGAGATTCTGTTGCTTATGAACATCGACAGCGCTGTCCCCTACCCTCTCTCTAAGACGATCGCCGAGGAAGTACGACCTCAGACCACACCGGTGATTCCACTGCGCCGCGCCGACCTGACCCGCCTTCACTCGCACCTGCATGCTCACCACACTACGATTGTCGCGGCGTGGAGTGCCGCGATGATCACCGCAGGGCTATCGCTCCCCGCTCCACTCGTGCGATCACGCTTCGTCTCCCTGCTCGACCAGATCACCGCAGTCGTGCTGGCCGACTCATGCGATCGCGCAGCGGCAGAGCGCAGCGGCGCCGCATTCGCCGAACTACTCGACAGCTACCCCGGCGCTCTCGCTGGCACACTTGAGGTGCTTGGGCGCGAACTGCTCGCCCCGCTGCCCGCCGAGACTGTGGTCGCGCTACAGCCACGGCTCGCCGCGCTGCTCGGTGCGCTGGCCGCGGGATGGGCGCGCCGCGTGCAGGAGCGTGCCAGCACGACAGCCACACCATCGCCTGGCGTGTCAGCGGCAGGGCAACCGGAGCCGCATGGCACGCCCAGCTACCGCCTGCTTGTCGAAGGCATCCCTGCGATTACGTATATCGCGGCTTTCGACGATGCGAGTTCCACTCTCTACACCAGCCCGCAGATCGAAACCATCCTGGGCTTCTCGCAGGCGGAGTGGATGGCCGATGACACCTTATGGCTGAAGCAGATCCATCCCGACGACCGCGCACGCGTGCTGCTCGATCTGGAGCGCATCCACGCTGGCGGGACACCCGCGCCTTGCGAGTATCGCATGCACACCCGCGATGGGCGGGTCGTCTGGTTCCGTGACGAAGTTGCGGTGATGTACGATGCCGATGGGCGACCGTCCGGCCTCTACGGCATCATGCTGGACATCTCTGAACGCAAGCGCGTCGAGGCGGAGTTGGCCGATGTCCGGCGGCGGCTGGCCGATGCGCGCGACGCGGAGCGGCTGCGTCTCGCCCACGACCTGCATGATGACGCAATCCAGCACCTGCTCGGTGTCGGGTTGCTGATCGATGAGCGCCAGCAGCGCCTGGCGACCTGCACAGACGTGGAGACGGTCACCGTTCTCCACGCAGTTGGGTTGGAGCACATCCGTGCGGCTGTCCAGGCGGTAACTACCCAGTTACGTGGCGTGATCGGCGAACTTCGCCCGGCTGGCCTCGACAAGTTGGGATTGAGCGCGGCGCTGGAGTCCTACGTGACGCATCTGCACCACGAGGATGGGCCGCCGCTGCCCGCCATCGCGCTTGACCTTGACCCGAGCAGCGCGGCGCTGCCGCGACCGATCGCGCTCTGCCTGTTCCGTGCGGCGCAGGAGGCACTGCGCAACGCTATCCGGCATGCCTCGGCGTGCCACGTGCTACTCCGCTTGCGGCTGGACGGCGCATCAGCAACCTTGTGCATCCGTGACGATGGCTGCGGCATGGATCAGTGGCTGAATGTCAGCGCGTTGATCGCGGTCGGACACTTTGGATTGGCCGGCATCGTCGAGCGGGTTGCGGAGTTTGGCGGCTCGATGACTATTGAGTCAGTCCCGCAGCAAGGAACTGCGGTAACGGTGATTGTTCCGCTTTGACACAGCTATGGAAACGATGATAGCGCCAATTCGCGTGCTGCTTGCCGATGATCACCCGACGTTGCGTGCCGGTGTGCGCGCGGCGCTCGAAGCCGCCGGCGACCTGTTGGTGGTTGGAGAAGTCGACCACGGCGACCTGGTCGTGCCGCGCGGCCTGGAGACCCAGACGGATGTGCTGCTGCTGGATATCGAGATGCCCGGTCCTGGTCCGCTGCCGATCGTCGCCGCGCTGCATACCCACTGTCCAGCCCTCAAGGTGGTCGTTCTGAGCGCGCACGACGAGGAAGTGTATGTCCGCAGCCTCCTCGCCGCAGGGGCGGCCGGGTATGTACGGAAAGATGAACCGGCCGAGGCGATCGTCGATGCCGTGCGTACCGCAGCCAGGGGTGGTACCTGGCTGAGTCGATCGATCGCGGAGGCGCTGGGACAGCCGACAGAAGGACCGCCCCCGCCAGCGCCCGCGCTGACGGAGCGTGAGCAGGCGGTGCTGCGGCTGCTGGTTGAGGGTCGCTCGAACCGCGAGATCAGCCAGGCGCTCGGCGTGAGCGAGCAACTGATCGAGCGACGTATTCACGAGATCTTCGTGAAGCTCGGCGTCACATCGCGGGTGATGGCCGCGGTGCGGGCTGTGCGTGAGGGCCTGGTGTAGGGATTCCCCAACCCCTACGGTTGGGGAATCCATCTGAATTCGTAGGGATTCCCCAACTTACAATTAATCAACCCCTCTACTATACTAGACCATAGTTCCCACATCCACAACTGGCGTCGCTCTGTCGTGCTGTGTTAACCACATTGCGCGCGGAGCCACACCGAAGAATCGTCTGTATGCTAGAGGGGTGGACTATGCTACACCGTGTCATCGGGCGTTCGCTGCTGCGCATTGCGCTGCTCAGCATCCTCGTCGGTGGTCTGCCACCCGCCCCCCTGCGGATCGCACTCGCGAAATCAGCGCTGGTCGGGCCACCAGCCGTCACGGCGACGATCAGGGGCGGCAGCCGCGCGCAGGCTGCCACCGATAGTTCACTCCCAGCGCCAGCGGTGCCGCGCGACCATCCCCGCCGAGTCGCGACCGCCCCCGTACCGCGCGCGGCAGCGACTGTCCAATCAGCCCCCGGCGACATCCTCCGCACGATCACCGTGACCCCGGCGCCATCCTGTAGCCTCACCGTCGGAATCGGCTTCGATGGCAGTGAGTTGTTGGTATCATGCGCCTATAACAACGTTATTACGCGTGTCAACCCGGCAAATGGGGCCACCCTTGGTTCGTACACCATCTCAGGCATCTCCAGCAGCGATGGTATTGGCGCCATTTCCTGGGATGCCAATAATAGCTTGCTCTGGATTGCCACGGCCAACCCCTCGCCTCCAAAAGTGTATGCTGCTGTACTGGATAGGACGACCGGCACTGGCACCGCCACCCTACGCTTCACGCATACGCTCGGCGGGTACGACCTTATCGACGGCCTCGCCTATGACGGCACTGATAATACGATCTGGCTGAGTCCGGATGTTTCCGGCACGATCTATCACTATAGTTTGACCGGAAGCCTACTGGGCTCCTTCTCGGTTGCCCTCGGTAGCTGCGCGAACTCCGGGCTCGTCGTCGCCGACGCAGCGACGCTCTACCTGGCGAATGACGGCTGTAGCCAAATCTATTCGTCCAAAAAGGATGGCAGCGGACTGGCTCTCTTCGCCAGCCTGTCCGGCAAGCGAGTCGAGGATTTGGAATGCGACAACACGACCTTCGTCGGGAAGAGTGTGATCTGGAGCAAAGATGCCTACGACTATGAACTAAACGCGTTTGAAGTGGCGGCGGGCCAGTGCGCGGAGGGTGGCGCAGTTACATCGGTGCTCGACCCCCAACAGAATCGCTCCGAAGAAGATTGCCAGTGCGCGGGCGCGCAAGTTTTTGTCGGTGGGCCGATCAACACCCGCACCGGCAATCTGTCGACGCGCGCCCTTGATCTGAGGATCAGCTCGCCAGGTCCTGATCTGTCGTGGGAACGGATCTATAACAGCCAGGCCACTAGTGAAATCACGACGGTGCTCGGCTTTGGCTGGCAGCACCCCTATGCGGCCCGCCTGATCACCCCAAGTATGCCGGGCGGGGAGTTGGGCCGCGTCAGCATTCTCTCGCCCAAAGGCAACCGGTTCCGCTTCCAGGATCTCGGCGCCGGGCAGTTCCGATCGTTTCCAGGCGTCTATAGTACCCTCGTGCAGGCTGGAGGCGTCTACACCCAAACGCTGCGCGACCAGCGCCAATTCATCTTCGATGGCGCAAGTGGCCGGCTGACGGGCGTACGCGATGCCCGCGGCCGTCGCTTGACTCTGACCTACAGCGGCACGCCGCCACGTTTAGATCGTATCGCCGACGCAAATGATAGCTCACGCTATCTCGCGTTGACGTACAATGCGGCCGGGCGCATCAGCAGTATCAGTGACGGCACGCGCACCGTACAATATACGTACGATCCTACAACCGGTGATCTGAAAACGGTGCAAGATATCCGCAACCAGATCACCACCTATACCTACCAGGGCCACCTGCTGACTCAAATCCTCAATCCGCTCAACCAGGTGGTCGAAAGCACAACTTACAATGCTTACACGCCAGCCGGCAAGGCCATCAGCCAGACCTTGCAGGATGGCCAGCAACTCCAGCTCAGCTACCTCATGGCTTCGACGGTGATTACCACCACCGGGCAGGATGGCCGGCGCGATGTCGGGCAAGTCTTCTATAGTCCGAGCAACGCGCGAACCAGCATCAGCATGAATGGGACTGTGGTTCAGGACTCCGTTTATGATGGAAGTTTCAGCCCCAGTCGCTTGACTGATGGGAATGGGAACGCTACGCGTACCAGTTATACCAGCTTTGGACTGCCGCTCACGAGCACCAATGCCTTGAACCAGGTCTCGCAGGCGTTCTACGACACGCACAACAATCTCGTCAAAGCAGTTGATGCGCGCGGCGTCACCGCGTTGTTCCGCTATGATAGCTATAACAATGTCATTAGCGCCACGGTTGGCATCACGACGACCACCCCGAGCCGTGCGACCACGCTTTACACCTACGCTTATCTAACTCCCAGTGGAACCTGGACGGTCACACCCCCAGCGACGCCGATGGACAGCCGGCTCCAGGACGAGCAGAACCCCGATGGGATCGTCACGCACTACGACTATGACGCTACGCACCCGCATCAGGTGATTGGCACTACGGTTGGCTTTGGGACACCACTGGCCCAGGTGACAACGTATGGCTATGACGCGTCGGGCCGTGTGATCTCCTCGACTGTTGGATTCGGCACCGCGTTTGCGCGCACGGATACCACGACGTACAACGCTGACAACACGATCGCCCAAACGATCCGGAATTATAAGGATGGGACTTTTACATCAGCGCGGCCCGATGAAGACGTGCTTACCACGTACGGTTATGATGCACTCGGCCGACAAATCTGGGTGAAAGATGTCCTGGGGCGCTACACGGTGACACACTACAACGCCGCCGGGCAGGTGGATTGGACTGTGCGGAATATCACCGGATACAGCGGCGGTACGTTGCCGGCAACACCGCCAACCTATAGCCCGACCATACCTGATGCCAACGTCGCTCAATTATATGGTTACGATAGTTTGGGTCGCACGGTGCTCATGACCGAAACAGGTATCCTGACCGGCACCTTTAATGTGAGTACTCTTCAGTTCAGCGCGGCGACGACACGAATCACACGCACGGAATACGATACGCTCAGCCGGCCGATCACCGTCACGCTCAATTATGACCGGCAGAATTCGACCGAAACCGCCGACCGCAATGTCAAGCTCCTGTATGGCTATGATGCTGCCGGCAACGTGCCCCGCCAGCGGGATGCGCTGGGCCGCTGGACCTACACGGATTATGATGCGCTGAACCGCCCGATTACCACCACGGTCAACTACGAAGACGGCAACCCGCTCACCGGGCTCCGCGATGCCGATATCATCTCGGTGAAACGGTATGATGGCGCCGGTCAGGTGGTCCAACAAATTGACAATTACGTCGATGGGCAATTCACCGCGACGCAACCGATTACAGACCGCATCACGCTGTATCAGTATGATACCCTGGGCCAGGTCATCACCACCACGCTGAATTATGACCCGCCAACGCTGGGCAGCCGGACCGACACAAATCGGATCAGTGTCGCCGCCTATGACCCACTCTCTGCGCGGATCCTCGGGCAGCGGGATACGCTCGGGCGCTGGGTCAGCCAGCAATATGATGCGCTGGGCCGGATTGTTGGCACCACCCAGAATTGCCGCAACGTGAGCGGGTTACCAGTGAGCACAGGATGTGCGGCGTTTGACGCCGTAAATGCGCCAGATCGGAATGTGCCAACGCGCAACGGTTATGATGCGCTGAACCGGACTACTGTCGTTACTGACGCGTTGGGAATCGTCACCCGCACAAGCTACGATGGCCTCAGCCAAACCCGATCGACGACCCAGAACTATGTCGTGGGCGGGCCGACGACGCCACTGACGAACGTCACTACGCTGATGGCATACGATGCTCTTGGTCGCACCACGGTCGTCACCGATGCCGTGGGTGCAGTGGCACGCACCGGTTACGATGGCCTCGATCACACGGTGGTGATCACCGACAGCGTCGGGCGGGTCACGCGCTCAGGGTATGATGGCGCCGGTGTGTTGCGTTGGACCAAGCGACCGGACGGGCAACGCATAGTCTATCAGGTGGATGGGTTGGGCCGGGTGGTCGCGAACATCGTGAATTACCAGGATGGAGTGGTGGGCGCGAATGATCCCAGCGACCAGGATCTGCTGGCACGCGTGGTCTATGATAAAGCGGGACGGCGCACACAGACGACCGATCCAAGTGGCCGGGTGACCGCCTTCGGGTACGATAACCTGGACCGGCTCACCAAGGTGACTGAGAACGTGGCGAGCGGCACCTGTAGCGCACTGCCCTGCAACGTGGTCACGCAGTATCAGTACGACCGCGCCGGCAACCGCACCGCGATCATTGACCCGCGCACCAATGTCCGCCGCTTCAGCTATGATGCCGCCAACCAGCAGACGGGCGCCACCGATGCGCTCAACCGCACAACCTCCTGGGACTTCGATGCGGGCGGGCGCATCACCACCCAGCACGACCCGCGCGGCACCAACAACGACCTGTCGTTCAGTTATGACGGTCTCGACCGCCTGACTCAGACATCGGCATCGAACCTGGGCACGATGACGGCCGGCTATAATGCGCTCGGCTGGCGCACTAGCCTGACCGATGGAAGTGGCACCACCAGCTTCGTATACGACCCGCTCGGGCGCATCACGCAACTCACGGCACCCCAGACCGGCAGCGTGGGCTATGGCTATGACGCGCGTGGCCAGCGCACCCAGCTGACCTATCCCGATGGTACCACGCTGGCCTATGGCTACTATGCGGATGGACGGCTCCAGACCGTCACCCAAGGCGCCACCACACTCGCCAGCTATGCCTACGATCCAGCCGGTCGTCTCCACCAGGCCAGTCGCGCCAATAACGCCACGACGACCTATACCTACGATGCGGCCGACCGGCTGCGCGACTTGCAGACGATGGTCGGGACGACACAGGCCAGTGACTTCGCCTATCAGGTCGACCGCCTGGGGATGCGCACGGTCGTGACCGAGACGCTGCCGCTCAGCACCACCGGCAGCATGGCCGCCACAGCGCTCAGTTCTTCCACGAGCAGCACGGTCGCTCGCACCAGCGCGGCCACCACGCTGAGTGGGTTGCCGCTGGCATTTGTGTCGAATGCCGGGCAGACCGACGCCAGTGTGCGCTACCTGGTGCGCAGCCGTGGCGGCACGCTGTTCTTTACCCCCAGCGAAGCGGTGCTGGCCGTGCCGCTGCTCGACCGCACCCAGCCGCTCAGCGATGAAGCCGAGCTGCACACGCCCCACGTACGCGACATCGCCGTGGCGCGCCTGCGCTATGAGGGGACGCAGGGCACCCCTCAGATACAGGCGCTCAGTCCACTGCCTGGGGTGGTCAATGAGCTGATCGGCAACGACCCGCAGCAATGGAAGACTAATCTGCCGACCTACGCCGGGGTGGCCTACCGCCAGCTGTATGCCGGCATCGACCTGCGCTATGAAGGCACTGACGGCCAGCTCAAGCGCACTTACACCGTGGCAGCCGGCGCCGACCCCAGCCGCATTCACTGGCGCTACACGGGCGCCACTGATGTGCGCCTGGACACGACGACCGGCGACCTGCTGATCGCCTTGCCTGCGCGCACCGCCAGCATCACCGGCACGACGCTGATCGAGCACGCGCCGCTCGCCTGGCAGGATATCGGCGGCCAGCGCATCATGATCAACGTTAGCTACGTGGTGGCTACCAATGGCAGTGTCAGCTTCGCGCTCGGTAGTTACGACCACAACCAGCCGCTGACAATCGACCCGGTGTTGAGCTACTCGACGTTCCACGGTGGCAGCGGCAACGAGGACAGCAACGGCATCACACTCGACAGCTCTGGTAACGCCTACCTGATCGGCGGCAGCTACTCCTCAAACTTCCCGACCGTCAACCCGGTGCAAGGCACCCGCGCGGGCAGCCAGGACATCACCGTCAGCAAGCTGTCGGCCGACGGCCATACTCTGCTGTACTCGACGTTCCTGGGCGGCAGCGGCGAAGACGAGGGCCGCTCCATCGCGCTCGACGGCAGCGGCAATATCGTGCTGGGGGGCGAGGCGGCCTCCAGCAACTTCCCGACGCTGAATGCGCTCGACAGCAGCTATGGTGGCGGCGCCTGTAGCGGCGAAGCCTGCAACGACGCGGTGGTGGTGAAGCTGAATGCCAGCGGCAGCGCCATCCAATACAGCACCTACCTCGGCAGCGCTGGCGATGATAGTGCCCACGCAGTTGCCGTGGACAGTTCGGGCAACATCTATGCGACTGGCGTGATCACCGGCGGGCTGACCATCCTCAATGGCTATGCCAGTACGGCGGGCGGCGGCGAAGAGGCGTTCCTGGTCAAGCTCAACCCGTCGCTCTCGGGCAGCGCCAGTCTGCTGTACTCGACCTACCTGGGTGGCAGCGTCGACGACGAGGGCAACGGCCTGGCGCTCGATAGTAGCAGCAAGGTGTACATCACTGGCCGAACCTACTCGTCGAACTACCCGACCAAGAACGCGCGCCAGCCCAGCCGGGCCGGCAATGCCGACGCCTTCGTGACCAAGATGGATACAAGTGCGAGTGGCACGAACTCACTGCTGTACTCGACGTTCCTGGGCGGCAGCGGCGAAGACGAGGGCCGCT
>WNFV01017694.1_pt1 | contig 12455 bp, 10 predicted proteins | sample 5400101 | NCBI WGS metagenome assembly WNFV01 (sample SAMN13153361, study PRJNA577476) | soil metagenome | isolation source: 115 cm soil or saprolite under grassland replicate 1 | place: USA:California | collected 2016-06-15
ACCTACCCGATCGCGCTTGAGGAGCTCTTGCCGGCAGCGTGGCATCGCACCGACCAGTACGCCAACAACGGGATCGAATGTGACCGCGGCCGGCTGAAGGCGCGGCTGCGTCCGATGCGAGGGCTCAAGCAAGACCGCAACGCCAGCGTGATCATCGTCGGGCATGCGTTCATCCAGAACGTCCGGCGCGGCCACTACGAGCTGACCGTTGAGGAGCCGGTGAGCCGACGGCTGGCGGTTGCGATCGACGAACTGGCCTTGGTGATCTGATCCCGAGCGCAGCTCGCCGCTTCAGCATGTCCTGCGTTGGCGCAACGCAACACTGCCCCCTCGATCGCCCTCGGGAGGACGGTCCTCCGCGAGCGGTATTGTCGCCGCCCATAGGCTGGCACAGCCGCGATCGGTGGCTACCCGCGGCCCCAGCGCCACCGTCGCGAACCTGAAGGTGGACCTCAGCCTTGCATGCGCCAGGATCAACGCGGCGGGGGTCCCGGCACGGGACCCCCGCCAACGTGCAAGCTGTGCCGCGTTGCTAGAGCGGGAAGGTCTGCTGCAGCACCACCACCCCGCCCTGCACGACGGTGATCGTGGCGCTCGTGAACGCCAGGTCGGTGATCGCCGCCGTCCAGTTGGCGCTCGGGCAACCCGCCTGCTCGGGCGTGGGCTGGGCCGGTGGATCGGTGGTCACGTTGAATGCGAGGTTGCCGTTCTTGATCTCGCTGGCCGGGAGCGACTGGCTGCCGGTCACGGTCACCTCACCGGGGTTCTGCCCCGGCGCCTGGTTGCCGCCCTGGTTGGTGCAGGTGGTGGTCGGGTCGGCGGTGGCCGTCAGGGTGATCAGGACGTCCCCGTTGCCGAGCCCAGCAAGGGCTCCGGAGGCGTTGAGCACGACCCCCTGGTCGGCAAACCGTGGGCTGCCCTTCTTGAAGTGGACACTGACCGCCAGCGCGGTGGACGCCATCGCCATCGTCAGGACGAAGACCAGCGCCGCGGTCGCGACCGCGACTACTCGTCGCATGTACTTCCCCCTTGGCTCAAATAGGTGAAGACGAGTACCTGTTCGCGTTCAGGTGGAAGGCAAGGCAAGCATACCCTCCTGCGGTTCCTACGTGAAACAGGAACCCCATTTGCCTGATTGACGCGGAGGGCGAGCGGAGGCCCTCGCGCGGTGGCGGTGGGTGGGTCCGGTCGTGACTGGCCCGATGAGGTCAAGTCCACCATCTATTCCCTCGTTGAGATATCCACGGATAGTGCATCCATAGCTAAATAGCGTAACTGGCTTCGGCGTGGCCGCACGTAAGGCTGCTGCATCGCCGAACGATAGAGGAGCGCGTTACTCCTTTCCCTGGTGATTTCCGAAGGGCGAGTTCCTTCTCCACCGGGACAGCTACCGGCTTCCGATATCGTGGTCAAGCCTCATCTGACCTGCACGTATCCCTGTCAAGGCGCCCCTGACCAGTACATATCCAGATCAAAAGCCAACAGATGAATTTGCGCTGAACCTGCGCGATTGTGCTCGCAGAGCGACCGGGAGCCATCGCGGCAAGGCATGCCAAGATGACGGGAACTCCCCGCCGTCGTCATCGCCGATCTTCTGGAATCAACCGGGCACTGGCAACGCGCTCACGACGAACTATCGTCCGTGCCGGGGCCCTCTCCCGGAGGCGCTGGCTTGTTCGGTCTGGGCGTCGCTGTCGCGTCGCCAGGGCGCTGCCGTGTCCACCTGGTGTCCTTGCGGTCCGGGAGGGTCAGTCAGATCACGAGCATCGGTAGACTGGCCCGCAGATCCAGCCGACCAAGAATGTCGAAGCGACCCATGGCGTTACTCGCTGCACGGGCACCCGTTTGACTCCAACAAGCCTATCGAGCGCTATAGGTGCCGGACAGCACACGGTGCGCACCGCACCACCTCCGTGCGAGTAAGTGGCGGCTCACCGCTGTGCGGACCGGCGTTTCCGCAGGTGGATCCCGACCGTCAGGGCGAAGTTAGGCGTTCTGACGCAGGGCCGTCGGAGTGACCCTACGGTCACGCGTGGACGAGGACCACCTCGTACTGGTCGGCGGTGGGCGGGATGCCGGTGTCGAACTTGGCGTTGACCACCGCCAGGCGGCTACCAAACCGCGCCGCGGTGGTCGGGGTCTGGAACAGGTCGCTGGTGATGACCCGCTCGACCGCCCCGGAGGCAAGGTCTGGGGCCAGCCGGATCCTGGTCACCTGGTTGGTGTTCTGCACCGCCCACAACCGCCGGCCCTCCAGCACGATCCCGTCGACGTTGGGCACGCTGACCCCGGCGATGGTCGCGCTGGCGCCGGTGGTCGGGTTGACCGTGTAGAGCTGGCCGGTGGTGGAGTGCGCCACGATCAGGGTCGTGCCGTTGGGGGTGGCCTGGATGCCGTTGAGGTTGAACGCCCCGCTGGTGTCGGCCGCCGGGCCGCTGAGCGCCAGCGTGCGGAACGTCGGCCCCGGGATCCCGGCGCCGCTGACCGGCACGAAGTAGAGCTTGGCCTGCAGCGAATCGGTGAACCACGCGCCACCCTTGGTGACGGCCACGTCGTTGATGATCGAGGTGGCCGGGTCGCCGAGCTGGTAGCTGGCGACGGTGGCGCCGGTACCGGTGTCGTAGACGTAGGCCTGCCCGGTGAAGCCACCGGCGACAAACAGCAGCTGGTGGGCGAGGTCGGCGGCCATGCCCACGGCCATGCGGCCCTGGGGGGCGTCGATGAACAGCTCGGCGGTGCCGCGTTGGAGGTTGCCGCGGAAGATGTCGCCGCGAAACAGGTCGCCGGCGTAGAAGGTGGCGCCGCGGCCAGCGGCGATCCCTTCGGCCGAGCGGGCGCCCGGCAGCACGATCACCTCGGCGGCTGGGGCCGCGGCGGCCGTCGCCGCCAACGCGCTCACCAGGACAAGCAGCAGCGGCACCGCCGCCCACCGAACCCACGCCACCGGCGAACCATGCTTCCCAGAATTGTGCATCCCAGCATCCTCCGATTTGGGTACCTACCGGGCGGGCCGGGGTCAGTATCGCCGCCGCCCAGGCGGCACGTCCATCAGCCGACGATGAACACCAGGGCAGCGTCGCAGCCCGACACCGCAACCAACGGCCAGCCACAACCTGGGAGCGCTCACCGCGGAGATGTCGGCCCAGATGGCTGCGACCAGCCACCCACGCCGTCAAGGCGGAGCCGAAGATGGGCGACTTGATGCTAGCGGCTCCGCCAGACCCGGCGCAGGGCTGGCGGAGCCGCCATCGGTAGTGGTTAGTGGCAGTGGAAGAAGGCGTTGACGGTGCCGTCCGGTCGCTGGTTGAAGTGGTCGGTGACGTGGTTTCGGAACGTTGACCCGTCCGAGCCGGTGCCACGGACGTTGAAGGTGAAGGTGCCATTCACGGTCTTGCCGTTCTGGTTGAAGCCACCCCAGACGGTGAACTTGCCGGTGTAGCTGGGCAGGCTCGGGTCCTGGAGCGGCACGGCCACAAACCTACCGGTCTGGGTGAAGGTCGCATGGACGCGACCATCGTCGAAGATGGTGGTGTGCTCGACCAGGTTGCTGGTGGTGGTGATGGTGTAGAGCGGCCCGCCCCCTTCGCAACTGGGGACGACATCCACGAAGGTCTCCACCAGGTTCTTCTCGTGCCTGGTCTCGGTGACCGGTGGCTGGGCGAAGGCAGGCGCCCCGACCAGCAGCAGGCCGGCGGCCACCAGACCTACCAGCAGGCGACGAACCATCAAATCCCCCCTCGATCTCTGCTCGTTCGCGCCGGGCCAGTCCGTCATAGCCCTCCCAGACCAAGCGTGACATCGGCAGATCTGCCGAGTTGACCGGTTGCAGGTCCGGCGTCGAGAGACAGCCGCGTGCCCTGACCCGCCCGAGAGCACGCGCCCGACCGGGACAGCGGGCTGACCGCCGAGCCGTAACAGCCGGGTGACGGATGCCGTTCTTGGTGGATGGTGGCGCACGCGAGGTGCCTCCCCCGAACCTCGTGCTGCTGCTACGCCGGAGCGTCCGCTGAGTCGGTCCGCTTCTGGTGTTGCCTCGGGTGCTGGCCGAAGCCATGGGGATGGACGGCCAGCCCCGGGGCGCCCCATTTCGGCGCGTCGAGCCTGCGGCGCCGCAACCGCACCAGACGACGGGCAGCCAGCCGAGCGTCCCGACGCCGTGCTCGACCGTTACGGCAGTAGCTGGCGAGGGGCAAGCAGCTCGCTCCTGGCGCACCGCCCCGGCGTGGCAACCTCGGGCCAGCTCGGATTGCCGCCGAAGGCGGCTCGGCCCGGGGTTCGCCCAAGGCGCGGCACCACTTCCCTCCCCGAGGGTCACGGCTGCGGGTGCCGACAAAGTCACCTTGCGCAACTGGCGAGGCGAGAGGTCGAGCTAGGACTGCCGGGACTGCTACGACGCCCCCGGCGTCGGAGTCACACCAGCGGGACCGGACCCACCCCTCGTCTCGACCTCTCGCCTCGCTGCATGGACCCTACCCAGGTTCCCGGTCACCAACCGCACGGCTGGTGCCTCCGTATGCGTCGAGGTCGGTGAAACCGTCGCCAGGTGGCGGCTCCGCCCGCTCACACCGCGCTTGGAGCATGGGTTTCCTCACGTTAGGAGGAACCTCATGAGGGTAAGCCGTGCTGCAGCCGGAAGGGTGTGTCCCATGGAGCTGTCTGTGCCTCCCTCCCCGGTCCACCTCGCTGGGCTGCGGCGAGCCGCGCGAGCGTGCCTGGGTGGGGTGGCCGGTGAGGCCGCCGACGATGTCGTCCTGGCGCTCAACGAGGCGGCGACCAACGCGATCCTGTACGGGTCAAGCGGGGGGCAGCCGTCCAGGTGGTGGTCCACGTCAACGACGACGTGATCGAGGCGTCGGTGCTTGATCACGGTCCGGACCTGCCGACGCAGCCCCCATCCGAGGCCGACACCGACGCGCTGGCTGTTCGCGGCCGCGGGCTGTGGCTGCTGCGCCGGCTCGTAGACGAGGTGCGGCTTGAGCGCGTCCAGCTCGGAACCCGAGTGACGCTGCGTCGGGAGAAGAGGGCGCGCGCCGGCTGAGTTCCTGGTCACGCCTCGCCGTGGGCGACGACGGCGGCGAAACAGCCAGGGCACTTCTCGACAAAGAACGCTGCTTCCCAATCTTGGTCCAGCACCTCAAGCCTGCGGGCCTTGATCCCGCAGGCGACGGCGCCGGTCGCGGCGTCCACCGCATGGGTTGCGCCGACCGGGGCGGTCCTGGCCGACCTGAAGACCCCGTCGGGACGATGCGCCAAGGACGGGATCTGCTCCACCTGCTCGGCGCCGACCTTGTACCGCATGCGCGGCCCCCTCCGTTTGACCCGGGCAGCATCCTCCCGGCTGCCCCGGATGTCGAATCCCGCCTCGCGTCAGCGTAGGCGTCGCGCAGCAGCCCGTCGGGTCGGCCTGCTGCTCGCTGGCGTACCGGAGCCCGGCCGCGTCCTCCCGAGCGGTCATGACTGGCTGCATCGCGACGGCGGGCACGCTGGTTCGCACGGCGCGCCGCAGCCCGGAAGCAGGTCGGCGAGGTGGCAACCGAGCCTTCCGTCTACTGCCCGCTGCCGGCGTTGCGGCCGTGATGCCCTGGGGGGGCCTGCAGGCCCGGGTAGTGCAGGTCCGTCACCGGCAGGGCGTGGCGGCGGCGTGGCACCACCCCAGCTGCCCCCCGCGGCAAGGCCTGCCAGCCGGCACCGTCATGGCCTGCTGCGTGTGTGGCGGTGCCGCCCTTCATCGTCCCTTTGGCCCGCCACAGCCGCTTGAGTTCTGCCGCTAGCGGCCCGGTGCCGTGCTCCAGGTACTGCAGGTCGCCGTGGCTGTAGAACGGCCGGCCGTGGATGGCGCACGCCCGGCAGCGCCAGTCGCAGGTCTGCGGGGTGCAGGGACGGGCGTCGTCGGGTTTGGGCCAGCAGCTGCATTTGTAGCCCTTGTTGAACCCCGATCCGGGCGGGATGCTGATCTCCCCGGGCCGGCGCGTCGTCCGGCGGGTCACCAGGTGTCACCGCCCTTGGCCTGGTTGCCAGGCTCCGACCAACCCACCACGCAGGCGGGCACGGCCAAGCCGGAGCCGCATGGCTACGCGCCCACCGTACTCCCCGGCGGGAGGCCTGCGGGGCACGGGCTGGTCCGACGACCTGACGGCGCGACGTGACCCGGCCGACGCATCCTTGACCACGGGTTGTGCTACCCGAACGGCGGGGCGGCGCCGGGCCCGGGGCGGCGCTGTCGACGTGCGCGTTGCGCTGGGTGGCTGGCTCGCACTCGCTACTGGGCCTCGCTGGACGCCCCCCGCGATCCCACCAGCTGGCCGGTGCGCCGCTTGCCCTCCAGCTCCTTGCGCAGTCGTGCGTTCTCGCGCTCCAGCTCGGCGACCCTGCCCTCCACCTCGCGTCGTGCCACCCGCAGCTGCCGACGCTTGGCGCGCCGTGCGCTGGAGGAACTCCAGGCAATCCGCAGAAACAACGCCAGCAGCAGGCCGAGCCCGGCGGCCACCAGCAGCAGCTCGCCCTGGGTGAAGCGGGTCATCGACTGGTCGAAGACCGACAGCGAGCTGGCGCTGGTGTTGGTGAGGGCGACGTTGGCGAGCAACGCGGCGTCCACCACGGCGAGCACCAGGAAGATCGCGGCCATCATGCCTCCAATGGCGGTGGGCGGCTCCCGCGTGGAGCCACCCCCGGTTCCTTGCTCACCTGTGACCTTCCCCGCAACGCTGACGCCCCAAACCGGGCAAGCGGTCAGGACCATCCGGGTGCTGGCGATCGGCCGAGTTGCGCGGTGCGGCGCCGACCTGGCAGCGCCCGTACTGGCGGCAGGAACCAGGCCGCTCAGGCCGTTGCCTCCTCACGGAGCTGGTTGGCGAGCTCGCGGATCTTGGCCTCCGGGTAGCGGCGATGGCCTCCCAGCGTCCTCAGGAAGGGAGCTTGCCCTCCTTGGCCCAGCGGGACACGGTCGCGGGCGACACGTACAGCATGTCGGCCACCTCGCCGGTCCGCAGGTAGCCGGGGCTCCCGGTTGTGGCCTCGCCGCTGCGCTTGGCTGCCACCGTGCGTCCTTCCTTGCGCCCGGACCCCGACAGATGGACCGGCTGTTCGTCGACCACGACAGCGAGGACGTGCGGCGGAGACGGTCGTGTCGGTCACTGCTGGATGCAGTACGAACAGCACGATTATCCACCCGTCCAAGCGCCCACCAAACCCAGCGCGCCGCTCAACGCCAGCTCCCAGGCGCCTACACCCAGCACCGACCAGCCACCGACCTCAGCACCCGCCATAACGGATGACCGCCACCATCCCGCTCTACGCTCGACCCGAATCATTCCGAGGAGAGCAGTGCGCCGAGGCGCCGGCTGAACGGCGGCATGTGACCCTGCAGCTGTCTGGTCGCGGCGGTGGCCAGGCCCTTGGCAACGTTCCTTCTGCTGAGCTATCCCGGTTGCTGATCGCCCCAGGCGGCGTCTGCCCGGCAGAACTTCCGGACGGCACCCCAGCGGTAGGGGCGTCATCGCAGTTGTCGGGATGCCAGGATGCCTGCCATGCCGTCCGTCGCCGTCCGCGTCCACCAGTTGGTGTCCACCCATCCGTTTCGTCGTCCGGGGTCCAGGTGTCCAGCCGTCCGGTGTCCAGCCCGTCCGGCGTCCGGACATCTGGCTCCCTCATCCCGGATTCGGCTGTCCGGCCGTCTGGTGTCCAGTCGTCCGGCGTCCAGCCCGTCCGGCGTCCAGCCGTCTGGTGTCCGTCCGTCCGCCCGTCGCATCCGTCTGGTCCCGCGTCAGCCCGGCGGTGGCGTTTGGGGACACCTCGGTACGGCGGGGCAACCTTCACGACTGGAACGAGTCGAGTTCCATGGTCCGGTCCCGTCACCCAGGCCTACTCGGTCGACAGCCCGAGTAGGCCTGGGTGCGGGCAACGCTGCGGAGGTCGTGTGTAGGCCAGCGGGGAGCGTCGGCCGCGGACCTAGCCGGGTTGTGCTCGGCGGGGAGGCTGTGGCCGACCCACCAGGGAGGCCAGACTGCCGCGAGGGGCGCCTCGTCGTTGGCGACGAGCTAGAGCAGGCGAGTTAGCTTAAGCGCGACGTTCCCGCACCGCGTGGCTGCATCTTGGCTGGAGCCGCGACTACGCTCCGTGGTCGTTGTGGAGCCTGACGCCGGAGTGGACGGGCCCGGAAGAACCACGAACTCGACGGCGAGGATGGGCACGCGGCCCCAGCGCGGCCCAGGTGTGCAGGGGTGCTCCAGCCTCGGCGCTGCCAGCGCTTTGACCTGCGAGAATGGTAGTGGGCGCGACAGGGTTTGAACCTGTGACCTCTTCCGTGTCAGGGGGGAGCGGCCACCTCGCGACCCCATCCGCAGCCCCACGCCGCACCATGCTGCCCCAGCTCAAGCGTAGCGTCGCGTAGGAAGCTGTGGGGTTGCGCGAGGCCGGTCGTAGCACGCGTTCTGGCAAATCTCTGGCAAGCCTGAGCGGCCACAGTCCGCCAGGGGAGAGGGACCAGGAGTGGGCACGCGGCAGACTCCGAGGTGCTGCCCCGCGTGGGCTCGGTCGGGGTTCTTGTCAGCCATTGGCCCTGATCGTTAGGTTTCCGGGGGCCTGGACAAGTTGGGAGCGTGCGCGTGTACGAGCGGGGACAGCGGATCGCGGTGCGCGATCATCACTGGGAGGTGAACGACGTCCGCCTCGCGCAGGGCGGCACCCTGCTCGAGCTGCGGCGTCTGTCCGAAGGAGCAGGCCCGCCACGGACGCTCATGGTCGTGCCGGCCTTGGAGAGCGACCTGAGCATCCTGCCGACGCAGCCGCTGCGCTTCGCCATTGGCAACCCGATCCGCCTGCAACAGCTCCACGACGCCCTCAGCCTGACGATGGCGCACGGCCGGGGCGACCTCGTCGCCCTCCAGAACGGCCGCATCGAACTCGAGACCTACCAGCTCATCCCCGTGCTCAAGGCGCTGCGACTACCCCGCGCTCGGCTGCTGATCGCCGACGACGTCGGCCTCGGTAAGACCATCGAGGCCGGGTTGGTCATGCTCGAGTTGGCTCGCCGCGGGCGGGCGTCGCGGGTGCTGGTCGCCTGCCCGGCGGCGCTCACCGACCAGTGGGTCGAGGAGATGGCCTTCCGGTTCAACCTTGAGTTCACCAAGGTCGACGGGGAGAAGTGGCAGCAGCTTCGGCGGGCCAACCCGGCAAGCCAGAGCCCGTGGGCGGCCGTCCCGCTGGCGGTGTCGAGCATCGACTACCTCAAAGCGAACACCGGAGCGCTGCACCAGGCGCCCCCCTTCGACCTGGTGGTCATCGACGAGGCCCACCACGTCGCCCGCTCACACGCGGGACCGGGTCGCACCGCGTCGACCGACCGCTCCCGTCTGGCGCGGCTGCTGGCAGGCCGCACACGCGAGCTGCTGCTGCTGTCCGCCACGCCGCATAACGGGTATGCGGAGAGCTTCGCGAGCCTGCTACAGCTCATCGAACCGTATCTCGCCGCGGACGACGGACGCCTCGCGCCCAGCGTGATCCGCCCGTTCGTGGTGCGCCGGCTCAAGGACAACGTCGCCCGCGGCAACCCACCGCGCAAGGTGACGCCGGGCCGGCGGGTGCACCCGATCCCGGTCCGCCCGACCGCGCGAGAGCAGGAGGTCTTCCAGCGGCTGCGCGGGCACTCGCAGCGGACCCTCCGCGCACTCAAGGGCGACCGTGCGACCTACCAGATCGAGGCGTTCACCCTTGAGGTGCTGCGCAAGCGCGCACTGTCCAGCCCGTTCGCGCTCGCCGAGTCGCTGCGGCGCCGCGCGGAGGCGCTCGCCGGCGGCGGCGAGCGGCTGGCCGGGTCGTCGCGTCCTCGTGCCGAGCTCATCCGGCGCTACCGCTCCGATGAGGAGCTGGACGAGGAGACCCGTCAGGAGGCCGAGCAGCTCGCAATGGCCGCGCTTGCCGAGCGCATGGGCCAGGAGCGCTTTACCGAAGAGCAGCGGCTGGTCGGGGTCCTCATCGACCTCGTCCGGCAGATCCAGCCGGAGGACGACGCCAAGCTCGACGCCGTCAAGGTCTGGTTGGGTGAGTTCCACGCGATGCAACCGGGCGAGCGGGTCATCCTGTTCACCGAGTTCGTCGACACCGTGACCTACCTGGAGGAGCATCTCGGCGAGCCAGGGGTTGTGCGGGTCGACGGGACACTGACCATCGCGGAGCGGCGCAAGCGCTTGGAGGCGTTCGGGCAGACACCCGGGGCGGTTCTGCTGGCGACCGACGCCGCCGGCGAAGGGCTGAACCTGCAGGAGGCCGCGCACACGGTGCTCCACTACGAGCTGCCGTGGAACCCCAACCGGCTGGAGCAGCGCAACGGCCGGGTCGACCGCTACGGCCAGACCCACCTGGTGCAGGTCCGCTACCTCCACCTGGAGGGCACCCGCGACGCGGAGATCCTCGAGCGGCTGCGTGAGAAGCTCGCCACGATCCAGCAGGAGCTCGGCTCGGTCTCGAACGTCCTCGGGCTCGCCGACCAGCCCGGCCTGATCGAGGCGGTCCTGGAGGGCGACGAGGAGGATGCGATCCTGCGCCGCGTCGACCAGGCCGTCGCGGAGGTCCGTGCCTACCTGGAGGAGTCCGGCACGCTCGCGGTCCTCGCCGGGGAGTCGTTCGGCCCCTCCGAGCAGACCCAGGTCGAGCCGGTGGAGCGCCGAGCGGCACAGCTCGCGCCGAGCTTCGCGGAGTACGCCGAGCTGGTACGCCGCGTGGTGGTCGACGAGGGCGGTTCGTTCGTCAACGCAGGCTCGACCTGGCGCGTGGACCCAGGCGCGCGGTTGGCGAGCTATCGGGGTGTCAGCCAGGTCCCGTTCCAGGCGACCTTCGAGCGCTCGGTCGCGCTGGAGCCGGCGAATAAGGGCGTCCATTTCCTCACCCCGGCGCACCCGTTGGTGCGCGCGGTGCTTCAGCGTGTCCGCGCGCGGCTGTGGGTACCCGGCGCTAGAGATCGCGTGGCGGTCCGGGTCGCCACAGGTGCGGCGGAGCCCGGCTATCTGTTCACCTTCACCGCCCGGATCCAGGGTGAGGACGGGACGCTGCTCGAGGAGCCGCTGCTGCCGGTCTGGGTCGCGATCGACGGAACGGTCAGCCAGGACCACACCGCCGACGAGCGGCGTTTCCGCGCGCCGCGCGCTGGCGGCGACGCCGCCGCCTGGGCGCAGGCGCATCTGGAGGCAGGCTTCGACCGCGCGGTGCGCGTTGCGGGCGGCGAGGCGCGCCGCCGCCTGGACGTGCGCGGCGAGGCACTCGGGGTTGAGCTGCAGGCGCAGGTGCAGCGGCTCGAGGTGGACCTGGAACACTGGCGGGACGCGGAGCGGGCCGAGGCTAGGCGCCGGTTCGAGCGGGGTGGGGCGGACGAGCCCGCCCAGCTCGGCCTGTTCGCCGACGACCCGGCCGCCGGTCCGCTCGCGACGCTGGACGAGGCGCTCACCGCCATCGACCAGATCTTCGCCGAGCGCGCCGGCCAGCTCGCCCGCGCGCACCGTGTTGGCGAGGTGGCCGGGCCGGATCCGGTCGGCTGCCTGCTGGTCGTCCCACAGACGGTGCTGGAAGGTGCGCGCTAGATGCTGAACCTGCGGATCGCGGGCAACTTCCTGTCCAGCTATTACCTGGCCGACGCCACGCAGTTCATGCGCGTCGAGCGCGACAACCTCGGCGAGGCCACCCGCGAGGAGGGGCTCCGCCGGGTCCGCCGTCTGGTGCGGCGTGCCGCCCTCGACCTGGACGACACCAGCAACCTGCCCACCACCCGCAAGATGGTGGTGCCGCTGCTCGCCGCCCTCGGCTTCGAACTGGAGACGGGGACGGCAACGCACGTCACTGAGGACCTGGCAGCCGACGCGGTCGTGCTCGACCAGGGCGGCGCGCCGCTGTGCTATGTCGTGATCGCGCCGGCGAGCCAGCACCTGGACGCCAACCCGTCCGGACGCCGACAGGGCGACGCTCGCCCGCAGCGGCGGCTCGAGCGGCTGCTGCGCCACGGCCGCGCCCCGTTCGGGATTGCCACCAACGGTCGCGAGCTGCGCGTGGTCGCCAAAGACCCCGGGCTCGGCGGCGAGGCCGCATACCTCTCCTTCGACCTCACCGGGCTGGCTGATTGCGGCGATGAACACGAATGGGAACTGTTGTGGGCACTGCTCCGCCCCGAGGCGATGCTGGCCGGCCCGGACGGGACGACCCTGTACGAGCGCGCCGAGAAGGCAAGCGAGGAGGCCGCCGCAAGGGTCTCCGACGACCTGTCGGTCGGGGTCCGCAAGGCGATCGAGGCCCTCGCCCAAGGGGCGATCGACGACCTACGCGAGCGCAACGTCGAGGTCCCGCACCTGCGCCAGCTGTTCGCGGACGCGCTCAAGGTCGCCTACCGGCTGCTGTTTGTCGCCTTCGCCGAGGACCGCGGGCTGCTCCCGATCGACGTGCCCGCCTACCGCTCCTCCTACGGCTTCGCGCAC
>WNFV01012953.1_pt1 | contig 12453 bp, 11 predicted proteins | sample 5400101 | NCBI WGS metagenome assembly WNFV01 (sample SAMN13153361, study PRJNA577476) | soil metagenome | isolation source: 115 cm soil or saprolite under grassland replicate 1 | place: USA:California | collected 2016-06-15
TCAAGTCCGCGGTCGACTCGGTCTTGCCGGCGCCAGCTGTACACCGTTTGGTCGCTGATACCTAGGTCGTGAGCGATGTCCTCGACGCCGCGTCCGGCCGCGACAAGGTCCAACACCCGTTGACGAAACTCCGCCGTGTAACCGCGTCTTCCCGTGCTGTCCTCCAATGTCTTGGTGGGACAGCAGCATTGCCGATTCCAATAATTCGCCTCTAGGAAATCCAGGGCGCACTAGAAACGATCGACTTCAATTCGAAATTGACCAGCAGGGTTGGGGCGACGTGGCGATTTGGGCCAATTTCCCGCTGGATTACTACATGAATTCCTACATGCCAAGGCTGGGCGGTGAAAGCTGCCTTTCCCCTACTCCATAAAGAAGACGCGCGCGAAAGCATCGCCGCAGACCCGAAGGCCGCAAACCGTTTTGAAGACCCTTGTGGTCGTGTTGAATTCAGAATCGGCCTGATGGGCCGCTAGGGGAAGGATCAAGCACGCGTTCAGTCCAGGGCGGCAAGAAAGCCGGTCAGCTCGGACGCACAGACGGCCGTATCGTCGAGCCACGGGAGATGGCCTCCGTCGGTGTAGACGAACTGCCCACGCTCGAATGCCCCGGACGCACGGCGCGTGGTCTCGGGGCTCGTGAACGGGTCTTTACGCCCGACGATGAGGAGGACTGGCTGGCGGACCTGTTGCAGCTGTTCGTGATCGAGGCCCTGGCCGGGTCTTGCGCCGCGCAGCCTGAGGCTACCGTTCAGGAGGCTCTGGTAAGCACGGATGTAGCCGGGCATCGCCTCGCCTGCCGCGAAGCAATCGAACAGCTCGGTGGGCAGCTTGTCGAGCATGTCTCTGTGACCCATGCGGGCGAAGATGCTGCGGGCCTGATCGCGGCTGGGCTTCTCACCCGCCATCATCCGCGCGCCGATCCCGCGGATCGCGAGCAGGCGCATCGGCAGCGGCGCAGAGGTGCCCAATAGGAAGGCCGGCCAACCGACGAGGGCGAGACCGGACACGAGCTCCGGCCGCTCCATCGCGAACCACAGTGACCAGAGCCCACCAATCGAGTTTCCGATCACGGGGGTGTGCCGGAGCCCGAGGGCGTCCATGACCGATATGAGGAAGTCGAGCGCGTGGCGGTGCTGGTCCACGCCCCGGTAGTCGAAAACGTCGGTCAGGCCGTGACCGGGGCGGTCGACCGCAATCAGCCGTCTGCCCTTGAGTTGGGCCAGGAGTGGCGCCCACAGCGAGACGAATCCGCCGCCGCCGTGCAGCATGAGGACGGGCGGTCCATCGCCGACTTCCAGGACGCGGACGCGCATCCCGGGACGTTCGATTTCGAGGTATCTAGAGGTGGGCGACAAGCCGTAGTGATCGAAAAGCCGCTGCTCGGCCTCGTAAAACGTTCGCGCGGCACCGGTTAGCGGCGCGAGGGCGGGATCCCCCGTTCCTTCCGTCCGAATAACTGCACGCCCCTTGAACGTCATCGCGACTGCCTCCGCAGCTCTCGAATCCAGATTGATTCATAATCGGTGCGCGAGCTGCGCCAATCAAGGGGCGCGGCCTATGTTCGGAGAAATCCGCCCATATGTCCGGAAAAAGAGGTCGCCCACCTGAGGACCGTCTGCTGCGCCAGCGGGAGATCTTCATGGCCGTGGCGCCACTGATCGAAGGCGGGTCGGCGCGCGGTCTCACGATGCGAGAGGCGGCGCGGGCGGCGCACATCAGCCTGGGGGGCCTGTACCACTACTTTCCGACCAAGCGAGATCTCATGCTCCATTCGCTTACGCCCGACGCATTCGCGCGGCTGTGCGCCGATTTCCATCGTCAGTACGGCCATCTGAGGGAGCGGGATCCCGCCACATTCCTCGACGCTTACATCGACTGGCAGGTACAGGAATGCGGGTTCGTTAGGCCGGCTCTGTGGGCGGCTATGGAGCTTGGGGTGCCAATCATGCGTGAGGCGATCGCCGGCGGAATCGAAACGGGTCTGCGGGACTTCATCGAGCCCCTGCGGGCGGTGGCGCCCGAGTTAACTGATTCGGACGCCGAGAACCTCGGCCGATCACTGCGGCGGCTCCTGTTCGCGGCCCTGTTGGATCGCAACATCTCGTCGGATGAGTTGCGGCGTGAGCTGCGGGCGCTGATCAGCGGGTACCGGGCGATCGCGGCAGAGTTGCCCAAGTCAGGATCCGCTCGCCGCCAGTGAAGTACGGGAGCGCGAGCTGCTTAAGAGACGAGCCGCGGAGTGCGCTACGGTCAATCGGCCTTACATCCGGACCGCTCTGTCGGCGAGCGCGACGATCAACTCGATCGCATCACTGCGCGCGAGCTTCTGCTCACGCTCGAGAGAGCGCCACGTGTAAAAGGAGAGCGCGTGTCCGATCGCTGAGCGCAGGCGTTTCCTTGCCCTACCCCGGACCCGCCATCCTGACGCGACGCGTCGCCAGCCTCGGATGAATAAGTGTGCCCCACAGGTAACTGGCCGAAGCTGCCGACTCAGGTGTGCGATCGGCCCGGTTTCGGCCGGACCGGCTTGCGGCTAGCCTTGTCCGGTGAAGACTGAGACAGCGACGCATCGGGCCGAGCTCTGGCGGTTGATCAACGGCTACCAGTTGACCCAGGCGCTGTACGTGCTGGCTGTGCTCGGCATCCTCGACCGGCTGGCGGCGGGCCCTATGTCGGCCGCTCAACTCGCTGACGCGGTCGGCGCGCAGGAGGCTCCGCTTTACCGCGTGCTGCGCGCCGCGGCGGCGGTCGGAGTACTGGAGGAGCGGCCTGGCCATGTCTTTGCGTCGACGGAACTGGGGGACGGGCTTCGCTCTGACGCGGACGGGTCGCTGGCCGGATGGGCCGCCTTCGTCGGCCGCCCGTACCACCAGGCATCTTGGGCCAGGCTCATCGACGGCGTGCGCACCGGCAAGAATCCATTCGAGCTCGAGTTCGGGACCGACATCTGGAGCTACCGCCGACAGCACCCCGAAGAAACCGCGATCTTCAACCGGGCAATGAACTCGCTGTCGGGCACGGCGAGCGATGCGATCGTATCGGCCTACGATTTCTCGCGCTACCGCCTCGTCGTCGACGTGGGTGCTGGCAGCGGCGACATGCTGATTGCGATCTGCCGCCGTAATCCCGCGGTGCGCGGCGTGCTGTTCGACCAGCCTCACGTCGTTGCCGACTCGAAGCGCTATGTCGACGACGCGGGCATGACCGACCGCATCGAACTCGTCGGCGGGAGCTTCCTGGAAGGGGCGCCGGCGGGCGGCGATGCCTATGTCGTCAAGGCGGTGCTGCACAACTGGCAAGACGACGACGCGCGGCGCATTCTGGCCAGTTGCCACACTGCGATGGGCACCGCATCCGCGGACCTCCTAGTGATCGAGCGGCTGGTTCCGGGTCCCAATGAGGGCGCCGAGATCAAGTTGATGGACCTCAACATGTTCGTCGGGCCGAGCGCGTACGAACGCAGCCAGGAGGAGTGGATGCGCTTGCTCGATTCGGCCGGCTTTCGGATGAGAAGGATCGTGCCTGTCGGCAACCTCACGGTGATCGAGGCGGAGCGGGCCTAGTCAACCGCGGGTGCCGGGCGCCGGTGGGCCATGACGGTCTCCAGGCGAGCGCTGGTGGTCTGCGATGGACTCGGACCACCTACCTGCGCGGCATATCGCCCTGAACGCCGGCCCAGAGTACGATGGGCGAGCGTGAGGCGGGGCGTCACGTAGCCTGAGCAGCCGCCGACGGTTTGACCGAATCGCCGTCAACGTCTTCCTCAACGCGGCCGACGAGCAGGTATGTCAGGCCGCTAAGGTTTCTGGACGAATGGCGCGAGTATGCACCGCTCGGTCCGGCGCCGCTAGCGCGCGCGACCGGCAGCCCGCTGACAGAACATAGGCCCGGATCAGATGGCGCCTGAGCTCAGAAAGCGGCGGACCCTCGCGTTGAATTCGTCCGGCTTTTCCATGTTGCTCACGTGCCCGGCACCTTGGATCACCTCGAGTTTGGAGCGGGGGATCGCGGCCTGGAACTGCTTCGCGACGCTCACCGGACTTCGCTGATCGCCGTCGCCCCACAGCAGCAGTGTCGACGCGTTGATCGTCCTGAGGACGCTTGCCGTGTCTGTGTCGGCGAGCGCCTTCGCCATGAGCTTGAACCCAAGCGGATGGAAGTCCGCGACAACCCCCGCCATCTCACGCGCAAGTTCTCCAGGGGCGTTGGAGAAGAATTCAGTTGGAACCCATTCCGCAACGACTTCATCCTTTGGTCGGAATGCGTCCCGATAACATCGCGCCCGACGCTTCTCAACCGCCTCCGCTGGAAGCGAGCCCTTCCAGCCCGCATAGGCATCCGCCAAGACCATGTGGTCGACCCGCTCGGGGTAGAGCCGATAGAACTCCTGAGCGAGCATTCCGCCCCACGAGAGGCCAAGAACGTGCGCCCGTTTGATACCTGTGACGTCGAGAAATTCGGCGAGTGTCTGCGCCCATTCAGTCACTGTGAACGATTCCGGTGGGTCTGATGACAATCCTGCGCCGGGCGCGTCCCAGGCGACCAATCTGAACTGGTCGGCGAGCCCAGTAAGCTGGGTACGCCAACACCTGGAGTCGCACAGAAATCCGTGGAGTAGAAGCAGGGGCTCGCCATCGCCGGCGACGCGGTACGCGATCGAGTGTCGACCAACGTTTGCGTAGATCAGTTTGCCGGCGCTCACCGGCTCAGCGTAAGAGCAACGACCGCATCACCTTCCTGCCACAGGAAGTGATTCGAGTAGCGCAGCGGCCACTCCAGGCGGATCGGTCAGGTGAAGGCGCGCGGCATGAGTTGCCGCAGCTTGCTGCATTTCAGTGCCTGCCAAAGCACGGTCGATGGCGTCCATCAGTGCCGGCTTGGAATCCTCGCCCCGAAGAACGATCTCGGCCACTCCCAGAGACTTCGCCCGAGCCGCCACGCCAGGCTGGTCGCGCCCCCACGGCATCAGCACCATCGGCCGTCCCTCCCAGAGAGCCTTCATCACAGTTCCATGGCCGGCGTGACCGATCAACAGACGCCCCCGCTTTAGCACGGCCGAATGGGGAACGGTCTGCTCGATATGGGCGTTCGCCGGAGAGGTTGAGATCTCCTCCGGCCGATGGTCTGGTCCTACCGTCAGTAGAACCCGGACCGGCCTGTCTGCAAGAGCGGCGAGTGCGGCCTCGGCCAGCGGCAAGTCGTCCTGCCGCTGTGAACTGATGGATACGAGCACCCAGGGATCGCCCGGCTCGTCTAGATAGGCCGGGAGCGCAGCGGGCGGTTCCCAGAGCCCCAACGGTCCTGTGTAATGGTGACGCGGCGGTAGTCCGTCGAACGAGAAGTCGAAGACCTGGTCGGTCGCGTGAAGCACCATGTCGGCGGAGTCGACCAGCCTGGCGTAGCGCGAAAGGAGGGGCACAGCGCGTGGTCCGATGTCCTCTGTGACGGGCCGGGGCGGGTTCGGGCCGACATAAAACGTGCTGTTGATGACAGCCCAGGGACACGTCAGCCTGGCTTCCTTCAAGACCTCGACCCCGAACAGCGAGGTGACCACAGCGTCCGGTCGCTGCCAAGCAACCGCCGGTGAGACCGCCGAGGCCATTTCCTGCGCCCAGGCCGCCATCGCCCGCTCGACCAGCGGGCCTGCAGCACCAAGGTCGCCTCCGCTGGCGGCCATGGCCTCCCGGATCGCGCCACCGAGGCGCGGCCCAAGGTCGAGCGACGTGGGCAGCGCTTGAACGTCAACCCCAAGCGGTGCCAGGGACCGCTCCACGGAGCTGTCTCCAAGGAACGGCGTTTCGTGACCGCGACTGCGCAGCGCCATCGCCGCGGCGACCAGCGGCTGCAGATCGCCGCCCGCGCCTGCAGTGGCGACTACCAGGAAACGGCTCATACCTGCATGATGCATGACGCCTCGATCAAAGAAATGGCGAGCAAGCGGTCAATGGCCGGCGGCGGTCCGACAATTCGCGTCCGGTGCTTTTCGGCGGTTCCCCCATGCGGGCAAAGTCGGGTAGAGCCTGCCCGGTCGGGATCTCGCGCCGCCCTGCATCGAGGCGTCGAGAGGTCGCGACTGGCATCAAGAGTCCAGTCAGCCTATCGCGGGCACGGAAGATCGTGTAATCGGCGCGAGCGGTCGCCGCTGCTCCGTCAGCTTCTTCGACTCCCAGGGCGATAACGCCGCCGACGGTATTAGCCATCGCCGCTACATATCCGGCGAGGTCGCGCCTGTCCGCGTCCGAGTTGCCGTAAAGCTGCCCTTTGTAATCGAGATCGACGTCTTCGCGCACCGCTCCGACGACCAACGTCGCGATCTCTGCCGCCAGGACGTTTGCCAGGGTTTTGCCAAGGACGATTTCAATGCGCCGCACCGCTTGATGCTATCGACCGACCCGTCGTCGGTGGGCAAAGGGGGTGCCTCGCGGCTTGGCAGCGGACCGGTGTGCTACATGTGTACTACATCAATACAGCGCCGTTGTCACATCAACGAGGATCGCGTTGTTGGGTCTGAATTCAAAATCTGGTCGGGGGCCCGGGATTTGAACCCGGGGCCTCACGGTCCCGAACTCTGAGACATCTCGTCCAGAGATCGCGGAAATGATCGGTTTCAGTTCGAAAGTTCTAACTCAGCCAGCTTCGGTTCAAGGAGTCATCGCAACACCTCTGAAATGAAGGAGGCGTTTGATGAATCTCCCGCCGAGAAAAGATGTCGTGCGGCAGTTCTGGGTCGCAGTTCGGGCTGGCGCCAGCATTGAGGACGCAGTCGCGGGACTGCGCAACAGCATAAAGACCGGGCCCCGCTACAGCAGGAAGGCGGGATGGCTCTGGTTCAGGCAGGCCGGGGGCGTGGTTCCTGCTTACGTCACTGCACAGTCCAGCGGCCGGTTTCTGTCGTTTGTCGAGCGAGAGGAGATCCACGCCGGCGTGGAGCGTGGTGATTCGATCCGGCTGATAGCGCGGAGGCTCGGCCGAGCTCCCTCGACGGTGTTTCACGAGCTGCGCCGAAACATGAGGCAGCGGTATCGACGGAGGCATCGGCAAGGCCGCCCCGTCAGTCAACCCTGGAGCTATCGACCCAGCTACGCACAGCGGCGGGCCGAGTTCATGGCACGTCGACCGAAGCCGGTCAAGCTGGCGACCTATCTCGATCTGCGCCAGCTCGTGCAGGCCAAACTGGAGGAGAGCCTGAGCCCTCGACAGATCTCAGTCGAACTCCGTCAGCAATTCCCCGACAACCCGGAGATGTGGGTGTCGCACGAGACCATCTACCAGTCGATCTACATTCAGGGACGAGGTGCGCTCCGGCGCGAGCTGGCAGCCCATCTGCGAACTGGCCGAGCCTTGCGCAAACCACGGCGCAAGGCCAACGAGCGGCGGGGCCGGATTCCGGAGATGGTCAACATCAGCCAGCGTCCGGCCGAGGTCGCCGACCGAGCGATACCAGGACACTGGGAAGGCGACCTGCTGATGGGCAAGAACGGCAAGTCGGCCATTGGCACCTTGGTCGAACGCACGACTCGCTTCGTAATGCTGTTGCACCTTCCCAATGGCCATGGTCCAATCCAGGTCGAGCAGGCAATCGTGGCCGCCACACAGAAGCTGCCTGGCTTCATCTGGAAATCCCTGACCTGGGACCAGGGCCAGGAGATGCGCAACCACCTGCAGGTCAAGATGGCCACCGGTCTCCAGGTTTACTTCTGCGACCCAGCCAGTCCCTGGCAGCGTGGCTCCAACGAGAACACCAACGGTCTGCTCCGTCAGTACTTTCCTAAAGGCACCGACCTGAACCAGCACGACCCCGAGCACCTCGATTTTGTGGCTGCGCAGATGAATCGCCGGCCTCGCCAAACTCTTGGCTGGCTGCGACCTGCACAAGCGCTGGGCAGGCTACTCTCGTCGACGTCGGAGTCGGCCCGTGTTGCGACGACCGAATGAATCCGCCCAGCCTCTCCGTCCAGATTTGAAGCATTTTTTCCGATGCTTTGCTACATGAACTACTACATGGACCAGGGGGTTCAGCGGTCTACCTTCAAGTTCGGATTGGTTCATCTCCGGAGGCCTTCGCGCGCTGCAGCTCGGCGATCTGCGCGCGCGCGGCATCGACGAGTTCCGCATTTGTGTTGGCATGCCCAGCAAGTCCCCACCCACCTTCAATTGCTTCCGTGAGGAGCACCCAGGTCCGCCCCGCCAGCGAGGGATCGCCGGCGGCAGCCGCAACCATGTCGGTGAACTGGCGGACCACGGCAAGTTGCTTGTCACGGTTAAGCGCCCCTGCGTTGGTGAGAACCTGCACCCTGACGTAATTGCCGTCTCCTTCGACGTTCGAGAGCGCGCCGTCCGGCAGGTCGTGGATGAACGCCGCGGTGTTCTTGCGAAACATCGGGATGTCCGGAACCTGTTCGATCTTCATCAACGTGGAGGCCAAGTCGCGCGCGAGGGCTTTTGGATTCGCGAATGTACCGCCCGTTGCATAGACGTCGATCATCGGCATTGGTTCCTCTCCTTTCCTACTTGACCGCCGCGGCCACGTTTGGGGGCGTCCCGCTCATCAGGCGAGTATGAGCGCTACAGGCCCGTCAGTTCGCCGCATTGCTCGGAGCCGGTCGTTACTGTTGTCAGCTCTGCTCTTGTGGTGTTCGGGTATACAGGTTTCTTCCTGGCCGGCCTCATTTCAAGCGGGATAATCGGCCCTTAGAGGGCGGGCTTGACCTGGGTCTTGAGGCCCTTTCCACCGAGGAAGGCTTCCAGAGCTTTCGGGTAGTCATCGAGCCCGAACTGCTGGGTGATCATCGCCTTGCAGTCGATGACGCCTCGCACCAGCAGGGCCAGCGCGCGCTCGAAGCTGTGCAGGACGGCCATCGAGCCGACGATCTTGATCTCGTCGTTGTAGACACGGAAAGGCGAGAAGGTCGCCGTCGCATCGGCGTTGGCGACTCCGAACATGAGGAACGTCCCCCCTCTCGCGACGCGGCGCAGGCCGTCTTCGATCGCCGGCACCGCCCCGGTGGCGTCGATCACCACATCCCAGCCCCCCTGGTGTCGCAGCTCGTCGGCCGTCACTGCGACGGAATCCGCGGCCAGCTTCTTCGCGAGTTCGTGCCGGGCGGGATTGCGCTCGACGATGTCGATCTGGCTCGCGCCGGCGTGCCGGATGAGCTGCCCGAGCATCAGTCCCATCGTGCCGGCGCCGTAGATCAAGTACGAGTCGGCGACACGGCCCTCGATCATGTCCAGGCCGTGCACCGCGCACGACAGCGGCTCGACCAGCGCGCCCCAGTCACGCGGAATGTCAGTGGGAAGGCGGAACGCGTTCGCGGCGGGGACTGCGACGAACTCGGCGCACGCGCCGTTCGCCGAACCGACGCCGATCGCATTCCAGTTTTCGCACAGGTTGAAGTGGCCGGCGCGGCACTGGCGGCACGAGCCGTCGAAGAGCGACGGGTCGACGGCGACGAAATCGCCGGCCTTGAGATTGCGGACGCCCCGGCCGGCGCCGACCACCTCGCCGCAGAACTCGTGGCCGGGCACGATCGGGTAGCGAGTAGGCTCGAACTCGCCGCGCAGGACGTGGATGTCGGTGCCGCAGATCCCGCACGCGTCGACCTTGACGACCACCTCGTCAGCCTTCGGCGTGGGATCGGCGATCTTCTTGATAGTCAGCTCATTGGGGGAGTCGATGACGACGGCCTTCATGTGGCCTCCCTATTTGACAGCACCCATAGTCAAGCCGCGGATCAGCTGCCTCTGGGCGATCCACCCGGCGAGCAGCACGGGCAGGCTGGCGAGCGTCGCCGCGGCGGCCAGCTTGGCGTAGAACAGGCCCCGTCCGCTGATGAAGCTGACGAGGAAGATCGGCGCCGTCGCCGCGACCGACGAGGTGAAGTTCACTGCGTAGAAGAACTCGTTCCAGCTGAAGATCAGACAGATCAGAGACGTGGCCGCGAGCCCGGGCGCGATCAGCGGCACCACGATCTGGAAGATCTCGTGGCGGAATCCGGCGCCGTCGACGCGCGCCGCCTCGAACAGGTCGTGCGGAATCTCGAGCAGGAAGGAGCGCAGGAGCCAGACGCCCAGCGGCAGATTGATGGTGGTGTAGATGAGGATCAGGGCGAGGATGTTGTCCAGGAGCTGCAGGTCGCGCGCCAGCAGGTACAGCGGAACCAGGCTGGCCGCAAACGGTAGGAAGCGCGTCGAGATGAAGAAGAACAGCGCGTCCTGAGCTCTCTTCACCGGCCGGATCGCGAGCGCGTAGGCAGCCGGCAGCCCAAGCACCAGGACCAGGAGCGTCGAAACGAGGCTGGCGATGGCCGAGTTGATGAAGAACGGCGGAAAGTCGCCCGAGAGGACCTCCTGAAATTCCTCGAGCGTCGGCACGAAGAAGATGGTGGGCGGGGTGCTCGCCGCCTGCGGCTCCGTCTTGAACGCTTCGAGCCACATCCACAGGACCGGGAAGAAGAAGACAAACACGATCAGCCAACCCACGATCGACCACGTCACCTTCGAGCGAAGGCTGGCCGTCGACTCTTTCATCGCCGTGCCTCGATCTGAAAGATGGAGAAGAGCGTGCGCAGAGCGAAGGTGGCCACGATGGTCGTCATGATCACGGCGACGACGCCGATCGCGGATGCCTGCCCGATGTTGTAACCCTGGAATGCGACCAGGTAGAGCAGGAAGGGAATGTTGGTCGTGTCTTCACCCGGCCCGCCGTAAGTCAGCATGAAGATCGAGTCGTACGTCTGGACGACAAAGAGCGAGCCGAGGAGCGCCCCGAGCTCGATGAAAGGCCTGGCCAGCGGCAGCGTGATGCGGCGGAAGGCCTGGAAGGGGCTCGCACCGTCGACCCGGGCAGCCTCGAGCACCTCGGGGTTCTGCGACTGTAGGCCGGCCAGGATGATGAGCATCATGAACGGCGTCCAGCGCCAGACCTCCACGGCCACCACCGTGACCATCGGGAACTGGTTAACCCAGTCGACGCGGCTCAGGCCGAACGGGGTCAGCAAGTAAGGGAGCAACCCGAACAGAGGGTTGAGCAGAGTGTCCTTCCAGATCAGAGCTCCGGCCGTCGGCATGATGAGGAACGGCGCGATCATCAGCGTCCTCATGAACCCTTTGCCGAAGACGTCCGAGTTGAGGAGCATGGCGACGGCCAGCCCAAGCACGACCGAGATCCCGATCACGCACAGGGTCAGGAGAACCGTGTTCCAGATCGCGATCCGGATGCTCGAGTTGGTGATGAGCGCCGCGTAGTTCTCGAGCCACGCGAACTTGAAGCTTCCCGGTTTGAGCAGGTTCCACTCGAAGAAGCTGTAGTAGATGGTGAGCACGAAGGGGACCTGTGTGACCAGAAAGATGTAGATGAACGCGGGAAGCAAGGGCAGGCGCCGAGCCCAGGCTTCCCGGCGGGAGATGGAGGCGGCGGACCCGCCGCCGCCTCCGCTCCTGGTCGCCGAACCGAGCAGGGTGGCTATGTCTTGTACTTCTTGCCGACCGCATCGGCCAGGGCTTGGGCTTTCGCAAGCGCCTGGTCAACGGTCTGGCCTCCCGCGATCACTTTGGCGAACTCCTGGGAGACCTGGTCGCCGAGCTGTTGGAACTCATCGATGTCCACGTACTGGATGCCGACGTAGGGCACAGGGTCGACGGTGGCGTGGGTCACGTCGGCGTGCGCGATCGATTCCATGGTGACCTGCGCGAATCCGCCGGCCGCCGCCTGGTACTCAGCCAGGGAGTAGGTTGATGTGCGCGTGCCGGGAGGCACGTGTGCCCATCCGAGCTTCTGGCCGACGAGCTTGATGTAGTCCTTGGAGGTCGCCCAGTTGGCGAAGGTCCAGGCCGCATCCTTCTTCTTGCTGCTGGACGGCATGGCCAGCGACCAGGCCCACAGCCAGCCCGACCAGTCCTTGACCTTGGTCGGCGCGTACGCGTAACCCGAATTCTTGGCTGCGTCGCCGGTGAAGTTGCTGGCGCCGACGGTGGCGTCGTACCACATGGCGACCTTGCCGTTGTTGTACGCGTTGAGGCACTCGACGAACCCGGCGTTGCCGGCCCCCGGCTCGCCGGCCTGCTTGATCAGGTTGATGTAGAAGCTGACGGCGTCCTTCCACTGCTGGGTGTTCAGCTGAGCGTTCCACTGCTGGTCGAACCAGCGTCCGCCATACGTGTTGACGACGGTGTCGAGCGGAGCGAGCTGCTCACCCCAGCCGGGCAGGCCGCGCAGGCAGATGCCCGACGTGCTCGAGGTGTGGACCGCCTTGGCGGCGGCCGCGACCTGGTCCCAGGTCGGATGGTCCGGCATCGTGATGCCCTTCGCCGCAAGCATGTCCTTGCGGTACATGAGCATCGAAGACTCGCCATAGAACGGCACCGCGTAGAGGTTGTCCTTGTAGCTGAGCGCGGTCCTGATTCCGGGGATCAGGTCGTTGACGTCGTAGTCCGAGCTCTTCGCGATGTA
>WNFV01007624.1_pt1 | contig 12450 bp, 8 predicted proteins | sample 5400101 | NCBI WGS metagenome assembly WNFV01 (sample SAMN13153361, study PRJNA577476) | soil metagenome | isolation source: 115 cm soil or saprolite under grassland replicate 1 | place: USA:California | collected 2016-06-15
TCGCCCGTTCGTGTACAGCGACATCACCCCTATCCTCCGACCGCAGTAGCGGCCCACTGGCTTGGGAGCAAAGGGATTGACGCTTCCGCAACTGGCGATGCCGGCGTAAGCGATAGCTGTTCGAGAATCCGCGTTAGCCATCGGCGCCAGCTCTGATGCGCGGGGCGGCCAGGCGGATGGTCGGGCCGGTAACCAGCGGCACGCGGTTCGCATAGGGGTAAGTTGGGGCTTGGATCGTCGGCGAGCGCGAGCACCGCGTCGACGAGCTGCCGGATCGCGGCAGGTTACGGCAGCGGGAGCCGGGGCCCAACCGGCGTACCGGCCGGCCGGAATCCGCGCGAAGGCGAACAGAGCTGCACCCGAACGTGCTGCCGACCGAGGGCGGCCGCCAGACCGGCCGCTGTAACGTGATGGAAGTACTGATACTGCCCATCGATCATCAGCCCCAAGCGTTCGTGCAACACGCTGTAACGAAGACGGGTTCCTGGGGCTGCCGCAGTAGCCGCACTTGGTCGCCCTCCACGGCGACGATGTTGTCGAGATGGGTGAGATTGCCCGCCGTGGCACTGTTGCATCTGCTTCGAGCAACCCCACAGCAGGCAGACTGTGGCCATGAGAACCCGCCGTCTGCGTCCTGCCCCGTCCCGCGATCTGCCTTCGTCGGCTTCTGCTTCCCGCCCGAGGTGATCGTGCTGCCGGTGCGCTGGTACTCGCGTTTCGCGCTGTCGTACCGCGACGTCGAGGAGCTGCTCGCCGAACGCGGCGTCGACGTTGACCACGTCACCGTCTACCGGTGGGTGCAGCGGTTCACGCCACTGCTGGTCGAGGCCGCCCGGCCCTGCCGCCACGCTGTCGGGGATCGCTGGCAGGTCGACGAGACCTACGTCAAGGTGGCTGGCCGGTGACGCTGCGTCTACCGCGCGATCGACCAGTTCGGGCAAGTCGTCGACGTGTTCGTGTCCCCGCGGCGGGAGGCGGCAGCGGCCCGTCGATGCTTCCAACGCGCCATCGGCACGACACGAGTCGCGCCAGTCGAGGTGGTCACCGACCACGCGCCGGCGTACCCGGTGGTGCTCGAGGAGCTGCTGCCGGCGGCCTGGCATCGCACCGACCGGTATGCCAACAACCAAGTTGAGGCCGACCACGGCTGCCTCAAGTCGAGGCTGCGTCCGATGCGCGGGCTCAAGCAAGACCGCAACGCCAGGGTCGTGATCGCCGGGCATGGCTTCGTGCAGAACATCCGCCGGGCACACTACGAGCTCACGGTCGAGGAGCCGGTGACCTTGCGGCTGGCCGTCGCGTTCGATGAGCTTGCCTTGGCGATCTGACGCCCCAGACCATGTCACTACTTCACCATGCTGCGAACTGACCAGATGCAACAGCGCCCGACTGGCTGCGTGGTGAGGCGACAAGACCGTCACCGTCAACAACAAGGCGAGCTGCTCCGACACGCCGTACGTCGGCGAGGAAGTCAGCTTCCGCAACACGCCGCTGACCGACATCAGCGTCTCGGTCAACCCGCAGGTCGACGGCGGCACGGCCTCGACCATCACCTGCAAGGCCGCTGACAACAGCACCGTCGCCTCCGGTTCCACCGGAACAACGGCGACGGCTCGGTCAGCGCGTCCGACCTCAAGCCGGACACCTACACCTGCACGGTCGTGGTCGACCCCTGACCCGCACCGATCAGCCGATGGCCCGGGCGTCGCCCGGGCCATCGGGATGGGGAGGGCGACGTATTCGCGCGCTACGGAGGATGTCGGATTCCGTCCCAGCAGGATCGGGGGGAGAATCGCCTTCAGGGGGCGCCCCTCCCACACCGCGCGCGACGGTTGCCCGGAAATCCCAAAGGGAGGGATTCCATGAAGAAGAAGCTCACGCTGTCGAAGGAGACCCTGCGGACGCTCGACGAGCAGGAACTGTCCCTGGTCGTCGGCGCCGGGAACGCCAGTGGCGCCCACAACCCGGCGCAGTGCCCGTCGTCTCACCACCCGAACTGCAAGTAGGGCTCGCTAGCGGCTAAGACCGACGTGCTAAAGGGCAGCGCACGCAACGGTGCGCTGCCCTTGCACGCACCCCGAATTGCCGGCTCATGACGAACCTGGATGATGCGAGCGTCGGACCCTGCTGGCGACCGATCCTGTCGGGAACCACGGCCGAGCGGGCGCTGCAGGCAGTCGACGCCGTCGCCGAGTCCGTTGGGTCCATCACAGCGCCGCCGGGGGAGCGAGACCCTTCGCTCGCCAGCGGGCAGGCCGGCCTGGCCCTCCTCTACGCCTGGCTCGCCCGAGCACGCCCGATGCCGCAGGCCGACGTCCTCGCGTGGCAGTATCTCGACCAGGCGATCGAGGCGGTGTCGACGGAGGCAATGGGCGCTTCCCTCTACGGGGGATTCCCCGGGGTGGCATGGGCGGCCGAGCTGGTGGACCAGCTCCTCGACCCGGACGCGGAGGACCGCAACGAGGCGGTCGACGAGGCCCTCCTGGGACTGCTGTCGCGGGCCAACCTGTGGCCGGCGCCCCACGACCTTGTCGTGAGTGTCACCGGCCTTGGCGTGTACGCGCTGCAACGGTACCCGCGCCCCTTGGCGATCGAATGCCTGCGCCGGGTCGTCGAGCGGCTGGACGAGCGCGCCCAGCACGACGAGCATGGGCGCTATTGGTGGACGCCACCCGAGGGGATCCTGCACCCGGAGTCCCGGAAGCAGTACCCGTCGGGGCGCGCGGACTTGGGCCTCGCCCACGGCGTGGCCGGGGCCATCGCCCTGCTTGGCAGCATTTGCGGCGTCGGGGTCGAGCGGGAGACGGCACGCCCGCTCCTCGAGGGAGCGGTGAGCTGGCTCTTGGCACAGTCGCTGGCGACCGAGGCGGGCCCGACCTTCCCCGTCTGGCTGGCGCCAGGCTTCCAGCCCTCGCCGGCCCGCTGCGCCTGGTGCTACGGGGACCCGGGGATCGCGGCCGCGCTCCTGCTGGCGGCGCGAGGCGTGGGTGCCGCCCGCTGGGAGCAGGCGGCGATAGCGCTCGCCTGCCGGGCGGCGGAACGACCGCCGGCGGCGACCGGGGTCGTCGACGCCAGCTTCTGCCACGGAACCGCCGGGTTGGCGCACCTCTACAACCGCATGTACCAGGCCACCGGGGAATCAGAGCTGGGCCGTGCCGCCGTCTACTGGCTCGAGCGCACACTCGACTTCTACGATCTGGCCAGGGACAACGGAGGCTCGTGGGTGCAGGGAAGCAAGGACCGGGACGAGGCGGGACCGTGGATCGGCGTCGGCCTGCTCGAGGGAGCCGCCGGGGTCGCCCTGATCCTGCTGGCCGCGACCACCGCCGTCGAACCCGCCTGGGACCGGGTGTTCCTCGTCTCGGCCCCACGGCCTCGTCCCGGCGCCCCAGATGCCTGAGCGCGACAACGCGAGCCAGCAATTTGCCCCGCCAGGGTTCTTCGTGCTGCGGACGCCGTTGCTGCCGTTCGAGGAGCTGGCGGCCTGGAGTGAGGGACTGGAGGCCGCCGGCTCGCTCGGCGACCCCCGAGGCCTGGAAGCGGCGTTCGAGCGCGACCGCGCCCTGCTCCGGGCCCGGCTCCTGGCGGCGGTCAGCCGTCCCGAGTTCCGAGACGCGATCTTCGTCGCCTCACCGAGCCTGGACGAGGCCCTCGAGGTCTGGCAGAAGGAGCCGGACAGCAAACGGGGCCGCAGGCTCGAGCCCGCCGTGGTGTCGTACTTCAGCCGGGCGGCGGCCCGAGCCACCCCCTTCGGCCTGTTCGCCGGGTGCACCACCGGCACCATCGGCGCGCAGACCAGGCTGCAGCTGCAGGCCTTGGATCGCTACCGACGTCACAGTCGGCTCGACACGGACTACCTGTGGGCGCTCGCCGAGGCGGTCGAGCGCGACCCCCGGCTCCGCAAGGCCCTCACCTACGAACCGAACTCCAGCCTCTACGAGGTGGCTGGTCGCCTGCGTCTCGCCGAGGCTCGGCTGACCGCCACCGGCCGCTCCTATCACCTCGTCGCCGTCGACAAGAGCCCCTACCTGACCGCGGTGCTCGACCGGGCCCGAGGGGGAGCGACGCTGGAGGCGGCGGCGGAGGTGCTGGTGGACGATGAGATCAGCCAGGCCGAGGCCGAGGAGTTCGTGGGGGAGCTGGTCGATAGCCAGCTCCTCGTGAGCGACGCCCGCCCGCTGGTCACCGGCGACGAGCCGGTGCACGGCCTGGTCGCCACCCTGGGCGGCGACCCCGGGACGGCGCCGATCGCCGAGAGGGTCGGCGAGGCGCGGGCCGCCCTGGAGGCGATCGACGCCGAGGGGCTGGGGACCTCGCCCGACCGCTATCGAACCGTCGCCGCACTGCTCGGGGAGCTCCCGGCGCAGCCCGACCTGTCCCGCCTCGTGCAGGTCGACCTGGTCAAACCGGCCCGGCAGGCCACGCTCGGCGGCCGGGTCGTGTCCGAGCTCGCGCGGGGCGCCAGGATCCTTCACCAGCTGGCCTCCCCGCAGGAGCCCGACGGGCTGTCGCGGTTCCGCGAGGAATTCTTCCGGCGGTACGAGACGCGAGAGGTCCCTCTGGTCGAGGCACTGGACGAGGAGCTCGGCATCGGCTTCGAGCGGTCCGACTCGCCGCTGGCCGAGGCCTCGCCGCTCCTGGCCGGGCTCCCGTTCCGCGGCGGCGACCAGGAGGCGAAGCGATGGACTGCCCGCGACGCGTTGCTGCTGCGGAAGCTGGCGCACGCGCTTGCCGAAGGGGCCGACGAGATCGCGCTCGAGGCGTCCGACCTCGAGGCGCTGGCCACCGAGCAGCGTCCGCCGCTGCCGGATGCCTTCTACGTGATGGCCACGGTGGCGGCCGAGTCCGACCGGGCCATCGAACAGGGGGCCTTCCGGGTCTTCCTGCAGCATCTGTACGGGCCCTCCGGCGCCGTGCTGCTCGGTCGCTTCTGCCACGCGGATCAGACCCTGCTCCAGCTCGTCCGCGCCCACCTCCGGGCGGAGGAGGCGCGCCGTCCCGAGCGCGTGTTCGCCGAGATCGTCCACCTTCCCGAGGGCCGGATCGGCAACATCCTGTGCCGTCCCGTGCTGCGCGACTACGAGATCCCCTACCTCGGTCGCTCCGGAGCGCCGGCCGACCGCCAGCTTCCCGTCACCGACCTCCTGGTCTCGGTGCGCGACGGCCGCATCGTGCTGCACTCGGACCGCCTCGGGCGCGAGGTCGCGCCGAGGCTTACCACCGCCCACAACTACACCTGGCGGAGCCTTGGCGTGTACCGCTTCCTGTGCGCGCTGCAGCACCAGGGTATGCCACCGGGGCTCACCTGGGATTGGGGCCCGCTCGAGCAGGCTCCCTTCCTGCCTCGGGTCGTCAGCGGACGGCTGGTGCTGTGCCGTGCCCGCTGGAACCTCACCGAGGCCGAGCTGCGGGCGTTCGGCCAGGCACGGGGCGCCGACCAGTTCGCCGCGGTGCAGGCGTGGCGCGCCGAGCGGCGACTGCCGCGCTACGTGGCCATCACCGACCGTGACAACGAGCTGGTCATCGACCTCGACAACGTGCTGAGCGTCGCGGCGCTCGCCCACCAGCTCCGCGGGCGGCGGCAGGCAACGCTCGTCGAGCTGTTCCCCGACCCCGATGCCCTATGCGTCATCGGCCCGGAAGGCCGCTTCGTGCACGAGCTGGTCGTTCCGTTCGTCCAGGCGGCGCCACCGCGACCCGAGGCCGACAACGCGGCCCCGCAGGCGACCGCAAGCGCGGTGCGGCGCCGCTTCCCGCCGGGCTCGGAGTGGCTGTACGCCAAGCTCTACACGGGCGCGGGAACGGCCGACCAGGTGCTCAACGAGCTGGTCGGCCCGCTCGTCCGCTCCTCGCTGGCATCCGGCGCCGCCGACGCCTGGTTCTTCATCCGCTTCGCCGATCCCGACTGGCACTTGCGCCTGCGGCTTCACGGCGAACCCGGGCGCCTCCACGCCGAGGTGCTGCCCAGCCTGGAAGCGGCCGTGGCCCCGCTGCTGGACACGGGCCAGCTGTGGCGCATGCAGCTGGACACCTACGAGCGGGAGGTCGAGCGCTACGGCGGCGACCGGGGGATCGAGCTGGCCGAGCGGGTGTTCGCCGCCGACAGCGACGCCGTGCTCGCCATCACAGGCTCGCTGTCGGGCGACGCCGGGCTCGACCTGCGCTGGCGTCTGGCCATGCGCGGCATCGACCTGCTCTTCGGCGACCTCGGGATCACGCTCGAGGAGAAGCGATCCGTGGCGCGACGGGCGCGGGAGGGCTTCAGCAGGGAGTTCGGGATCGACGGCGACTTCCGGGGCCGGGTGAGCCAGCGGTACAGGACGGAGCGGGCCCGCCTGGAGGCGTTGCTCGATCCCGGACAGGATCCGCCGGCGTCCCTGGCCGCGGGACTGGAGGCGCTGCGCCGGCGATCGCTCCAGCTGGCTCCCGTGACCGCAGAGCTGCGGCAGCTCGACCAGGCCGGGCGGCTGTCGGCGACGATGACCGACATCGCGATGAGCTACGCCCACATGCACGTGAACCGCTTGCTGCGCTCTGCCCAGCGGGCTCAGGAGCTGGTCCTCTACGAGCTGCTCGACCGCGCCTACAACGCCCAGGCCGGGCGCCGATCCGTCTCGCCATGACCGAACGACCACCCCTGTTCCGCCAGGAGGCGCTCGAGTTCCAAGCCGGCCAGCCGCAAGGTGGCGTGCTGCGGATCCAGCCTCCGTGGGCCGGGTGGGCGTACTGGATCGTGGTGGCGCTGGTGGTGGCGGGCGTGGTCGTCGCCTGGAACGTCCGCACCGCCGAGACCATCTCGGGGCCGGCCCTGGTCGACGTGCAGCAACGGACCTTCGTGGCCCTCGTCCCGAACGCCGCCTCCGCGGAGCTCCAGCCCGGCCAGGTCGTCCGCCTCCAGGTGGACGGCCACCGGGGGCGGCCCATCGACGCGCGGATACTCGGGGCCGAGGTTGCCGATCAGGCCGGCGTCCGCCAGGCCGGCTTCGCGTCGTCCTCCCAGCCGGCCATGCTGGTCACGGGGGACCTGGCGCCGAACGCCGACGTGGCGTCGTTGCCGTCGGCGCTGCGGCTGGAGGGTCGGGCCGTCGTCGTCCTACGCTCGCAGCGGATCCTGGAGCTGTTCCTTCGTCAGTTGCGCGGGACGCTGGGGAGAGGTGGGGACGCCTAGTGCGCCGGCGAGTGTCCTGGGTCAGGCAGATGGAGCTGGCCGACTGCGGTGCCGCCTGCCTGGCCATGGTGCTCGCCTACCACGGCAAGCAGGTGCCGCTGGACGAGCTGCGCCAGATGACGAACACCAACCGGGACGGCGTCGACGCGCTGGCCATGACGCAGGCGGCGCAGCAGTACGGCCTGCGCGCCAGGGGCGTGGCCGCCGACGTCGACGACCTCGAGCAGCTGCCTCCCGCCACGATCCTCCACTGGGAGTTCCTGCACTTCGTCGTCTTCGAGCGCATGCGGAGAAACGGCGTGCAGGTCGTGGATCCGGCCCACGGACGCCGGCGACTGTCGATGGAGGCCTTCCGTCGCTCCTACACCGGTGTCGCCATCACGCTGGAGCCGGGTGAGGACTTCCAGCCCTCCACGCTGAGCACCAAGGGCACCTGGCGCTACCTGCGGCCGCTGCTCGGCCGGTCCCAGGGGCTCACCAGGGTGCTGCTGGCATCGGTGCTGCTGCGGCTGCTGGCACTTGCGCTCCCGCTGCTGATCGGGCTGCTGGTGGGCGAGATCGTCCCCCGCAACGACCGGCACCTGCTGCTGGTGACCGGGGCCACCATGGCGGCGGTCGTCGGCTACTTCTTCCTCGCGACGCTGCTGCGGAGCCACCTGCTGCTGCAACTGCGCACGCGCCTGGACGTGCGCCTGACGACGGCGTTCGTCCAGCACCTGGTGGACCTGCCGTATGCCTTCTTCCTCGGGCGGTCCGCCGGCGACCTGATGATGCGCCTCCAGAGCAACACCGTCGTGCGCGAGTTCCTGACCACCGGCACCATCTCGGCCCTGATCGACGGCAGCCTGGCGAGCCTCTACCTCGTCCTGCTGTTCATGCTGAGCCCTCCGCTGGCCGCGCTGGTGCTGGGGTTGGGTCTGCTGCAGGTGCTGGTCCTGCTGCTGTCGTGGCGGCGGAACCAACACCTGATGTCGGAGAGCCTGCAGGTCGAGGCCAAGTCGCAGAGCTACACCTTCGAGCTGCTGGCCGGCATCGAGACCCTCAAGGCGGCGGGGGCCGAGCGGCGGGCGGCCGAGCATTGGGAGCGGTTGTTCATCGACCAGGTCAACGTGGCGCTGCGCCGCGGACGGCTGGAGGCGTCCGTGGACTCCGTCATGGGCACGCTCCAGCTGGGCTCGCCGCTGGCCATCCTGGTCTGGGGCGGGTTCCAGGTGCTGAACGGCGGCATCTCGCTCGGGACTATGCTCGCCACCGCCGCCCTGGCGGCCGGCTTTCTGGAGCCGCTCGCCACCCTGATCCAGACCGGCCTGCAGCTGCAGCTGCTGCGCAGCTACATGGAGCGCATCAACGACGTGCTGGACGCGCCCCGGGAGCAGGAGGGGGAGACCGTCGAAACCGCTCCTCGCCTCACCGGCCGGATCCAGGCCGACGGCGTCTCGTTCGCCTACGGAGGACCGCTGGCGCCCCAGGTGGTGAAGGACGTCTCGCTCGAGGTGCAGCCCGGCCAGCTGCTGGGCATCGTCGGGCGCTCCGGCTCCGGCAAGTCGACCCTCGCGCACCTGCTCCTGGGCATCTATCCCCCCACGTCCGGGCGGATCCTGTTCGACGGGAAGGACCTCGCCGAGCTCGAGCTCTCGTCGGTGCGCCGGCAGATCGGCATCGTCACGCAGCGGCCCTACCTGTTCGGCACGACCATCCGGCAGAACATCGCGCTCAGCGACCCCGGGATGCCGCACGAGGCGGTGGTCGAGGCAGCCAAGCTCGCCTGCATCCACAACGAGATCGTCGCCATGCCGATGGGGTACGAGACGCAACTGGTGGATGGAGGCGCGTCGCTGTCCGGAGGCCAGCAGCAGCGGATCGCCCTCGCCCGAGCCCTGGCCCATCACCCCACCATCCTGCTGCTCGATGAGGCGACCAGCGATCTCGACGGCGTCACCGAACGCAAGGTGCACGACAACATCCGCGCGCTCGGCTGCTCGAGGATCGTGATCGCCCACCGGCTGAGCACGATCGTCGACGCCGACCGCATCGTGGTGATGGAAGAGGGAAGCATCGTGCAGCAGGGAACGCACGACGAGCTGCTGGCGGTGTCCGAAGCCTATCGGCGGCAGGTCGAGGCGCAGCTCAGGGCCACCTCTCCCGGTGCCAGGACCCCCGGGGCGGATGCGGCGAAGGCACCCGCGGCGAATGGGCAGGGTCCCGCTCCCACCAAGCCCGCCGGGTCGAGCGAGGCGGGTCCGGGTACCGCGGCTCCCACCCGCGATCGTGGCCGCGCCGATTCGGGTGACCGCGGCCGGGCCGAGCGCGCCGACGGTGACCGGGCCGCCGCCCAGGCCGCATGGACCTGGCGTGGCCACCGGTACCGCGCGCGTCCCGCCCCGTCCCAGGCGCCACCCACCACCGAGGCTCCCGGCACCCAGGCGCCGGCCGCCGGCCCAGCGGCGGAAGGCCCGCCCGCCCGCGAGCCCGCGGTCGCACGAGGAGTCCAGACGGCCGGTGCGGCGGCGGGACCGCCGGCCACGGAGAGGAAGGTGTCGCGGGCCGGGGAGGTCGAGGCTCAGCCGGCCCCGGAGGCGAAGGTCCGGCCCGCACCCAAGCCGGAGGTGCCGACTGCCGCTGCGGCGAAGGCGGTGGCAACGGCGCCGCCGGCTGGGGAAGCAAAGAAGTCGCCGGCTCCGGAGGTCAAGGAGCCACCGCCCAAGGCCCAGGTCCCGCCGGGCCCGAAGGTCAAGGCGCGACCAGCCGCGGCGGCGAAGGTGCCGGCCGCCCCTGAGGTCAAGGCGCCGCCAGCTGCGCAGCCGAAGACACCGGCCGCCACCGAGCCCAAGGTCCCGCCCTTCGCCGCGGCCAAGGCACCGCCGGCCGCCGAGGTCTGGCCTGAGCCCACGAAACCCCAATCCGCTCCCGCCTCCGACGTGCCGCCCGCCGCTGCGTCGGAGATCCCGTCGACTCCGGCGCCAAAGGCTGCTCCGATCCCACCCCAGGTGGATAGGGCCCAGCCCGAGGTTGCGCCTGGGGTCCCACCCGAGACCGCCAAAGCTGGACCTGAGGTTCCGGCTGCGAAGGCGGCCGTGCCGCCTGCCGCCAAGGTTGAGGTGACACCCGAAGCCGCTGTGGCGCCGCCCGCAGCCAGCCCCGCCAAGGACGCGGAGACCCGGCCCAGCACCGCTTTGGCCAGGGTGTCCCAGGCAACCCGAAGGAAGTCGGATTCGGTGGGGGAGTCCGGCAGGCCGAGCGAGTCGGTGGCCGGCCAGCCAAAGGTGGCCGGCCGAGCGGGTGCGCTGCCCCGCAAGGCTCCGACTTCATCATCTGCTGGCTCGGTCCCAACGGCAGCGACCCGCCCTCCCATTCTCGGAATGGCGATGCCGTCGACGCCGCCGCCGGCGGGTCCTTCGCCGTTACGCGGGATCGCCAAGAGACTGGGTCGCAAGAAGGCCGCGGCCGGGGGCATGCCGGCCCCCGCGGCGCCAGTTCCACCGGCCCAACCGCAGGTCCTTCCCGCTGCCAAGGACGGCCGGCCCGTGCCCGAGGCGTCGCACCCACCGCACGCCACCCCGGCGCCGTCCGGTCCGGTGGCGCCCGCGCCAGCGGATGCGTCCCGCCCGGCGGCCACGGACGAGACCCGCGCGGCGGCCAGCGCCAAGCCAGCGCAGAGCACCCCTGGCGCTCCCGCGGCCAAGGACGCACCTGCGCCGGCCGCCAAGGGCACCCCGGCGGCGAAGGATCAAGCTGCCGCGGGCACCACCGAGCGGCCAAGCGACCAGGACAAGCGGAGCCGCCGGGCCTGGAACCTGCGCCGCTTCACCTCCCCGCGACGACCGGAGACTCCCGAGCCGGAGGTACCCGCGGCGCGAGCTGCCTCGGTCGGCGTGGGCCTCGACCGCCTCACCCAGTCGATCGAGAGTGTGACCGATGCCCTCGGTGGCAAGTCACCCGAGTTCTACGAGCGCGACCTACCCCAGATCGCCGCAGCCGAGATCGCCAAGCGGGTGCACGCCGACGTCATCGTGCTCCTGCTGGACAACGGCCAGGGCATCATGGAGGTGTCGGGTGAGGTTGGGCTCACCCCGGATGAGCGGCGGCTGAGCGTGGAGTACGGCCGTGATGTCATGCGGGAGCTGTTCCGCGCCGGTGTGGGGCTGATCGAGGACACCAACCGGGTCCGCGGGGCCGTGGCCGGCATCCCGGGGAGCGGGGCCGAGACCCTGATCCTGGTCCCGCTGGTCCACGAGCGGCTCGGCTTTGGCGTGCTGATGGCGGGCCGTGAGCGGAGCAAGAGCGGCGCACCCGCCGAGGTGTTCACCGACAGGGACGTGCAGGCGTTGCTGGGCTTCGCCGACGCCGTCGCCGAGTCGCTGCGCACCGCGGTGCTGCTCCGCCACCTCAAGGAGCAGCTCAGCACGCTGGAAAACGGATAGCCTGTCCTGTCCCCGGGATGTTGCGACACCGGGCACATCGCCCACCTGAGCAGAACGGCGACGCTCCTACGTGCTGACGGCCAAGTCAAGCTGCGAGGAGGCGTCGCCGTGACGCGTCGGGGCCAATGTTATCGGCGCTCTTTGGCGAAGTTATGCTTCACCCTCAAGCCAAGTGCTGATGGTCGCAAAAGCTAGAGAGCGCGAACTCAGCTCACCCTGCTGCCATTGACCATAGCCTGCTTGGTCTTGGGCGGAGGGCGTCAGCAGGCTCGGAGTGAAGCGGGTCGTCGGGTCAGAAGGTCACGGCGGCGTTGGCCGCCTCCAGGATCGCTCCGCCGTCGACCTCGACCCGCGACTCCGGGACGCCGCGTCCGGCCAGGTCCAGGTCAAGGCCAGCGGCCCGGCGGTGGGAGGATCGCACGCGGCAGGCCATGTCATAGATCCAGCCGTCGGCTTCCGCGCCGGTCCCCGGCCTTCGCTCAGCATCGGTGGATCGAAGTCCACGTGCGTCCGGCTTGTTACGTTCGCGGATTCAACCAGACGATCCCCCCGGCCGGTCGCGGAGGGTTGGTGCCATCCAGTAGGAGGCTAGAGTATGGAGTTCGCCAGCACGGAGGAGGCCACAAGATGCCAGGTCGCCGGGGTAGCCCTCAGGAGCCGTCTTGGTTTGACCAGGCCCTAGCCGCCTTCCAAGAGGCTCTCGAGCTGGTTGACCGCGAAAGGGACCCTGGGCTCTATGGGATGGTCTTGCACGAGATTGCCGCCGTGCACACGGCCGCCGGCGACCTCCAAGCGGCCGCTGCCAGCTACCGGGATGCCGCCAAGTACAAGCGCCTGGTCGGCGACCCGGGCGACCTGGCG
>WNFV01007625.1_pt1 | contig 12450 bp, 11 predicted proteins | sample 5400101 | NCBI WGS metagenome assembly WNFV01 (sample SAMN13153361, study PRJNA577476) | soil metagenome | isolation source: 115 cm soil or saprolite under grassland replicate 1 | place: USA:California | collected 2016-06-15
ACGAGCTCGCGGAGTTCCAGCGCCCGGCGCTGGAGGCGCTGCGCCAGCCCCTCGAGGACGGCGAGATCCTCGTCGCGCGAGCAGTCGGAAGCGTTCGGTTCCCGGCGCGGTTCCAGCTCGTCGGGACGATGAACCTCTGTCCGTGCGGCGCGCGCGGGGATCCGGGCGCGCAGTGCTCGTGCTCGGCTCAGCGGTTGGCGCGCTACCGCGACAGGCTCTCGCGGGCGCTGCTCGATCGGTTCGATCTCGTCGTGACGGTGCCGCGTCCCCGTGCGATGGAGTTGCAGGCCGGGCCTGGTGAAGGGTCGGAGCCCGTGCGCGCGCGTGTCGTCGCCGCCCGGATGCGCCTCGCAGACGCGGTGCCGTCACGAACGCCTGCGGCCGAGGAGCTGTTGACGCGTGCGGTCGAGCGTCTGCCGCTGTCCGGGCGAGGCCGCGCGAAGGTCGCGGGCGTGGCGCGGACGATCGCAGCGCTGGCGGCCGCGGAGGCGGTTCTCCCGGAGCATGTTGCCGAGGCGCTCGCGTACCGGGCGCCGCCGGATCTCGCGGCATGAGGGTCCTTCCCAAGCGTGAGCTGCCGCCGCTCCTGCGTGCGATCCACGGCCCCCCGAAGCGCTTGCATCTTCGCGGGGGAGGGGATCCCAAGCTCCTGGATCGGCTAGCCGTCGCGGTGGTCGGCGCGCGTGCGTGCTCACCCTACGGTGCACAAGTGGCGAGGATGCTGGGCCGCGAGCTGGCAGCAGCCGGAATCGTGGTCGTAAGCGGCCTTGCCCGCGGCATCGACGGCGAGGCGCACCGCGGCGCGCTGGAGACGGACGGCTACACCGTCGCTGTCCTCGGTTGCGGCATCGACCGCGACTATCCGGCGGTGCACGCGGAGCTGGCACGCTCGATCGCAGAGCGGTCCCTCCTCGTGTCGGAGTACGGACCGGGCATCGAGCCCGCACCCTGGCGTTTCCCGGCCCGCAACCGGATCATCGCGGGACTGTGCGTCGCGACGATCGTGGTGGAGGCGCGAGAGCGAAGCGGCGCCCTGATCACGGTCGACTTCGCATTAGAGGAGGGGAGGGAGGTGTTCGCGGTCCCGGGTGAGATCACCTCATCGCTCTCCGCAGGCACGAATGGCTTGCTGCGGCTCGGAGCGACACCGCTGACTGCCGCCGCTGATGTGCTCGAGTCGCTCGGGATCGCTCCGGCGGAGGAAGCCCCGCCGGATGTCGGCGAAGTCGCAGCCTCGCTCCTCGAGCGCCTACCCGCGAGTGTCGACGAACTGATCCGTGCCAGCGGCCTCACAGCCGGCGAGGTTGCCGCAGCACTCGCCGAGCTAGAAATCGGGAAGCTTGCGGCCGAGGGCGACGGCGTCTACCGCGCCACTCGGATGGTGTGTGACTGAATGACGCTTCTATCAGTGTGAAGCGGTCGCGGCGCTAGCCTCGAGCAATCGGAAGAGATGCCGAGCGGCATAGGCGCCACCCTGCGCGCTCCGACCGCGCTCGTCCTGACGCCAGCAGCACGCGCAGGGACTCACGTGCGCCGGCCGCACGAGGCAGCGCCGGCCGCTCCTCGGCCAGCAGCGAACGGGCCGCGCGTAGGGCGTCGAGCCGGTCCGACTTCGCCCGGCCTCGCCCGCCCTGCCGCTTGGGCCGCTCGACTTCGAGCACGCGCTCGCCCCGCCGGGCCAGCGAGCGAGCGGGCCCCTTCCCATAGCAGCCCGTGCCCTCGATCGCCCAGGCGCGGCGGCCCGGTGCGTGTTCGCACGCGAGCGCGAGCGCAGCGGCGTAGCCCTGCTCGTCCGCAGCGATCAGCCCTTCCAGCAAGGGGGCGCCGCGCGGGCAGGCGATGAGCGCAAACGCGTGCTCGTTGCGATGCGTGTCCACCCCGATGACGAAGTCCAGCTCGTCTGCAAGCATCTCCTCCGACCTCCAGTCCGTTGGGGGTAACGCCCTGCCGGTCGGGCGACAAGGATCGCTTGCGGCAGTGCTGTGAGGAGTCACGCCTACAGGGCGGACAGGCTTCTGATCAAGCCAGCAAGCGGGGTGCCAGGCCGGCGCCGGCTCGCTCGGTCGGACAGCTCAATCGCAAGACACCCCATCGCAGGGGGTCAGCAAGACCTCGAGTCCAGGTTAGGGGCGCGTATCGCAGTTCCCGATCCCGCTGCCTGACGGCGACTAGAGCTCTTCCGGCGGTACGTGATGTAGCGGCCCGAGTTCCGCGCCGGGAGGCGGTGCGAACCAGTCGAACTCGGCGAGCCGACACCGGTCGTCGCCGCGGTCGTGCAGCTTCGGCTCCTACCGCGCGGAGGTCGACCCCGGCTCAGTTCGTTCGGAGCGTCAGCGGAGCCTCGCGAGGCGCGCCTTCTTCAGGTTCTCGCGCACGACCCACTGGAGATCCGGGTCGCTCGAGTGCTGCAACGGCTCGAAGCGCAGAAGACCCTCCTCGGGAAGCGCGGCGACCGCCACGCTCCAGCAGTAGCCGAGTGCCTGACGCAGCACGCGGTCGCGCGAGCGGGGGAGCGAGGCGGTCACGCGCTCGATGAGCTCGAGCGCGCGCCGTGCCGCTTCGGGCGATCGGAGAAGGCGCGGCTCGCAGAGCCCGGCGACCGCGGCGCGCTGCTCGAGTGGAGAGCCGTTGGCCCAGCGCTCGGCCTCGGCCGCCATCCCGTCGAAGTCGTCCTCGCCCCAGCGCTGGAGCGCCATGGCCACGGCCTCGCGGACCCGCCAGCGCGGATCGGAGGCGAGTTCACGCAAGCGAACGAGATGCGAGCCGTTCCCGTCCGCGACGAGCCGGCCGAGCCCGACAGCGCCGCACATGACGAGGAACTCATGATCCGAGGTACTCAGCCGGATCAGCAATGATTCGTCGGCCTCCTCCGCGGCTGCTCGGACGAGCTCGAGGTTTGCCCGCGGTCCGGGAAGTCCTCCAGGCGAGGGGCTCGCGCACGGGGGCCCGGGCGCACCGCTGAGTACCGCAACGCACGGATGAGGTCGCCGTTCGACTCCGGCTAGCTCCATCTCTGAACGGCCTGTCCGGTGAGAATTCCCAATTCATTCCTCTTGCGGGCGGACGAGTGCACGTCCCGGCGGTCATGGCATGTTCTTGCTCACTCGAGGCGACCGCGCGTCCTTCGCTCTAAGGCGCCTTCGCCGCGTAGCCGCTGCGCGCTGCAATGTCAGGTGGGCTAGATTGCCTCTGTGGCTCTTGCGGTGGGCCGGTCAAGCAGCGACCGAGCGGACGTCCTCAGCCGGCTGGCATCGGCCGATGGCTACACCGTGTTCGATCGCAGCGGAAGACGAGTCGGGACATTCATCGAAGTGTCGGGTGCGAATGGTGAGGAAATCGCGATTCGTCACGACGCTGTCTTTCTCTGGCGCCGGCGCGTGCTGCCGCTGACGACGGTTGCGACGGTCTTCCCGGAGCGCGGCGCCGTCGTGCTCAATGTCGACCGGCGCGCACTGAAGGGCACGAGCGCCGCGCCGACCCCTGTGGGCAGTACGTCCGCCGCGGACACGCCATCGGCACACGAAGATGCACAACTCGACGAGGATTGGCGAGCGCGCATTACACGCTTCGTCGGCGAGAGCCACACCGATGCCGCGACGGTTGGCGAAGACGGTGACGCCGAGGATGTGGGGCGACTTCGCACGAGCGCGGCCGGACAGCCGAGCGCCGAATCAATCGCGGAGAATGCCGCCAGGCCGTATCTTCTGTTCGTCTCGACCGCCCACGGCTACCGGCTGGTCGAGCAACAGGGGCCGGCACCGGCCGCGTCTGACCACATCGAAGTGCCCGAGCACGACGGAGTCTTCCGGGTCGCAAAGGTCGCGATCTCGCCGCTCCCGAATGACCGCAGACTCTGCGCGTACCTCGAGCAGATTGAGTAGGAATCGCCTCGAATCAGCAACGGGCTTCTGCGGCACTGGGGGCGCTGTGGGCTAGTCCGACTCCCGGACCAGCGATTGAGCGCGCCCGTGCGCGGTCGTCGTCGCGAGGACGCACTAGCGCCGCTCATCGAAGAAAGAGCACAGCTCGTCGGCGCCCATCGCCGACTCATGCGGCCACGAGGCACGGAGAACGCCGTCGGCGCGAGCGTAGCTCCCCTCCTGGACACGGACGAGCTCTCGACGTCGATCACAACCGCGGCACCCCTCGATGATAAGCGTGCCTGCACGCATCACGGGACCGCCCGACCCGGCCGCCCTCATCGCCGAAGAGTGCATGGGACTCGGTCAAGGCGAGAGGGCACGGCCAGGCCGGAGTTGGAGCGCACGCCTGCGAGTGCAGGTCGGCAGGCGACTCTGCCGATGTTGTTCAGGGTGTGCGCCTGCAGCTCCCGCAGGCCGAGCTCTTTCGCCAATGCGAGGCCTTCTCGACCCATCTCGACTGCCTCGGCGGTCCGGTTGGCGCGCATCAGGAACCGCGAGGTCTCGGCATAAATCTGCGCCTTCGACGCGGACGGCGGCCGGTCGGCGATGAGCGTGCGCGCGTGCTCGAGCCGCTCGAACGTGGCGTTGCCCCTGCCCGCGAGCCAGTCGGACTCCGCGAGCAGGACCTCGGCTTCCGCCGCGTTCTCGACGTCTCCGCTCGCCAGCATGCGCTCGAGGGCTTGCGCGACGAGCGGCTGGTCGCCGTGCCGGCGGATCGACATCTCCGAGCGACCGTGCCGAAGCACGAGGGACGGCCAATCATCGTCCGTTTCCGGCCAGAGCTCGAGTGATTTCGCGAAGAAGTGCCGCGCTGTGGGGATGGCGCTCAGCGCGAGTGCTCGCTCCCCGGCGTCGCGGAACGCCAACCTGGCGCGCGTCTCGAGCTCGGCTGTCTCCTGGCCTGACGCGCGCGCGAACTCGAGTGCCGCCCCGAAGTGGTGGGCGAGCATCTCTGCGCGGTCCTCGGCGCGGCCAGCGCCGAGCGAGTCGATCCACTCGGCCGCGAGGCGGTGCTTGTCCGCACGCCCGGCTCGCGGGATCTGCGCGTAGGCCACGTCGCGCACGAGCAGATGCCGGAATGCGTACTCACCCTCGCTCGCCACCGAACTGCGCCGCTCTCGGCGAATGAACTCCTTGCGCTCGAGCGCGTGCAACCGCTCCTCCACCGCCCAGCGGGTCTCGCCGCCGATCGCCGCGAGCGTGCCCGACCAGAACACCTTGCCGACCACCCAGCGTCCTGGACGAGCCTCTTCTCCTCCGGCGGCAGCGCGTCGAGTCTCGCCGCGATGATCCCCTGCACCGTCTCCGGAAGGTCCTCGCCCCTAAAGCGTCCGTCGCGCACCATCCGCACGTACTCCTCGGCGTAGAGCGGGTTGCCGCCAGCGCGGGCAACGAGATCGTGCTGCGTGTCGGCGGCGAGTACGGTCTGCTCGAGCAGCAGGCCGAGCGGGCGCGCGGTCTCGAGGTCTGAGAGCGGTCGCAGGGAGACAGTCGCCGCATTGGCCTTGCCCCCGCCCCAGCCGGGCCGCCGCTCCAGCAGTTCGGGACGCGCGGTCGCGACGACGAGCAACGGAACGCCTCGAGCCCAGTCGGCGAGGTGGTCGATGAAAGTCGAGCAAGCTGTCGTCGGCCCAGTGAAGGTCCTCGACGACGAGCACCGCCGGACCTCGCTGTGGATATGAACGGCTCGCCTGTCACGGTGAGCGGCCGACGCGCCAGGTTCTCGGCGGTCGAGGGCGTTCGCGCCATACTCGTCGCAGTGCCTGCATCCAGCATTCCTGAACTCGACGACGAACTGCGCGTGCGGCTCGGGCGCCGCTATGGAAGTGCGATCGACGGGTGGTTCGCTCAGCTGCCCGACGTCCTGGAGGATCTGGCCGAGCGGTGGGGCGTTGAGTGGGGCACGCTGATCCAGCGCGGGAGCATCGCGGTCGTCATCCGCTGCCAAACCGCGGATGGCCGCGCGGCCGTGCTCAAGGTGAGTCCGGAGCGGGAGCGGCTCGCGCACGAGGCGGCGGCCCTAGCGCATTGGAGGACGCCTCATGTTCCTGCCGTGCTCTCCGTCGACGAGAGCGTGGGCGCGCTGATGATCGAGGCGATCGAGCCGGGAACACCGCTCGTCGAAACCGAGGGCTATCCGAGCATGGAGAGTGTCGCTTCCCTCCTGAGATCCCTGCACGACAACGCGGTGCCAGAACCCGCCTATACGAGCATGGAGAGTGTCGCTTCCCTCCTGAGATCCCTGCACGACAACGCGGTGCCAGAACCCGCCTATAGGCCGGTCGCGGATCACATCACCTACCTCTTCGACTCCAGTAGGAAGCTCTACGAGTGGAAGCCCGACCTCGTCGAGCTGGTCTCCCCGAGCTATACGAGCGCAGCCGCGAACTGGCCCTGCGCCTTGCGGCCGAGGCATCCCCGACGGTTCTCCTGCACGGTGATCTCACTCCGGTGAATCTCCTCGATGACGGCGGGGAGCGCGGCCTGGTTGCGATCGATCCGGCGCCCTGCTTGGGTGACCCCGCCTTCGATGCCATCGACCTTGTGTTCTGGCGGGCCGACGATGCTGGCACGATCGCCACACGCGCCGAGCGGTTGGCGCCGCGATCGGAGCGGATCCCGGACGACTGCTCGACTGGTGCGCCGCTTTCGCGGGGATGGTCGCCTTGGAGATCGCCGAACGGTCAGGCGGCTCCCACGAGCAGGTTGAGCCTTTCCTCGCGCTCGCTGCGCGCGGCTAGCGCCGAACTCCCGGCCATCGCTCGTGGCGCGAGCCGATACTAGGATCTTGGTGGATCTGCCTGCCGTTGAAGAGTGGATCCGCATGCACGCGGATCCGGTCGGTCCGATCGAGACCGCACACGAGCGGCCGTGGGCGACGGTGCTGCGCGTGCCGCTCGCTGACAGCGTCGCCTGGTTCAAGGCGTGCGCGCCGGTGCAGACATTCGAGCCACGCCTCACGGCCGACCTCTTCTCACGCTGGCCTGATCGCGTGCCGGAGGTGCTCGCATACCACGAACAGCGCGCTTGGCTCCTCCTCGCAGACGCGGGCATGTCGGTCGGAGTGTTCGGCAATCCCCCGCAGGCGTGGCTCACCGCCTTGCCGCGCTACGCCGAACTCCAGCGAGGCGAAGCCGTCAACGGACAGGAACACCTCGCCCACGGCGTTCCCGACCTGCGGCTTGTGACGCTGCCGGCACGCTATGAGGAACTCCTGGAACTCAATCTGCCGCTCCAACAGGAGGAGATCCGACAATTGCGGCACTTCGCATCACGCTTCGCGGAACTGTGCGACGACCTCGCCGCCTACGACGTGCCGGAGACGATCCAGCACGACGACCTCCACCACGCGAACTTGTATGTGCAGGACAGTTCCATGCGCGTGCTCGACTGGGGCGACGCGTCGATCTCGCACCCGTTCGCGTCCCTCGTCGTCACCTTCCGGTTCCTGGAGGAGCGGAGGGGGCTTGCGCCCGGCGATCCGTGGTTTCCCCGGCTACGCGACGCGTATCTAGCGCCGTGGAATAGCGACCTACGTGATGCCTTCGCACTCGCGGTCCGAGTCGGCACGTTTGCGCGACCAATCGCATACATCCGGCAGCGCGCTGCGCTTCCGCCGGAAGCACGACCTCGATTCGACGAGGATTTCTCGATCGTCTTGCGGCGTGCAGTCGCCCAGGCGCTCGACTAAGGCACCTCAAGCTACCCGTATCGGAGCGCCGGCTACGAAGGCCTGGTTTGCGCACTGCCAAGTTCCGCCCATCTCGCGCGAACGTCCTGCGGATTTTCGCGGCGGTTCCTACCGCTCGACATCGGTGTCGGACACCGAGGTCCAGTCAAGAGCGGCTGGCCGCCGGTCCTGCTTCACGCAACTGTCCGCACGCTGCTCGTCTGGCAGGCGATCTTCTTGCGGCGCCGGGACAGGTGTACGGTGGCCAGGGTGAGTTGGACGGGATGGCTGGACCGGCCGCCGAGCACGCAAGCCTTCGTCGGCTTGGTCGGTGCGGCCCTCGCCCTGCTCGTCGTCGCCTTCGCGGTGACGATGCGGCCGCCAGAATCAATCGCGGGGTCCGACGTCACCGTGTACGCGACGTACGGAACAAAGATGCTCGACGGGGCGCTGCCTTACCGGGACTTTGCTATGGAGTACCCACCTGGGGCTGCCGTCATGTTCGTGGCGCCGGCGACGCGCGCCGTGGCGGGCGGTTCGACTGACGGCGCTTCGTGGCTGCCCCTGAACACTGCGGGCCGTCGTTATTACCGCGGCTTCGAGTCGCTTGTCGTCCTGCTGATGGCGGCAATCGTCGTTCTTACCGCTCTGACACTCAACGCGATGGCTCGGCCCAATCGAACGGTGCTGCTGTCGCTCGCCGTCGTTGCCTTGTCACCGCTGTTGATCGGGCGAGTGCTCCCAGAGCGCTTCGATGTATGGCCCGCGGCGCTGACAAGCGCGGCACTTGCCGCGTCCGCCCGCGGGCGGTACCGCTTGGGCGGCGCGATGCTCGGGTTGGGCGCGGCTGCGAAGATCTATCCAGCTGTCCTCCTACCTATTCTCGTGATCGTGGCCGTCCGTCAGCGGGGCGCCCGCGAGGCGATGTTTGTCGTCGGGGCCGCGGTCGGGGCGGTGGGGGCGGTGGTTGTACCGTTCTTGGTCGCGTCGCTCTCAGGCACCTGGCAGTCACTGCGGGTTCAGTTCATGGGCGGTCTCCAGATCGAGAGCCTGGCGAGTTCTTTGCTCGTAATCGCGAGCCATGTTGCCCACAAGCTCTCTGCCCTCGGGCTTCCTCGGCCATCGGATTTCACGACGCAGGGGGCCGGAGGCGGATTAATACGCACCGATCTGGTCGGTCCTGGCGTCGGGGTGACGACCACCGTGATGAACGTGCTCCTCCCAACGGCCCTGTGCCTGCTGTGGGTCAGCCTGGTCCGGAGCAAACACGACGCACGGGACGATCTGCTTCGCTACGCGGCGGCAACTTTGACGACCGTGCTCGTGCTCGGGACCGTTCTCTCGCCGCAGTACGTGGTGTGGCTGATTCCGCTAGTTCCGCTCATCGGCGGCCGAAGGGGGACGGCGGCCATGCTCGTCTTTCTCGTAGCAGCGGGACTCACCAACGTCTGGATCCCGGACAAGTACTTCGAGTACCAGGAGAAACTCGCAGCGGGGCCAGCCTCGATCCTGCTGGCCCGGAATCTCGCGCTGCTCGCCCTGGCGCTGGTACTTCTTCTTCCCGTTGGCAGGTCGCCGAGCGAACGAACGGTCAGCCGGGAGGACTCCGATCGTGTCGTCCCACGACGCCGGTCGTCTCAGCGGCCTGCGAGCGGCGGCGCGTCGAATGCTGGATGGTTTGCGCACTGAAAAGTTCCGCCCATAACTGACATTGCGCAAACCATGACCGGCCTGCGGTCGGCCCGTTTGGTTTCGCTACACCGGCGCGGGATGCGCTCGAATGGCTGACCGTCTCGAGCGCGCTGCCAGTCCGCCTCGAGCTCCCCTCGATGGAGAGTCGCCCACTCGCGCACGAGACGCAGCGCACGGTCGGGTAAGGGAGCCGCCGAGAACCTCGAGCGTTCGATCGCGACTTTTGCGTCCCGGCCCGCATTCGACGAGTCCTGCCGGTACGACATACGCCGCCTCGAGTCCTTACTGTAGGCGTGGCCATGTCGGTGAGGCCACCACTCCGGATCGGGGTCGTCGGTGTCGGCAGGATTGGCGCTTTCCACGCCGAGACGCTCAGCAGGCTCGACGGCGTCTCGCTCTTCCTGGCCGACGCCGACCCCCTGCGCGCCGCGGAGGTTGCCGGCGTGCTCGGCGCGACTGCGGCAGCGAATCCAGGAGAGCTCCTTGACGACGGCATCGACGCGCTCGTCATCGCGACGAGCACACAGGGTCACGTTCCTTTGCTGCGTCTAGCGGCCGCGGAGGGTGTGCCGGCATTCTGCGAGAAACCCGTCGCGCTCGAGCTCGCGGCGCTCAGCGAGGTCGGCGAAGAAGTCGCGGCGGCAGGGATCACCGTGCAGGTCGGCTTCCAGCGGCGGTTCGATCCCGGGTACCGCGCGGCGCGCGCCGCGGTGGTCTCGGGTGAGCTGGGGAACCTTCTCCTCGTACGGGCGGCGACGCATGACCCGGCTCCGCCGGCTGAGGCGTACATCGCGACGTCGGGCGGGATCTTTCGGGATCTCAGCATCCACGACTTCGATGCGATCCGGTACGTGACGGGCGAGGAGATCGTCGAGGTCTACGCCGACGGCGCGGTACGCGAGACGGAATGGTTCGCGCGCCACGACGATATCGACGCCGCGGTCGCCGTCCTCCGCCTGAGCGGCGGTGCGCTCGGGATCGTCTCCGGCGCCCGCCACGATCCGCTCGGCTACGACGTCAGGCTCGAGCTGTTCGGCGCTGCCGAGAGCATCGTCGTCGGCGTCGATTCGCGCAGCCCGATCAGATCGGTCGAGCCGGGCGCGACACAGCCCGGAGTGGGGTATCGAAACTTCGTCGAGCGGTTCGAGCAGGCATATCGCGAGGAGCTCGCCGCCTTCGTTGAGACGGTCCGCGCGGGGGGCAAGAGCGCCTGCTCGCTGGAGGACGCCCGGGCTGCACTTTCCGTCGCACTCGCGGCGGATCGCTCGAGAACGGAGCGGCGGCCGGTGCGAGTCGAGGAGGTGGGACTAGCGCGAATGCGTTCCAACAGTTGAGAATCACGCTAGGAGCGTGGAAAGCAACACGAGAGAGGGAGGATCGATGAGCGACGGGTTCTCGGACGAGGGACTTCTTGGCGAGGAGGAAGAGTCGCAGTTGACGCGGCGCGGACTGTTCGTGACCGGCGGGCTCGCGGCCGCCGGCCTCACGGCGCTCGGGTCGCCGGCGGGCAGGGCGTTCGCCGCGGCCACCGCATCGACGATCAAGGTCGCCGTCGTCACCCACGGCGACACCGGCTCGTTCTGGTCGGTGTTCAAGCGCGGTGTCGACCAGGCGAAGAAAGACCTGAAGTCGCGCGGTGTCAGCGTGACACAGGTCTACGCAAACAACGACGTGCCGAAGCAGGTGGCCGGCATCAACGCCGCGATCGCGAGCGGCGCGAAGGTCATCGCGACGTCGGTGCCTGACGCGAGCGCACTCCGGGGGCCGCTCAAGAAGGCATCGTCGAAAGGGATCGAGATCATCACCGTCAACTCCGGGCTTGGTGCGTTCGATTCGTTGCCGACGTACGAGGTGCATGTTGGTCAGACCGAGGACATCGCGGGCAAGGGCGCGGGCAAGCAGTTCAAGAAGGCCGGTGCGAAGAAGGTGCTGATCGTCATCCACGAGGCCAGCAACTCGGGTCTGCAGCAGCGGGCGGCGGGCGTCAAGAGCGTGCTAGGCGGGAGCAACGTCAAGGTCCTGACGATCCCGAACGCGAAGTCGGACATCCCGGGAACGAAGGCGAAGGTGAAGGCCGCCTTCAACGCCGACAAGAAGCTCGACGCCTTCTTGGGGCTCGATCCGGACGTCACCATCCCGTGCATCTCGTCGGTTCCCAAAGGCACGAAGATCGGGACGTTCGACGTCGGTGGCGCGATCAAGGAGATCCAGGCGGGCAGGATGCTGTTCGCGATCGACCAGCAGCAGTACCTGCAGGGCTATCTGCCGATCGTCTTCGCAGTCCTCTACGCCACGAACCTCAACACCGTGGGCAACGGGCAGCCCGTGCTGACGGGGCCGGGCATCATCAACAAGGCGAACGCCGCAAAGGTCGCGGCGCTCGCAAAGAAGGGCACTCGCTGAGACCGGGTCGTGGGCGGTGGCCGAGGCGCCGCCCACGTGCCTGACTGAAGGGAGGGTCGCGATGACCGAGACGACAGCGGCGGGCGCTCCTTCGGACGAGCGCCTCGCTCGAGTTGGACCCCTGAGCCGTCTGCTCACGCGGCCGGACATCGGCGCTTTGCTCGGAGCGATCGCGGTCTTCTTCGCGTTCGCGTACTTCGCGCGTGCAGTCGACTGGCTGTCCGATCCGGGAATCGCAGCCGGGTGGACCGACCAGGCGGCCCAGTACGGCATCGTGGCGGTGCCGGTGGCGCTGCTGATGATCGGCGGCGAGTTCGACCTCTCCGCCGGCGTGATGATCGGCAGCTCGGGACTGCTGCTGGGCTACCTGACGACGTTCCAGGACCTGAACGTCTGGCCGGCGATTCTGCTCGTGCTGCTCTTCGGTCTCGTGATCGGTTTCGTCAACGGGATCACCGTCGTCAAGACGAAGCTGCCTAGCTTCATCGTGACGCTCGCGACGTTCTTCGTCCTGCAGGGAGTGAACGCTGCGGGCACGCTCAAGCTCACCGGCCAGACGGCGATCCAGGACATCGACACCGCGAGCGGCTTCGAATCGGCCCGAAAGCTCTTCGCGGGCGACCTGAACCACTACGACTTCAAGGTCAAGGTGCTCTGGTGGATCGCGATCACGATCATCGGCGCCTGGCTGCTCGCAAAGACGCGTTTCGGCAACTGGATCTACAGCGCGGGCGGCGAGCCGAACTCCGCGCGAAACGTCGG
>WNFV01007627.1_pt1 | contig 12450 bp, 13 predicted proteins | sample 5400101 | NCBI WGS metagenome assembly WNFV01 (sample SAMN13153361, study PRJNA577476) | soil metagenome | isolation source: 115 cm soil or saprolite under grassland replicate 1 | place: USA:California | collected 2016-06-15
GATCCACGATCTGCTGGAGGGAATCCGCGCGGAGGCACCGAATCTGAAGGTCCTGCACACGGACAACGGCGACCCGGCGATGATGATCGCCCATCCGGCCGAGGCGATGGCGGCGATGCGGGACCTCGTCCGCCTCGCGACCCCGGGCACGATCCTCTCGTTCGGCCTCGAGTCCGCGGACCCGCGCGTCACGGACGCGAACAACCTCAACATCGATGCGGACGGATGCCTCGAGGCGATTCGCATGATGAACGCGGTGGGCCGCGAGCGCGGCGAGAACGGGATGCCGCGGCTCCTGCCGGGCCTGAACTTCGTCGCGGGCCTCGACGGCGAGACGAAGAAGACGTTCGAGCTGAACCTCGCTTTCCTGAAGCGGCTCCTCGAGGAAGACCTGTGGATCCGACGAATCAACATCCGCCAGGTGCGGCCCGTGCGGCGGGAATTCGAGCCGACCGGACAGTATCGCGAATTCCGGCGGTTCAAGGAGGCCGTCCGAACCGGGATCGATCACGAGATGCTGCAACGCGTCGTCCCCGAGGGGACGGTCCTTCGGGACATCTTCTTGGAGTTGCAAGATGGCCATGTGGCCTACGGTCGGCAGATTGGGACGTACCCGATCCTCGTCGGTCTGCCCTACGATGCGCCGCTCAACCGATTCGTCGATGTGCGCGTCACGAGCCATGGCCAACGCTCGCTGACGGCGGTCGAGTACCCGCTCGATGTGAACCGCGCACCGTTCGCGGCGCTCTCCGCACTCCCAGGGATCGGGGCGAAGCGAGCTGCCCGCATCGTCCGAGCGAGGCCGTTCGACTCGTTTCCCGCGTTCGTCGCCTCCCTCGACGATCCCGCAGTGGCGGACCGCGTCGCGCCATTCCTTCGCCTCGCAGCCTAGTCCCGGCGGGCCGTGCCGTCCGTTCCGCCGAGACGGAAAAGTTAACCTTGTTTAAGGTTAACTCGGAGGGCCAACCTTTAGACCGTCGCCGGTCTTCTCTGCGCATCTCGTCCATGTCGGTCCCCGCAAAGCACAAGGAACACGCCCCCGCATCGGTGAGGTGCGGCATCGTGACGGTCTCCGACAGCCGCACCGCGGACACGGACGAGTCCGGCAAGCTCGTGCGAGACCTCCTGCTCCGCGCCGGTCACTCCGTCCTCTTCTACGTCGTCGTCAAGGACGAGCCGAAGTCGATCCTCGATGCGGTCGAGCAGGCCTCCTGGACGTGCGACGCCATCCTCACGAACGGCGGGACGGGGCTTGCGAAACGAGATGTCACGATCGCCACGCTCCTGCCGACGTTCGACAAGACGCTGCCCGGGTTCGGCGAGTTGTTCCGCGCGCTCTCATACCAGGCGATCGGGAGCGCCGCCATGCTGTCCGGCGCCGTCGCCGGCGTCTACCACGGCCGGCTCGTGTTCTGTCTCCCCGGTTCGCCGGACGCGTGTCGACTCGCGGTGGAGAAGCTGATCCTCCCGGAGCTCGGGCACGCGGTCGGGGTGATGGAGCGTTGAAGCGAGTTCACGGTCACGAAGGCCACGCCGCGCGACCGCTGAAAGCCCTGATCTCACTGGACGAGGCGATCCGGATCGCGGTGGATCTCGTGCGGCCAACCGAGCGCACCGAGACGGTGCCACTCGCCGACGCGTTGAGGCGAGTCGCCGCGAAGGATGTGCGATCGGCCATCGACGTGCCCCTTGCCGATCGCGCGGCGATGGATGGCTATGCGGTCCGGGCGCAGGACACGGCCCGTGCGGGATCGGTCCAGACCGTCACCCTCGCGTGCATCGAGACCCACCATGCGGATGGCGTGCCCCACGCCGTCGTGAGCGCGGGTCGATGCACGAAGGTGGCAACGGGTACGACGATGCCACGGGGGGCGGATGCCGTCGTGATGATCGAGGACACGGAGCGAGTCGGGGATCGCGTGAGCGTGCACGCATCGGTCGAACCGGGGGAGAACGTCTCGCGCCGCGGAAGCGACATCGAGCGCGGGTCCACCGTTGTCCGCGCCGGAGAGGTCCTCACCCCCGCGAAAGTCGGCGCGCTTGCGGCGATCGGCCACGCGCGGGCCCGCGTGTACGCGAAGCCGCGCGTCTCGATCCTCGTCACCGGCGACGAGGTCGTCCCGCTCGGTCGGTCGATCCGGGCGGGCCAGGTGTACGACGTCAACTCGCACACAATCGCCGCCGTCGTGCGGGAGAATGGCGGGGAACCGAAGCCGGAGGGCCGCGCGCCCGACCGACTGCCAACGCTTCGGATCGCGCTGAAGAAGGCGGCCGCGAACGATCTCGTCGTGGTCTCGGGCGGCTCGTCGGTTGGCGAGAAAGACCTCGTGGTCGAGGCGCTCGAGTCGATGGGCGATCTGCTGTTCCACGGAGTCGCGGTGAAGCCCGGCCGGCCGACCGCCCTGGGCCTCGTGGATAGGAAGGCGGTCCTCGGGCTCCCCGGGAACCCGACCTCGTGCTTGTCGAACGGCTACGTGATCCTCGCACCGATGCTGCGTCGCATCGCGCGGTTGCCGCCGGCGCGGGGGATCGTGATCGAGGTGCCGCTGGCCATGCGACTCGCCTCGAAGATCGGGCGCGTCGAGCTCCACACCGTCCGGATCGTCGACGGAGAGGCTCAGCCCGCGTACAAGGAGAGCGGCGCAATCACGTCGATGGCCCACGCGGACGGCTACATCGAGATCCCTGCGGACGTCGACGGGATCGAGAAGGGCGAGATCGTCCGAGTCGTCCTCTTTTGAGGGGATGCAATGCGCGAGGCCGGCGAAGAGCCAACCCGGCAGGGCGGAGGACGCTCGTCCATCGGTCGGAAGAAGGCAGACTGTCCGATCTGTCGGCGAGGTCGGCCCCGGGACGTCGTCGCGGTCCTGCAATCGGCGTGGGTCAGCGCCCCGTCGAGGGCCGCGCTGCCCGGGTACGTGGCCGTCGTCGCGAAGCGTCACGTCGTCGAGCCGTTCGAACTGCCGGCACCGTCCGGGTTCGCGTTTTGGCGGGATGTCCTGCTCGTCGCGAAGGCGCTCGCGGACCTCTTCTCCCCTGTCAAGATGAACTACGAAATCCACGGGAACACGATCCCGCATCTCCACGTCCACTTGTATCCGCGCTTCCACGCGGATCCCTTCGTCGGGCGTCCGATCGATCCTCGGGAGGCGTCCTTCGCGCGGTCGAAGGCGGAGCGGACGCGGATCGGCCGCGCGATTCGTCGAGCCGACGCGAGGTCCCGCTCGACGCGGACGGCACATCGCTAGCGGCTCTCCGGATGCGAGCGCCCAAACACTTATGTCCCGCGCGGCAGTGCCCGGCGCGCGATGGTCCTCGTCGAGCGCGCGAATCCGACCGACCGGGCGGACGTCGAGCGACTCATCGCGGCCTACCACGCGTCGGAGGGTGTCAAGCCACGTCCGGAGCGGATCACGTGGGGGGTGGAGCAGGTCTTGCGGAACCGCGTTGGCGGGGTGTTGCTGGTCGCCCGGGAGAAGCGGGCCGTCGTGGGCGTCGCCTTGGCGGTCTACTCTCCGTCCGCAGAGCACGGACGTCTCCTCGTGGTGAACGACTTTTTCGTCGACCCGGCGATGCGTCGGAAAGGCGTCGGCCGCGCCCTGGCGACCCGACTCCTCGACGAAGCGAAGGCGATGCGCGTCGAGCGGATCGACCTCGAGGTCACGCCGACGAACGCGCCCGCCGCGGCGTTCTGGAAGTCGATGGGCTTTCGGACGGCCGGCCGAACGGTGTATGGCAAGGAGATCGTCTAGCGGCCGTGGATGATCGTCCGGTGCGCCCGGAACGCCTCTTGGCCGAACTCCTTGCCGCATTGCGGACAGCGGACCCGCGGCTTCGTGCGCTCCGGGTCCTGTTCCTTGAACGCGCCGAGGAGCTCCGCCATCTCGACCGCGATCTCCTCCGACTCCGCCTCGGAGCCGTGGTATCCTTTCAGCTCGCGCATGAAGTCGACGTGCAAGTCGATCTCGGATCCTTTCGGGACCCGCTCGAGGCCGTGCGTCTCGAGGCGCATGTGGAACCTTTTTCCGTTGTACAGCGCCTTGAACGCGACGAGGTCGAACGTCTCGCGTTTCGGCCGGTAGCCGCGCGTCAGGACGGCCGCCTCGATCGCGTGCAGCGTCATGCGGCGGGGAAGGGACGCTCTCACGGGACCCGCCTCAGTCCGCGTACGCCACGTTCGCGGGGACGATCGAATAGCCGAGGGGACATTCGAGTTCCGGTCCGACGTCGACGATGCGGATTCGGGTACCGGGCTCGATCCCGATCGGATGGCACGTCCGGAAGCTCGAGCATGCGGCGTTGGCGCACACGATCTTCTCGTAGGCGAGGACGGCGCCCTCGACCGCGGTCCGCGCGGCCACGCTGCACGCGGGCGGGAGGGGCACGACCTCGACGACCCGGGCGCGTTCCTCGTTGAGGAGGCACGGATGGGCGACGTCGCGCACCCGCGTGATGCGATAGCGGCGTCCGAGGTCCTGGTTGAGGCACGCGGCGCGGACCTTGCACGGCTTGCATTCCGGCTGCGGCCCGCGGTACACGAATTCGTGGCCCACGTCCGCCTGCCTCTCGCCGACGAGCGTGATCTGGACCACGACGGCGGCCTCCGAAGACGCTAAGGGCCGCCCTCGGCTTAAGGGTCCCCGTCCGCCGGCACGAGGTTCGACGCCGGATGTCTGTCCCGATAGGTTGATGCGGCGGAGCCCGATGGATGGCGACGGTCCGTAGGACCAGGAGGTTCCCGGCGATGATGTACGAGCCCGTTTTCCCGAATGCGCCGGGAGCCGCTTGATCCCCGTCACGGCGACCGGCGTTCGTGTGCCCACTTGCGAATGCCACCATGACCCACGAAACCGAAACGAATGCCGAACGATCCTACCCTCGACGCGAGCGTCCGATGGCGCATCAATCACGGGACGATCGAGCTGCGCGAGCGCGGCTACCGAGGGACCGCCGACGCGATCCTGGACGCGGGCCTCGCGACCGAGGTCCGGCGACTGATCAGCGCGGGGAAGGAAGCGGACGTGTACCTGTGCGCGTACAACGGCGCCCCGCTCGCGGTGAAGGCGTATCGGCTCTACCGGACGTCCCACCGCGGCGGCCGGCCGATCAAGGTCGATACGATGTCGTGGCTCGCGGCGCGCGAGTTCGAGATGATGCGGCAAGCCTGGAAAGGAGGCGCCCCGGTCCCCGCACCGGCTCAGCGCGCGGAGAACCTGCTGTCGATGCGGTATCTCGATGACGACGATGGCCCGGCCCCGCGCCTCCACGATGTCGAGCTCGATTCGCCCGAGGCGTTCCTGCGGGCCGTCCTGGAAGGCGTCGGCGCGCTCGGCCGCGCGGGGATCGTGCATTCGGACCTGAGCGCGTACAACATCCTGGTGCACGAGGGGCGGCCGTGGGTGATCGATTTTTCCGACGCGATCCGGGTGGACCGGACGGGGGAGGCGCCTTGGGTTCGACTCACGCGGGCGCGGGAGGCCCTCGTCCATGGACTCGGCGCCCTCGGGGCGTACTTCTCGAAGTACGAGCTCTCGATCGATGCCGAGCGCATTGCCGACGGCATTGTCGCGTCGCGCGACCGGTTTAAGGTCCTCGAGCGCGATTCGAACGAGGGATAGCGAGACTCCCAAATCCTTCTCGGACAAGCGGCGATCCCGGGCTTTCCCAGGGTCCCTGCCGCGTCGGGGCGCTCAGATGACCTTCGTGATCCTGGCGAGGCGTTCTGCTGCCTCGGCCGTGAGGCCTTCGTCCCCGAGGATCGTGTACCGTTCCTTGTTGACCTCGTGCGCGTGCACGAGCGCTTGGAGGACCTCGTCGTCCGTCACCCCTAGCGACCGCGCGGTCGTCGGAGCGCCGATTGCCAGGAGGGCCTCGCGGACCTCCTCCCACTTCCCTCCGTGCAGGTACATCATCATGATCGTGCCGACGCCGCACTGCTCGCCGTGCAGCGCGGGCTTCTTCGCGAGCCGGTCGAGCGCATGGGAGAACTTGTGCTCGCTCCCCGAGGCCGGCCGAGAGGAGCCGGCGATCGACATCGCGACCCCGCTCGACACGAGCGCCTTGCAGACGAACCACGCGCTCTCCTCGAGGCGCGGCTTGATCGTCGACGCGTTCTCAATGACGAGGCGCGCGGCGAGCTCGCTCAGCGCGGCTGCGTACGACGAGTAGTACTCGTTCCGCAGGTTCCGCGCGAGCGCCCAATCCTTCACCGCGACGAGGTTCGAGATGATGTCCCCGCACCCTGCGGCCAGGAGGCGGAACGGGGATTCCGCGATGATCGCGGTGTCCATGATCACGGCGATCGGCGTCTGGGCCGCGAGGCTCACCTTCTCCCCGTCCTTCTGGATCGACGCGCGCGACGAGACGACGCCGTCGTGGCTCGCCGCCGTCGGCACGCTGACGAACGGCACGCCGGCGTTGAAGGACGCGCACTTCGCCACGTCGATCGACCGGCCGCCGCCGACGCCGAGGGCGAAGTCGACCGTCCCCTTGCGGATCTTCTCCTCCGCCTCGCGGACCTCCGCCATCGTCGCGTCGGGGATCAGGTACACCGCCGTCTTGACCTTGCGAGCGCCGAGCTCCTTCTCGACGATCGCGCCGGCGATCTTCATCGTCGTCGCGTCGGCGACGATCAGGGCGCGCTTCCCGAGCTTGAGCGACTGACACACCTCGCCGACCTGATGGACCGCGTCGTGGCCCACGACGACGTTCCGGGGCAGTTCCATCGCCTTCGTCTTAGAGAAGGATTCGACGTCCATCGTCGACACGCGGTGGCTCCAAACGCGGTCCAAGGGGGCGTCTCTACTTAAAGCCGACGACCCGAGTCCACAGATGCTCTCATCCCTGACCGCGACCGCGGAACCCTTAAATCGGCCCCGGGGCTGATGCGGCCTCGATGGCCCTTCCCCTGGCCTTCGCCTTGGCGGCCCTCCCGCCGACGGAGGACCTCGCCCGAGGGGAGGCGGAGTTCCTCCGGGGTAATGCGCACGCCGACGCGCGCGAGTTCGCGGTCGCCATCGAGTGCTACGAGCGCGCGGTCGCCTTCGGGTACGAGGACCGCATCCTCTGGAACAACCGCGGCGTCGCGCTCGACGGCCTCGGCCGGCACGAGGACGCGATCCAGGCGTACGACCGCGCGTTGCGTCTCGACCCGGCGTACGAGATCGCCGCGTACAACCTCGGCAACGCGTACGCCCAGCTCGGGCAGTTCGAGAAGGCGCTCGTCGCGTACGACCGCGCACTCGCCATCAAGGCGAGCTATCCGGACGCGCTGTACGACAAGGCGCTCGTCCTCGCCCGGATCGGCCGCACGAAAGCCGCCCTGCTCGTGTACGATGCCCTCGTTCGGACGGACACCTCGAACGCGGTCGCGTGGGCGCGGAAGGGGCAGCTCCTCGAGGAGCTGAACAAGTTCGACGACGCGGTCGAGGCGTACAAGGCCGCGACCTCCCTGAATCCTCAGGACGGCGTGGCGTGGACGGGCCTCGGCGACTCGCTGTACGCGCTGGAACGATACGAGGAGGCGGTCGAGGCGTACGACCGCGCGATCGCCGTCGACCCGGAGGACGAGGAGGCGTGGAACAACAAAGGCTTCACGTTCTTCATGCTCGGGATCCATCAGGAGGCGCTCGCGTGTTACGACCGCGCGCTCGCCATCAACCCGGCGTACAAGCAGGCGTGGTACAACAAGGGCTACACGTTCCACGGGATCAACCGCCTCGAGGAGGCCGTCGCGGCGTACGAGAAGGCGCTCGCCCTCGACGAGGGCGACGAGGTCCTGTGGAACAACCTGGGGAACGCGCTGTACAACCTCGGGCGGTACGACGCCTCGATCCCGTACTTCGAGAAGGCGCTCGAGGTGAACCCGAAATACGAGATCGCGTGGAACAACATCGGGAACGCGCTGAACAAGATGGGCCGCCACGCGGAGTCCCTGACGTACCACGACAAGAGCCTCGAGATCAAGCCGGACTTCGACTACGCGCTGTACGCGAAAGGCCATGCGTTGGACTCGCTCGGCCGCCACGAGGAGGGCCTCGAGCTGATCAGCCAGAGCCTTGAGTTGAACCCGAACTACGATCACGCGTGGATGGCGAAGGCGGAGGCGCTCCATCATCTCGGCCGCCTCGAGGAGGCTCGGGACGCGCTGAACAACGCGCTCATCCTCAGCGGCGAGTACGACGAGGCGTGGGTGTTCCGAGGGAAGATCCTGGAGGAGATGGGGAACGCGCTCGAGGCGGAACGGTGCTACGAGGAGGGGCTCCATTGCTTCCGGGAGTCCCTCGAGCTCGAGCCGCAGAACGGCGAGCTATGGTACCACCACGGCCGGCTGCTCGAAGACCTCGAACGAGTCGATGAGGCGATCGAGGCGTACTCGGCCGCCGCGACGCGAGGTGCCGGCGTCGACGCGCTTACGCGGTTGGCGGGCCTCCTCCTGGTGGCGCGGCGGGCGGCGGACGCGCTCGTGCCCGCGGACGAGGCACGGACGAAGCACCCGGAGGATCCGCGCGGGTGGTTGGCGGCCGGCCGCGCGACCCGCGCCCTCGGCCGCCCGTCCGACGCGGTCGATCTCTTCCGGCGCGCCATCGAACTCGGTGGCAGTTCGGAGGCTTCCATCGAACAGGCCCGCACGCTCCAATCGCTCGGCCGTCTCGAGGAGGCGTTGGCGGCGCTGTCCGCCGTCGAAGGGCCCGACGCGGAGCCGCTCCTGCTCCGCGCGGATCTTCACGCGGCGCTCGGCCGCACGGAGGACGCACTCGGCGACTGCGACGCGGCGATCCGACTCGCGACGGAGGGACGCGATCTCGCGTATCGCCGCAAAGGGCGGCTTCTCCTGGATCTCGGCCGATCGAAGGAGGCCGCCGCGGCGTACGACGCCGCCTTGGGACTGAATCCGTCGGACGCCGATGCCTGGTGCGACGCGGCGCTCGCGTGGCGGGCGCAAGGGCAGGAGGCGCGCGCGTCGAAGATGCTCGATCACGCCCTGCGGCTCGATCCGTCCAGCGGCCGCGCGACCCGCCTCCAATCCGACCCCGCGCCGACGGGCTGATTTCGATTCACGTGCGAGGATAAATATCGGCGGAGAAGGATTATCCGTCCCCCGGCCTTCCGGGAGATTCGATGGCCACCCTGAAGACCCGGCGGCGTTCCCGGCTTCGCCGCAAGGAGGCGACCGACTGGACGGCGCGCCTCGCTGCGGAGTTCGGGATGGCGGTGCCCTCGGACGACGTCCCGATCGACGAGGCGGAGGCCGGCCCCCATCGCCTCCTGCTCCGGGACAACGAGGCGTTCGCGCTCCTCCTCGGAGAGGACATCGTGCCGACGGTCCGGGGTCTCCTCGCGTTCCCCGGGACGAAACGCGCCGTGACGGTCGACATGGGCGCCGTCCGGTTCATCTACAACGGCGCCGACGTGATGGCGCCCGGCATCGTCGACGCGGATCCGTCGATCCGGGAGGGCGACGTCGTGTGGGTCCGGGACGAGAAGAACCTCCGCCCGCTCGCCGTCGGCCGGGCCCGGATGGACGGGCCGACGATGGCGCGGGAGGAGAAAGGCAAGGCGATCGAGACGATCCACCATGTCGGGGACGAGATCTGGCGGCTCGGGGAGGAGGAGACCTGACGTGCGGCCGGTGCGGGCCGTCCTGTTCGACATCGACGGGACGCTCCTCGACACGCGGGACGCATGGGTGGCGGCGTTCGACGGCGGCCTCGCGGCGATTCGGAAGACCGGCCTCAGCGGCGCGGTGGCGGCCCAGTGGATTGGCACCCCGATCGAGACGATCTACGCCGAGCGGTGCGGCTTGGCCGGCGACGATCTCGCGCGGGCGGTCCAGGAGTTCCAGCGGATCGAGGCGGCGTCGGTTCGGCAAGGCATGCGGCCTTATCCGCGGATCGCGGAGACGCTGGCGTCATTGACGTCGTGGCGTCTCGGCGTCGTCACGAACAAGCGGAGCGCCACGGCCGTCGAAGCGTTGCGGGTCACGGGATTGCTGACGTCCTTCGGCGTCGTCCTCGGCGGCGACTCCGTCGCCCGGAAGAAGCCCGCGCCGGATCCCGTCCTCCGGGCCGCGGCGATGCTCGGCGTGGCGGCCGAGGAGTGTGTCGTCGTCGGCGACACGGAGGTCGACGTGCGCGCGGGCCAGGCGGCCGGCGCCCGGACGGTCGGCGTGACGTGGGGATACGGGACCCGGGCGACCCTCGAGGCCGCGGGCGTGGACCACCTCATCGAGTCGCCCGACGCGCTCCCGCCGCTGCTGCGGGCCCTCACGCCCAGTACGGCTGCTTGAGGTGCTTGTACACCGACATCGCGGCGGTCACGGCCTCGCCGCAGCCCGTCACGATCCGCTTGTCTTTGCCCGGATAGGAGACGATGTCCCCGCACGCGTAGATGCCGGGCACCGACGTCGACATGTCCGCGCGGACCTTGATGAGCCGCTCGCCCTCGAGGGCGATTCCCCATTTCGGGAGCGGGGTGACCTTCGGCTCGAACCCGATGTTCACGATCACCGCGTCGACCTCGAGGACCTTCTTCTTGAGGGTGCGGTTGTCGTACACGACGGCGCGCTCGACCTTGCCGCGTCCCTCGATGCTCGTCACCTCGGAGTCGAAGAGCACCTCGACCGGGCTCGCCAGGACGGCCTCGACGTTCTTCTCCATCGCCCGGAACTCCCCGCGGCGGTGGACCAGCAGGACCTTCTTCGCCGGCGCGACAATCTCCAACGCGATCTCGAGCGCGCTGTCGCCGCCGCCGACGACGACCACCCGCTTGTCCTTGTACTCGCGCCAGTCGCGTACGCGAGACGCGACGCCGCTGCCCTCGAGCTCCGCCTCGCCGGGCACGCCGAGCCGCTTCGGCTCGAAGAGCCCCATGCCCATCGCGAGGATGACCGTCCGGCCCTCGTAGGCGTTTCCCTGGCGGGTCCCGACCTTGAATCCGGACGGCTGACGCTGGATGTCGACGACCTCCTCCGCCCGCACCTCCGCCCCGCTCTCCCGCGCATGCAGGGCGAACAGCTGTCCGAGTTCGCCGCCTTCGATCGCGATGTAACTCGGATAGTCGTAGACGGACTTCGTCGGGTAGAGCCAATCGAGCTGGCCCCCGACCGCCTGGGCCTCCAGGATGAGCGTCGAGAGCTTCCGGGTCCGGGCGTACACGCCGGCCGTGAGCCCGGAGGGACCGCCACCGACGACGATGACGTCGTAGACCATGGGCGGGAAAGCGACAGAGGCCTTTCCTTCTTAAACGTTATGACCTCGGACCTCGCCGTGGCAGAGAAGGACATGGTTATCTTATGGCCATATCGATAATTGTCCCCTCCCGTTGTCACCCCGGGACTTTCTCCCGCGATACATTTAAATTCGTGGCCGCGGCTATGGGCGACGCAGAAGGGATGTGGGATGGCCTTTATCAAAAAGCCATTTAGACGACTGGCCGAGGGCGGTGCTGCGGAGGCGGACACGTACATCGACTTGGCCGAGCTGAGCTTCGAAGGCGAGGGCGGAGCGCTAGGTGAGCCCGTCGAACACCTGGTCAAGGTCGCGGAGGTCTACCGCTACGAGGACGTCGGCGACCTGACGACGCACGTGTACAACGGAAACATCCTTCTCATCGACTACACGAGCCTCGCAAGCGACGATCTCGCCCTCAAGCGCATCACGGCCGAGTTGAAGAGCGCAGTCCGCGACTGCGGCGGCGACGTCGCCGTCGTGGGGAAGAACATCCTCATGGCTACGCCCGCTGGCATCAAGATCGACCGCGCGAAGATCAAGGGCGCGTTCTGATCGTCAGGCGCGCCCGCGTCCCCAGCGAGACGGCTTCGCCGCTTCGTACGGCCGAGCCGCGAAGCCCTTGTCGTACCGCAGCACGAAGTAGTCCCGGGAGTGGTCCGTGTGGCGCATCTTCGCGCAACGGAACAGGAGATGGACCTTCCCTTCGCCCGCGCCGCTGAACCGCAACTCGAACACGCCATCGGCGAGGAACGTCACGTCGTGCGAGACGCCGGGCCGCGCCGGGTCCACGTCCGCGACGACGTAGGTCGTGACGCCCATCGACCGGAGGTAGTGGAAGAAATGGAAGAGCTCGTTCCGGACGTCGGTCAGGTGGGCCATCGACGCGAGCACGTCGAGCGTGTCGATCACGACGAGGGAGATCGGCTCCCGCTGGTTCCGGCGTACGAGGAAGTCCCGGAGGACGCGGAGCCAGTCTCGAATCTCTTCGGCGCCCTCGCGCTCGACACGGAGGCGGGAGATGTCGACGATGAAGTCCTCGTCCGTCTCGAGGCCGAGCTGGCGCATCGTCCGGAGGATCGACTCGCGGCTCTCCTCGAGGGTCACGTAGATTCCGCGGCGCCCCGCGGTCCGGTTCCGGGCCAGGATGTACAGGGCGAGCGACGTCTTCATGGAGCCGCCCGGTCCGGTGATCGCGATCACCGCGCCTTTCGGGACCCCG
>WNFV01010912.1_pt1 | contig 12450 bp, 11 predicted proteins | sample 5400101 | NCBI WGS metagenome assembly WNFV01 (sample SAMN13153361, study PRJNA577476) | soil metagenome | isolation source: 115 cm soil or saprolite under grassland replicate 1 | place: USA:California | collected 2016-06-15
ACTACGAGTTGCGGATTCCCGATCTCGAATCGAGCGGATTGAAGCTGGTGGGCGGACGCCTGCTACCCGGCCCGTTCGGCCCGGCGGCATTCTGTATGTATGAAGGGCCCTCCGGCGAGCGCTTTACCATCTACTATGCGCGCACGGATTCGCCGCAGACCGCGATGCGCTACCGGGCAGCAGATCGCTTTGCCGCCATCTATTGGGTCGAGCGCGGGCTCGCATATGTAGTGAGCGGACCGCTCGATCGTGAACGTCTGCTTGGTGTGGCGCAAGCGGCCTATGACCAGATCGACAAGGGAGCACCCCAGGCGCGATAGCGGTCATCGCGCGGCGGCCGACGCGCTTACCCCATGTCCCTTCTCGGGTCGTGGGGCTTGGTCTTGCGCCATTTGCGCATCAGCTCTTCAAGCTCCGCGTCGCCGCCCTCGGGCAACACGATGCGTATGGCAGCAAGCAAATCGCCCTTGCCTTCCTTCGCGGGAAAGCCCTTGCCTTTGAGGCGGAAGGTGCGCCCCGAACTGGTGCCGGGAGGAATGGCGAGCTCGACCGCGCCCTCAAGCGTCGGCACGCGCACCTTGGCGCCGAGTACCGCCTCGTAGAGCGTGACCGGAAGCTCGAGTCGCAGATCGGCGCCGGTGCGCGTAAGCAGCGGGTGCGGCGCGATCGAGACGGTGATCAGGAGGTCGCCAGCGCGGCCGCCGGAGCCGGCGATCCCCTGCCCTTTCAAACGGATGGTCTGGCCGTCGTTCAGCCCGGCCGGAATCTTCACCTCAACCTCCCGGCCGGCCGGCAGCTGCACGCGCTTGTTCGTGCCCTTGGCCGCTTCCGCCAACGTGATCGTCAGCGCAGCAGTGACGTCCCGGCCGCTACGGCCGAAATCGTCCTCCTCGAACTGGAAGCCGCCTGGCCGCCCTGAACGCGCCGCGCCGCCGAACGCTTCCTTCAAAACATCCTCAAGGCCGGCGAAACCCCCGAAGCCGCGAAATCCTCCACTGCGGCCGCGCGCTTGTTGAAAGCCATCGGGCCCCCAGGTGAAGGTTTCGAAAACGTCCTCGGGCCTGAAGCCGCCCTGCCCCCGGCCAGAGCCGAACCCTGCAAAGCCCTGGACCCGCGGTTTGCCTTCCGCGTCGATTTCGCCGCGATCGAAGGCCTTTCGCTTGTTCTCCTCGCCCAGAATCTCGTAGGCCGCGTTCAATTCCGCAAAGCGCGCGGCGGCCCTCGGGTCGTGCTTGTTGGCGTCCGGATGCAGCTTCTTCGCCTGGCGTCGGAACGCACTCTTGATCTCCGCCGCGCTCGCGCTTTTCGATACGCCAAGGACCTCATAGGGGTCACGCATCCTCAAATTCTCCCAGGCAAGTCGCCACTTGTCGTGCCGGGCATCGCCCCAATTCTGTGGATCTCAATGTGGTGGGCGCGGGCTGGGAGCGCAATGAGGGCGCTGCAAGGGTCAAGCAACCCCTGCGGGCGCCAAACCCCGGACGCTTTTGAGCGAACTCATTTCGGCTTGCGCCTGCCCCGATCTCATCGCTCGAAGGACGCCGTCCTTTTCGCGAGCGTGGTATCAAGCTGGTAAGAGAGACTGCAGCCCCCGGTGAGCGCCAATGCGAACTGCCACGTCCGCGCCGGCAACACCACCAGATGCGATCGGCGTGACGTTCCTCTATAACGGGGGTCGCACCAGGAAGCTTGGCGAGGCACCACGACCGGATACTCCGCAGAATGTCTGAATCGGTTCCGATAGAACACGGGTTAACAAGCGGTGATTTCACCGAGGCCGAAGAGCCGTTGCGGCTGTTTGCCGCCTGGTTTGAGGAAGCGATCCGCAGCGAGCCGCGCGATCCCACCGCAATGTCGCTGGCGACAGTCGATGCCGACGGACTACCTAATGTCCGTATGGTGCTCATGAAGAGCTTCGGCGAGGCAGGATTCGTGTTCTACACCAATATCGAGAGCCAAAAGGGACGGGAATTGGATCGAGAGCACAAAGGGGCCCTGCTCTTTCACTGGAAATCGCTCAATCGGCAGGTGCGGCTGCGTGGTCCGGTGGAACGGATCGAAGATGCGGAAGCCGATGCTTATTTCGCGACGCGCCCGCGCCTCACCCAGATCGGCACGTGGGCCAGCAAGCAATCGGCGCCGCTCGAGAGTCGCCATGCCTTCGAGAAAGCGATCGCGTTCTACACCGCGAAATTTGCCCTCGGGACGATCCCTCGACCGCCGAACTGGACCGGCTACCGCCTGCGGCCGCTCTTGATCGAGTTCTGGCAAGAGCGGCCGTTCCGGCTGCATGATCGGCTCGAATTCTGCCGCGAAAGGCTCGACGCGCCCTGGCGCAAGGCGCGGCTCTACCCTTGATGGCATCCACTGGCGGAGACTAACGCCGCAAAGCGCAACAGGACTTGAGCGGTTTTCCGTTTCGCCCGAACGCAAACCGCTCTAGCATCGCAAACCTTTTGGGATCCACCTTCATGGCGACGCCGCACTCGAACCAGCCGCGCCGCGCCCTTCTGCTCACCGGAGCGAGCCGCGGGATCGGCCATGCCACGGTAAAACGATTTTCGGCGGCCGGGTGGCGCGTCATCACCTGCTCGCGCCACCCATTTCCGGAGAACTGTCCGTGGGAAATGGGGCCCGAGGATCACATTCAGGTCGATCTTGCCGATCCGGACCGAACCCTTCGCGCGATCGCGGAGATCAAGCAGCGGCTTGAGAATGGCGAACTGCATGCCCTCGTCAACAACGCCGCGATCTCGCCCAAGGCCGAAGCCGGTAAGCGGCTTTCCTCCATCGATACTACGCTCGACGTTTGGGACCACGTATTCCGGGTGAACTTCTTGGCGCCGATCACACCTCGAAGGCGGCGCTCGCGGCGCTCACTCGCGAGATGGCCGCCGACTTTGGCCCGCTCGGTGTCCGCGTCAATGCCATCGCGCCAGGCGAAATCGACACCACGATCCTCTCCCCAGGGACCGAGGAGATCGTGGCCCATCAAATTCCAATGCACCGCCTCGGTACGCCGGACGAAGTGGCCAAAATCATTTATGTGCTCTGTACCGAAACCTCGTCCTATGTGAACGGCGCCGAGATTCACATCAACGGCGGCCAGCACGTCTGACGGCGAAGCCAGACGCCGGAGCATAAGACCCACTCCTTCAGCTCAGAGCCACTTCTTCCACTTGAAGAAGAAGTACGGCAGCGCAGCGGCGAGCAGCATGAGCGCGATCGCAAGCGGATAGCCCAGTTGCCAGTCGAGCTCGGGCATGTATTTGAAATTCATGCCGTAGATCGACGCGATCAGCGTTGGCGGCATCAACGCCACGGCCGCGACCGAGAAAATCTTGATGACGTTATTCTGTTCGATGGTGACCACCCCGAGCATGGCATCGAGCAGGAACTGGATCTTGTTGGAAAGATAGGCGGCGTGATCGGACAACGAGTGTACGTCGCGCTGCATTCCGCGCAGCTGAGCACGCGGCTCTTTCGCCCAGCGCATGCTGTCGGCTTCGTTAGCGAGGTAGAGAAGCAGGCGTCCGATCGAGACCAGGCTCTCCCTCACCTTGGAAGCGAGGTCGCCTTTTTTCCCGATCGCCTTGAGAATTTCGTTGTAGCTTCGGCTGCGATCGGCGGGCCCGGCGTCCGGCTCGAAAATGTCGTGCGAGATCTGATCGACCTCGGAACCGATGCGTTCCAAAATGTCGGCCGCACGATCGATCACCGCGTCGAGCAGGTCCATCAGTACCGATTCCCCGGTCAGGGCCGGCGGGCAAACCCGGGCGAGCTTGTTACCGACGATCGCGAACGGGCGCGGCTCGTCGTAACGGACCGTGATGAGCCGATGGCCGGACAAGATGAAGGTCACCGGCGTGGTTTTGGGCGCGTCCGTATCTGACTGGCACATCAGCGTCGCGGTCATGTAACGGGCGCCGTTTTCCACGTATAGGCGGCTGGTGACCTCGATTTCCTGCATTTCTTCCCGCGTCGGGATGGCCATGCCGACCTGACGCTCGACGATCTTGTCTTCCTCCTGGTTGGGATTGACCAGGTCGAACCAGACCGCGCTTTCAGGCACAACGACGTCCGACGTGACCTGCACGCGCTCAAGGGATGTGCCGCGCGGAACATAGACCCACAGCATGACCCCTCCGCCGACCCCCGGCGCATCCAAGCTCGCAGGCAAGCGCGATGCGCATTCCAGCCATCTGATTGCGCCAGTGATGGCCCAATCACGGCTCTCCTTGCAAGGAGAATGAGCAGGTGGGGCAACGCCGCAGGCATTACCACTCTGCGGCTCGCGATCCACTCATGCTGGGAGGGGAGTGCTTGTGGGAAGTGGCGGCGAGGCCCGCGCGCAGCGGTCAGGCCGCCTTCTCAGCGATCCGCTCGTCCAAGCGGTGGACGACTGGTGCGTAAGCGGGGTTCTTGACCTCGCTCTGGTACGGCAGCGCGGCAGCAACTGCAGATATCCCGATTTGGCCATAGCGGCTGTCGAGATTCGGCTCCTCGCGGCGGGCGTTATCGTTGGATTGCGCCGCATTGTTCTTGGTCATTTGCTGCTCCGTGAGAATTCACTGGTTTGTCTGATTGGCGCGATTAGCGCGTCATCGAGATGGCGAGCGACTGCGGCCGAAATGCGCAGCAAATCGTGTCCTATCGTGACATTTCAAACAGAGCGTAAAGGGAAATTGGGTTCAAGTTCCTCACCTGTGGAACAGGGGAGGAGACGCACATGTGCGCCTGGCGCTCGCGGTCGGGCGCCCGTCCGCCGGGCGGCCAACATGGTAAACCCAAACTTAAGATATTGCGCGTTAGAGTCGAGATGTTGGGGGCGGGAGAAGATTCGAGCCGCGGTCGGACGGCACATTTCCACAGTACGGGGTCGAAACTGCGGCATTCCTGCAACAGGTTCCAACGACTGTCGAATGGGGGCCGTTCTTACGCTGGAACTGCGGAGTCCTTTTGGTTACCTAATTAGCAGTTGGAGGACTCAAACGAACCGATTGGGGCGCGCCAGAGCGCGTGACGGGGGCAGGTATGGCGGTACGGGGAGTCACATTGCTGCTGGCCGGGCTTCTGCTCGCCGGATGCGTGCATGCGCAGGTGGAGCCGGCGTCCGAAGCCAGCATGACGACGCGAGACAAAAAGCTGCTCGCAAACGCCCCTTACGCGAAAGTCAGCATCCCGCAAGCGTACCAGCGCGCGATCGTCAAGTACCACCGGAAAGAAGCGCCGGGTTCCCTCGTCATCGATCCCGACGCGCGTTACCTCTATTACGTGCTAGCGGACAACCAGGCGATCCGCTACGGCGTGATCGTCGGTGAACAGGCGCAGTCCTGGTCTGGTGTCGCTAAGGTCGGCCGCAAAGAGGAATGGCCGGGCTGGACGCCGACCGAGAACGAGAAGAGGCGCCTCGGCCCGCTTCCGAACTACGTCGAAGGCGGGCCAGCCAATCCAATGGGCGCCCGCGGGATTTACCTTTACTCCGGCGGCAGGGATACGCTGTACCGCATCCACGGCACCAACCAGCCAGAATGGATCGGACATGCGATCTCGTCGGGCTGCATCCGGATGACCAACGAGGACGTGATCGATCTCTACAATCGCGTCAAAATGGGCGCGATCGTCGTGATGTTGGGGGCGGGATCGGGGGAACCGCGCTTCGCTGCGGCTGATACCGGCCGCTTTTGAGGGCTCGAGGGGGCTGGGAGCGGCGTCGGGCGAGAGCCCGGCGCCGTTCCATTTTGAGGGGCTCAGCTTTCGATCAGGCGTTCGTGCTTAACCCAGTCCAATGTGCGATCGAGCGCCCGGCCGAGGCGGTCGAACAGCTCGTCGATCTCTGCCGGCGTGATGATCAGCGGCGGACAGATCGATACGATGTCGCCCATCAGGAAACGAACGATCAGCCCTTCCTCTTCGGCGTAGCGCACCGCCCGCGGGCCAACGCCTGCCCGGGGGTCGAAGGAACGTTTGGTCTTCTTGTCGGCGACCAGTTCAACGCCACCGACGAGGCCGAGACCGCGCGCCTCACCAACCAGCGGATGCTTGCCGAGCGCGGCGAGCCGGGCCTGGAAATGCGGCGCCTTGCGCGCGGCCTGCTCAGCGATGCGCTCGCGCGCATAGATGTCGAGCGCCTTGAGCGCCACCGCCGCGGCGACCGGATGACCCGAGTAGGTGAAGCCGTGGCCGAAGGTGCCGATCTTGCGGCTTTCATCCAGCATCGCCTGGTACGCCACCTCCGGAACCGTCAAAGCCGCCATCGGCACGTAGGCCGACGTCAGAGCCTTCGCCACCGAGATTGAGTGAGGTTCAAAGCCAAGCGCGGTACAGCCGAACATGGTTCCAAGTCGGCCGAAGCCGCAGATCACCTCGTCCGAGATCATGTACACGTCATATGCACGGCAAACCTTCATCACTTCGTCAAAGTAGCCTTTCGGCGGAACGATCACGCCGCCAGCACCCATCACCGGCTCCGCGATAAAGGCGGCAACCGTGTCCGGATCCTCTTTGCGAATGAGCTCGTCGAGTTCGCCCGCCAATCGCTGTGCGAATTCCTCCTCCGTCTCGCCCGCCTGGGCGAAGCGGTAATGGTGCGGACAGCCCACGTGCAAAATGCCGGCGAGCGGCAGATCGAAATCCAGGTGATTGTTCGGCAGACCCGTGAGCGATGCCGCCATCACGGTCACCCCGTGATAGGCCTTGCGGCGGCTGATGATCTTCTTTTTTCTTGGCCGGCCGAGCGCGTTGTTCATGTACCAGACGAGCTTGATCTGACTGTCATTGGCCTCCGAGCCCGAGGAGCAGAAGAACACTTTCGAGGTCGGAACCGGGGCGATCTCTTTGAGCCTTTCGGCGAGCTCGATCGCGGGATCATGGCTCTTGGCGGTGAAAAGGTGGCCAAAGGAAAGCTTGCGCATCTGCGCCGCAGCGGCCTCGACCAGCTCTTCGTTGCCGTAGCCAAGCGCCGTGCACCACAGCCCCGCCATGCCTTCGATATAGGCCCTGCCCTCGGTGTCGTAGACGAACACGCCCTGAGCGCGCTCGATGATCAGCGGACCGGTTTCGCGCAGCGTCGCGAGATTGGTGTAGGGGTGAACCAGGGTCTCGAGGTCGCGGACGGCGAGATTGCTAAGCGGGGGCATGACTTGGCTTCCAATCTGCAGCGATATGGGCGGTGAAGCGAGCTGGCGTCAAAAGCCTCTGTGTCGCGACACCTCACAGGTGGGTGTTTGCTGCACTGCTTGAGCAAAATCCCACAAGATGCGGAAACTCATGCGCGAGGCGCACAAAATCCACGGCAAACAGCCGCCGATCCAGCCGGCCTCTATCAGTTTCTCGTCATGGCGCGTCAGCCGGACGCGGCGGTGGCAAGGGCACGGCTTCCTCGCCGGGTTCGCGCACGTCCCACTGGCACATACGGTGGCCGCCGCGACGCTCGGCGAGGTCCAGGTGAACGTGATTCTCGTGATAACCGTCGGAGCCGGGACCCAGCACGGTGGTGAAACGGGCACAGGCGTTTTTCCGCAACCGTTCGCGGAGGTCCTTGGCCACGTGCGGATCGGTCAGCTCTATCACTGTGCCGCTGACGAGCTTGAGGGAGCGGATGTCGAGCGCGTTCGCTCTGCCGTGCTCGGAAAGCCGCGCGCCGATGATGCGATTGCGGCCGCGGCAATCATAAGCCGCGAAGTTATCGATACTCCTGAGAGCTCCGCCAACGGAGCGCACGGCGGGCGCTAGGTCCTCGCGCACCCAATGCACGACGGCCTCGGCAAAACTGCAGCGCAGTATCGCAGGCGGCGTCACCGCCACCCGTATCTTGTCGACGAGCCATACCGCCTCGAGTCGCACCACATCGTCTACGTTGCATTCGCCGGGCCCGATCAGCGGCGGTAACGACGGAGCGTCCGCCAATTCAGCCGTGAGCCGCAGTCTACAAGCGGAGGGCGCCGCCTCCTCGGTCACGCCCTCTGGCGTCGGCTCAGCCGTTGAAATCTGCGGCGGCCGCGGCCGCGGCAACGGGACAACCTCCGCGGCCGCAAACCCGCAGAGGGCCGAGCCGCCAAAAGCTGCAAGGACGAGGAGCGCTGAGAGAGCTTTCACCGTGGCGATATCGGCAAGGATTGCGACCTTATCGCGACCAAGTTCCATGCGGCTCGATCCGCAACGCTCGGATCTGGTAAGGGCTTCCAGCTTTCGCTGTAGCACCCGCGCAAGGACAATAGCTACATTCGGGAAATGGAGGACGTGCCCGGCGCATGAGCCATTTCGATGTCGTCGTCTGCGGCCTGGGTGCAATGGGGAGCGCGGCGCTTCACCACGTGACGCGCAGAGGCAAGCGGGTGCTGGGGCTCGAGCGTTATGCACCCGGCCATGACCGCGGCTCATCCCATGGCGCGACTCGCATCATTCGACTTGGGTATTTCGAGCATCCATCCTACGTCCCATTGCTCCGGCGCGCGTATACACTGTGGCATGAGCTCGAAGAAGCTACTGGGCGAACGCTCCTCCACACCACCGGCATCGCGGAGATCGGGCCGTCCAACAGCGCCTTGATCAAGGGAACGCTGGCCTGCGCCCAGATCCACGGTTTGCGCCACGAGATGCTCGCAGCACCGGAACTGATGCGCCGCTTCCCGCTCTTCAGGGTGCCGCCGGACTACCTCGCCGTGCTTCAACCGGATGGCGGGATTCTCCAAGCCGAGGCGTGCATTGCGGCGCAGCTCGCGCTTGCCACCGAGGCGGGGGCGGAAATCCACAGCGGCGAGAGCGTCCGAGCCGTCGAGCCGCGCGCAGACCACGTGCGCGTCGTTACCGATCGCGGCAGCATCGATGCGGGGGCTCTCATCATTGCGGCAGGCCCCTGGGTGAGATCGCTGCTGCCCGGGCTCGCCGCTCCGCTGCGGGTGACGCGCGAGGTGATGGGCTGGTTCGAGCCGACCGAGGCGCGATTCTTTTCTCCCGTCCACCTGCCGGTCTTCATCGTCGAGAGCCGGCATGGGATGCACTACGGTATTCCACCCCGCGGGAACATCCACGCCGGTGTCAAGGTCGCCAAGCATCATCACCGCGACGAGACGGTCGACCCCGATGGTTACGACAGAACCGTTTCCGCGGAAGATGAGGCATTGATCCGCGCGGCCCTCGCCGACTATCTCCCGGCGGCAAACGGCCGGCTCATCGCCGCCAAAACGTGTCTCTACACGATGACGCCGGACGGCGATTTCCTGATCGATCGCTTGCCCGGCGCACCTAGTATCATCGTCGCTTCGCCCTGCTCGGGTCACGGATTCAAATTCGCGCCGGTGATCGGCGAGATTCTCGCCGACCTCGCGACAACGGGTGCCACAGCCCATGATATCGCACGCTTTTCCCTCGCGCGCTTTGGCTGAGCCGCGAGGACGAGGCGCAGATTCTCCGGTTGCGCGGCCGCCGCACGCCGGTAACCTTGGAGCGCCGGCCAAGCCAGACCCGCTGCTGGCGGATACAGCCGAGCCGGCGCGGTGGCGCCTTACGCGCGCCGATTAAAAAAGACGAGGGCCTACGAGGAAACACCATGCTCGGGCTGATGCAGAACTGGCCGCTTCTTTGCCATCGCATCATCGATCATGCCGCGGCAAACCACGCCGAGCGGCCGATCATTTCCCGCTCCATCGAAGGCGCGCTTCACACGACCACCTACGCGGAGGTTCGCGCGCGCGCCATACGCCTGGCACAACGGCTGGACAAAGAGGGCATTCGGCTCGGCGATCGCGTCGCGACGCTAGCGTGGAACACCTGGCGCCATCTCGAGGCCTGGTACGGCATCATGGGAATTGGGGCGGTCTATCACACGGTCAATCCGCGGCTGTTTCCCGATCAGATCGCCTGGATCGCAAATCACGCCGGGGATCGCCTGATGCTGGTCGATCTGACATTCGTTCCGCTGTTGGAAAAACTTGCCGACAAGCTGTCCAGCATCGAACGCTACGTGGTGCTGTGCGACGGTGAGCACATGCCACAGACCTCACTCAAGAATGCGGTGCCTTATGAAGCCTGGATAGCCGAAGTCGATGGCGACTTCGCCTGGAAGACATTTGATGAAAACACCGCGGCGGGCATGTGTTACACGTCAGGAACGACCGGAAACCCAAAGGGCGTCGTCTACTCGCATCGGTCCAATGTCCTGCACGGGCTGATGGCCAACACCGCCGACATGAAGGGCTATTCGTCCCGCGACGTGGTGATGCCGGTCGTGCCCATGTTCCACGCAAATTGCTGGGCGATGATGTTTGCGGCGCCGATGGCGGGCGCATCCTTGATCATGCCCGGCGCCAAGCTCGATGGCGCCTCGGTCTTCGAATTGCTCGACCGGTACAAGGTGACCTGCACCGCCGGGGTGCCGACGGTGTGGCTCATGCTGCTGCAATATCTGGAAGCGACCGGCAACAAGCTACCCCACCTCAAGAAAGTCGTAATCGGCGGCTCGGCCTGCCCGCGCGCGATGGCGAAAACCTTCCAGGACGTCTACGGGGTGGAGGTGATTCATGCCTGGGGTATGACCGAAATGAGCCCGCTCGGGACCGCCTGCACCCTCAAGCCCGAATACGCCTCCCTCGCAGGCGAGGCGCGGCTCGACATTCAGCAGAAGCAGGGGCAGACGCCGTTGATGGTGGAAATGAAGATCACCGATGATGCCGGCAGGCGGCTGCCTTGGGACGGCAAGACATTTGGGCGACTCAAAGTGCGGGGGCCGTGCGTGGCACGCGCCTACTACCAAGAGGAGGATAATATCCTCGACGAGGAAGGCTTCTTCGATACCGGCGACGTCTGCACCATCGACCGCTACGGCTACATGCAGGTCACCGACCGCGCCAAGGACGTGATCAAATCGGGCGGCGAGTGGATTTCCTCGATCGATCTCGAGAACCTCGCCATCGGCCATCCTAAAGTGGCGGAAGCGGCGGTCATCGGCGTCAAGCATCCGAAATGGGAGGAGCGGCCTCTGCTCGTCATCATCCTCAAGAAAGGTCAGTCGGCCACCAGGGATGAGATCTTGACATTCATGCGCGGGAAGGTTGCCAGCTGGTGGATCCCCGACGAGGTCGTTTTTGTCGACGAGATTCCGCATACCGCAACCGGCAAGATCCAGAAGACTGTGCTGCGCGAGCGATTCAAGGATTTCGTGCTGCCGACCGCCGTCGCCGCACAGTGAAGCGATTTCCCCGCGCTCGCGGCGTCATCGATTGCGGAACCCTCGCATTCTCCCAGCCCGATGCAGTAAGGTTGGGTCTCCATCGCCGCGGTGTCCTCCAGGAAGCCAGCGCATGACCACTTTCGATGCGACCGTGTGCACGGCGCAAGCGGGCATTGTCTGCTCGGCTTCGTGAGACAGATCGATGGCGCGCCGCTACATCCCTTCCGAGCCAACCTCGCGGCTCGCCATTTGGGCGCGGCGCATGGCCGTATTCGCTCTCTTGGCCTCGCTGCTCGCGATCGGCTTCGTGCGTTGGAGCCCCTTCGAAGAAATCCGACCCGCGCTTGCGACCTTTGCAGGGGCGCTCGCCATTGCCGTCGTTGCGCTCCTGCTCGCCTTCGCCGCCTTCGTCGTGATCTGGGTGGAGGGATTGAGGGGTATTGGCGCCGCGTTGTCGGCGATGGCAATCTCGCTCGCGCTCCTCGCCTATCCCGCGTATCTCGGCATCAAGGCATATCAGCTGCCTTGGATCTACGACATCACCACCGATCCGATCGATCCGCCGCGCTATGAGGCGCTGGCGCGGCTACGCGGACGCGACGCGAACCCGACCACCTACCCGGGACTCTATTCCGCCGACCAGCAACGCATCGCCTATCCGGACATTGGCCCGCTCGGGACCAACGCGTCGCCGCAGGCCGCCTATGATGCCGCGCTCGCGGTCGTCAATAAGCGCAAAGATTCGTTTGCGGCCCCCTACTGGCGGCTCATTGATGCGCGCCCGCCGCTGCCGGGACGCCGTGAGGGACGGATCGAGGCGATTGTTTATTCGTCAGTCATGGGTCTTCGCGATGACATCGTGATCCGCGTGCGGGCTGAGGGCGACGGCACACGCATCGACGTGCGCTCTTCCTCGCGCTATGGCTCCTTCGATTTCGGCGCCAACGCCGCGCGTGTCCGCCGCCTGATGAACGATATCGAAGACACAATCCGGACACAGAGGCCGGAGCGGCCGCCCCCTACACCGCCAGCCTTCGGAAAAAAGAAGACCCCACTCGTCAAGAAAGACCGGACCAAAGGTGATGCTCAGCGCATCCGGTAGCGACCCTCGATCGAGGGCTCCCCCTCGGTGACGACAAGCCCACGGGCGGCCAAATCCTCCAGGTGAGCGAGAACCGACAATCCCGCCGCTTTGACAAGCCGCCGGTCGAGCCCGATGTAGATCCCGCGCACGAGGGTTGGAATATCGGCTTCGCCTCTGGCCAGCCGGCGCAGGATCG
>WNFV01017179.1_pt1 | contig 12448 bp, 17 predicted proteins | sample 5400101 | NCBI WGS metagenome assembly WNFV01 (sample SAMN13153361, study PRJNA577476) | soil metagenome | isolation source: 115 cm soil or saprolite under grassland replicate 1 | place: USA:California | collected 2016-06-15
AACAAGGAGTTCGGATCGAAGACTTCCGGATGGACAATGTTCGCCGGCGCATCAAGAAGCTCGGCGATCTCTGGGCGCCTTTGCTGGCACGAAAAGGCCGAGCAAAATTAGCATCATTCTATGGCGCTACTGATTAAGCCGCCCTATCCTCCTACGGAAGCCCTGTCCGTCGAAAATATTCCTTCGGTAAGATCCTGGCGCTATGAACCGAAATGGGATGGGTTTCGTTGCCTCGCCTTCATTTCACGGGAAATCGCTTCAGACACGGCACTAAATTTTTACGTCGGCGCCCTGACAAGCCGCCGAAGGCGTGCTCAATGGACCAAGTCGAATCCACAGGCAGAGCTTTCGCGCCACGAATTTTGAAGGCCGCTATTACACATAAGAAATAGATTGGCCGGAACAACAAGATCTGAGGTAGGATGGAACGCCCAATCAGCACGCACGCATTTCACGCCGCGGATCTCCTGCGGTTTGCCAGGTTTCTCGCCGATCTACTGGATCAACGTTTTACGATTCCTGGAACGTCAATTCGGATTGGACTGGATCCGATTGTTAGTCTCATTCCCGGCATCGGCGACGCTGCGAATACGATCCTCGGCGCTGTTCCCATTTTCGGCGATATTGTATCGATTTGGTTTCGCAGTAATGTGAAAAATGTCGAGCTGCTCGAACGCTACGCGGGCCGGGAATCGAGACGAGCTGCTCTTGGCGATTGGGTTTTCGTAATTGTATTAATCTTTGGACTTTTTGTGCTACTAGCGGGGATTGTTCTGGCAGTTGCCTGGCTCCTTAAACAAGTCTGGAACATCCTGTAAACAAGAACGTGCAGTAAGGGGGATTTTGCTGCAAACGCCCTTCTCGCGATCCCCTTCAATATCGGTTCTAACACACCCGCTATTTTCGTGTGCTTATGTGTTGCGTCGGGCTGTGTTAGGAAATCGACAGCCATTACCGATCCTGCCAAATGATCACTCAAATACGCTGCAAGATGATTGTTGGCCATGTATGCCTCCTTCTGTCCGCATCTAGCACGAACCCCGCACATTCAGCATAATACCGGTCATAGAGGTAGAGCACCATTTTTGTCCGCTGCTCGCGGTCAGAGTAGACGAAAATGGACGCCTGCCCACGACAACGGCATTACTTCAAAGCAATTTTGTCATTGACCCTTACTGCGTTTCGCGTGTTGTCACAGGACAGCAGAGTGGCATGAACCGTGCCCTCGGGAATAGTGACGCGAGGAGTCCTAAGTTTATGAAGACATTCTTGGGCAATCTTAACGTATCTTTGAGCCGATTGATCAGTTTTAAATTCCGCACCTCCCATAAGGGCAATCGTTTGCCTAGTTTTACTCATGCCTCAGGGCAGGCTCTTGTCGAGTTCACGCTTACGTTCCTACTTTTTCTCATCATTGCGTGGATACCGGCAGACTTTGGACTTGCGTTTTATACCGGGCAGCTTGCTCAGAACGCCGCGCGTGAAGGAGCTAGAATTGCGGCTGCGGATTCAAATCTTATAGAGGGAACAACCAGCTGTACTATGCCCCCCGGAGTTGTTCCTTGTACCGGAAACATTTTTAAGGAAACGGCAGCAAGAATTTCGGCGGCACTCCTTCCAAGCGCTACCATCACACTGAGCCTAGATCCCAATACGGGTGCGAACTGCAATCGGATGGTCACTGTCACGGTATCAGGAACAACTTATAATTTCTTTTTTTATCAGCTCCTTCATTGGGTGGGGCTTAAAGGCAACCTAAACAACACACCCATAACTCGTCAAACGCGCATGAGGTGGGAGGGCCAGGCGGGATGCTAAGTTTAAGTCTAAAATCGAAGTGACCGAATGGGAGATCAACTCAATGACCTCAAGCAGTGAAAATAAAGCAAAGAATCAAAGAGGCCAAGCCATCATCGAGATTGCGCTCATCACACCACTTCTGTTGGTTGCGTTGTATATACCCGCTGATTTCGGTGTCGCCTTTTTAATGGGCAATCTCACTCAGAATGCCGTTCGTGAAGGGGCTCGAATCGGTAGCGGGCTCCAAAAGAGCGGAGAGGCTCCCGACCTAACCTTCAGTTCTGCTGAGGCCGATATCGTGAAGACGGAAGTCATCAGCCGATTGCCGAACTATCTTACTAACAAGACCGTTACCGTGACATTTTACACGGGAACCGCCTGTATGGAATTCGTCGAGGTGACGGCACAGGGTCAATACAAATTTTTCATGTATCAGTTAATGAGATTGTTTGGCGGTAACGCTCCAAACTCTACTACGATCTCTCGGACAACGCAGATGCACTACAAATATCAGCCGTACATGAACATTGACTACTGTACGGGTGCGACCACTTACGGGCCCTATTCTGCTTAGGCTCGATGGAGGCTTATATGCAGGCGGTAAAAAATGAACAAGGGTTTGCGCTCGTCTTCGCGACCCTGATGATTGTTTTGCTCTTGATCATGGTGGGCATGGGATTAGACACCGGGCATCTGGCCTATATCCGATCTCAGGGACAGCCGGCCGTGGATGCTGCAGCTCTGGCTGCCGCTTCCGCAATCCCGAGTGGAAAGTGGCAGACGGTCACAGACCGAGCGGCGATGCTTAATCCCGGCGGGACTAATCCCGGCACTGGAAATAATTATCTAAACAGTCCATACAATAAGATTGACCAGCAAAACGTGACCCTCGTGAAATATGACAACACGACCGGCGAATTTACCGCGACAGGAGTCAATATCAACAACGCGAACGGCGCTCGCGTGGCATTAGAAAATAACAACCCCTACGGCGGGACTGCCGGGAAAGCGATGAAATCCCCGCTGTTCTTGACACCTCTGCTCAATTTGTTTGGACAAGCCACCAACAACACCGCCGATGTGAGCGTCAGCGCCGTTGCTGTGAACCAGGCGCTTCCCGGACTGCCGATCGTGATCCTGGACACTCTCTGCAAAGAGCCGCAGCCGGTAATCCTAGATTTCCGGACCGGAGGTTCCAGCACCGCCGGCTGGGAAACTTACCAAATCGATAACGCAAGCACGACAGAGGTTCGCGATCTATGGAAGAAGCTACCTTACTGTGCAGGCCAGCCGGCAATCGATACTGGCTACTGTGGAAATGTGGCAAATGGTGTGAACCAAACTATAGTCGATGCCATACTTAAACCTAAGTTTGAAGCCAAACCTAATGATTGTTATTTGATTCCGGTAGTAAAGACTGGCGGCTTCACGGGGTGCCAGACGATCACAGACTGGGCCAGTTTTTGCCCCGATAAGGGGAATAACACAGCCGACGCATTTCCCGAAACGGGTAAGCTCAAAGGGACGGTTACTTGCGGCCAGAGTCCTTGGACCTCACGGGATACTGAATGTTACGTTCAGCGTCTGATTCGAGACAAAACGTCCGGGATGTAGTGATCGAAGCTCCAGCGCCGAGGATCAATACGGTTGGTACCGTGATCATGTTTATGGCTCATATCCACGGGCTCTCAAAGCGGTCAATGTCGCAGTAGCCAGCCACACTCGCGGCCTCGCTTCTTGCAACAAAATCCCGTCAGCGATAAACGACAGCGTCATGCCGTATACGCTTCGACTTTACCTTTGCCTCTTTGTCGTCGGTTTCGTAGCGTTTGTTCTCGTGGACTGGCTGAGTCCACTGGGACCGGTTGTGAATGCCTTGCTAGCGGCCGTCGCTGCCTATCTCACGATCCTTGTTGGTCAACGGGCACTTGGGGCAGGAAGAATCTGTAGCGATGCGCGTTTGAGGCGCCCCGGAGGGCGTAACGGGACGGCGCTGGTGACAAGTAGTTGAGAGCCTTACCCATCGACGGCCCGGGTCTCGACTTCGTGGGCCGAGCCACACAAGGAAAAGCATCAATGCGAAACAAAGGCCGCCTACAAACAGAACAATCCAGTTGAAAAAATCCATGCTGTATCTGCCACACTACAATTTGAAATTTACGCGCACGTTGCGCTCAGGAAGGTTGAGACGGCGCATAGCGCGACGCACCCGTGGCCGTGACTATAACAAAGCTAGAAGCAAGAGCCGTAACGCTCTACGTATTTAGGATCAGCGAACATACACGAATCACACACGTACTGTTCGTTTTCGCGCCGGTACTCTTCCCACTTTGTCATGTCATAAAATCCAGCGGTAAACTCTTCACCTCGAATCCCCTCGACGATTTGTTTGCAGCGGTCACAGATAACTTTAATTGTTTTGATTCGAGAGTGCGCCGAGGCTTTAACTGACATGCACTGTCTCCTTTCCTTCCCGCCACCGTAAAGGGCAAGCGGTATGCCCAAGACATTGAAGGAATTTTGGAGAGATCCAAGCGACATATGCAACCTGAACGTCTGAAAAACTGGCGGCAACTTTGCCTGAAATTCCTTAGGACGGGATGAAACAGGCCAAACTGGCGATCGATGGAGAGAGTTGGTTAACAAATGGCGACGGACGGTAGGTCGGACCTAACTAATCCGGGGGAAGATGATGCACGCAAACACGCACCCGCGGGCTTAAAAGCCTTGACCCTGATCGATCGCTACGTGCCTATGAGATTGTCGTTGTTTTTGGTACCTTAATTTGGAGAATAGGAAGGCGTTGAAATGGATAAGGTCATAAAAGCGGTCCAGCTCTTGACTTTGATTCTCGTCTCTTTGGTTTGCCTCGCGTACATCTGGCGCCAATACTACGATTATAAAAGACGACAAGAAGCATGGGATATCTGCGCGAAGTGGTCGTACGAGGACGCAAAAATTCTATTAAAAAGCGAATCATTGGCGATTCAAGAGTGCATGCAGCGCATCAAGCCTTAGCCAGGCGGTTGTAGCGCCTTGGATGAACAGGGGATCGACTCCTTGGGAGATCACACTTTTATCGTCGAACTGGACCGGAATGCAAATTCAGCAACACGCTATAGACCCCACTAACCCCGCGGGCGTGACTACTGGTCCAGCGGCAAGCCCGCAGAACGAAGCGCTTCGTGTATTGAAGCGATCACGCCCGGGCAATGGTTGCCATATAGCAACAAATTCCGAGCTTCTGCTTCATCGCAGCTGACAACCGTGTTGCCCCCGAAAAACTTCAAGTGAAGGGCGCTCTTAATAATCAATTTAGAGGGTGATGCTGCAGGGATGGATTGCTTAAGGCGATGAAAGCTCTTGTCATCAAGAAAAATTTTTAGAATCATTGCGCACTCGCAAGCGTGAAAAAATGCGCCGGGACAAGGAAATTCAAAAAGCTGTCGTATCGAAGCTGCGTTTCCCATGCCCCAGCGAAGCTATACTTGAGCACGTACCATGCCCTATGCTCGATGGAACTTTGGAGAGATCAGGTCAATGTCTGGGAGTTGAACTCTCGCAATGCGCATGGCAACTTTGCCCGCTAAAAATTTCGCAGATAGAGGTCAGGTCAAACTGTCGACTCGATCGTAACAATGACCGGCGGCCATGGTTCGCTGCTTGAAGCGACGATAATCTTCCTAAGATTGAACCACGGATCCTCAAGCGCTTTCCGTAACTGTTCAAATGGCCATTGCTCATCAGCGCGTCTTTCGAGGAAGCTTAAGGCTGCCGAAACTCCCGTCCCATAGCGCACGTCTTCTTCCCGACAACGCCGAACCGCATCCTCGAGCCCAGCAAGGGCCCTTTCGATTCGGCTGCGTTCTAGCGCTTCAGGGTTTGGTGGTTTGGGCGAGCCATGACAGCCGATAATATCAAGCTAAACGACCAAGCGGAAGATCGAACATCTACCCGATATTCCCCGCGTTGCCCAACTTCTGCCCGGTAATCACCGCGCTCGATCGCCCCTGCGCGGCGGCGGCTCTGGCGCGATCGGCCATAAGTGCTTGACGATTCGGCACCGCGATCGGCTGATCCGGCGTGCTCGGCTTGCTGGTCGCTAAGATGATGCCGCTGATGCCTGACGCCACGCCTGCTATGGCGCCAATAATCGAAACCGGGTCGTCGCTGCTCATCGGACCTCCCTCTTCATCGCAAACTCAATCCGAAGCGCAACCTCGAGCCAGTGACGGAGACGAGTTAAGATTTCGCGCGTCGGAATCTCTACACCGGCTTTAAGAAACTGGCGGAACTCTTCTTCGATCGCGTTCATTTCTGCCCAAAGAACCGGACAGTTCTCCCGCGCATCCTCATAGGTCACCAGATTGTATAAACCGTTGCGCATGAAGGCATCTACTTCTGTCCCCATACGTCGACGCTGATCGACGTGTTGTCGATCGATTCAAAACCTGGTGCCTCTCTCTCGCGCTCGATCATTTTTTTCTTTAAACAGTTCGGCGCCTGCAATGAGTTGTTTCAACAGATCCTCCGGCGCTTTGTAGTGATAGTTCTTCGCCTTCTGATCCATCCGCATAGTATTTTTCGATATTGCTCTGGTAGAGCCTCGTGCGCGTATCGGTCATGGCGTTTTGGATGCTTTGGAGCTCGGCAAATAATGGCGAGCCCGCGCCCGTGGTACCTTGCGCACCCGCGACGGCGCGAGCTGTCGCTCCGGTGAATTGCGACCACATGGCTGAAACGTCAGGGTTCATCTGCTGACCTCGTGCTTTCTATTTTTTCCGTGGACACATTTTGGACACATTGAACAGTTCGCCAAAAGAAAAGGGAAAGCCGTTACCAGCTTTCCCTTTGTCATTTCACTGTTTAGATTTGCCCCCGGCGTGACTCGAACACGCGGCCCCAGGATTAGGAATCCTGTGCTCTATCCACCTGAGCTACGGGGGCACAAGAAAGTTCAGCTAGTTACAGTTATATTTTTTTCCCTGCGTGTCAAACTGTGCCAAGCTGGGCCTAAATGCGCACAGATTTTCATGGTGATCCCAACATCGAAGTCATTTTCGGGGTCAATCCTTCGAATTCGAGAGAGCGCGCCTTCGAGCCCTACGGCGCGTCGTTATAATTCAATGCAGGACATTGAGTCGGTTAATTCTCGGCGTTAATCTGGGGGCATGGCCAGCCATCGCCAGCCGCCAATGTGTCCTCTTTGTGACAGTATGAACGTTCGACGATCTCATCTTGTGAATTTATTCGAGAAGGTTCTGAGCTTCGCGGCATTGCGGCCTTACCGTTGCCAGGATTGTAGACACCGATTCTGGAGGATTGCCTGAGATGCGGCGTGAAAATGTTGTTCGAGCCGGCTGACCTTGCCGGCAATGAACCATCCGCGAACTTTCCGACTTATGCCTCGACTGGCGAAAAACTTTTCTGGCAGAACTGAGAGAAAAATATCTGCCGGCACAAACCTCGATGCGGTGGTTGCTAGAGAGGTTTTCGGATGGGAAAGCGTACGCCGTCGCGAGGGTACTCTTTATGGCAAAAGAGCCGATAAGCTCGGGCGTTTGCGGACTGCCAAGGTGCCCAACTATTCCACGAATCCTGTCGATGCTTATGCGATAGAGCCGCGAATGAAACAGCTCGGGTTATTGAATGGCTACAACAAAGAGTTGTCCAAGATGACATACGCCAAGAGCATTCCCGCTGAATGGGCGACCCCGGAACAGCGGTGCCGGGCAGCGATTAAAACCGTAAGGAGCCGCTCCCGGCTTCGAGTTGTGAAAAGCTAAGGTTTCAGAAGCTGGATAATTTGACCGCTCGGTGCGCCGCCTGCTTCTCTAACTAATTTGTATGTTTCCCTCCGATGACAACGATCAATTAAACCCAAAATAAGGAGAAATACGGTTGGCGTTTCCGAAGTGATAGCCTCCCATGGAGGCTAGACAACTCAGCCCGCTTGAAGCGGCCTGTTGAACCTAGTCTGCTCGCTCGACTTTTCCGCGGATATGGCCGCCCGCTTCTCGGTCGCAGCTTGAAACGCGTTGAGTCGTCTTTCCAAATTTGCCAGCTGACTAGTCAATACTACGAGCCAAACGAGCATAACCACCGACAGAACTAACAGGACGTGACCGAACTTGATGTTCAAACCCTTGATCTGAATACCGAGCATCATCAAGTCTCTGGCTTTTGATTCCATCGCTTCGCCCTCGTTCTTTTCAGCCACGATTAAGAAGCGTTTCATATCGCAGTCCGGGAGCATTTCGCTGTCCGTATAAGGTCCGCATCGTTTGATGTCAAAGCCGTTTTCGTCAAGCCAGGCAAAGCACTGACTCCTCTCATTGATCGGGCCGGTGATCCTGATCCGCTCGATACGCATTGCCGTGATGTCCGGATGATGACTTTGCGTTTCCATTATCTCTCTTCCTTTTCATTCCAAACTGTAGCCTTCATTGCCCTTCGACCTGAACACCATTCTGTTTTGCAAAGTACCGATTTGTTCCGATCCACCCCAGCCGTTAATCGACTCATACTTCCGGCAACTGAAAAGACCGACAAAGCGCGTCGTACTTTACTGTGGCATTTTTCTTGCGCCAAAGACCGCCGGTAACTCCGGTGAGAAGGTGATTCATAAGGTTTGGGTCGTTCTTATTTACACCGTCACGTCACGCTAACTGGTGAAGGACTGCTGTGGACTTCGGTACGGCACGTGTAATTCACCGCAAAGGCTATTCACTCATCATCGGAGTTACCAAAAAAGGACCTGCCGCAATCTGCTAGAGCTACATGGCCACGGCATCACGGACGGCTGGTGGATTTCATCAACTAGTGGCCTACCTCTAACCGTCCCGCACAAGAAAAAATCGGCCCTCATCAATCTTTTCACTTTTCAGCGGGCTTGTACCTGAGCTACTACGGGGCAAAACTGTCGGCGGATTGGGCACAGGAATCCTGATCCAGCCTGACGCTGATATGAGCTAAGACTAGCTCGCGTGAGGCGCTATAGAAATTGGTTTTGTCGACGGCTCTGCTATTTGTTACCATCAATCTCAAAGGCGGGTCAAATAGCGATGAAATTTTTTCGTCACGGCAAATTCAAATACTTCGTGCCCGAACACGTGGGTCATTGGCAGCTACAACCGTCGCGAGCATTACGATTTAGACTGCGCTTGAGCTGGCTTGGTAGCGCTCTGCTGCTGCTCTCGAGCTGTAGCTCCGCGTCAGCGCCGCTATCGATCAAGATGGTTAACCCGGAAACGAATCAGACGCTCGCCTGCTCTGCGAGCGACCGGTCCTCCCGGGCCGACCCTTCGGTGCTCGCCGCTGCCGTCGAAACTTGCGCCAGACAGTTGGAAGCCAATGGTTTCGTCCGGGAAAGGTAGCTGCCGCGGCAATCGGCGCCAGATTCAATCAGGCCGTCATTAACGGTAGTTCCCATCCTGTTGGATCTTGACGCGGACGAAAGATTCCAGCTAATCTCTGCGCTAAAATTTATCGATGCCATTTTACGTGGCGCACTTATCTTGACATTCTTAAGGGCGAAGCATAACTTAGACTCATAAGGTCTATCTAGGAGGAAACATGGCCAAGAGTTTTCAGGATATTATGGCCGAGGCGCGTAAGGATGTCCCTGAAATCGCGCCACAGCAAGTCAACGATTTGTTGACGAACAACGGCAAATCTCACGTTCTACTTGATGTCCGTGAAAGCGACGAGTGGCGCCAGGGACATTTGGAAGGCGCGCTCCCGTTGCCCCGCGGATTTCTCGAAATCAAAGTCGAAACTGCCATACCCGACAAGAATGCTCCGATCATCGCCTACTGTGCCGGCGGCGTCCGTTCGCTGTTGGCGGCCAAGGCCATGAAAGAGATGGGTTATCAGAATGTCTCGTCGATGTCGGGCGGTTATACGGCCTGGAAGAACGGCGGCTTCAAGTGGGTGCAAGATTTTCAGTATAGCCCCGAGCAGTTGATTCGCTACAGCCGGCATTTTCTCCTCCCGGAAGTCGGCGAAGCGGGTCAGGCAAAGTTGCTTCAAGCCAAGGTCTTGATGGTCGGCGCCGGCGGTCTCGGATCACCGTCCGCGTATTACTTGGCCGCAGCCGGAGTCGGCACCTTGGGCATCATCGACAATGACGTCGTCGATATTTCCAATTTGCAGCGACAAATACTTCATTCCAACGACCGGGTCGGCACGCCGAAAGTCGAATCCGCCAAGAAGACTCTCGAAGCGCTGAACCCGGATGTGAAAGTTATTCCCTATAACGCCAAGCTGACGTCGGAAAACATCATGGATATCATCAAAGACTATGATTTGGTGGTTGACGGCTGTGACAACTTTCCGACCCGATATTTGGTCAACGACGCTTGCGTACTCGCTGGTAAGCCCAATGTGCATGGCAGCATCTTCCAATTCGAAGGGCAGGCAACCGTCTTCTACCGGGGGAAAGGGCCATGTTATCGCTGCCTCTATCCGGAACCGCCCCCAGCCGAAATGGCGCCAAGTTGTGCCGAAGCCGGGGTTTTAGGCGTGTTGCCGGGTTTGATCGGCGTGATCGAAGCGTTGGAAGCGATCAAGATCATCCTGGATAAAGGTGAGACTCTGGTTGGGCGTTTGGTGCACTTCAATACGCTCACCATGGAAATCAATACGCTCAAGCTGCGCCGCGATCCCAACTGCCCCATGTGCGGCGACCACCCGACAATCCACGAACTCATCGACTACGAAGAGTTCTGCGGTCTGCGCCATTAACCTATAGTCTTGCGGGCAAGTGCGAAGGGCGGCGATTAAAGCCGCCCTTTTTTTACGCTCGGCGCGTCGCCGAGCCGACGAGCTTGGATTGCGAAAGCCCGACAGCGCGTTTGAGTGACTGAATCTCACTTTGACTGAGCGGGCGCAGCTCTCCTGGCGCCAAAGCGCCCAACGAAATCGGCCCCATACGAATACGAATTAGTTTTTCAACGAAATATCCTAACACCTCGAACATGCGCCGGACTTCACGCTTGCGTCCCTCGTGAACCTCGATCTCCACCCAGGCATTCTTTTTGAGTTTTTCAATGACCCGGACGCGCGCCGGAGCGGTCATACCGTCATCCAAGCGAATCCCTTTGCGTAAATGGATGAGAGCCTCTTCGGTCGGGCACGCGCTCAGTTTGGCACGGTAGAGTTTTTTCACGCCGAAGCGCGGATGCGTGAGCCGTAGCGCCAGCTCGCCATCGTTGGTCAGAAGCAGCAGGCCGGTCGTATTGTAATCGAGCCGGCCCACCGGGAAGACACGCCGCTTTTCACCCAAGCGCACGAGAAACGGCGTAAGGTCGGGACGGTGTTCAGGATCGTTGAGCGTGGTGATGATGCCCGGTGGTTTGTGAAAGGCGTAGTAAAGCGGCGCCGCCGCGGGTTTGACTCGCTTGCCATCGACTTTGATGCTGTCTTTGGCCGGATCGGCCTGGGAGCCGAGCTTGCGCACGACGGCTCCATTGACCGTAATGCGCCCTTCTACGATCCAACGCTCCACCTCCCGCCGCGAAGCCAAGCCCGCGCGAGCGAGGATTTTTTGTAGCCGTTCCATCGTCGAGCGCGGCTAGTTCTCCTCAAGTTGGTCGAGAGATATCGTATCGGTGGGAATTTCCGGCAGCGAGATCTCTTCCATCTCCTTGAGCGTCGGCAGCTGAGAGAGGTCTTGGAGATTAAAAAGTTGCAGGAACTCCGCCGTGGTACCATAGAGAAACGGCCTTCCAGGAACGTCTTTTCGGGCCACGGCGCGAATCAGGTTACGTTCCAAAAGCGTTGCGATCACGCCGTCGACGTCGACGCCGCGAATCGCTTCGATTTCCGCTCTGGTGATGGGCTGGCGGTAGGCGATGATTGCCAGAGTTTCGAGCGTCGCTTTTCCCATTCGTGCCGGCCTGCCACCCAAGAATTTTTTGACCCAGTCGGCATTTGCCTTAGGGGTGCGCAACTGGTACCCACCGGCGACCTCCACTAAACGGATTCCTCGGTTTTCCGTTTCGAACTCGTTTTGCAGTTCTCTGAGAGTGCTCTCGATGATGTCCTTGTTCGTTCCATCGAGTACTTCGCTGAAGCGCTGCACGGACTGCGGCCCGTCGGCGACGAGTAAGAGACTTTCGAGGATGGATTTTACGTCCTCACGCTCCATGTTGGCTTTCCCCGGTTTCGTCAATCGCTACTTGTTCCGCCGCTTCATCCATTCGTGCCGCGGCCTCAATCATGATCGGCCCCGCCATTTCTTCTTGAAAGATCCGAATTGCCCGCACTTTGACCAGCTCCAACATCGCCAGAAACGTGACCACGACCTCGACGCGGCTTTTAATCTCAACGAAAAGAGACTCGAAAAGCACGCTGCCGTGAGCCCGCAATGTTTCCAGCAGGAATGTCATCTTTTCCCGCACGGTGATCTTGTCGAGCGCGACCTCATGTACGGTCTCCTTGGGCAGGCGGTCCATGATGCGTTTGAGGGCGCCCAAGAGCTCGAATACCGATACCTCACGAAAGCCTCGCGGACCAACTTCTTCGGTCGGTGTCGGCGAGCGAACAAAGACATCCCGAGTGAGAACGTCGCGCTGCTCCAGCTCGGCGGCGGCTTCTTTATAGCGCTGGTATTCCAACAATCGCCGCACCAGTTCATCGTGCGGAT
>WNFV01007632.1_pt1 | contig 12445 bp, 4 predicted proteins | sample 5400101 | NCBI WGS metagenome assembly WNFV01 (sample SAMN13153361, study PRJNA577476) | soil metagenome | isolation source: 115 cm soil or saprolite under grassland replicate 1 | place: USA:California | collected 2016-06-15
TGCTCGAAATGCGGGCGAGGCTGATCACCAGGCTAGGCTGGGCCGTGGGCAACCAGCGGGCTCTCCAACTCGTCACCGACGGGATGAAGCTCGACCCGGTCAATCCGAACATGCTGCAGGGCCGTAACTCTATCCTTTTGGCCGATTGCGCGGGCTTCAGCGGTCAGGATGAACTTGACACCTGGGCTGGATTCGCGGCGCGTGGAATGGGCTTCAGCGCCAGGTACAATTCGGCCACTTCCGTGACCGAGGCCTTCGACATACCGAATCTCACTTTGGACGCGGTGACGATCTCGAACGATTCGTGCCCGCCGTCTGACGGATTCGCCGATCCCGGTGAATCGCTGACGCTGAATATTCCGCTCAGCAACCCGTTCTGCGCAACCGGGGCGAACGGAGTGACGATCTCGGTTGACGGCGGCGCCCCCGTCAGTTACGGAGACATTCCCGCCGGGGCGACGGCGTCGCAGTCCGTTCCATTCACCGTCCCGTCAGCGGCGGTCTGCGGGAGCCAGTTGGCCGTGAACGTGGTCATCACGAGCAGCCTCGGGACTGTGACCAGGACGTTCAACCTGCAGATCGGCAGGCCGGTGGTCACGATCACCGCCAGTTACAGCAGCGGCAACATCGCGGCTCCGATTCCCGACGTCAACTCGGTGGACGTTCCGATCAACGTGACCGACGTCGGCGCGGTGGCCGACGTCAATGTCAGGGTTCGTCTGAACCACACCTTCGACGGCGATCTGGTGCTGACGCTGATCGCGCCGGACGGGACGTCGGTCGCGCTCGCCAATAACCGCGGCGGCGGCGGACAGAACTTCGGCACGGGGGCGAACGATTGTTCGGGCGTTCCGACGGTCTTCGACGATTCGGCCTCGATAGCCATCGGCTCAGGCACGGCTCCGTTCGCGGGATCGTTCAGGCCCGATTCGCCTCTATCGGCCTTCAACGGCAAGGCGGTAAACGGAGTCTGGACATTGAGAGTGTCCGACACCGCGGCCATAGACGTCGGGACGGTCGGGTGCGTCACACTCGAAATCGGCCGCCAGCGGTTCGCCTGCTGCGGCGTGCCCGGGACGGCTGAGATACAGGCCGCGCCGCCCGTCACAATAACGAACGAGAGTTGCCCCCCAGGCAACGGCGCGCCCGATCCGGACGAGACCGTGACGGTCAACTTCCCGCTGCGGAACATCGGCACGGACAATACCACCAACCTGGTCGCCACGCTGCTGCCCGGCGGCGGAGTCCTCGCGCCGAGCGGCCCGCAGACTTACGGCGTCCTTGTTCCCGGCGGTCCGACGGTAGCCAGGCCGTTCACGTTCACCGTCGCCGGATTCTGCGGCGGAGATCTCATGGCGACCTTTGCGCTGCAGGACGGCGCGACCAATCTCGGTACCGTGACCTTCACGATCAGGGTCGGCGCGACGGTTACCGCCACGTCGTCGTTCTCGAACCCGACCTCGATCATAATTCCGGCGACAGGCACTGGCGCATCGACGGGGGCGCCGTCCAATCCTTACCCGTCGAACATCAACGTCTCCGGCATCACCGGCACGGTCAGCAAGGTGACGGTGGATCTCTTCAACTTCAACCATACCTTCCCCAGCGACGTCGATGTTCTGCTCGTCGGGCCGGGAGGGCAGAGGCTTCTCCTGATGTCCGACGCCGGAGGCGGCACTGACTCCGTCAACGTCAATCTGACCTTCGATGACGCGGCGGCGGCCATCGGCGCAACCGTCGTCTCAGGCACGTTCAGACCGACAAACATCGGAGCCGGCGATTTGTTCCCGGCGCCTGCGCCTGCGGGGGCTAATCCCGATCCGCAGCAGCTTTCGGTCTTCAACGGCGTGAATCCCAACGGGACGTGGAGCCTATATGTGGTTGACGACGCCGCGGTCGACATCGGAAATTTCAACGGCGGGTGGAGGTTGAATATCACCACCTCGGATCCGGCCTGCTGCAGCTCACCCTGTACGCTGAACGTGCCGTCCAACATCGTCGTGAACAATGATCCGGGAGTGTGCGGCGCCGTCGTCAATTATCCCGCGCCCACCTTCAGCGGGAGTTGCGGCGTCGTCACCAGCAATCCTCCTTCGGGCTCGCTCTTCCCGGTCGGGACCACGACCGTCACGGTCAGGGGAACCAGACAGGACGGCACGATGACCGTCAGCTCGTTTACTGTGACAGTCAATGCGCCGACCACAACGACCGTCCCGGCGGTCGCCGGGCAGTACAGCGACCAGGTCACGTTGAAGGCGAACGTGACTAACGCGGTCTGTCCGGGCGGCTCGGTAGAATTCAAGGTCAACGGCTCCGTCGTCGGATCGGCGCCGGTCACGAGCGGCGCGGCCACTCTGCCTTACACGATCCCGTTGGCGCAGGGCAGCTACCCGATCGTGGCCACCTATTCCAGCTCGTCTCCAGGCACGGGCAGCGTCGGTTCCAGCACACTGACGGTCGCCAAGGAAGACGCCGTCGTGACCCCGTCTGATTCGAATCCGACGTCCGTCAAGGTGAATTCGCCTGGAGGGACGGCAGGCCCGATCACTCTCTGCGCCGCGATCAACGAGGCGAGTGACGGCAGTCCGGGCGACATCTCGCTGGCGACGCCGGTGACGTTCACTCTGACGCCAGTCGCGCCGGGAACGACGATCACGCGGACGGCGACAGTGAGCGGCGGGGGAGTCGGCGGTACGCTCACGGCCTGCGTGATGTTGAGCAACGTTCCGGTGAACGTCTACGACGTGGGCATCAGCGTCGGCGGGAGCTATTACACCGGTTCCAACGGCGCCGTGCTCGCGGTCTATGACCCATCGCTCGGATTCGTCACGGGCGGCGGGACCATCTTCCACAACGGCGTGACCGCTAACTTCGGGTTCAACGTCAAATACAAGAAGAACGGCGCCCCACAAGGCGAGTTGCTTTACATGGAATGCAGCCCGACCGGCTCGGTGAAGCTCAAGAGCACGTCAATGCAGTCGCTCTCGATCGTCGGCAATACGGGAGTGATTATCGGCAAGGCGACGCTCAACGGCGTGGGGAACTATACATTCCGCGCCACGGTCGTCGACAACGGCGAGCCGGGGAGGAACGATCAGTTCGGCTTGCGGGTGACCGCTCCGGGCGGAGCGATCATTCCCGGTCTGACGTTCGACCCGATAACCCTGAGCGGCGGAAACATACAGGTTCCGCATCAATCAGGCGCCACTGCGAGCGAAAGCACGGCGCTTAAATAGAAGGCCGTCAGGTGGCGCCAGAGTGTGACAGACTTTTGTCTGTCTATAGCATGGATTGGATACAGACAGATAAAAAGTCTGTCGCACTCTGGCGCCTCAACTTCATCAGTTCAATAAACTATTGACAAGTCCGAGTCATTACCTTTAGATTTCGCCCGCACTACATACGTCCTCATTGGTTGTCACTAGGGCCTGAACTCTAAGCAGGCTCTTTTCCTGAAAGCCCCAGTTGCAAATTTGTTCCTCGGGGCCGTTCCATACCCTGACTCGCTATTTGGCAATGCCGCAGAAACCTCTCGCTAAATCAGAAAGCCTGAGTTTTGCGCCGTTGAGCCGCGCGGCGGTCGCGTGGCTCGACGGCGCCACTACCGCGCAGCAGCCGCGCGCGAGGTAGCGGCGCCAGTGTCCCAGTGTCGCATGTTTCAACTTACAGCGTGTGCTTAGCGCAGCTGTCACGTTAAATAGAAATAGATCGCTTCAATCCTCAACCAAAGAAGGAGACACCTTATATATGAAGAGAACCCCACTATGGATTTCGGCAGCCCTCGTTGTCGCGTTGTTGGTCTCAACACTGTTATGGAATTACTCGACGCAGGCGGCTCATCCCTCAGGTCGAGGGGCAGGCGCCACGGCGCAGCAGGGCGCCATAAGCTCCGAAGCGCTGGAGCAGATCAGAGCCCTCATCATGGAGAAGGAATCGTGGACAGGGACACGACAGAAGATAGACTCGCAGCTCATCTTTGAACTTAAGATGCGGCGCGGCGAAATGATCGCGGAAGGCGTACGGACGCTCCAAACAGACCTTCCGTATAACGACCAAGGGAAACCGATCTTAGACCTCAAGGCCAAGGTCAGCGACGCCCTGATCGACCAGCTCAAGAATTACGGGGCCGAAATCGTCAGCTCCCTCCCGGAACATGACAGCCTTCGCATCCAAGTCGACATTGACAAGATAGAAGCCATTGCGGCGTTACCGGACGTAATATTCGTCCAGCAGAAACAGGGCGCGGTGACCTCGCGTGTTGTTAAGGCGGCGCAGGCCGGCCCGAAGTCGGCTGTGAGTCATGACCGGGGGCCCGGGTTCGAAATCCGCACGGCCAAGGTCCGGAGCCGCGTGTCGGCCGCGCTACGGAACGGAGCGTTTGCTATCGCCGGCACGGGCGTGGGCAGCCAGAGTACCGAGGGCGATGTCACGCACAGGGCGTCCTCCGCACGCGGTACCTTTAATGTAGATGGGACGGGCGTCAAGATCGGCGTGCTCTCGGACGGAGTGACAAGCCTCGCGGCGAGTCAAGCGTTGGGCGACCTCGGCCCGGTTACGGTTCTGCCAGGACAGGCCGGCTTCGGCGACGAGGGCACGGCCATGCTCGAAATCATTCATGACGTGGCCCCTGGCGCGCAACTTTTCTTCGCCACTGCCTTTAACGGCATCACGAGCTTCGCGCAGAACATCCGCGACCTTCGCGCCGCGGGCTGCGACATCATCGTGGACGACGTTTTCTATTTCGTGGAGACGCCGTTCCAGGACGGGCAGGCCCCGGGCGTGGCCTCGAATACGAACGGCGGGGTTGTTATCCAGGCGGTGAACGATGTGACGGCGTCTGGCGCGATGTACTTTTCATCGGCCGGCAACGAAGGCAACCTCAATGATGGCACGGCCGGCGTTTGGGAAGGGAATTTCGCGGACGGCGGCCCGGCGGGCCCGCCGCTGCCGACGGGCGCGGTGGGCAGCCTCCATAATTTTGGCGGTCAAAACTTCAACATACTGACGGTCCCCAGCGCCCCGATCAACTTCTACTGGTCAGACCCGTTGGGCGGTTCGTCAAACGACTATGACCTCTTCCTCCTGAATGCGGCCGGGACGGCGGTCGTAGCCAGTTCGATCAATATTCAAAACGGGACGCAGGACCCGTACGAACAGATCAATACAGCCGGCTTCGGTTTTCGCCTCGTGATCGTGAAGAAAACAGGCGCTGCGGACCGGTTCCTGCACCTGAACACCAACCGCGGCCGCCTCTCAATCGCGACGGCCGGACAGACGCACGGCCACGCCGCCGCCGCCAACGCCTTCGGCTGTGCGGCGACCCCCGCCCTTGCGGCTTTCCCAAATCCTTTCAGTTCGTCGAACGTGGTCGAGACCTTCAGTTCGGACGGCCCGCGCCGCATCTTCTTCCAGGCCGACGGGACGGCGATCACGCCCGGCAATTTCTTGGCCACTGGGGGGCTCCTTCGCCAGAAGCCGGACATCACGGCGGCGGACGGCGTCTCCGTCACAGGCGTCGGCGGATTCCCCAGCCCGTTCTTCGGGACTTCGGCGGCCGCGCCGCACGCCGCCGCGATCGCCGGCTTACTCAAATCCGCCGACCCGTCCTTCACCCCGGCGCAAATCCGCCTGGCGCTGACGGGCAGCGCGATTGACATCGAAGGGCCCGGCGTGGACCGTGATTCCGGCGCAGGCATCATTGACGCCTTCGCCGCCTTGCAGGCCCTCGGAGTCCCCGGCTTCGCAAACCTTGAACTCGGCGCGGTCACGGCGACCGAAAATTCCGGAGACGGCGACGGCCAGATTGAGCCGGGTGAAAGCGGCAAGATTGACATTCAATTGAAGAACACAGGCGTGCTCGGCGCCACGGGCATCACGGCTACGCTGACGACATCGACCCCCGGCGTGACCATCACTCAGGGCACGTCCGCCTATCCCGATCTGCCGGCGCTCGGCGGGAGCGGGACGAACACGTCGCCATTCCTTTTCGACGTCGACACCAATGCCCCCTGCCCGCTGACGGTCAACTTCACATTGACGGTGAGCTACACGGGCGGCGCCACCGGCAGCCCGAAGGTATTTACCTTCTCGATTGAGACGACGCCTCCGATCACCATTTCCTCAACGCTCGACACCATCGCCCCGACGCCCGGCCCGGGCTTCGGCGCCACAACTGGCACAATTGGCACTCGCATCTTCCGTGACGGCCTCCCTAGTTTGTGCGGAATTTCGAAGGGCTTCCCCGGCACGTTCGATCTGAACACGCGTCAATTCGACGCCTATGTCTTCACGACTTGCCCGACGAGCTCGGCGAGTTGCGTGACGGTGACGCTCAACAGCCCGGAAGGTATCAGACTCTTCGCCGCCGCCTACTCCGGGATTTTCAACCCGGCTGACATCACCCAGAACTATCTGGCCGACGCCGGGTTTAGCTCGGCTACCACTACTTATTCCTTCAACCTCCCTGCCGGGCAGCAGACTTTCACCATCGTGGTGAACGACGTGCTTTTTGGACCGCCGCCCGGCAGCAGCTATACGCTCAACGTCTCTGGCGCGTGCGTCGGTTCGTGCCAGCTCCCGAACCGACCGCCCGTGGCATATTGCAAAAACGTGACTGTTCCGGCCGGCGCCGGCTGCGCGGCGCAAGCTTCCATTGACAACGGGTCCTTCGACCTCGATGGCGATCCTATAACGATCACACAGACGCCGGCTGGGCCGTACCCGGTGGGCACGACAAATGTGACCTTGACGGTGACTGACAGTAATGGGATGTCAAGCCAGTGTTCCTCTACGGTAACAGTACAGGCGCCCACCACTACCACGGTCTCCGCCCCGGCGTCGGTTCAATACAGTGACCTCGTCACCTTGAGTTCGACCACGGTTGCGCAGAACTGCCCGGCTTCAACCGCCGCGGGCTCGGTCGAATTCTTCGTCAATAACTTGTCGTTCGGCACTGCGCCGATCAATAGCAGCGGCGTGGCGACAAAGCAGGCGCAAATCCTTCTAGCTCCGGGTACCTACCCGGTGAGGGCCGTCTTTACCGGTTCGAATCCGGGTTTCCTCGGCAGTCTGGGGACTTCGGCTCTGACGGTTACGAAGGAAGATGCAGTCGTAACGCCGTCAGCCTCCAATCCCATAGTAGTCAAAGTGAATTCGCCGAGAGGGACAGCCGGCCCGATCAACCTCTGCGCCGCGATCAACGAGGCTCCCGAAAGCCCCCCTTCCGGCCTCGCAGGCAACATCTCGCTGGCGGCGCCGGTTATATTCACTCTGACGCCTTTCGGGTCGGGCGCGCCCCAGATCGTCCAGACGGCGACCACGACCGGAGGAGGTTTTGGCGGGACGCTCACAGCTTGCGCGGCGTTCAACAATGTTCCGGTGAACGTTTACAACGTGGGCATTACCGTCACCGGGAATAATTACACCGGTTCCGGCAGTTCCGCGCTCGCGGTCTTTGATCCTGCGCTCGGGTCCTTCAGGGGCCTAGGAACCGTCGTCCACAACGGCAGGAACGGCGCCTTCATGTTCAACGTCAAGTACAGGAGGGACGGGACGCCACAAGGCGGACTGATTTACGCCGAACGCCGCCCGACGGGCTTTGTGGTACTCCAGGCCAACGCCGTGCAGTCGCTCTCGATTATCGGTAATACGGGGGTGATCTTCGGCAAAGCGTCGGTCAATGGCGTGGGGAACCATACGTTCCGCGCCACGGTCGTCGACGCCAGCAAGTCTGGAAGAGGCGATCGGTTCGGCTTGCAGGTGATCTCACCGTCCGGGGCGATCGTTACCGATCTGACGTTCGACCCGATAAACCTGAGGGGCGGAAACATCAGGCGTTAGGCGTTAGAATGTAAAGAGGAGGCAAAAAGGGAGTGGGAGACAAGGAGACAAGGAGACAAGGAGACAAGGAGACAAAGAGAAGGAGATTTCTTATCCCCTTGTCCCCCCTTCCCCTTGTCTCCTTGTCCCGCCTCCCTCACTCCCTTTTTGCCTCATTTGCTCTCTTTGCCTTCTTCGCCTTCTTCTTCCCTTTGTTCGCGCAGCAATCGAGGAAGGCGGAAGTGATTCGATTAGGCCAGGAGTTCGAGCTGAAGATCAATCAGGATGCGGCGATTGAAGGCGAAGGTCTGGCCGTCGTGTTCGAATCCGTGCTTGAAGACAGCCGCTGCCCCGAAGGCGTGGACTGCATCTGGTCGGGCAACGCGAAGATCAGAATCAGATCGAACAAACAGAAACATGCGCCCGCGCCCATCGAACTCAACACCAATGTCGGGCCGAAGAGTTCTTCATATTTGGACTATGAGATCAAACTCGTCGCGTTGAAGCCGCGCCCGAAAGCGGATAAGCCCCTTCAATCGAATGAATACAAAGCCGCTCTGATTATCACGAAGAAATAGCTCCAGCCAGCCGCCGACGCCCATCCGTCAACAGCTATTGACAAGGCCAAATCATTACATTTAGATTTCGCCCGCACTACAAACATCCTCAATGGTGGTCATGGACGCCTGAACATTAAGCAGGCTCTTTCCCTGAAAGCCCCAGTATAAGTCCTCAATAAAGCCGCGCTCCGTTATAAGCGACAGAATTTTGGCATCTGCCACAAAGGAGTACCCAACGATGATGTTCAAAATGAATAGAAATGCCAGATCCAGGCACGCCGCTTTAACGGCACAAAAACAGTTAAACCGCCGGCGAATAATGCGGTGGTTATTGACCTCAACGCTGATTATCTTTTCCGTCGGCGGGTTGAGCCTGGCGGGGTGGCTGTTTTCAAATGGGGTTCCAGGGGCAGGCGCCACGGCGAAGCAGGGCGACATAAGCCCCCAAGCGCTGGAGCAGATCGACGCCCTCCTCAAGGAGAAGGCCTCGCGTGTAGGCGCGCAACAGAAGATGGACTCGCAGCTCATCTATGAACTTAAGATGCGGCGCGGCGAAATGATCGCGGAAGGCGTACGGACACTCGAAACAAACATTTCGTATAACGCCCAGGGGAAAGTGACCTTGGACCTCAAGGCCAGGGTCAGCGACGCGCTGCTCAATCAGCTCAAGGCTTACGGGGCCGACGTTGTCAGCTCCGTACCGGAATATAACAGCCTTCGCATCCGGGCCGGCATGGATCAGATAGAAGCCATCACGGCGCTGCCGGCCGTAATCTACGTCCAGCCGAAACAGGACGCGATGACCTCGCGCGCCGATAGGGCGGCGCAGGCCGGCTCGCAGCCGGCTGTGAGTCATGACGGTGCGCCCGGGTTCGCCAGCCGTGCGGCCAAGGTCCGGAACCTCGTGTCGGCTGCGTTACTGAACAGAACGTTGGTTAAGGCCGGCATGGTCGTGGGCAGCAGGAACACCGAGGGCGATGTCACACACAGGGCGTTCCCCGCGCGCAATATATTTAATGTAGATGGGACGGGCGTCAGGATCGGCGTGCTCTCAGACGGAGTATCAAGCCTCTCGGCGAGTCAGATGTCGGGTGACCTCGGCCCGGTTACGATTCTGCCTGGACAGGCGGGCATGGGTGACGAAGGCACGGCCATACTCGAGATCATTCACGACGTGGCCCCTGGCGCCCAACTTTTCTTCGCCACTGCCTTTAACGGCATCACGAGCTTCGCGCAGAACATCCGCGCCCTTCGCGCCGCGGGCTGCGACATCATCGTGGACGACGTTTTCTATTTCGTCGAGACGCCTTTCCAGGACGGGCAGGCCCCGGGCGTGGCGTCGAATACGAACGGCGGCGTTGTTATCCAGGCGGTCAACGATGTGACCGCGTCGGGCGCGCTCTACTTTTCATCGGCGGGTAATTCCGGCAATCTCAACGACGGCACGGCAGGCGTCTGGGAGGGGAATTTCGTGGACGGCGGCCCGGCTGGTTCGCCGCTGCCGGCGAGCGTGATGGGCAGCCTCCATAATTTTGGCGGGCAAAATTTCAACCTGCTGACGGGAGGTAGCCGCCTGATCAACCTCTACTGGTCAGACCCGTTGGGCGGTTCGTCAAACGACTACGACCTATTCATCCTGAGTGCGGACGGGACGGCGGTCATAGCCAGTTCGACCAATATTCAAAACGGGGCGCAGGACGGGACGCCGGAAGATCCGTACGAGCAGGTCTTTCGAGACGACCCCAACCCCCCATTCGCCGCCGGCTCGCGCATCGTGATCGTGAAGAAGACGGGCGCCGCGGACCGGTTCCTTCATCTGAACACCAACCGTGGCCGCCTTTCAATCGCGACGGCTGGACAGACGCACGGCCACTCCGCCGCCGCCAACGCCTTTGGCTGCGCGGCGACTCCCGCCGCAACGGCTATCGGTCCGGCGCCGAATCCGACAGGCCCATTCCCGAATCCTTTCGGCCCGTCTAACGTGGTCGAGAGGTTCAGTTCGGACGGCCCGCGCCGCATCTTCTTCCAGGCCGACGGGACGCCGATCACGCCAGGCGATTTCTCGGCCACTGGAGGACTCCTTCGCCAGAAGCCGGACATCACGGCGGCGGACGGCGTGAGCACTGCGGCGCCTGGTTTCGGCACGTTCTTCGGGACTTCGGCGGCGGCGCCGCACGCGGCGGCGATCGCCGGTTTACTCAAATCCGCCAACCCGTCCTTCACCCCGGCGCAAATCCGCATGGCGCTGACGGGCAGCGCGATTGACATTGAAGCGCCCGGCGTGGACCGTGATTCCGGCGCGGGCATCGTTGACGCCGTCAAAGCCTTGCAGGCTATCGGAGTCCCCACCCCTACTACCACGGTCTCCGCCACGGGGCCGGTTCAATACAGTGACGTCGTCACCTTGAGTTCGACGACAATCCCGCAGGTCAACCCGGCTCCAACCCTCACAGGCTCGGTCGAATTCTTCGTCAATAACGTCTCGGTCGGCGCGGCGCCGGTCAACAGCGGCGGCGTGGCGACAATAAATACGCGTATCCTTCTAGCTGCGGGTTCCTACCCGCTGAGGGCCGTCTTTACCAGCTCGAATCCGGATATCTCCAACAGTATGGGGACTTCGATGCTGATGATTATGAAGGAAGACGCCGTCGTAACGCCATCAGCCTCGAACCCGGCGCTAGTCAAAGTGAACTCTCCCAGAGGCTCCGCCGGGCCGATTATGCTTTGCGCCATCATTGCCGAAGTGAGCGACGGGAGTCAAGGCGACATCTCCAACGCGGCGCCGGTGACCTTCACCCTTTCGCCGGTCGGACCGGGCTCGCCGATCACTCAGACGGCGACCACGACCGGCGGAGGCTTTGGCGGGACGCTCACGGCCTGCGTGACGTTCAACAACGTTCCGGTGAACGGTTACGGCGTGGGCGTCAGTGTCGGCGGGAATAATTACACCGGTTCCGCCGGCTCCGCGCTCGCGGTCTTTGATCCCGCGCTCGGGTCCTTCAAGGGCATAGGTACCGTCGTCCACAACGGCAGGAACGGTACCTTCATGTTCAACGTCAAGTACAGGAGGGACGGGGCGCCGCAGGGCGGACTGCTTTACGTCGAACGCCGCCCGACGGGCTTTGTGGCGCTCCAGACTAGCGCCGTGCAGTCGCTCTCGATTGTCGGTAATACGGGGGTGATCTTCGGCAAAGCTTCGCTCAACGGCGTAGGGAACCACACGTTCCGCGCCATTCTCGTCGACGCCAGCAAGTCGGGAAGAGGCGATCGGTTCGGCCTGCAGGTGATTTCACCGTCCGGGGCGATCATTACCGATCTGACGTTCGACCCGATAAACCTGCGTGGCGGGAACATCAGGCGTTAGGCGACAGAATGCAAAGAGGGAGTAGGGAGTGGGGAGTGGGAGAAGGAAATTATTTCCCCACTCCCCATTCCCCACTCCCTTTTCACCTTCTTCGCCTTCTTCTCCCATTAGTTCGCGCAGCAATCGAGGAAGGCGGAAGTGATGCGATTAGGCCAGGAGTTCGAGCTGAAGATCAATCAGGAGGCGGCGATTGAAGGCGAAGGTCTGGCCGTCGTGTTCGAATCCGTGCTTGAAGACAGCCGCTGCCCCGAAGGCGTGGACTGCATCTGGTCGGGCAACGCGAAGATCAGAATCAGATCGAGCAAACAGAAACATGCGCCCGCGCCCATCGAACTCGACACCAACGTCGGGCTGAAGAGTTATTCATATTTGGACTATGAGATCAAGCTAGTCGCGTTGAAGCCGCGCCCGAAAGCGGATAAGCCCGTTCAACCGAATGAATACAAAGCCGCTCTGATTATCACGAAGAGATAGCTCCAGCCGGCCAATCCCACCTTCAGCTTCCTCCGTGTCTCATTACGTATTTCTGTGGTATAACGTGAGTGGTTGTGTAAGTAATTAATCGAAGCCTGTGCGAATTAAAGTTGAATGCAATCAACCACTTGGATTCTGCGCATAAATCAGGAGACGCCTGGGTACGCATCGCTTCCAGCGTGCAGGCGTGGATCGTAGTATATTGGGAGGACCCGCAGCGCCTGGAGCC